>FWPU01004054.1_pt1 | contig 34940 bp, 36 predicted proteins | sample 2228361 | NCBI WGS metagenome assembly FWPU01 (sample SAMEA103939777, study PRJEB20133) | metagenome
GTTTATCCATAACCTGAGGAACAGGACGAGGGAAGAGAGGTTCATGCAAATTCTCTGTTACAATCAGCTGAAACATTTGTCAATAAGAGCGAATTAATTTTTCAAATCAAGAGCGCAGTGAGGTACATTACCAGTATGCCGACTGCAAAGCCGGCGGCAGTAGGCCCAGTCAGGAGCTTGCCGCCGCTTGACCGACTGACAAACCTGCCTATCGCTACCACCACTTGAAACACGGCTCCGGCCCCTATTGCAAGGAAGACTATGGATGCAACAGGCGATGCAACAAACCCGCCTATCCAAGTGCCCAGTATTGCTGGAGCTCCGGCAATGATCCCCAGCGCCACCAAGTACGAAATCCTTGGCTTTTCTTTTGCCATCGGTGCCACTATGGCCAGCCCTTCTGTCGTGTTGTGCAGTGTAAAGCCCACTATCAGGAATGTGCTGAGGGCCACTTCTCCCACCAGCATCGCCCCACCTATGGCAAGGCCCTCACCCAAGTTATGCAGGCCGATACCTATTGCAACCATCAGTGCGATCGCAAACGACCCCTGAACGATCCGCCCCTTGGCATTGCCTACTACTACCAGCCTGTCAGAAACATACATGAGCGCAAGGAAGGACACTATGGCGACCGTCGCTATCAGCAGCTGGCCGCGGAACACGCCAGCGACGTTCTCAACGGATATCTCATTGGCCTCCACGAGCGCGTCAATTCCAAGGAACAGCAAGAGCCCGGCTGTGAGGCTGAGGAAAAAGCTGTATTTTGGCATGGAGAGTCTCTTGATGAATGGGTACCAGAGCAGTCCTATCAGCACAGGGATCACTCCGACGTATGTTCCTAGGAGCGCAAAGAGCGAGATCCGCCCTGCATCAGGCTGCGGCGTAGGAGCTGCTGCCGCCACCGCCTTTGCAAATCTAGTACCATCCGATGTCGTTATCCCTATTTCGTAGGGCTGACCCTCTATCCAGTTGAATGGGATGACCACCTTGGCCTCTGCAAACCTCTCCAGCGACTTCGAAGGCTCGATTGCGGCGGGCATTATCCTGTCGTTGACATCAGCCTGAGCTATCTCTATGGCCTGCGGGCCGGTGTTTCTGATGTGCGTGGCTATCCTGCCGTCCAGAAACTCAATCCTTTCAATTGCGACATCGGGCAGTGGGATTCCAAAGTTGAGCAGCCCATTGCCGGGCCATAGCAGAAATGTGACCATCGCGCCCAGCACTACTAGCGGGATTATTGCGCTTGCGACCAGTTTTGCCGACAACTGTTGCTGCCGCCGTTCTTTTGTGGGCTCCAAGCTACCAATTTCACTCCTTGACAAGGAACATGCCGGTCCAGCCCTTCTCTGCAAACTCGGTCTTGTGCGCGTGGAACATGTATTGGCCGGGGTACTTGTAGCTGAACTCTAGTATTGCGCGCTCGCCTTGGCTCATCGTCACCATGTCGGTCAATTCATCAGGCGTCAGGCTGGTTCCGCTGCGGTACAGGTTATAGAGGTTTCCATGGAGGTGGAAGTTGTTTATCTGGTCAAACTCGAGCATGTTGACAAGGTATACCCTGACGAGCCTGTCCTTCTCAATCTCTATTGGGTGGTGCATGTAGTAGTAGGGAACGCCGTTTACAGTGTAAAAGTTATTTTCAGTGTCAAAGTCAGTGTCGTAGCCATTCATGATCATTATCATTTCATCGGCCTCTGGCCTTGGCGTCTTGGGGTCTACAATATATGCACCGTACAATCCGTGCGAAATGTGCTCTTCAAGAGGCATCACGTGGCAGTGGTACGGATACACCCCGAACTGCTCGGCGTAGAATTCATAGACAAATCTCCCGCCAGGGTTTATAATTTCAAAGACGCCGTCCATCTCCGCCCTATGTATGCCGTGAGTATGTATCGTATGGGGCTTGGTGCCGTTGTTGATAAAGTTGATTCTGATCAGGTCGCCTTCTGTGGCTCTCAGGGTGGGCCCGGGCACAGTGCCGTTAAAAGTCCATATGTTGTAGTAAACTCCCGGCGATATTTCGGCTATCTGTCTGTCGTCTGCAACAAGCGTAAACTCGCGCACAACCGTTCCATTTTCGGTTGTCGATACCCGCCCGTAGTTAAAATCGCGTAGGTATTCCATCGGGTCAATTCCCGTGCTTGCAGAACCATCCGATCCCGTAGGATCAATCACATCACCAGTCGTCTGGTAATAGCCGATCCCATGGCCGTTTACGATCTTTTCCCCATTATCTGACGTGCTTGCGTAGAGCGAAGAAAAGGCCAGCATGCTGCCTACGAGGGCAACTGCTATGGCGGATATTAGCAATAGTTTTGGGTTGAACAAGCAACACGACCCAAGTACTGATATGTTAGCCTATGTAATAAATGTTAGTATAGGTTAACATTATTAGCCTACTCTAATTCAGAGTGAGACGTTTATTTTGAGAATGATGTTGTTATTATTGCAACAGAGAGAGAGCATATGCAGAGATACATGGTGCATCTCCAGAATAGATCGTCGTATACCCCAAAGGACGCCGCTGCCCTTCTGTACAGTGCAAAGGAGCTTGTCGAGCCCGAAGTAACCATCCGTGATGTCAGAGTGTCCAAAAAATACATTGAGTTTGATACCAGTCTTCCTGACCATATGAATGTGGACTACTTGATAGGCAGGCTTGTGGCAATATCTCCATTGGCAACCTACGAGCACATCGTAGAGCGCCACATGAGCAAGGACGAAGCAATAGAACGCGCGGTAAACCTGTTCAATGATGAGAAATACTGGGGAGCCCATGAGGCCCTTGAGTCTGTATGGAAGAGCGCGGATGGAACCGAAAAAAGCATCCTGAATGGCATCATACTTGTAGCCGCTGCATTTGTGCATGACGAAAAAAACGAGCCGGACATTTGCTTGTCCATTTTGCAGAGGGCTAGAAAAAAGCTGGAAGGAACAGGCGGAATGTATCACGGGATAGACATTGACAGGATTGCAGATAGGGTCTCGGAAATAATCAATTCAGGCAGGATAGAGCGCTTTACAATTTGACGGCGCGGGCAATTGCAATGACTGCCGTGCTTATTGTCGATAGCACAAGGAGCGAGGTGCCAAACATCATGACTGGCCCCATTATTCCTCCTGCAAGCTCAGCAAGCGCGATTGCGACGATGCTTGCAGCCCACGAGCATGCCAAAACAGTTTTTGCCTTTGACATGTTCCATCTTTTTCTTCTGCCGGCTATGCCAAGTGCAATGCCAAGCGGGGCAAAGTATACCAAACCTATTAGCGAGCTGGCGGTTATCCCAGATGCCACTATGCCAAGCTCGTTGTTGAAGAAAAATGCCAGCGAGTCATAGATAGAAGTACTCAAGGTAAGTATTCCAAGCAGCGGATGGATCAGAGTTCTGACCGTATTTTGAAACCACGGCGCATGCCTTTCGTAACTGGCGACAGAGGGGCTGAACGAGTAGTACCATGCGTTGAACACATTCATGAAGCTGCTTCCTGCAGATGTCTTGAGCGCAATGCCATCCCTGAATGAGCGCAGCTGCTGTACCTGTGGTGCCAGTTCGCTGCCAAATGCGGCCGTTGCGATGAGGCAGCCGCTCTGCGTCTGGTTATTATTACCGCTTGATAGGCCGTGACCTGATGTCTGCAAGACCACCGTGTCAGATATGTACTGATCAGAGTATGCCACAAGCGAGTAGCTGACAGCACGATAAGTCTGTGTTCTTTCCGTAATTGCGATGCCAAAAGGCGCTTGGGAGCCGGCTGTGATGTTCGAGCTTCCCGGGCCAGCTTCGGCCAGAGCCTTGCTGACAGCTATCACTCTGTCGTCCCTGTCGTACAATGTCGCTACCATGATAGCATTGGTAGCCGTCTCTTCTCCCTCATTTCTTGCTGCCGCATTGATGTAATAGGTGCCCAGCAGGTCTAGCCGCGAGTTTGCCGATATGATTTTCAACTGCTTTTCCTTTGATTCGGTTGTTGTCTGCCCCGTAGCTGACAGCGTAAAGTTTTCCACCCTGTCAACTGCACCCTGATCCAGGTACAATATTTCAAACGGCGATGATTCGCCGGCGTTTATCGCCTCCAGCGCAGGGACTCTTGAGAATTCATTAAGAAGGTTGCCCTCGCTATCATAAAATGAAACGGTGATGAGCACATTCTCCATCGCGGTGTCAGAATCGTTCCTGATCACTCCAAGGATGTGAAGGATTCCGTTGTCGTCTACATGGGAAAACTGGTTATGGAATGAGAACTCGGCATACGCCTGCTGCGTAATCGACGCAATCAGAATAACAATAGCGACGACTGCTGGCAGGAGCCGCACGTGTTTTTTGGACATCAATGGTTATTTAAAAACACCTAAAGCGCGCAGAGTAGATATTATAGGATATTGTACCTCCTACCTGTCAGAAACATTGTCAGAAATATCGATAATAACAGGGCCGGCTTCGTCTGATCTTGCGGACAAGATTGCAAAGAAGCTCGATGCTCAGATGGTGGCTGCAGAGCTGAGGATATTTTCAGACGGCGAGAGCAAGATCAAGATGGCAGGCAGAGCAGACAAGAAGAACTGTGTTATCGTCCAGTCAACCTATCCACCCACCGACACACACCTCATGCAGACGCTCATGCTGGCAAAAAAATGCTCTGACGACGGAGCCCTTGATGTATGCGCAGTTATACCCTACCTCGCCTATGCCCGGCAGGACAGGGCTTTTCTCGAAGGCGAAGTCGTGAGTATAGCGCTCGTTGCAAAGTTGCTTGAAGCGGCAGGCGTCAGGCATGTCATAACAGTCGACATCCACAGCCAGCTTGCCATGTCGCATTTTGCAAGCATCCAAAATGTTTCTTCGATCCCGCTCTTGGCAGAGTATGCGTCAAGAATAATGAAGCTGCACAGGCTAGTCGCGGTGTCACCGGACGCAGGCGGGACGGATAGAGTAAAAGAGTTTGCAAGGCTCTTGAAGACGGACACAATCGCGCTGAAAAAGTCGCGTGACAGGACGACTGGCGAGGTGACGATTGAGGAGAAGCTCGATCTTGATGTTTCAGGCAGGGACACGATACTAGTAGACGATATGATAAGCAGCGGCGAGAGCATTGTCAAGGCCGCGGGGGTGCTGCGCAGAAATGGAGCAGGCAAGGTATACGCAATGTGCGCCCACGCGCTCTTGATAGGCGATGCCGCCCAAAAGATCAAGCAAGCTGGCGTGCAGGATATTATCGCGACCAATTCCATTCCCGGCGAGTATGCCAGAGTAGACCTGAGCCCGGCTATAGCTGAAGCCGTCAAGTCTCGCTATTATTATTAGCTCAGCATAAATTTGGCAGGCATTACCATCATTATAGCATTAGCTAGATGGCAAACATGCAGCTCGTCTTCTTGGGAACCTCGTCGGCCGCGCCGACCGTCGAGCGCGGGCTGTCCTCCATAGCCCTTATGAGAGGAGGCGAGTTGTTGCTCTTTGACGCCGGCGAGGGGATGCAGCGCAACTTCATCAAGGCCGGCCTTGGCATGAACAGAAAGATGAAGATCTTTATCAGCCACATGCATGCAGACCACTGCGTCGGGCTGCTTGGTCTGCTCCAGACGATGGCGCTGCAGGGAAGGGAAAGGAGCATTGACATTTACGGCGAGCCAAGGGTCAAGGAATTCCTTGAAGAGAACATGCGGATAATCAACTTTGGGCTGACTTTTGACGTGATTGTCCACACGATAAAAAATGAAGGCGTCGTGGTGAAAGAAGACGAGTATCAGGTCACATGCTGCGAAGCCTCGCATTCAATCCCGTCCTTTGCGTACTGCCTTGAGGAGTTTGACAGGCGCGGCGCGTTCAATGTCAAAGAGGCAAAGAGGCTCGGGATACCAGAGGGCGAGCTGTACAGCAAACTTCAGCACGGGCAGGACATCGTCTACAAGGGCAAAAAGATAAGGTCAAGCCAGATAGTCGGACCGCCGCGCAAGGGCAGAAAGGTGGGCATATCTGGCGACACTAGGCCAACTGACAAGCTTGCAAAATTCTTCCATGGGTGTGACGTGCTTGTCTTTGAATCAACCTACAGCCAAGACAAGCAACAAAAAGCGATCGAGAACTGGCACTCTACTGCAGCAGAAGCGGCAGCGATAGCCAAGAAGGCCAAAGTCGGCAGGCTCTTTCTGACGCACTTTAGCGCCCGCTACGACGAAACCTCGGTTCTCGTAAAGGAGGCAAGTGCCATCCATCCCAATGTCGAGGCGGCTGAGGACCTGAAGGTTGTAGAAATCCCATACCCCTAATGTTATAGAAGTAAATCAGGAAGAGACATTCCTGAAAATAGGGCAAAATTGATAAACATAATTCATGCTATTCTAACTGAATGTTCTATAACATTCAAAGTGAAGATTGATGCGGCGCGGCGTCTGGGGGTTGATTCTTTCTGCACTGGCGTTTTCGGTTTCATACGCGTTTGTGGAATATTATATCATCAGGGACACGACGTTTGGCTACAATCCCGTGTTGTTTTCGCTCCTTTACCCCTACCACTTTGCAATGGCCGCGGTATTTGTGATAGCAGCCTATGGCCTGCTTTGCGCGCACGTCAGCGTAAAGGGCATTGTCCCAAGCCTTGTCATTGCAGGCGCGCTATTTTCATCCATGCTGGCAATCGAGGATTTTGTGTGGTTTGTACTGCGCGCAGCTGCGCCGGTCCACGGAGATGCCAACGCCGGCAAGCTAGTCGTGGCCGGCGAATGGACGACCCAGTTCATGGGGTCAGTCGATGCCCACTTTACCGCGATACCAAACTGGTACTTTTTGAGCATCGGGTTCTCGGCGGCCGCGCTGGGGACAACGCGCAGGAGGCAACGGCAGCAGCTGACCGCAGCCGCAAGCGATCACTTGCTCACGACGTAAAAGTCGTAGACGGGCATCTTTTCTGCAGTCCGCTTCTTCTTGACGAGATATTCTATTGTGGCCCAGAACGCCGGGAACGTCTCTACCAGTCCGATAAGAGGGCATAGCAGCAATGCCTGCATATGGAACAGCAGCCTCTTTACCCAACCTATCTTTGAATATCGTAGATTCAAAAAAAGCCCCGTCTGGTATGAAGCAAGCCAGACCAGCGAAGTAAAGAGCATGATCGGGGCAACTGATAGCTCGACAGGGCTTGTGCTTGCGATCGATTGCGCTATTGTGTCAAACGAGATGGTCGATAGCTTGGTCTGCCACGCAGCGATATTGTAGTTCAGATAGTAGGAAGGCGAAAGGAGCATTGGCAGCAGGTAGTTGTTCACCGAGAAGGCGGCAGATGCGGCTGCAGAAGCGAACCCCAGAAAGTAGGTTATCGACTTGAACATCAGCTTGTACCTGTGCCAGCGGGGAAACTTTTGCAGATTCTGCATCGTACCAAGGACCCACCTGCGCCTCTGGAAAAAGTGGTCCTTAAGGTTGAGCGGTGGTTGTTCCAAGAGTATGCCGCCGTGCCATCCCATCGACCCGTGGCCGTATTTTTCATAGACTTTGAAGCCGAACATCTGGTCTTCTGCAAGGGTCGGCCCAAAGTTCCATTCGATGTCGTCTTCGATATCCGACCGGATAAGCAGGTTGCTCCCGTGCATGTGGAGTGGGGGCGGGTGCGTCATCTGCGAGACGCAGTCGTAGCAGGCAAATGGCCTTATCGACTCGGCTATTGCAGTCAACCGGTTTGCAGACTCGAACTTGAGTGGGTAAAATATCGGGCCCTCCGACGCGACCCCCTTGCCCTCCCTTATGAACTTGAGCAGCGCAAGAATCGTCTGAGGGGTCACATAGCTTTCGTCGTCCATGTGGAATATCCAGTGCTTGCTTGTGTTTGTGCCTGCCCGCCGGCGGTGCTCTACAGCGTACTGCAATGCCCTCCCTTTCTTTATCGCGTTTGTGCGAAAGTCTTTGTTAACTACTACCACTTCGCACCTTTCGCTGGCCAGAGTCCGGATATCGTCAGGATCGTCCGTCACTATGGAGATCTGGTAGTTGTAAAAGTTCACCTTGTGCGCGGAACTTCTTATCGACAATATTCCGCGCCTTACCACCGGCGTCCTGGTTGCCGAGCGCGTCGTAATCTGGAATATTATCGCAGGGTCATTGTGTATTCGGCGCAAGTCCTGCTCTACGAACACTTTTCTGTTTTTGAAGATCCTCCACACAGAGAGGATGGCAATCGGGACATATGAAAGCCAAAAGAACGTGGCAACAGCTATCAACAGGTTTTCAAGCACGAAATTGTATGATTTTTATTGTTTAATAACCGGCGCATTCTAGAACCACTCTACATCATTTTTTGTTATAGAGTGCAGGGATAGAAGAATTGCCCTTAGAACTCGAACTGAAACCCGCCCCAGCGTGCCTTTTTCTTGTAGAATTCTATTGCGATTCGGAATTTTCTGATTTCTAGAAAAATTAGAGATAATAAAAGAGTGAGCGTCGTAGTTGCGATGGAATCAGCTGAACAACAAATACATTCTAACGATAATAATCTAACGTATTGCAAGCAATGTGAGAGTGAGACAGTGATATTTGACATGGTCTCTAGCGAATTTGTTTGCAGCTCGTGTGGCTGCGTTGCAGACGACAGGATTTTGCACGCAGACAGCACGGCCGGCACCACAAATCCTTCAGAGTACAGCGACAGGACGAGGACCGGCATGCCAGAATCGCTTGTGATACACCACAAGGGGCTCTCGACGTTAATAGGGCTTGACGACACTGATGCAAGGGGCAAGATGCTCGAGCCGGCGCAAAAGATGAAGATGCAGAGGCTGCGCACCTGGAACAACAGGTCGCAGCTCAACGACTCGATCTCTAGGAACTTGGAAAAGGCGCTCAAGTTCCTGAACAACTTTGGCGACAAGCTGTATCTTAGCCAGGCGGTGATGGAAAGTGCAGCCTACATTTACAGAAAGGCCGCGCTAAAAAAGCTGGCAAAAGGCAGGTCGACGCTCGGTCTTGTCGGGGCGTCGCTCTATGCTGCATGCAGGGAAACTGCCACTCCAAAGACTGTAGCGGATGTTGCAGCCGTCTGCAACCTATCAAGCAAGGACGTGATGGCGCACTACAAGCTCATCCTGAGGGAGCTGTCACTGCAGATGCCTGTCTTGCACGGCCCTGACTATGTGACACTGATAGCCAACAGGCTTGACCTGAGCGAGCGGACAAAGCGCGAGGCATTGCGTATCTATGCGATGGTGCAGCAGAACCGAATCTCGCTTGGCAAGAACCCGAGAGCGCTCGCAGGCGCGGTCATTTACCTTGCGTCGCAGAACTGCAATGAGTTCCTGCGCCAGGTAGAGATATGCCAAGTGGCTGACATATCCACAGTATCGCTTCGAAAAAGGTGTAAAGAGATCAAAGCAACTCTGGAAATCTGACATAGCGCGACAGATCTCTTGCGTCATTAATATCATCAAGCTGGCCTGCAGTCAAGGCCAGGTACGCGGCCTTGAACTTTGGGTACGCCTCCTTGCATGAAAAGAGCGTCATGACAGCGCCGTCGTGATCCAGTCTGAACCCTTGGCAGGGCTCGTGCCCTCTCACTATCACCTTTGCGCCTGACCTCTGAAGCCACATGCGCGATACGCCGCTTCCAAAGTGCCTTCCAAGCCCCCTCCTTGACATTTCCCATCCCGGCTCGATGTCGATCTGCCGCGGGTCGTTCCAAAGCAGCTCTTCAAGCACCCTGCTTCTGATATGATTCTCCTGTGCAGTGGCTAGCGATTCCATTGTCGCATTTTCAGTCGGAAGCCCTCCGTGGACCAGCAGCAGCTTTTGCCTGACCACCGTAGCAAGCGTGAGCAACTTGAACATTGACAGCAGTCTCTGGTAGACTTCTTTGCTGCAGCTTCCAAAGCGCTCCTCGATTTCATAAGGCAGGTTGTGAGATGAAAACGGGAACTCGGCCGGTGCTTCGTGGTTCCCCCGCATGAGCACTACCGAGTCGGGATACGTGCTTTTGAGGTGGCATACTGCGTACATCACCCCCATAGAATCGCTTCCCCTGTCGACATAGTCGCCAAGGAACACAAGCTTGTTCATTGGGTCAGACAGGAACTGTTCATAGTTCAATTCTGAAAGGATCCGGAAGAGCGACTTTGAATCGCCATGCAGGTCGCTAACAACTGCAAGTTTCTCCAGCTTTTGTATTTCCACTAGCCCGCCATTGACCTTGCCGCCTGCTATGCTTTTCTTTTGTCTTTCTGCCTGCAGCGCGCCTAATGCCAGCCCAATTTGCTTGAGAAAATCAGGTGCATTAGCCTTTGCAGCAGACCGCTCCAGTTGCAACAACAGGAATACTGATCTGGCGTGGCGGTTAAAATGTATTGCATGTAGGATGCTTCTAGAAAATATAATGTATAGCTGTCAAGGCAGATAAACCAGCAATCCCATGGTTTCAGATGAATGCAAGGGTGCTAGTGACTGCCGCTGGCAGTATTGTAGCCCAAGGCATAATAAAGTCGCTTAAGCTTGCAAGCAAAAAGGGAGACATCAGGTATACAATAATTGCGGCCGACATGAGCCCGCTTGCAGCGGGCCTTTATCGCTGCGACAGCGGCATTCTAGTTCCCCCGGTGTCATCGCCGGACTATATTGACAGCGTTGCAAAGGTATGCAGCGACAACGACGTGCAGGCGGTTTTCTGCGGATCTGACGATGAGCTGCTGGCTCTGGCAGGCGCAAAAGAGGCGATAGAGAAGACAGGAGCAAAACTTTTGACGGGGCCGCTTGAGGCGCTCGCTATCGCAAGGGACAAGTGGGCAACTTATGAATTTTGCAGGGCAAACGGCCTTGCGTGCGCGCCCTCGTCGCTCCCAGAAGAGCGTGACGCGTTCGTCAGAGAGTTTGGATTCCCGGTTGTCGTCAAGCCGAGAGAGGGATATGGCTCGCTCCATTTCTATATTGCAAAGAGCAAGCAAGAGATGGACAGCTCCATTTTGGCTATTGAAAGGGCCGGTTGGAGACCTCTTGTTCAAAAGTACCTGGCTGGCGATGAATTCACTACAGGGGTCACGATCGACAGGAACTCCACATATGCCATGTCATCAATATCGATTCGCAAGATGATCAAGCATGGTCAGACCTACAAAGCCTTTATAGACCATTACCACAGTGTGTGCAGGTCCGCAGAAGACGTTGCGCTAAAGCTCGGCGCTTCCGGCCCGATCAATGTGCAGGCAAAGCTTGAAGGCGAGGCGCCGGTGGTGTTTGAAATAAACCCGCGCTTTTCAGCCACATGCCCCATGCGCGCGGCCGCCGGCGTCAACGAACCGGACATCGTATTCCGCAACACCGTGTTGGGCCAAGAAGTCAAGATCAACAGCTATGAGCGGCTCGTATGCATGAGGTACTGGAACGAGGTGTATGTGCCGTACTTGGTGTACGAAAAAGCATTGCATGGCAGAAGAGTAGAAAAAGGCTCGTTTGTGCCAGACTATTTCTAGAAATATAGCGATCAGATGTAGCGCGCAAAAAGTAAGCTGGCTGCCTTTCTGATCGCCACTCTCATTGCAACAGTCGATGCCATGCCAGCAAACACTGTGGCGGCCAAGTACGCGATCACTATATTTTCAAAGCCACCATACTGCGCAAGGAACGTGCCCCCCACAATGACGATAAACGCTGCTGCAAGCGACACTTGCGCCAGTGCCTTTACCTTGCCAAGGAATATCATAAAGACTCCATTTGCAGCGAATACTGAAAGAAAGACTGCGCCAGCCGAAGCAAAGGTCAGTATGCGCATGCTGACTTCAGAGCCCCCAAGGTATCCAATTATTATCGCAGGAGCCACCAAATTCAGTATCAGCGCGCCGGCAACAGACACCGCGATTGACGCAGCCATCAGCTTGTGGTAGTTGTATTGCAGGAACCAATCGATCTTTTTGTTCTCCGATACCTTTAGCACTATTGCGCGGTTGTGCACGAGCGCATAGATAGGCGACGTTATGACATACTGCATTATTGCGACTGGAAGTATCACGAGAAGCGCGAGGTCTGCCCCGATGTGGTAGATAGAGTTGAAGGACAGCGGCAGAATTGTCCCGTTTGCGGCGGTGACGGATACAGGGTTGAAGAACCACGATATTGCTCTGTCGGCAAAAAGCAAGATAAAGTAGAATGTGCCATACATGAAATACGGCAGGCACTCCCACAGCTGCACTCCAAAGCGCGATGTAATGGTATTGTCGTTGACTGTCAGCGGGCTGTAAAAATGTGGAGCATTTTTGGCAACTATCGAAGTCGAGCTCTTGCCCATTATCTTGTAATGGTGGTACATCGCAAAGCTAGAGAGCACTGCAAACGCGCTGCCAAGGGCGGCAAAGTAGCGCACGGTGACGTCAGGGATGGCGTCCGGCGCAAGAAAGAACACGCCGGCAAGGACACCAAGCGCGATCGCATAGGAGATCCCGATATGCGTCAGTTTTTTGAGCGCATACATTATGACATAGCTTATCCTGTGGAGCGAAATCGTTACCGTGCTGACGGCCGCTATCATGGCAAGTTCAAGCGGGATGTTTGCAAGCTCTGATACACCATACAGCAGGGCAACGGTGCCAGATAGTATCACGCCGGCAAGGACATAGCTCCTCTCGATGCTTCGCTTTATTTCTCCAATGTTAGTCTGAGAATAGTAGAACGAGAACAACCGGTTATAGTTCTGCAGCAGCCCTTCGGTCACCACCAGCCCCAGAAACACGCCGGCCAAGAACGCGGTCGTCACGCTGGCTGGAAGGTCCCACGCCATCCAGAGCGACACGCCTGTCAAGAACAGGAGCACGAGCGAGCCCAGCCACGGGAATATCATGCTAAGGCTTTCCGCAAGGCGCTTCTTTGTGCTTGGTACCTCCATTGCAAAGGAGTTGGACGTGTGAGACTTGTCGTCATCATCATAGGCATCGACAAAGTTGTAGACATACTTTGCAAGCTCGTAGAGGTTTTCAAAGCCATTCCTCTTTGCAGTCCTGTCGTCGTAGCCGAGTACTTCGAGGAATACCAGGACATCGGCCATGTTGTTGACGCTCTGCTGGATCTCGGCTATGGACCTTGCAGTCTTGTTTGCAAACACCCTTGCTTCTCTTGAAATTTCTTTATTTTCTTGAACCGATTCCATCTACTAGGTCGCCTCACCGGCATGTTGTATTTTCGGCACCTGTATCTTGCTTATTGACTCGATCACACCTTTCAGCCCCTGCTGTATTTGGATCTTTGGGTCGTAGCCCAGCACCGCCCGTATCTTGTCAATCGATGCAAGGCCAAGCTTCATGTCGCCTGGCCTCGGCGGGGCAAACTGGTGCTCGATGTCCGTGGCGCCCATCAGTTTCTTTATGATTTTGACCATCTCCAATATGTTAGTGGCCCTGCCCGATGCGACGTTAAACATCTCTCCGACTGCAGCCGCAGAATCCATTGCCAGCATGTTTGCCTGCACGATGTCGCTGACATGTACAAAGTCCCTCACCTGCAGGCCGTCCCCGAATATGACTGGCCGCTCGCCTTCGAGCAGCTTGTTTATGAAAATCGTGATGACGCCGCTGTAGTCGCTGTAGATCTGGCGCGGGCCGTAGACGTTAAAGTAGCGCAGCATCACAGTTTCAAGGCCATATGTCCGCCTGTACGCGTGTAAATAGTCTTCAATCGCCAGCTTGCCGGCGCCATATGGCGAGTTTGGCCTGCATGCCATGTCCTCAGTCGCCTTGCTTTCCAATATTCCATAAACCGCCGCCGAAGAGGCAAAGATGAAGCGCTTGACCCCGCTCTTGACGCAATAGTTCAGCAGGTGTAGAGTCATGTTTACATTTACGTCATGTACCAGCAGAGGATGGCTTACCGATTTGGGGACGCTGGCTATGGCCGCTTCATGGAAGACGACGTCGATATTCGTATCCTGTAGGAGCGCTTCCGCTTCTCTGACGTCCCCGGCCATAAAGTGGAGCAGGCTATTGCCGCGATGCTGCACGAGGTTGTTGAGCGTGCCAGTGCTCAGGTTGTCGATGACGTAGGTCTCGATGCCCCTTGCTATCAGCTCGTCCACGATGTGGCTTCCTATAAAGCCGGCCCCTCCTGTGACAAGTGCCTTTGCGATCCTCACTGGGCTGCTGCCACCTCCTCCTTTGCCACCGGCGCGCGGCTTTGCTGCGCCTCCGTCAAGCGCTTGTACTGCTCTCGGTACTGGCCAAGCGACTGCTCTATCGTAAAGCCCTTCCGGGCCCGCTCAAGAGCGGCCGCCCCAAGCCTTGACCTCAGGTTCTCGTCCTGCAGGAGTTGGACTATTGCGTTTGCAAGCTCTTGCGGGTGGCTACTTCTGACCAAGAGGCCGCAGCCTTCAAGGGCTTCCCTTATGCCGCCAACGTCCGTGGCGACTATGCCCTTGCCGCACGCCATTGCTTCAATTACGGCAAACGGAAAGCCCTCTGTGATGCTGCTTACCACAATCACGTCGGCCGCATTGTAGGCTATCTCTGGGTCCTTGACCTTGCCCATAAACCGGATGTTGCCCTGCAGGCCGAGGGCAGACACCATGTTGACGCACCTGAGCGAGTACTCTAGATCCGTTGACGCGCCGTAGATCAGGCACTGGATGTCAGGCACCCGGTCCTTGACGTACCGTATCGACTGGATGAGGTTCACAATGTCTTTGAAGACGTCGACCCTGCCAATGCAGGCAACTGTAGGCCGCGTGTCCTCTCTTTTCAAGTCCAGTGGACGGAACTTGGTCGCATCCACGCCGTTGTATATCACCTTGATCTTGGACGGCTCGGCCCCCAGACTCTCCTCCCACTTTGCGTTTGCATAGCAGACTGGTGCGATCACGTCTGCCATAGAATACACCGTCCGAACGACGTTTGCGGAAAAGAGCTTCCAGAAAATGTTGGACGGCTCGTCGCGCAGAAACGCGTTATAGTAGAGCAGGAGCTCCCGGAACGCCACGCCATGCTCGGTGATTATGATCGGGCAGTCGTGCTCTATCTTGGCTGAGACTGCTATCATTGCTGGGAACCATGCTAGGGAACAGTGCACGAGGTCGACCCGGGGGACTTCAAGAGACAGTATCTGCATGTTGCGCTGTACAATCTGGAATGCAGTCAGCGCTTCTCTCATGGTCATCTCGCGGTAGAGCGGGTCGCATTCTAGCTGGTCAAGAAAGGTTTCCCAGGCAAGCGTATGCTCTAGACACTTTTTAGAGTCGTAGACCGAAAGGAACCTGTGGAGTCGGTAGACAATCTGGGAAAGCTCTGCAGGGTCGCAGTTGTTTGAGAAGATGCTTGCAAGGAACTTCCTGTAGAGCGGCATGAACTCTTCCACTATGATGTGATCTTTGGTGCGCGCTATCTTGTCGAGTAGTGGCCTATTTTTATCGGTGTAGAATTCCTCGTACCTATTGGAGCCAAAGAGAGGCAAGTCTATTACCTGCTTTACATGCGGAGGAACGGTGAACTTGCCGTTGACGTTTGGGTTTGAAAGCAGGTTTATGACCGTAAACTCGTAATCTGTCATGCTTTCAACAAGGGTCTTTTCCCACGAGTAGACCCCGCCGGACATGACATTTGGGTAGCTGTCCCAGTTAACTAGCAATACTTTTTTCATCCAACCTGCTGCCTCCGTTGTTCACGCCTATCGATCTCATGACATAGCTTGGGTCAAACGAGTCGTCGGTCCTTGCCGTGCCAGACCTTCTTGCCCTCACGAAGTTTTCAATTTCGCCAGCCAGCTCTTCTGGAATGCTTGCTTCCTTCTTCCTTGGATCAGGCTTGATCGATTCCACCCTGCGCGATTCCAGATCCTCTGCAACCTGCCCTGCTCTTGAAAACGGGCTTGTTCTGGCAGCAAGCATGACATACCTTTCGCGCACGGTGTCTGCTGCACTGTCATCACCTGCAAGCGCATAATTTTCAAAAGCCTCCTGCAGCGACCAGAGGGCCTCCCTTATCGACTCGGACATTGCAATTTCTGAATTTTCGACATAAAGGCGGCCAGCCTCTGAATACAGCATGCGCGCCGGCGACCACGCGCCCATCCTTGCTAGGCAGTTGGCCGCGCACGAACAGCTTAGCGCTGCCCTGACAAGCGAGTGCTGCCTTATGCATTCCAGAGCGTCCTTCATGTAATATGAAATGGCGCTCTGAAAGCTCCCTTCATCTTCTGCCTTGACCGCATTGAACCACAGATTAGACTCGTCTGTAAGTCTCTGTAACCAAGTTTTTACCTGCATATTCCACTCAAGCCTTTTACGCCCAATTTTTAACTCAAGAGCAATTTTCTCTACTTAGAATCGTTCAAGCTACGCTTCTAGAAACAAACTGAATCGAATAGAAGAAGGTTAGTTCATCGATAAATAAGCACGATAGAGAGTTGCACTCGTGAACATTCTAGCTATAGGCGCGCATCCTGACGACATAGAGTTGGGCTGCGGAGGACTTTTGATAAAGGCCGCAAGGCAAGGGCACAGCGTTTTCATGTACACCCTGACACGTGGGGCGGCTTCAGGCGATCCAGAGCAGAGGACAAAGGAGCTTATGCAGTCTGCAAAGTTCATCGGGGCAAAAGCGCTGTGGATTGACAACTTTGAAGACACAAGGCTCAACGTCAGTAGCACGGACCTCATAAACCACATCGAGTTCTTTATCAACAAAGCTGATCCTGATCTCATAATCACCCATTCGCTTGGCGATGTTCACCACGACCACCGTGCTGTCGCGTCATCCACAATTGAGGCAGGAAGGTTCATCCCAAACATCATGTCTTATGAAATACCACTCACCAAGGATTTCAAGCCGCAAGTGTATTACGACATTTCCGATGTCGTTGACGAAAAGGTGGAGCTTATCAAGATATTCTGGTCGCAGCAGAGCAAGCTGTACCTGAAAGCAAACGCGATCAAGGGCCTTGCAGAATACCGCGCACTGCAAAGCAGGCTCAACACATCGATAAACTATGTCGAAGCGTTTGAAGTGCTAAAGATATGCTTTGGCAAAGAGTTCAAGCTCTGGAAGGTTCCAAATGACCGCATACCCAAGATCGCCGGGGCGACCAGGCCCAAGGAGATAATCGAGCTAATCTAGGAGAGCAGGCAGAGAAAGAAAATGTCGCCGCTAGCAGTAGTCGACCAAGCACCACTGCAAGTAAGAGCACTGTTTGCTAGATTCAATCAAGTAAATGATCCAGCTGTTTCTGAGTTTACAGGGTCAATACCGGAAAAGTTTGCCGATGCAGTAAATCGCGTAGCATCGCAAAAGATCCAGACAGGAGACTTTGTCCTGCGCAACCGCGCGGTGCTCAAGTCGTTTATCAAGAAATTCCATTCTGAGGCCGGCACGCTCACAGAGCATGTCAGAAGTAGCATCGAGCTTTTGGATGACCCCGCGGCAAGGATAGTCGTTTCTACGCACCAGCCAAACCTCTTTGCATACGGCAGGGTCTTTAAGAAAATAGTCCTGCTTGAAACTTTAAAGGATGCCATTGAAGAGCTTGACAGAGGCGGTAGCAGCAGGATAGTCAACCTCTTTCTCGTGGTGGACCATGACTTTGTTGACGAGTCTTGGGTAAGGCTTGCGCAGCTGCCCAGCATGCAGCATTCCTCTGGCGTGATGGAGCTACGGCTGCCCGTCAGCGAATCAAAGCGCTGGCAGATGGTCTGCAACATGCCGGTACCAAGCGAATTGGTTGTGCATAACTGGAAGCGTCAGGTCAAATCATGGATCAAGAGCACTGCAGGCGCAGACATGAGGAGTGTGTTTATCGACAATTTAGAGCAGTTCTGGCAGCATGTCGAAGCTTCGTACGAAAGGGCCAAATCGCACGCGGATCTGAACTCGTTTCTCATGTCAAGGGTCGTCAATGGAGCATGGAACTACAGCACGCTATTTGTCAGGCTATCAGAAATATCCTCAGTGTTTGAGGACGGCTTTGCGTTCTTGATTTCGAATTCGGCCAGGTACTCTGACGCGCTAAGGCGCGCAGAGAACATGTTTATGAGCTGCGGGATCGACACAGGCGTCAGCCCTTCTTCGTACCTGCACGCGCCCGTCTGGGTTCACTGCAGATGTGGAAGCAAGGCGTCTGTAAAAATAGTGAGCAAGAACGGCGACCTTGTGCTGGCTGGCCCGTGCATATCGTGCAAGAAAGAGCTGGAGCTGAACCTCGGCCGCCAGAATAACCTCGACCTTGGTGGCTGCAACAACATCCATGACCTGTCGCCTCGCGCGATCCCAATCCCGCTGCTGCTTGCAAGGGACCTTGGAATCTCTTGCTATGCGTCAGGGACGGGAGGCATAGGCTACCTTGTCGATGGAAGCATAGTCAGCGGAAAGCTTGGGATTAGGCTGCCACTCACCCTCATCTGGTCTTCAAGAGACATCTATGAGGGCATAGGTCAGCGGAAAGCCGCGGCGGCGATGCCCTCGGAGAACAATATCGAGCTCTACCTGCAGTTGCTTGAAAAGCAGAACGCAGAATATGAAAAAAGGATGAGGCCGCTCCTCTCAATGAGGGCTGAAAAGATAAGGGCCGGCGAGCCTATCGACGAGCTTTTGTCGCAGCTGTTCGAACTTAAGGAAGGGCAGCGAAGGATCCGGCAGCAGATAAGCTTGGCAAAAAAGATAAGGAACATAGTCAGCCTTTCTCCTTGCTTTATCGATTATGCCGTCAACTTTGGTATGGCAAGGACGGAGCAGGCTTGGAGGAACCACCTTGTCAAAGACGGTCGACTCGCCTTGCCGGTAGTGTTTCAGCCAACTTAGAAATCTCTTCTATGCCCTTGTTGGGTTAGAAAGTACGTTTAGCATTAAATCCAATACGAATAGAGTTTCTGTAGTAGATTGCCTTTAAACGCAGCAGGCTGGAGTAACAGGGGATGGCTAGAGATAATAGAGTTCATCCTGCTCATGTGCGAAAATGGAGCAAGGAAGACTCATGTCATGTATCGCTGTAACCTGAACTCTAAGCAGATAAACCAGTACCTGGAGTTCCTGTTAGATAGTGGGATGCTTGAAATGATACAGGAGCGCCCAAGCTCCAAGCGCTATATATACAAGACGACCGATCTTGGCAAGAAATTCATCGCGCACTACAAGCAGTTGGCTTCGCTTTTCACAAAAGCCCCACCGCCCTCGCTTACATGAAAATTCATGCCATCAGGCGAGCAGGTTTTGCAGTATCACAGCAAAAAAACGTTGACAAAGAAGATTGTTACAGAGACATGGTGTCGTATTTTATATGGAATATCTGATATATGATGTATGTTGTATCTCTGGCGGCCGAATGAAGAACCGTAGCCGATACGAAGTAATTGCAGCTATACTAAAGTCAGTAAACAAGGAGGAGACTCGCACCAAGATAATGTACAAGGCAATGTTGAGCAACGACCAGTGCAAGTTGTACCTGGACTCGCTGATCAAAAGCGGCCTTGTGCACGAAGTGAACAACGGCGACAAGACGCTTTACAAGATAACGCCCAAGGGCAGCAGGTTCCTGTCATACTATGATCAGATGAAAGAGCTTTTGCCTGTAGGCATTGAAGAAAATCTGGCTGACGAGTACTACCACCTGAGCACGTGACTGATATAACGCTCTACACGACCGGCTCTAGGCCAATCTGGTGCTCGTCAAACACCACGGCATGCAGGGTCGACGCCGGGACGAGCGACTGCAGAAACAGCGTGTCCTTTATCATCATCAAGCACAGGTGCATATCTGATACTTCTGAAAGATACTCCAGCACTTCCCCTTGCGAGTGGCTTACAACGGCTATTGAGAGGTCTGCGCTTGTCCTGATGTCTGACAGCAGGTTTTCCATCCCGCTCCTTATACCCTTTCTGCCATAGGATCTCTGCATCATATCTGTCCCCATGATGTTGAGCAGCAATTTGCCGGGGCGCTTTTGTTTCATCTTGGCAAGTGCTTCTACGATCGGGTCGGCGCGCTGTTTTTTGCCCGGCATGGTGATGATGTTGTCGGCCATTCCGTTTACCTTGCTCATCCATAATATCTTGAAAAGGTCCTTTTTGTCTGCAGGCATCGACGGCTCCAGATAATCCATTATGGCATGCGGGTCCATCCAATCAAATGGCTGGAACAGCACAGGGTTGTTGTCGAAGATAAAGTTCGATATGATCCTCTCGAGGAAAGCCATGGCCACGACAGCGTTTACATGCGGATCCAGCTCAAGCAGAACTGTGCCTTTCCTTGGAAAGCCGCCGCCAAGCGAGCTGTCCAGTACAGGGTAACCGCTCCGGATGTAGTCGGTTGTCGCGATTCCGTTGCTAATACGAATTTTTTTCCTGTACGGCTCCGCCGCCGGCTTGAACTTGATCGGCCTGTAAGGTACAAAGCTGCGGAAGACGCTGTTGTCAAGTGTATAGATGTACGACGGCCTTTCAATACGTATGCCCCGGAGTTTGAGCAGAAATATTTCGCGCACCCGCACGCTTTCGTAGTAGCTCTGCTTCAGCTCCACGATGCCGTCAACAAGAAAGTCAAGCGTGGTGTCGTCTGGGTGCTCGCTTATGAATATCAGCTTGGCCCCTGCCCTTTCCCTCCACGTCTGGAGCACCCTCTCGTTGTTGAGGCGTGCCTCCTTATCCATGAACGACGCGATTGCGTCCCAGCTGTCAATGATGATCACTGGCGACTTGATGTCCATCAGCTGGTTGGTGATGCGCTCAAAGAGCGATTCGGGTTCGTCGAGCCTTGCGTCCTCGAAACTTGTCATCAGCCCGTGATCCGGCGCTTCCGCGGGGTTTGCTGGCCTGGGCTGCCCTACAAATTTCGCAAGCCATGGGTAGTATTGGAAAAGCTGCTTTGGCGAGATCCTTGTCGAGATGTAGAAAAAGTTGTTCTTGCTTTCAAGCGCCTTCAAGATAGTGAGCGCAAGCGTGGTCTTACCGGTGCCAGCAAAGCCTTTAATGAGGAGTGAATACGTGTCGCGCTGAATAAAGCGCATGAGCTCATCCGGCATGTATATAGGCCGACTCTCATTCTCCCCATCGATGCTCACGGTCGATTCTGCCACGCATTATTCACCACAATCGCGTCTTGGTACAAGACGTTTTTCGGATTAATGGTTATTGATGTAGCTGTTCCTTATTAAATATTCAACATGTCTTATTCTCAATAAAACAATATAATGAACTCGCGTGTAGAAACAGGCGTTGGAATTCGAGAACGCATGGCTTGAAGTAAAAGGCTGCGCAGACAGCGTCCAAACCGCAAGCGTCAACGAGCAGGCGCTGGAAGTGCCCGCCATTTCGGAGGTGCTCGAGGCTGCGGCAAGCACGAACAAGCTGCATCCAGGGATGTGGGACTACTCCCGCCGGCTTGACAAGGTAGAAGTGGAAATGGTAAGGGGCGCGCTCGGGCTTTCAAAGACGGCCGAGGACGGCAGGGCAGTCTCGCTTTCAGTCAGCGTGGCGTACAAGGGATCCTGCTACACCCTCACGCTCTTTGCGATCAAGAGAAGCCAGTAACATATTTATTGTAATGAACAAGTCTTGTGTCCTACGTATCGCTATGGTGATTAATGAGGAATTACTGGCGGCTAGGAAAAAGGTTGCCGAAAAGAGGCCCAAGTTCATCAGGCAGGAGAGCTGGAGGTATGACAGACTGGCTGAGAACTGGAGGAAGCCCAAGGGTAAGGATAACAAGATGAGGAAGCAAAAGTCGGGCATGCCGGCAATAGTCAAAGTCGGCTACAGGGGCCCAAGAGCGGCAAGGGGCCTCCACCCGTCAGGCTATACCGACAACGTCGTTCACAACGTGGCCGAGCTGGCAAGGCTCGATCCGAAAAAGGACGCCGCCAGGCTGGGGCACACCGTAGGCAAGAGAAAGAGGATAGAGATAATCGCCAAAGCCAACGAGCTTGGCATCAAGGTGCTCAACGCAGGCCTTCTGGCACCAAAGAAGGAACAAGAAAAAGAGAAGGAGAATAAGGAATAAAATGGTAGTCAACATTGCAAAAAAACGTGAACTTGTGGCAAGGATCCTTGGCGTTGGAGCCAACAGGGTCCGCTTTGAGCCTGACAGGCTTGAAGATGTTGCAGACTCGATTACGCGTGAAAATATACGTTCGCTTGTAAAGAGCGGAGCAATATGGACAGTCCAGCCGGCAGGGACCTCAAGGGGCAGGGCGATGGAAAAGCGCTCAGTCTGGAAGGTTCACGGCAAAGGCCCCGGCTCAAAGAAAGGCAAAAAGACGGCAAGGGTCGGCAAGAAAGAAGTCTATGTAATCAAGGTCAGGTCCATGCGCTACCACCTCAAAGTCCTGAAAGAGAGGAAGGACATCACCAACGAAATCTACTGGCAGCTGTACAAGAAGGTCAACGGCGGCCAAGTAAGGTCGCTGGCGCACCTGCGCGAGCTTGTAAAAGAAGCCAAGATCCGCTAGCTTAATTTCACAAGGTTTGCCCTACATCCTGCAAAGTCATGCAGCATGTTGTCGCCCATGAAGCGCAGGCCTTCCTTTTTCAGCAGCCCCTTTTTCCTTGCCTTGCCAAACGCGTAGCCGCCTATGCTGCCGTTTGACATGACTACCCTGTGGCACGGCACGATAATCGGGTTTGGGTTGCTGTTCAAGATCCTTCCAACTGCACGCGATGCCCGCGGGTGCCCAAGAGCCTTGGCGATATCGCCGTAGGTCGTGACCTTGCCTTCAGGGATCCTGACAAGTATGTCATAAACGTCGCTTGCCTTCAGCTGCCTTTTCATGTGGTAAAATATGAGGTAGAGGTATTTCAATATTCAGACTTTGTGGATTCCAAGCCCTGTTTTTTCTGCCATCTTGATTATCCTGTCCTTCTGGCTTCCAAGGCCCTTGCCGTCAACAACGATGTGCGTTACTTTCTCCACGCTCTTTTCAATCATCTGGTCCAGCATCTGCTCGTCAATCGCTTCAAGGTTGTGCTTTGATGCTACCGCTGCAAGGCCAAACTCGGACTCCAGCAGCAGCTTGTTGAACTTGGTAGGGTAATGCGTGCCTCCAAGCGCGATTCCCACTTTATTGCAGCGCTCAATGCCCCTATCGAGCAGGCCAAGCAACGTCTCGCATATCACTCCTGCAGCGTTTCTATCGCCCCACTGCTTTTCTGACGAGCCCAGCTCCACAAACAGGATGGGCTTTTTCAATGACGTTGGGCCATGGTGGGTCGCCTCTATGATAATGTCGTATTCCGGCACCTTGTGCCTGGCGGCAGTTATCGCCTTTAGGTATCCTTTCTGCAGGCTTGGGTACGATATTGCAATTTCCCTTGGATTTCCGCCATAGGAGTTGTCGGCAAAGTTGCCTGTGCAGTGGCAGGTGAGCGTAGGGATCTGGCTGTCTGATCTGTGTTTTGAGAGGAAAATGAACGAGCTGGCGTCAGGATAGTCCCTGTCAAGGTCTTCCAAGGTGAGCAGGCTGCCAGAAGCGACATGGAGCTGGACGTTTTTGTGGCGCGGTGACCTGTAGGACTTGCCATCGTCGTCGCTTGCAAAGCCCGCGCTATTCTTGAGGTAATCGGCCATTGTCGCCCCTGCGAGATCTTGGCTAGAGGCTACGAGAACATGGTTATTATCCAATCCAGAGTGCCTGCGAACAATTGTAATTTTAGCCTTGTCTCATGCAACACATCATCATTTTCAATGCTACCGTCGTCCTGCTGGCCAATTGGAGAGATCAGCAATGCGCCGCTAACTGTAACAGGCCGGGACCCGGCATTCTTTATTTCCAGCGTGTGATTGCCAGTTGAAACGGTCACTGTCGTACTGGAAAACAGGGTGTTGGTTACGTTGTATAATACCAGCGTCTCTCCATTCGGCCCAGTTATCCTGGCCTGAAGCGGCACATCAGGAGGGTTGCCCGCAAGCGATAGCAGAAGCTGTTGCCTTGCAGGCAGGTCGACCATCTCTGCCGCAATCGAAAGGTTAGGCTCCAGCGACGTCTCGTCAATGATAATCGATCCTTCCAGAACCTCTGGTGACGCTAAAGACGGAAATTTATGCAACAATCAGCCCCACAGCCAATATGGCGCCGCCAATGATCAGGAAATTAAGACCGACCTTCACAGCGTTGGAAGGGCATACGAACTATTGTATCTTTGCTTACTTATGACAGTCGCTTTTGAGCCCTTGGTTACAATTTTCAGACACATGCTAGATACTAACTAGTTTAGCCCTCCTGCCTCTATCAATGGAAATTTTAGCATTATTCCACCTAAGTAAATTTATAAATTGCATCAGACCTCCGCATACCTAACAAAATGAGCGATAGGGTAGACGATGCCCCAGAGGAAGAAATGGGCTTTGAGGATATCAAATTTGATGATGACAATAATCAGGATTCTATAGAGGAGTCAGAGGCAGCGCCAGAGCCTGCCGAGCAGGCGGCGGCACAGCCGGAAGAGGAGCAAATGCCAACAACAACAGCCGAATCAGCGGCAGCCTCTCCGGCGCCTGCGCCAGCAGAACAGGCGGCACCAGCAAGCGACTCCAAGTTCTTTGCCATACGCACGACAGGCGGACAGGAGCGTGTCGTGGCAGGCCAGATTCAGGTAAGGGTGAACGCCAAAAAGATAGGGATCCGCTCGGTCATGGTGCTTGACAGCTTTAAGGGTTACATCATTGTCGAGGCTCCGGACTCTAACGTAGCATACGAAGCGCTTGCAGGGATAAGGCACGTCCGTGGCCAGATAAGGGGCGACCTGCCGTTCAAGGATATCGAAGGGTACCTGGTGAAAAAGCCGATGGTGTCAGAGCTTAACGTTGATGACACGGTCGAAGTCATTGCCGGCCCGTTCAAGTCCATGAAGGCCAAGATAACTAGAGTCGACTATGAGAGGCAGGAGGCGACAGTAGTTCTGCTCGATTCGCCTTACCAGATACCGGTAACTGTTGACGCAAACTACCTCAAAAAGATTGCGCACTAGGCAATTCCTGCACCCTAACTGAACGATTAAATAAAGAAAAGTAGGAAAATTCCACTGTCTCTCTGGCCGGTGTTATATAGTATTGATTGTTGATCTGAACGTCAAGGGCAAGCGCGCCATAGTGATAGGCGGTGGGACAGAGGGCGTCAGAAAGGTACGCGGCCTGCTTGGGCAGGGCTGCAAGATAATCGTGATCAGCAACAGGGTTAACCGCTTTCTATCAGACCAGGCGGCGCTTGGCAAGATCGAGCTTGTCAAGGCAAAGCTCTGCGACGCCAAGATTCTGGATAATTACAGCGACGACAACGTGTTTCTGGTGCTTGCGGCGACCAACGACCGTGAGCTGAACCGCATGATAGTTGAAAAAGGTAGGTCAATGGGCGCGTTCGTCTATGCTGCAGACGATCCCGAGGTCAGCGACTTTTCCTACGCTTCCATTGTCAACATTGAAGGCGTGATGCAGGTCGCGATCTCTACCTCTGGCAAGAGCCCCATAATGGCGCGCAAGGTGAGGATCAGGGCTGAGCGGGTGCTGCGCAGGATAATCAAAAAGGCAGACATCGAGAACGCAAAACTGCAAGAGTTTGCTAGGCAGGCCGCGCGGCCAAGGATCAAGACCGTGGGAGAGCGCAAGGAGTTTCTCTATTCTTTGATAAAGGACAAGCGAATCCAGAACCTTATTAAGGAAGACAGGATTGAAGATGCTAAAAGCGCGACGCTAGAGCTGTTGCAAAAATGGGAGAGGAAAAGCACAAAATGACGACGGCAGCTATCAAGGCCGCACCATCACCAACATCATCACCAACAGTCGCGCCAGTTCATATCGTCAATGCACGCGTCACTTATCGCAATGCGCCCATCCACCTACTTGAAAAATTTACATTCAAGGATATTGATGGCGCGCACAAGGCTTTCCTGAAAAAGGCAGGCTTTGAAGAGTGTGTAATCCTGCAGACGTGCAACAGGATCGAAGTGTTTGCAGCGTCCAAGAATCCAGACGAGGGCAGGCTGCTTGAGGAGTGGGCCTCAGCCGTCGGGCTGCCAGAAAAGGACTTTGCAAACGTCGAAGTCAGCAGGGGCAGAGAAGCGGTAATGCACCTGATGAAGCTTACGTCAGGGCTTGACTCGCTTGTAGTGGGCGAGGATCAGATACTGGGCCAAGTAAGGCGCGCTGTAGAATTCTCCCGCTCTGGCCGCTATGCAAGCGCAAACCTGTCTCTGATATTTGACAGGGCACTCAAGGTTGGAAGCAGGGTCAGGACTGCTACTGGCATCAACAGGGGCAACGTTTCAATCGCCTCTGTAGCGGTGAACCTTGCCGAGGAATACTTTGACGACCTAAAGAGCAAGACAATAATGCTGATAGGCACTGGCGAGGCGGCAAGCCTTGTGGCAAAGGTGCTCAAAAAGCGCAATGTCAACTTTATGGTTACAAGCAGGGCTCCCGAAAGGGCCCGGTCATTTGCCGAGACGGTCGCTGGAACCCCAATCCCGTTTGACAGCGCGCTGGAAATGCTGCGCAAGGTCGACTTGATATTCACTGCCACTGTTGCGCCGTACCGCCTTCTTACTTTTAACAGGATAGAGAACGCCATGAAGAACAACAGGCGCCAAGGCATGATGATCTTTGACCTTTCGAACCCGAGGACGGTCGATGAAAAGGTCGCGACTATCCACGGCGTCAAGCTCGTAAACATGGACCAGATTGCAGAGCTTGTTGGCAAGAACATGCGCTCCCGCATGAAGGAGATAAGTTCGGCAGAAAAGCTGATCGAAGACGAAATGAAGTCGGTCGATATGATGATGAAGAGGATGAAGGCCGAGCCGGTAGTCGTATCAGTGTTCAAGAACGTCGATACAATAAGGGAGCGCGAATTGAAAAAGGCGCTGGCGATGCTTGGCAAAAAGCTTGGGCCAGAAGAAACCAAGATCGTGGAACAGCTTTCGTACGCTATTGTCGAGGGCATCCTTTCGACTCCCATGAACAACCTTAGAAAGGTGACAGAGGAAGGTGAAAGCGAAGAGCTGATGAAAATAGTAGCCAAGTTGTTCAAGTATGAAGAAAAGCAGCAACAGTAACGCTTTTCCAAACGTCAGGCTCAGGCGCCTGAGGACCACTCCGGCAGTACGGGATCTCCTTCAGGAGACACGCCTTTCAGCCAAGGACCTGATAGCACCAGTATTTGTTCAGGAAGGGCTGAAAAAGCCCGAAGAAATCGGCTCGATGCCGGATATCCAGAGGCTGCCACTCTCAAGGCTCGCTGGCGAGGTTGAGCGCATCATGGATCTTGGCATTTCCGCAATAATCCTCTTTGGCCTGCCGTCTCATAAAGACGCAGAAGCAACTTCAGCCTTTGATGACAGAGGCATAGTCCAAAAGTCGGTTGAACTTGTACGCAAGCAGTTTGGCAACAAGGTGGCGATAGTGACTGACGTCTGCCTGTGCCAGTACACGACGCACGGGCACTGCGGGCTAGTAGTTGACAAAAAGATAGACAACGACAGGAGCATCGACACACTTGCAAAGGTTGCAGTCAGCCACGCAAAGGCTGGCGCGGACATTGTTGCGCCATCTGCCATGATGGACGGGCAGGTGCAGGCGATACGCAAGGGCCTTGACGCTTCTGGATTTTCAGAGGTAGCGATAATGGGCTATTCGGCAAAACAGGCATCCCCGCTGTACGCGCCTTTCCGGGATGCCGCTCACTCGGCTCCAGAGTTTGGCGACAGATGCACGTACCAGATGCCCTTTTCAAATGCAAAAGAAGCGATGCGGGAAATAGAGACAGACATTGCAGAGGGCGTTGATATCGTCATGATAAAGCCGGCCATACCCTACCTTGATCTTATCTACAAGGCAAGGCAGGCAACCAACCTGCCGATATGCGCCTACAGCGTCTCTGGCGAGTATGCGTTGATAAAGGCGGCCGCCATGAACGGATGGGTGGACGAGAACGCAGTAATGACCGAGTTTCTCACATCTATCAAGCGGGCCGGCGCCAATGTGATCATAACTTATCAGGCCAAAAAGATGGCAGAGTTGCTTTCTAGGTAACAGTAGTAGTAATAGTTCACGTTTTTATGATGGCATGTGCTACCAACATGTTGGATGTTTGCCACAGACACTGGTTCAGAGCGGGCCACAAGTATCGAGGACTACCAGAATACCTGCACCGAATTCATTACAGACATCAGCCGCGACTACATGGACTGGGTAGACCGCTACCAGCTGGGTGAACAGGAGACGGCAAGAAGGAAGGCTGCGATAAGCAGCATCGTCAAGACGACCAACGACTGGATAGTGAAATACGGCAACACGATCAAAAAGGTAGACATTGTCATGAACGACGGCGTGAACAAGATGGCAGAGAGCACTGCCGGCTACCCCTTCAACTTTGACATATTTGTAAACAAGATGAAGCGTTATACGACACATCCTGTTGGCGAGATAAGGATGAACATCAGGGCGATGCCTCGGCCGGGCCGGCTTGCGCGTGTGGGCAACTACCATAAAGACCAGCTCTTGCTTGTCAACGCCAGTTCGCCGGTCAATTTCTCGTTGAGCAAAGAGAGCATGAAGGGAGCAGACATCCTTGACGACTATGTCATCATTGACGCCAAGGGTTGCCAAAAGCACGACCTTATCTCCCTCACGGCAGTGGTAGAAGAGGTTGAAGGCGATTATGTAACCGAAAGTAGAGGATATTCCACGTTGATTCTGCTCATATAGCAGCACGTACGCTTTAAATAACGTTGCAGTATCGATAGAGTTTGCATGCGACGGTCGTCCAGTTTGGTCTAGGACATCAGATTGCCAATCTGGTAACCCGGGTTCAAATCCCGGCCGTCGCATTCTTCATGATTTCCTTGACATCCATCTTCTGCAGCTTTTCGATTTCCTTATCAAACCACGCTTCTACCTGATCAGGACTCGTCTTCACCTTTGACCTTATTTCCTCAAGCTCGGCCTTTCTTGCCCGAGTCATCTCTTCCAGCCGCGGCGCATATGCCGAAGCCGCGCTCTCCATCAACCGGTCGATAAACTTGTCCATCATTTTAGATCAGCCCAAACAGCACTCTGAGCAGGATTATCAGCACTATGATCCCCAAAACTATCCAGACGATTGTCCATATCATATCTGCTGTAGCCTAACATCTGATATAAGATGAATACAATAATTGTCTAGATCTACTATAATTTTTAAATATCATATATTATTGGCTGCTTCCGCAGGCGCAAAAGCCGAATTCATCTATCCTCTTGTTGCAAGCCGGGCACCTCTCGCCATACTCGACCTCCCAGGCATGCTTGCCGTACATCTGGTAGTGGGTGTCGATCTCTGGCGGCACTCCTTGGTCGTCTTTTGTCGGTTCCTCCTTCTTGCGTTCAACGGCCATCAGCAGCTAGAATTGGCAAGAGCGTGTTATTAACCGTGCTTTTTGGCGTTTGTCCTGATTATTTCAAGCGCCCTTTCTGCCGCGTCCTTTTTTGGTAGCTGGATCATGAACACGTTCTGCGAATTTGTATATGTAGACGAGTCGGGCGCAAGCGAGATCAGGCCGCTCTCTGCCAGTGCCTCGAAAAACTCGATCATGTTGTTTGCATACAACAAATAGTTCTCCTCAAAGTCAGTATCAAGGAACTTTATCTGGACATCTACAAAGACGTCCTGCCCGTCATAAAAGATGTCAAGTAGTGTGTCTGCCCGCACCTTTTTGCCATACACCTTTTGCAGCATTTCTTCGTACTCTTTTTGGTTTAGCAGTATGCAGGGCACTTTGGAACCAGAGAACTCGACGAGCGTGGCACCCTCCCGGTGGAGGTTGGCCTTAAACTCTTCAAGCGTGCTAAAGTTTCTCTTAGGCATCTTTTCTACTGGTTTTCCTTTATTGTCTCTGAAATAATCTTTAAGCTCTATGCTCCTTTGCATCTTTTTGTAGACATATTCGTGAGCCTTGCAAAGGTAGAACGGCATCTGCTCGGTGTGCAGAGCGTTGTATTTCATGTTCCCCTTGACCAGCTCAAGCTGCACTACAAAGTCAGCCCTATTACCACATATGTTGCACTGAAAACGCGGATCATCGCTTGTCCCGCTTTCTCCCACGCCAATCAATGGCAGCTCATTCATAAAAGAATTTTTGTTTTCACGCTCTGAAGCAGGGCTCTTTATCAAAAGTTAATAACTGTTTTTATGCATCTGACAAAAAGCAATGGTCATGGATGCCATGCTGCTATTCCAGCATCACAGGTTTTTAATGAAAAAAGTAAAAGGATCAGGAATGCTAGCAAAGCCTTATCGACTTTGCTAGCAGAATCGCACGCTGCGAATCGTCTTGCTGCATCTCGTTGTTTTTGTACTTGTTGCTAAAGTAGATCAGGTCTATCATCTTGCACCTGTCAATGTTGACCAGCGTGCTCCCGTTGGTGCCGCCGGTGGTGTTGGCGTTTGTCAGTATCACCAGCTTGTCAACAAAGCCTGTCGACTTGAGCGTGTTTGATATCTGCTCAAAGCTCTTTGCGTGGTCCTTGTTTATCACGACTGCCACGGCGACCTTGGTCCCGTACGGGTCGCTGTACATGACGTCGATCCCGTTGCCTTTGGCATCCGTTGAGTGCGGCCTTGCTACCACTCCCACCTCGTGGGCATAGTTGACAAGGTCCTTGACTGCATTCCTGACGCCTGATTCAAGCATAGATATGTCGTTGCAGTTGCGCCTGATCTTGATAAAGTCCGAGATGGGCACGTCCATCACGCTGCCCCTTATCCTGAGGCCAGGGTAGACGTTCTTTATCGTGTCGTCTATCGCTTGCTCATCTATTGTGGCGATGTCGCGCTTGGCCGCGTTCTCTGTGGCGTGGTACATTATGTTGAGCATCGAGCGCACATTACGGAAATCTGGGAATTCGTCATAGATCACCTTGACCTTTGCTGCCAGGTCGCGTTCCTGATCTTCTGCAAAGCTCTTGGTTGCATCGTAGTGTCTGATGTATTCAAGCACGATGTCCATTATCTCCTCAAGCGTATTAGAGCCGGCGATATCGACCTTGTAGTTTGCCTTTTCCAGCCTGTCAAACACGGAAACGTTCGACCTGCGTATGTCGTCGTACGACGAGGGCGTGAATATCAGCATCAGGGCAGTCGCCGGAAGGTGTGCGTTGATCACCGCCTTGACGAACTCGACTGATTCCCTGTCTGCGTCAAACTCGTCAATCTGGAACAGAGTCAGTCTGTGCAGGAACTTTAGGTTCAGGCTTGCAAGGGCTGCCAGGCTTGCGATGATGTCTTCAAGAGTTGCGACATTCTGCTCGTCAGCCCTGAACTTGCCTTCAATGACAAGCTTCAGTATCGCGATCTCTACCGGCGAGAATTCCTTGCCAAGTGTGTCGGTGATCGCGGTATAGTTGGGCACCAACTCGTTTCGCAAGAGTTGAGCAGCCTTGTCTGCAAGACTCTTGCCAGTCAGTGAGTCCATAAATCCATAGTTGAATATCTTTTTCGCGCTCCCGATGTTGCGCTCAGCCTTTTCGCGGAGGTAGTCGACTACCGCCTGCCTCAGCCTTGTTGCATATTCGTCTGTAAAGCCGGCAAGCATCGCGCTGTAAAGGCTGTGCATGTTGCGTGGCGATATCTGCGAAAGGTCGACGTACGATACCACTGCGCTGTCAGACACCTCCTTGAGCCCCTTTGTGTGGAGCGCCAAGTGCGTCTTGCCGGATCCCACATCCTGTATCACAGTCACAAGGCGGAAATCCTTGTCCGTGGCAGTCCCTGCGCTTACCTTTGAATGAAGATCGGAAATGCAGGACAGTAGCGCAGCCTTGGCATCCTTGTGCCTCCTGCCGCCAAGTATCTGGGCGTCAATGAGAGTCGGAGTCGGGCTGCTCGGGTATGGGTTGCGATCCAGTTTGTAAGGGTACATTTTGTATTATATGCACCTCACGAATCCATGGAGGAGTCCTCTTATCATCACGCCTTCTCCGCCTCCGGTAGAAAGCTCGTACCTGTCCTGATGCATGCTGGTCAGTTCGCCGACGAGCCTGTAGAATTCGTCTGAAGTGATGTTGCACCTATCGCACAGCTCATTCCTCAGCTTGGCAAGTTCAACCCAGCCTATCGACGAACCAGAGTTGGCCAGTGCGACGTCAAACTCTTCCTTGAAATCATGAACGCTCATCGTCCTTCTTGGAGCTGTGGGTATTGGAACGTTGTTTGTTGTTGCAAGCATCTGCTGGTGGAGCGATGACTGCTGGTCATTCTTTATTTCCAGCACGAACCTTGCAAGGTTGGAAATGTTATTTGCGAGTGTTTCGACTGTGTGCGCAAGCTCCTTATTTGAGCTGCTGACTGACGCTTGCAACGACTGTATCATGTCGTACGTCAGCTTGAATCTTGGGTCGGAATTGAGCAGGCTCTGGATGTAGTGCGTCTTGTGGAAGCAATAGTAAGCGCCGGCGCGCTTGTCAACGAAAACTTCGCCCTTGCTGATGACCTTTTCCAGCGCGGCGTCGATGTCCCCAAGTTCCTTGCGCAGATCGGTCTTTTTTATGCCGGCCGACCCCGCAGAAAGGATTCTTTTGACCAGTTTTTCCTCCGCGGTCATGAGGTAGAGGGTCAAAATTGTTATTTAAATCCCGACGTGATAGTGAGCAGCAGTTTTAGTAAATTTCTTTAAACCATGTGGGCAATCCAAAGAGTTAATATTGTAAAGTGCACTCCTTTCTCACGGGATGATGAATACTCTTTCTGCTTTGTGATGAAAGTACTAGGGTATCTGACCTCAAACTGTTTTTTCTATCTGCACTCTTCTTGTCCTCGCCCTTCTCATGGCCGCAAATATGGCAATGATGGCTGCCACCCATAGGCCGGCCATCACAAGATTAGAGATGCTGATGTACATGTAGGGGATCGCCTCCATGAGTCCAAGGTTGATCCTCTCTGCTGACTTGTGCATGTCACTCATTGCCATGTTGTACTGCTCGCTGTGCGGGACCATTGCCGAGGCAGACTCGGCCCTCAACAGGATGCCATCTAGGTTCTCCCGGATAAGCCCAAAGTCCGTTCTGGCGGTTGGAAAGAGCCAGACAGGGTTGTTGCCCTTGACAGGCATCAGCTCGATTTTTGCCAGCTTGATGTATTCTGCCAGCTGCTCTGGCGTCTGGGCAGTCTGGGCTCGCGCAACGAACCCTATCGCCTTGTTGACATGATACAGCGTGGTCTGGTAGCCATAGTACGCCATTCCTGCACCCATGATCAGGAATGCAAGCACCCCAGCAAGCACAACCTTTTGCCGGTTCACGACTCTCGTATGGGTGATGACGCTTGCAGCAGCCATTGTCGCGCCGCTGTCAAGATTGTTATTATTATGATGCTTGCCTGCAGCAATGGCCGGGGCGTAGGTACCACGCGTGTCGCTCTTCTTTTTCCGAAATGAAGAGTGCACTATGCTCAGGTACGTGACATAGATGAACCCTATCGTCGGGACGGCTATCATAGGTGCATAGACGGCATTGCCGGAGGCAAGCGAGATGAACACCGCCATGCAGCCATAGACTGCAAAGAATATCTCAAGGAGCGTGGTCTTTGTGAAGGGAAGAACGTACTCTTTGTTCCTCCAGTCGTCATCCTTGTTCACGATGCCGAACTTGGGCGTGCGCAGGAATTCGTTCCTTTTGCCAAACACCGCGTCGAACACTGCCACGGTGTTGTTGACGGATATTCCTGACGCAAAGAACATCAGGAAAAAGAACTGCCTTGCCTTTTCGCGAAGCATCCTTGGATCGCCGTTCCAGGCTTGGTTTATGACAAGCAGGTATCCGCCCGGCCCCATCATTATGTACATGACAACAGAGATGAGCGGGACCCAGCCCACGGCATAAGAATTAGCGCTCATTGCAAGGAGCATGGGGAATATCAGGAACTGCGCAAGAAAGAGCGGGTTGACGGCATGCCTTGTAAGCTGTATGAACGCTTGGGCCTTGGTGTCTACTGGCACCCGGCGGTGGAGCATCAGGTCGCTTAGCAGCTTGAGCGCCACCTGTATCGAGCCCTTGGCCCAGCGGAACTGTTGGCGCTTTGCAGCGTTCATTTGCACCGGCAGCTCGGCATCAACCTCAAGATCCTCCAGAAAGAGGCAGCGCCAGCCTTTCATCTGAGCCCTGTAGCTGAGGTCGAGATCCTCAACAAGTGTGGTAGTGTGCCAGCCGCCCGCGTCGTTGATGCACGCCGTCCTCCATATGCCAGCCGTGCCGTTAAAGTTCATGTAGAGATGGCTGAGGCTCTTTGCCTTCTGCTCTATCAAAAAGTGCAGGTCAAGCGACACTGCCTGGGCTTCTGTCAGGGTAGAGTAGTTTTCGTTGACATGGCCCCACTTGCACTGCACAAGGCCGAGCCTCTTGTCAGTGAAAAAGTGCCCAAGCGCCCTTTTTAGGAACGACGCAGGCGGTATAAAGTCGGCGTCAAATATCGCGATAAACTCGCCCTTGGCGTGCTTCATGCCCGCCTTGAGCGCGCCAGCCTTGTAGCCGGACCTATCAGTCCTGTGCATATGCACAATGTCAAACCCCTTGAACCTATAGTCGTCCACTATGGATTTTATCAGGTCGATGGTGTCGTCGTCGGAGTCGTCAAGCACCTGTATATGCAGTTTGTCCTTTGGGTAGTCCATCCGGCAAACCGCGTCTATCAGGCGCCTTGCCACGTACTTTTCATTGTACAGCGGCAGCTGTATTGTAACCACCGGCAGGTTAGGCGGCAGCTCTGTCTTTTGGCGCATCTTTTTGTTGTGCCTGATGTTATTGCGTGACTGGTATGCAAGGTAGTAAAAGTTGAGCGTGTATATCATCATGATCCAGCCGATCATCAAGAACAATACGTAGAGAAAAGGGCCCGGACCGTACATGGTATCAGCTCTCGGAACGAGTGATACCCTTCTATCTATTTATAGGTACTTGCGGTCAGCTCTTCTTGAATATCTTGACTGCCTGCGGAGGACACACGTTTTCGCACGCCATGCAGAATATGCAGTCCTTTTCTCTTATCATAAATGC
>FWPU01004055.1_pt1 | contig 34929 bp, 30 predicted proteins | sample 2228361 | NCBI WGS metagenome assembly FWPU01 (sample SAMEA103939777, study PRJEB20133) | metagenome
GCTGGAGATCTACAAGCGCCTGCGGCCCGGTGAACCACCCACGGAAGAGAGCGCCAGGGGCCTGCTGGAGAACCTTTTCTTCGAGCCCAATGAAATATATCAAGCAAAGTAAATCCAGCCATAATATTCTTATTTAACCCCATTTATTCCCTAATAAAGAGTCTTCAGTGAAGACATTTAGTATTTTTTTAGTATTTATTTTAAATAAATTAGAATAAAATCCTAATGCGGGATTAAAATTATAAAGTTATTTTAGTATAAAAATTTTTATTGAGGGCACCAATTGACCGGTCTAATGCATAATGCATTGGGCCGGACAATTTTGGATTTCTGAATATCTTAAGTATGAGCAAAATTAGTAATTTCTTTAAAAGTATAGGTGAGTCTTCTAAAAACACAGGCATAATCTTTGTGGTAGCTTATTTCGTTCTGATTCTCACCCTTTTGTATAATGGAATAATTACTCTTATAAATCCTGATATATTCTTCGAAGATACTAAATCTATTATTAAATCTTCTGAAGAATTGCATTTGATTATCTCAATTCTATTTTCATTGTCAGAAATTACAACCTCACTTTTTTTACTTTTCAGGCTCCACATTAAAAATATGCTTTTCATTTCAATGTTTTTATTCATACTCCTTGCTTTTTTCAACTTTTATAATGCTGTGGATATAACTCCCTCCCTCGATATCATTCCACAAATAGAAATTACAAACGCTACAAAATTTTATGGTGCAATTATTAACATTATACTTTTTTTAATATCTGCAATTCTCTATTCCTGTAGAATGCTTAAAAAAGATCCCGAGTTAGAATAACATAATAAAAAAATTAATTCCAAATTCCATTAAAAATTAAATACTACTTTTTATAAATACTTTAGAAAAATGAATTGAAGTAATTCACACTATAATTATCATTCAGCTTTATTTCTTAAAAAGATTTGAAATAAATCTGGCATTATCAGAAAAAATTGCTTTTAATAAAATACTAATCATTTCATTTTATCCTGATATTTTCGAAGTCTGCCAATAAACAGGAGAAAACTTATAACAATAAATAACTCTCCGATTAAAAAAACATACCACAAAAACTTAACTGGAGATGCAGTATTAATTCTATTCTGAAAATCCCATATAAAAGAATATAATATCAAGGCAATTCCACAAATTGCCACAAGTAAATTCATTTTATTGACTTTGAGATAAAATCCTTTCTGTTGCAAATAAATGCTAATTAGAGAAAAAATAATCATGCTTAATGAAACAACTATCGGTGCATATACTGGAGCAATCCATGGGACAGGTATTAGAAAAAGAAGGTCATCTGTTCTGAGTGATTCAGGCCAGTTCAAAAAGACTTTCAACCATAGATAATAAAATATATCCCATACTCCAAATGTATAAATAAAGTAAAAGAATCTTTCCAGCATTAACTTCCCGCATAAAGATGCAACTATTATTAACATTATTATAGTTGAAAGTTCTCTTGATAATTCAATGAGAATAAATTTTTCTGGTATTAATTTTAGGGGGAAACGAAAACCTTCGGGATAATATAATTCCCTTAAATAAACCACAACAGCTGCTTCAATATTTGACATTACAATGCCGAATAATAAAAGTAGCAAAAATTTTTTAACTGGTTTCACTTTATTTAAACCCCGACGAAAACAAATTAAGCAATTAGCGATAATAAATAAAATGTTTATATAAATAAAACACAATAAAAATCTAATTCATGTTTTTCTCGATAATCCTTTATCATCATTTCTTTCGGCTATATTTGATATTAGCTGCATTCAAAGTATAACAAATTAGTTGAAAACTTCATATATAATTTTTATTTTTTCGATGCCACTGCAATTGCGGTGGCAATTTTTTTTGATCTATTCAAATCTTAAAATTATTTTTTCAATAAAAAGGAGTTACAAGTGTCGAACTTTGTTTACTTAAGCAAAGAGCGTATAAGAGAATTAGAAAAAGAATTAGCCGAGCTCAAAAATAATGGTCGTAAAAAAATGGCAGAAAGAATTGCAGAAGCCAGGTCACATGGCGACCTTTCAGAAAATGCAGAATATGATGCAGCAAAAGAGGAACAGGGATTACTCGAATTAAAAATAAGTAAACTCGAAGATCTTCTTTCAAGAGCTCGAGTAATCGATACTTCAAATATGCCAAAAGATCAGGTCCATATACTTTCAAAAGTGAAAGTAAAAAACCTAAACAATAATAAAATATTTGAATACATTTTAGTTTCGCCAGAAGAAGCTGATTTAGAAAAAGGGAAAATCTCAATTACATCTCCAGTTGGACAAGCTTTAATGGGAACAAAAGTTGGACAAATTGTTGAAGCAAAAGTACCGGCAGGTATTATAAAGTTTGAAATATTAGGAATCGAGTAAATTGTTAGATGAATCATATATAAAAATTGCACTCGAGCTTGCTAAAAAAGGGAAAGGCAATGTAAGTCCCTTTCCCTTAGTGGGTGTTGTAATTGTTAAAAATAATAAAATCATTGGTGCAGCTTACAGAAATTCTGCTAATGAAATAAGTACAGAAATTCTGGCTATAAAAAATTCAAAAGAGAATTTAGAAGGAGCTACACTTTATACAAATATAGAGCCCTGCAGATTAACACCCGACGTAGAAGATTGCATTGATGTTATAATTCAGTCAAAAATTAAAAGAGTTGTTATTGGTGCCTTATATCCAAAACTGAATCGTCGTAGTTATACTCTTAAGAAACTAATAAAAGCAAGAATTGAAGTAAAAACTGGGATTCTCGAAAAGGAATGTATTGATATAAATAAATTTTATTTCAAATATTACACTACCTCATTACCATACATAACCTTAAAAATGGCTATTACTATTGATGGAAAAATTGCAGATACTTCGGGCAATTCAAAGTGGCTTACTTCTGTTGAATCAAGGAGTTTAGTGCACGAGCTGCGTTCAGAATACGACGCTGTTCTTGTTGGATTTAATAGTGTAAAAATTGATAATCCTGAGTTAACAGTAAGATTGGTCGAAGGAAGAAACCCAAAGAGAATAATTCTTGATACAAACCTTCAACTAAGTCTTGATTCGAATCTTGTAAAAAAGAATTCAGATAAAAATTTAATTATACTTACATCACAAAAAAACAAAAATAGAAAGAAAAAGATTAATAAATATTTATCTAACGGAATAGAACTTTTATTCATTCCTGAAAAAGGGAATGGAATTCTTGATTTACCAATAGCATTAGAAATTCTTGCTAAGAAAAAAATTATTTCTATTCTCGTTGAGGGAGGAAGCAAAGTCTTTTCAAGCTTTATCAAACAAAAGCTTGAAGACGAACTTTTAATTTTCTTATCACCAAAAATTTTAGGTAATGGTTTACCTCTGTGTGGAGATCTCGGCATCGAAAGTTTATCTAAAGCAATTAATTACAATATAAAAGAAGTCGAAAAAATTGGTGATGACTTATTTATAAAATTTTTAAGAAGATAAATTTTACCAATCGAATCTACCTATATCATTAATGAAAAATATTGAACAAAAAATTATAAACTTTATTGCTCAATATAAACTTATTGAAAAAAATGAAAGGATATTAATTTCCTTAAGCGGTGGAACCGATTCCGTTCTTGCTCTACATTTTTTTTATAAATACAAAAAAAAATATAAAATTGACATTGCAGCAATTCATTTTAATCATCAGCTTAGAGGAGAAGAATCTGATGAAGATGAAAAATTTTGTAATGAAATATGTAAAAACCTGAATGTTCCTTTTTACTCATTTAGACTCAATGTGTATGAATATGCAAAAAAGAACAAACAATCTCTTGAAGAAGCAGCTCGAGAACTACGCTATAAATCTCTTGATGATTTTACTAAAAAATATAAATTTGATAAAATTATTACTGCTCACAATCTAACGGATAACACAGAAACAATATTATTGAACCTTTTCAGTGGAACTGGCTTATCGGGATTTTCCGGAATACCAATTAAACGCAAGAATATTATTCGCCCCCTTCTTTGCTTAACAAAAATTGAGATTCTCAACTATCTGCACAAATATAATTTAAATTACAGAATTGATTCTTCAAATCTCAAAAACGACTTCAAGAGAAACATTATCAGAAACGAAATTCTTCCCATAATTAGAGAAAAATTAAATCCTCAAATAGACAGTGCAATATTTCGTTCTTCAAAGATAATCGAAAACTTAAATACATTTATAGAATCTTACATAAATAAATTAATTGATAAGTATATCAGAATCTCCAAAAACGGTATTTTCATCAAATTCGAAATAAAAAAAATTGATGATGTAGTATTTGGTGAAATTCTTAAAAATACTCTATTAAGAAATCTTAATTACCAAATTGAATACAAAGATTCAATAAAATTAAAATCTTTATTCGACAAACAACCTGGAAAAGAAATACGCTTAACAAAAAATATTAAAGCAATAAAAGAACGTAACGGGATTAAAATTTTTTCGGATGCAATTAATAAAGAAGCTCTAGTAAAATTTAATATCGGGGAAAAAATTGAATTTAATGGACATACTATAAAAATAGAAGAAGTTGATAAAAAGAATGTGAAAATGAATAAATCAAAAAATATAGAATACATATCCGGAGATAATTTAGTTGATACTTTTCTAATAAGAAAATGGAAGCCAGGAGATCGGTTTATACCACTTGGCATGAAGAAACCAAAAAAAGTTTCTGATTTTTTAACAGATGAAAAAGTTAAATCTTCAGAAAAAAAAGATAAATTATTATTATTAAATAAAAATTTAATTGTATGGGTTATTGGACATAGAATTGATGATAGAGTTAAAATCACAAAGAAAACAAAAAGGATACTAAAACTATGGATAAAATAGAAACTCAAAATCCTGATTACCTGTTGGTTGGAACAGAAAAATTTATTCCTTACATTACTGAAGATCAAATTCAGAAACGGATAGCAGAATTAGGCAAAGAAATATCCAGCGATTATAAAGGAAAGCTTCCTATTTTTATTGGAGTGCTTAATGGTTCTTTTATGTTCATGTCAGACCTGATGAAAAATATATCAATAAATTGTGAAATAGATTTTTTCAAACTCTCAAGTTATGGTGATGAAAAAATAAGCTCAGGAAAAGTAAAATTGGTTAAAGATCTGAATGCAGATATTACAGATCGGCATCTTGTGATAGTCGAAGATATTGTTGACACTGGATTATCGATTAAATATATTGAAAAATTAATTGAAGAGCACAATCCCGCAAGCATGAAAGTAGTATCCTTGCTGGTGAAAGAAGATAGTATAAAATATGATGTTAAAATTGATTATATTGGATTTAGAATTCAGAATAAATTTGTAATAGGGTATGGACTTGACTATGCTCAAAAATATAGAAATCTAAGATCAATTTATGTTTTAAGTGAATAATAAAAGGGGTTGTAATTTATTATATGTCAAATAACGAGAATAAATACAAAAATAACAAATCAAAACAACCATTAGGGAACGGTTCACAAAAACCGGATGGCGATTTTGATTGGTCAAAAATTATTAGAACTGTTATAAGCTGGGGAACTGTAATTATAGCAGCTGTAATAATTATGCAATTTATGAAATCAGGTTCTCCAAATGTTGTTGATGTACCGTACGACATATATGAAAAATTCCTGGAAAATGGAAAAATAGTTTCTGCAAAAGTTATTAAAACAGACGTTAATGATTATAGGTTTGAGGGTAAATTAGCTCAAAAAGAAAAAATATTCCTCAACGGAGCTTTCATAGATATTCAAAACTTTAGTGTTACTTTGATTGAGCCAGTTCTTCAAGATCAGGTTAAGGTTTGGAAAGATAAAAAAATAAAATTCACATTTGTTAAGGAATCAAATGAATGGACATCAATTTTGTTTGGATTACTTCCGTGGATAATAATTTTTGGTATATGGATTTTAATCTTTAGAAGAATGCAAGTGGGCGCTGGTGGTACGAAAGGAATTTTTAATTTTGGTAAAAGTAGAGCAAAATTAATTACAGAATCATCAATAAAAGTAACCTTTAAGGATGTTGCTGGTGCAGATGAAGCAAAATTAGAATTAGAAGAAATTATTGAATTTTTGAAAGAACCGGCAAAGTTTCAACGACTTGGTGGAAAAATTCCACGCGGGGTTCTTCTATTGGGTCCTCCTGGTACAGGCAAAACATTATTAGCAAGAGCAGTAGCAGGCGAAGCTGGGGTCCCATTCTTTTCTATCTCAGGAGCAGATTTTGTCGAAATGTTTGTTGGTGTAGGTGCAAGCCGTGTGCGTGACCTCTTTGAACAAGGAAAGAAAAATGCACCATGTATAATTTTTATTGACGAAATTGATGCGGTTGGTAGACATAGAGGTGCAGGACTTGGAGGAGGACACGACGAACGGGAACAAACCTTAAATCAATTACTTGTAGAAATGGATGGTTTTGAACAGAATAGTGGTGTAATTATAATAGCTGCTACTAATAGGCCCGATGTACTTGACCCTGCTTTACTAAGACCAGGTAGATTTGATCGACAAATTGTTGTTGATCGCCCAGATGTAAAAGGTAGAGAAGGAATACTAAAAGTCCACACAAGAAAAATTCCTCTCGATCCCGATGTAGATTTAGCTGTTCTTGCTAAAGCCACTCCAGGACTTGCTGGAGCCGAACTTGCCAATATGGTTAACGAAGCTGCATTACTTGCAGCACGTAAAAATAAAAAGAAAGTATCTATGAAAGACTTCGAGGAAGCAAAAGATAAAGTAATGATGGGAATGGAAAGAAAAAGCTTAATTATTTCAGAAGAAGAAAAAAAGATTACTGCCTATCATGAAATTGGACATGTACTTGTTGCTAAAATGCTTCCTGAAGCCGATCCTGTTCATAAAGTAACAATTATTCCTCGTGGAAGAGCACTCGGTGTTACTACATATCTACCTGTCGATGAAAAACATACTTATTCAAAAGAATATCTGGAAGCCATGATAACTTATGCACTGGGTGGTAGAGCTGCCGAAAAAATAGTTTTCAAAAGATTTACTACAGGTGCTGGAAATGATATCGAAAAAGCAACAAATATAGCCCGTAAAATGGTATGTGAGTGGGGCATGAGTGAAAAACTTGGACCACTTACTTATGGTTCAAAAGAAGAAGAGATATTCTTGGGAAGAGAAATTACTAAACATAAAGATTATAGTGAAAAAACCGCTCAGGAAATTGATGAGGAAGTTAAAAAAATTGTTGTTACCTGCATGGAAAGAGCCGAAAAGATTCTACAAGATAATATTGAATTATTACATAAACTTTCTAAGGAATTGCTTGAACGTGAAATACTTGATGCAGAAGAAATCGATAAAATTATGCGCGGAGAAGAACTTCCTCCTGTTATACGTAATGACACAAGTAATAATTTAGATAAAGATCAAGATTTACCCGATCATGTTAAAAAACTTTTAGAAGAAAAGAAAAAACGCGAATCTTCCAAAAATTCTGATAAGACAGATGGTAGCAAGTGATCACGCAACTATTGATTATCAGAGTGAGGTTCTAAGAAAAACAATTCATCTTTGTTCTCTTTCTATTCCAGTTATTTATTATTTTATTACAAAAGAACTTGCATTAAAAATTTTAATACCACTTTTATTAATTTCTCTCATTATTGATCTGGGAAGATATTATTTCAGACCAATACAGGAATTTTTCTATAACTTTTTTGGCTTCCTTTTACGCCGACATGAAAAAGATCACATAAAGAAAAATCTAAATGGTGCTACCTATGTTTTAATCTCTGCAGTACTTGTTATCCTTATTTTTCCTAAAGTTTTTGTTGTTACATCATTTTCAGTTCTTATAATAGGAGATATAGCCGCAGCACTCGTTGGAAGAAAATTTGGCAAAAGAAAATTTCTACTTAAAAGTCTTGAAGGAACAATCGCCTTTTTCATTTTTTCATGCATTGTTGTCCTTTTTACACCTAAAATTGAAGGGAACATACTTGAATTTATAATTGGATTTATTTCAGTAGCAATTGGAGCTATTATCGAAAATATATCCATTGGTTGGGCAGACGATAATCTTACAATTCCTATTTCTGTGGGTTTGACTATGTGGCTCTTATATGTAATCTTATTCCCTCATATGCCACTGGTTCTTCCTAATGTACCTAACTGAATGAAACAAATAATTTTACTCAAAGTATAAAACTTGACAATAAATTGAATGAGTTAAAAATGAAAAAATTTTACTTTTTATTTTTATCTGCATCTATAATCTTTCTTGCCTCTTGCAATATTAAAAAACCAGCCACAGGCAATGAGGACGATATCTACATATTCGCAGACTCATCAGAATATTATAACTTAGAAGCTTTTCTTCTTACTGTATTCAATAAAATCATCTACACACCACAACCCGAAAACCTTTTTAACCTCATAAGAAAAGATATTAATACACTCGATAAATATAAAAACAAAAAAAATATAATTTTAATTGCACCACTTAACTCTCAATCGGATGTTGCAAATTATATAAATGGTATTTTGAGTGATGACGTAAAAAAATTAGTTAATTCTGATTCAATATGTGTAATAAATAAGTATAATTTATGGGCAGATAATCAGCTGGTTATGATATTAACCTCTCCTACTATTGAACAATTAAACAAAAATATCCTTAAAGAACATGAAAATCTTCTCTACTATTTTCAAAAAATATCCAACGATAGACTTTTTAAAAGTTTATATAACTCACGTTATGAACAAAAAAATATAGAAGCTAAATTTCTTAAAGAATACGGCTGGATGATCTATGTACAAACAGATTTTCTACTTGCACTTGATAAACCTGAAGATAAATTTGTATGGCTAAGAAGAGCTCCTGGTACTGATATGGAAAGGTGGATTTTTGTTCACTGGATTGATAATGCCTCCCCAATTCTATTAAACCTCGATTCTATTTATGCCATAAGAAACAGATTAACAAAAAAATTTTATAGAACAACCGACGACTCAAGCTATGTTGAAATTTCTGATGATTATATAACAACCAGAGAAGTTAATTTTCTTAATCGTTATGCTCTAATGACTCAAGGTCTCTGGCGAATGAAAGACGGGTCTATGGGTGGTCCTTTTATTAATTACACTTTTTATGACGAACCATCTAAAAGAATTTATATGCTTGATGGATCTATTTACGCTCCTAAATACTATAAGAAAAAACTAATTCAACAACTTGATGTTTTGTTAAGATCATTTTTAACAAAAAGAGAAGTAGATAGATTAAAATACGAAGAATTAATGACTGAACTTGAATAATTATTCACTTTCAATCAATCTTAAAATATTTTCTGGTACTCTAAATTTTTTTAAATCACTTTTAACTTTTGAAAGATAAATTTTTGCCCTCTCCAATTTTCCATATTTTTTTTCATACAATGCTCGATACATTAACATTGTTCCTGTTACATTTTCAATAAAATCGATATACTTATTACTTTTTTTAGGAAATCTTATCTTAAAATCCGGAAGAGGAGCAGGTACATAATCATCCCCTTTTACTACCTTAAACAAAAAAAGATGTGGAACAATTTGATATCCTTCTGGTAACCGAAATTCACCTCTTTGTAATTCATTCTGTACCAATTCGATCCCTATATAAAAGTTCCTTTCTTTTACATTTTCAGATACTAAACCTGTCATAATTTTTCTATAATATTTTTCAAGTAATAGCGGATTATAATTTTCAGAACTTTCAAATAGTTTTAATTCACCTAAAAACTTATTTATATCATCTGCAAGATTTTTTATTACATGAGGATAATTATTTTCAATTTGATTATAATACCACGAACGTCGCAATAGTTCTTTATCGATTACAATAATATCTTTTCTAAAATTTTCTACATATTGAAAATAATACGAAGATGAAATAAAATAGTCCCATTGATAGGTAAATATAATGGCATTGTTTTCAACACTATTCAATATTGATTTAGTATAATCTTCAAATGTATATATATCTGATTGATTTACTTTTGGATAATTAATTGTAAAAATTGTCAGTATTAAAGCAATACCAAATATGAAACTCAAATAGATATTTTTGACTTTTTCAAAAAAATATTTAATACCAAACGAAGAGATGGTTGATAAAAGTATATACGGTAATATGAAATAAGAATCAATATCAACTATGTCATAATTTATCACATAAAGTAGAGCAAATAAAAAAGTTACTAAATATGTGTAAAAAAACCTTTTTGAAATATTCAATAAATTGAGTATTCCAGCTGCTATAATAATTAAACCCAGGTATGCAAATTCACCTGGTAAATTTTGTATATAATGAATCAATTGTTTTTTTGCAGAATCGAATGATGAAAATAGCCATACCTGATATTGTTTCCCTGAAACATGACGCAAAAAATTTTCAATATTAATGGGATTGCCCCAATTTAAAGCAGGATTTTGACTTGCTCTGATCGGTAGATATGAATAAGATATAATTAAAATTACAAAAGAAATGCAAAATGTTATCAACAATTTTTTTAATGCATTTTTTGTAAACTCTTCCTTTAAAAAAAATAAAATGCCGGTAAAAGGAAGTACAAGTAAAGTAGTCATATGATTTGAGAAACCTAATGAAAATGCAATTCCTACTGCAATCCATTCATACAAATTATCTTTATTGATGAAATAAGTCTTTAATGTCAAATAAATTATTAAATTGAACAAAAAAACTTGTAGAGAATATACTTCCACAGAAGTGGATTGAAACCAGTATGTTTTGGTAAATGCTAAAAACAATCCACTTAATGAAGCAACAAATTCTTTGTCAAATTTCTTTTTCTCTAATAATTTATTTTCCTTATCTATACTTTGTTTTTTCCCTTTCTTATTATAACTGACAATTTTATTAACAGGTATATTTTCCAATATAATTGATATCGACTTTACAAAAAAAATTACTCCCGTGGCACACCATATTGCCGAAAGCAAATTTGCTTTATAAATGATTCTAAATGGCAAAGGTATCTTAAAGAACAAATACCCCAATATTGTGAAAAGAGGATATCCAGTAGGATGAGCAATACCTAAAGTTGATTGAACTGCAGCTAATTCTCCTGAATCAATTTGTATAACACTTGGTGCTAGTGTGAATAAATAAAAAATAAAAGACGCGATTCCTGTTAATTCAGAATAATATTTCTTAATGAACTTAGATTTTACCGACATACTTTTCAAATAACGAAATATTAGATTTTATAACTGAAATCAATTTCTTATATAATTCATCTGATGTAACATTGAAGAAAGATGCAATTAATAACCTTTTATCTTCACCTGATGGAAAAATTACATTACTTGTCCCCAGAACACATTGAATCGCAAATTCTAATTTTCTTAAAAAACTATAATTTGAATATAATTGACGATAATCTTCCTCCAAAAAATATTTTCTCATTGATCTCATCAGTTCGATAGTTCTCTTCCCTAACATTTGTGCATTTTTAAAAAAACTCGATTGCAAAATAAAATCAATTGTAATTAATCCTCCATTTTGCTTTTTGATATTAAATGAGGAATCAAATCTTGAAGGATTTTCTTTTAGAACAGATTTGTATATGTGTAACATTTCTTTATTAATATAATCACTATCAAACGATTTAATTTTATTAATAAGAACGGATTTAAATTCTTCAAAAAGATTTTTATTCCCTGATATAAACCGAAGTTTTGAAAGTGCCTGAAATTCCCATACACGCGCTCTGGATTCTAAATAGTTTTCATAATTTTTAATATCCCATACAAGTGGAGAACTTTTTCCTTCAGGTCTCAACCTAAAATCGATGTTAAAATATTTTAATTCGTTCTTTAATAATCTATGTAAATTTTGAAATTCATTATGGATTTCAGGATACTTTTTTATATCATCTGTAACAATTATTAAATCAACATCAGAAGAAAAATTTGGCGAGAGTGCTCCATAACTACCCAATGCTCCAATGAAATAATTATATTTAAGATTATATTCCTTTCCCAAAGTATTAATTTTAAAATCTATATAATTACACAAATACTTCGATATTTTTTCTGTAGAAATCAAACCAAGGCAGAACTGAACCGATAAGATAAAGAACAATTGACTTGTATTATAGTTATTTAAAAAATCTTGAAGATTTTTTATTAAAATTTCTTTTGAAAAAAATAGTTCTTCTACAGATCTATCAAGTGCTAAAATTTCGATTCCCTTTGAACAAAATTCACACAGTTTAAGAAAACTTTTTAAATAATTTTTATCCGAAAGCAGAGAATACCATATTGATGGAAATCTGGTAGCTCTTATAACTTTAACAAAATTTTCAAGAACAATATCGGGAGCACAACAATTTTCAAGGTATATAATCAGATCAGGTTCTATTTGATTAAATAAATTAATTGTCTTTGAATCAAATTCTTTTTGATCAAAAAATCCCAGTCCACTGCTTAAATACTTGAAATTTTTTTCTGCACGGTTTATATCCTTAAATTTTATTTTCCTTAAATTAAATTCTTCTTCTTTTATATCGTTGCTCAATATACTATTGTAAATACTTCTAACTTTTTTTCTTAAATCATCTAGTTCAGCTTGAAAAATATTTTCATTCTCATATTGAAGATATTTACATAATTTAAAAAGTAATTCACCTTCAGAAGGGATTATGTGAGTTTGAGTATCATTCATTAATTGAAGAAAATGTTCAATTTTTCTATAAAGGAAATAAGCTTTAGTAAAAATTTCTTTTTCATCTTTCCTAAGAAGATTATTTTTATAAAGTAATTCAATTGCTTTTAATGTATTTCCTGTACGTAATTCTTTCAATTTACCACCATTCAATGGCTGGAGTGCTTGAACAGAAAATTCAATATCTCTGATACCTCCCTGGAACAATTTTACATTATCTCTCCCTTTATTATATAATTCGATATTGTATTTCATTTTTCTAATCTGTTCTGTAAGTGAAGTAGAAAATGAAAACGGGAAAATGTATGGCTGAAGAAATGAATAAAATTTTATATACAAATCATAACTCCCACAAACATAATTTAATTTAATAAGCATTTAACGCTCCCAATCTTCACCTCTTGTTTCATAATATCTCATATAATCACTATAAGCCTTGCAGAGAGGCGAGTATTTACCATCCGGGCGCAAACGAAAATCGATCCTGTAAATATATCCTCTATCTGTAATTTCGGTTGAAGATTTAATAAATAACAACGCTGCTTCTGAAAGTATTTCATGATACTCTTTCTTTATTTCATCAATAAATTCATTTTCATCATAAAACAAAATTAAATCAACATCTGAACTATAATTCAGTTCTTCTCCACCCAACTTTCCAAGCGAACACAAGCAATATTTTCTTTCAGTATTAATTTTATATTTCAAGAGAATTTTGCTGTAACACAATTCAAATAATACGGATATTATAGAATTTGCAAGTATACTAAGTTGTTCTGTAATTAATTTGAGGTCCCAAATATGAAGTATGTCTGTAAGCCCTATTTTTAAGATATATCTTTTTTTAAACTGCCGGATATAATTTAATTTTGCATTAAATGTTGAATATCTATTTATGCCACTTTTTAATTCATTAATCAGATCATCAATTGATATTTTTTTTGTAAGATAATCCTGGTCAAAGATTTGGTATAAATATTCGGGGTTTCTTACAACTATATCAGTTAAATAATTGCTGCTTGCAGCTATAGCAATTATAATTTCTGTATGGTGTGGATAGCGTTCAAGTTCATTGAAAAAAGTAAACTTGTCATAAAGCGAGTTGAATATTCTTAATAGATTTGCTTCTGAGGAAGAAGTAAAATAATATTTCTCTGCCTCCTGTCCCATTAATTTAAGAACTCTATCAAAAACCTCTGAAGGTATTAAACCTTGAGTATAATCAATTAATCTTGCAATAAAATTCTCTGAAAATAAATAATAATCTTTATGCACTTTATCTCTTCTATTTCTTTACACAACAAAAATAATTTAACCAAATATAAATAGCATAATTTTATTATTGGTATATTTACACAATAAATTTTTGAAACAATTGTATCAAAATACTTTATAAGACATTAAAAAGGACAGTTAATTGAATTTCAGAACCCCATTAATTAACTTTCAAAATAGAAAAACGGGAGAGATTAATGTTTAGTACATTGCTTAAAAAAATATTTGGCGATAAGAATACACGTGTGCTCAAGGAACTCTGGCCAATTGTTAATAAGATAAATGAGGAACATGAAAAACTAAAAGACCTTACTGATGATGAACTGAGAGCTAAGACAACAAGCTTTAAAGAAAGAATCCAGCAAGAAACTGCTGAATTAAGGAATAGAATTGATGAATTGAAAAATCAATTAACACATATACAAATAGCTGACGAAAAACATAAGCTATATGATGAAATTGAAGAGATAGAAAAAGAACTCGACGAAAAGTATGAAGAGATTCTCGATGAATTATTACCAGAAGCATATGCAGTCGTAAAAGAAACATGTAGAAGACTACTTGGGAAATCATGGGAAGTTGTAGGGAATAAAATCACCTGGGATATGGTCCCCTATGATGTTCAACTGCTTGGTGGAATTGTTCTTCATCAAGGGAAAATTGCAGAAATGGCAACCGGGGAAGGTAAAACTCTTGTCGCCACACTCCCATTATATCTTAATGCTTTAACTGGTCGTGGAGTTCATCTCGTTACTGTTAACGATTATTTAGCAAAACGAGACAGCCAATGGATGGGTGAAATTTTCAAATTCCATGGACTAACAGTCGGTTGCATTCTTAATACAATGGATACTGAAGAACGTAAGAAACAATATCAATGCGATATTACTTACGGTACTAACAATGAGTTTGGATTTGATTATTTACGCGATAATATGGCTGTTTCAAAAGATCAATGTGTTCAACGTGGACATAATTATGCAATTGTTGACGAAGTTGATTCAGTACTAATAGATGAAGCAAGGACCCCACTTATTATTTCTGGACCTGTTGAAAAGACCGAACACAAATTTGATGAAATGAAACCAAAAGTTGAAAGACTCTTCAGAAAACAAGCAAACCTTGTTGCATCGATTGTAAAAGAAGCCGAGCAACTTTTACAATCTAATGATTCGAAAGACAGAGAAAAAGCTGGTATTCTCTTACTTAGAGCACATAGAGGATTTCCTAAAAATAAAGCATTAATGAAAATATTAGCTGAACCTGAGAATAAAAAATTACTCCAGCAAACTGAGCTCGAATTCTTAAAAGAAAATGCTAAACGTATGCCTGAAATTGATGAGGAACTTTACTTTGCTATCGATGAAAAACTTAATCAAATTGATCTCACAGAAAAAGGAAGAGAAGAATTAGCTCATGGCTCTGCAGAGGGAAAAGAGTTTTTTGTAATACCCGACTTAGGAACAGAAATTAGCAAAATTGAAAATGATTCATCGTTAACCCCTGAAGAAAAACTACGCAAGAAAGATGAACTATACCATCTATATTCAGAAAGGTCAGATAGAATTCATACAATTAATCAATTATTGAAGGCTTATGCACTTTTTGAAAAAGATGTTGAATATGTTGTTACAGAAGACGGCAAAATTGCAATTGTTGATGAATTTACTGGAAGAATTCTTCCGGGGAGAAGATATTCTGATGGTTTGCATCAAGCAATTGAAGCAAAAGAAAATGTAAAAGTAGAACGCGATACACAAACACTTGCAACTATAACCCTTCAAAATTATTTCCGTCTTTATAAAAAACTTGCTGGAATGACAGGTACTGCTGAAACCGAGGAAACCGAATTCTACGAAATTTATAAGCTTGAGGTAGTTGTCATTCCAACAAATAAACCTGTAATTAGAATTGATGAAGACGATGCAATATATAGAACCAAACGAGAAAAGTATAACGCAATTATAGAAAAGATTAAAGAATTAAGAGAACAAAAAAGACCGGTACTTGTTGGTACAACCAGTGTTGAAGTTTCTGAAACACTGAGCAGAATGCTAAAACGTCAGGGAATTCCTCATAATGTCTTAAATGCAAAACAACATCAAAGAGAAGCAGAGATCGTTGCATTCGCAGGTCAACCCGGCGCTGTAACAATTGCAACAAACATGGCTGGACGTGGAACAGATATTAAACTTGGAGCTGGAGTTAGAGAATTGGGAGGTCTGTATATACTTGGTACAGAAAGGCATGAATCAAGAAGAATTGATCGACAATTAAGAGGTCGTGCAGGTCGTCAGGGCGACCCTGGCACTTCTAAATTTTTTATTTCTCTTGAAGATGATTTAATGAGATTATTTGGTGGAGATAGAATTACTTCTATAATGAGCAGATTGGGTATGCAGGATGGCGAAGCTATTCAACATCCATTAATCAGTCGTTCCGTAGAACGCGCTCAAAAAAAGGTTGAAGAGAATAACTTTGCAATCCGTAAAAGATTACTTGAGTTTGATAATGTTATGAATCAACAGCGAGAAGTTATCTATTCAAGAAGAAGACAAGCTCTTGAAGGTGAAAGACTTAAAGGAGAAATATTTGAATATCTTGAAGAATTTGTTCAGGATATAATTGATAAATATTACGACGATGGAAACTTCGATAAAATTAAAGAAGAAATTTTTCAACATACACTTATTGACCTGAAAATTGAACCAGATGTTATCGACAAAATTGGGAAAGATGGATTCAAGGATAAAATTCTTGAAGCTGCTAAGGATTTTTATAATCGTAAAGAGGAAATGCTTGGTTCCGATTTGATGGCAAGATTAGAAAGACATGCTGTTCTAAGTGTTATCGATGAAAAGTGGAAAGAGCACCTTCGCGAAATGGACGATTTAAAAGAAGGAATTGGCTTACGTGCTTATGGCCAAAAAGATCCCCTGCTTGAGTATAAAGCTGAAGCATATAATATGTTCGTCCAATTATTAGAACATATTAGAAACGAAGTAATATCGTTTGCTTTTAAATTCTGGCCTCATGCACCTGTAGATGTTCAGGGCAGACGCCCAATGCCACAACAAAGATTGCATACAATTAAAGATAGCGCAGATAATTTAGGGCTACGTGCTCAATCCCATGAAAAAGTTACACAGATTAAACAAAAGCCAATCCGTGTTGAAGATAAAGTAGGAAGAAATGACCCCTGTCCATGCGGTAGTGGTAAAAAGTACAAAAATTGTCACGGAAAAAATCTTTAGAGGTAATTATGAAAAAAATTGAAGCCGTCATCCGTCCATTTAAGTTAGACGAAGTTAAAGAAGCATTACTCGAAATAGGTGTACATGGAATGACTATTACTGAAGTACGAGGTTACGGCAGACAAAAAGGACACAAAGAAACTTATCGCGGAAGTGAATATCAAATTGAATTTGTTCCAAAATTGAAAATCGAAATTGTTGTTGATGATTCTCTACTGGAAAAAGTTGTAGATGCAATACTTACCACCGCAAAAACTGGACAGGTTGGCGATGGAAAAATTTTTATCTCGGATATAAAAGACGCTATAAGAATTAGAACTGACGAATCTGGACCAGATGCACTATGAAAAATATTTTATTAAAATTCTCTTTATATTTAATTGGTATTCTTATTATACAAGCTTGTAGCCTCTGGAAAGATTTCACAACATATTTCAATACTTATTATAATGCAAAAACAATTTTTTACAGAATCGAAGAGGATATACTAAAGAAAAGAACAGATTTATTTGCTTTCAGGTTCGATCCTCCAACAACTCAACAGATAAATGAACTTAATAAGGTAATTCAGAAATGTTCTAAAATTCTTCAATTCAATAAAGAATCTTCATTTTTTGATGATGCTCTATTTCTAACTGGAATATCATTTTACTATCAACAGGAATATGCAAGAGCACAAAGAAAATTCTTAGAATTAGCCAATCTCCCCAAAACAGAATTTGCACTCGAAAATAAAATCTGGCTTGCTAAAACTTATCTACAGCTCAGAAATTTTGACGAGGGTATTAATCTACTGGAAGAGGTCCAAAAAACAGCACTCAATGAAAACGAAGAAAAAATATTTACAGAAGCATCAATCTTCAAGATTGCTTTTTACTTATTTAGACAGGATTATCAGACAGCAGTTAATGAATGCAAGTATTTTAAAGACAATATTAAAAATCAAGAAACTATTTCTCTTGTCCTATATCAAATGGGTAAGATATATAACCTGCTTGGTGATAAAAACAATGCATTGAACTCTTTTGCTGAAGTTGAGAAACATTCACCATCTTTTGACATCGAATTTGAAAGTAAACTTGAGTATGCCAGATTATTAAAAGATATGGGCAGGATAGATGAGAGTGAAACTTCTATTAACAACTTATTATATCAAGGAAAATTCAAAAATCAGGAAGATAGGATTTTACTCGAATTAGCACAGATTTATAATGAAAAAAATGATTTCGATAATGCAATAAATATACTAAAACAAATTGATTCTACTTATAAACAAAAATTTTCTGTTGATTTCGCTCGTTTATTATTAGCAAAAATATATGAATACAAAATACGCGATTATGATAGCTCTTTTAAATACTATCAAAAATCTGCTTCTTCAACATTAAATCGCGAAATTAAAAATCAGGCTGCCCCCCGCATCAGAATATTTGATAAATATTTCTCGCTTAAAAAAACCCTGGCAGACCTTAATCTACAATTAACTTATATAAAAGATAACAATAAATTCATTCGGGACTCTATTGACTATGACATAGCATACAACCAATATCTTGAAGAAACCAGAAAAAAACAGGAGCAAAGTAATCAACATAATCCCGATCAGAGCATTTCGCAGAGGCTTCAGCAAAGAGGCATTGAATCACCTCAGCGAAAAATTCAAAAACAAGAATCAGATACAAGCAAGTATACAGATAAGAATTTGTCTCTCGTCGAGTTAATCGCACTGGGAAAGGCTAAGAAACCAGCAAGACCCAAAATATCTGCAGATTCAATTACCACTCTTATCTCTCAAAATCTTTATAATATCGGGAATTTATTTTTAACAGAATTTGAGGTGCCTGATTCTGCAATTTATTATTTCAACGAGATCATAAATAATTATCCAAATAAAACCTATTATGTTGATGCTCTATTTGCACTTGGAACCCATTATGAAACCAATAACCAAAAAGAAACTGCCGATAGTCTATATAAGATAATTTACGAAAATTACCCACAACACAAACTAAGCATTGAAGCTGGTAAAAAACTTGGTTTTATAAAAAGCGATGACATAAAAATTGTAGCTAAAGATCCAGCTGAAAAGTTTTATATCGAAGCTGAAGATAATTATTACAATAAAAAGTATAAAGAAGCAATAAACCTCTTACGAAATATTTACCTTAATTATCCCCGTTCTACTTTTGCACCAAAATCAATTCTGTTCATAGGTATGATATATGAAGAATTAAATCAAAAAGATTCTGCAGCATTCTTCTATGGAATTTTATCATCAAAAGAATATGCTACTACTCCATATGGAAAAGCAATAATTGCAAAATATACTGAATATAAAAATGAGAAGGAGCGCCTGGAGAAAGAAGCACGCGAAAAAGAAGAATCTGAAAAGAAAAAGTTAGAAGAAATGAAAATAAAACAATCTGAACCAACTAAACCTGATGATGAAAAGCCTATGAATTTGATTGCCCATCCAAAAAACAAAATTGTAAACGATTCAAGCACGGGAAAATCGATAGAACAAATAAAATTAAATCCTGAAAAAAAGGATACATCCAAAATTGATTCTTCTAAAAAACAAATAAATAGATTAGAATAATCATGTTCTAAATCTATGAACCGCAAAAAATTATTAGAACTTATCGAAGAAGGCGAAGATATTCATGTTGAATTTAAACAAAGATTTTCTACATACAAAAAGATTGCAAAAGAATTGATTGCATTTGCGAATACATCAGGCGGATACTTAATTCTGGGCGTAGACAACGACAAATCTATCTATGGAATAGAAAGTGAAAAATCTGATTATGAATTAATAAAAGAAACTGCAGAAAAATATTGCGAACCACCAATTGACTTTAAAATCCATCTCTTCGAAATTGAAAACAAAGAAATTATGGTCGTGCAAATAGATGAGTCCCAAAATAAACCTCATCGTATTCAGGACTATAAGAAATTCTTAGATATCAATACAGCGCAGGTTTATTTACGAGTAAGAGACAAGAGTGTTCTAGCAAGTAAAGAAATGATAAAAATATTACAAACCCAAAGCACCGGAAAATCTCTTATTAATTATACTATAGGAAAAAATGAAAAAATAGTGTTTGATTATCTTGATAAATACGAAAGAATTACTGTAAAAGAATTAAGTAAAATTGCAAATATATCTGAAAGAAGAGCATCAAGAACTTTAATTAAACTTGTAAGAGCAAATATTTTATTTATTCATATTAAAGAAAATGGAGAAAGTTATTTTACCTATAAATTCTAATCTATTCTGTATCATAAATCCTTCTTAAATCAAATATGGCAATCCCATAAGCAACTGCAACATTAAGTGATTGCTTAATTCCATACTGCGGTATTTCTATTGAAAAGTCACATAAATCAAGTAAATCCTGTGAGACACCCGATATTTCATTTCCTATTAATAGACACATAGGAAAATCATTTCTTTTAACTTTATAATAAGGAATACTGTAGTCTGTTAATTCAAGTGCGCAAATTTTAATCCCTCTATTTTTTAATTCAATAATAATATCTTTTGGATCTTTTACATATTCCCAAGAAACACTATTCTGCGAGCCAAGTGCTGTTTTTAAAACTTCTTTTTTGGGCGGACATGGTGTATATCCACATAAATAAAGTTTTTCAATCATTGCACCATCAGATGTTCTAAAAATTGAACCAACATTGTAACTACTTCTTATACTATTTAAGACTACATGCACCGGTAATCTTTTAACCGAATGGAGTGTTTCCAGCGTGCTTCTATACTTAGAGATTTCTTCGTGAGAAAGTTTTTTCATTTTACTCAGGAATTTGATTTATATGTAAGTCTTAATCCAATAATCCCAATAATTATTAAAAATATGAATGTAATACGAAAAAAATCTTTTGGTTCATCAAAAAATATAATTCCATAGATTACAGTTCCAACTGCTCCAATTCCTGTCCATATAGCATATGCAGTACCAATAGGAATGTATTTTACACCGAGAGATAAAAAATAAAAACTTAAAAGCATGGATATAATTGTAAAAGTACTCTCTTTTAAGCTAGTCAATCCTTCACTATATTTTAATCCAACTGCCCAGCTAATTTCAAAAATAGATGCAATTAAAATATATATCCAGCCCATAATAAAATTCATTTTAGTACTTTAAAGTATAATGTATCTGCAATATAAGAACCGAATACTCCGATCCCATCTCTATCTATATTCATTTCTGGGTCATGAAAATTACCATCAATTTCCTGAACATTTCTGTATGTTAAAATAAATTTTCTGAAATTATTATCACCAGCATACACAATTATTCTATATTTCCCATAAAACCATGTATCCAACCAATCTACTTTATAATTAATTCTTGTTACGGATGAATTTATATTCTGTAACCATTTCAATTGATATTTGTAATAATCAAAATATTTTTTGAGGTCCTTCATATCAACATTAAAATAAGGATTATCGAAAATAAAATTTGCAGTATCTGCCTCAAGCGCAACAATTGAAAATAAATAGAACTCCGTACCAATAGAAGGAGTAAATACTATTTCAAAATTTTTAATATTTCCACTATTATCTTTCTCTCTATATTTCATCGAATCAAGTATACACTCCTCCTTTATAATTTTAAATCCTTTCTCTGGGGTTATGGTTATAGAACTTGCTTCCAATTTTCTATCGTCAACATAAGCTGTTACAATAAGTTTATAAGATTTATTGTAATCAATAAATAAGTCACTACCATTATATTCATACGAATATTTCTGTGGATTATAGCTCAATTTATATTCTTTATTTTTTTGAAGATCAATTATCCTAACATTTGCAGTAGATAAAATTAATGTATATGGATTGGGAGTAGTGTTTAATGGAAAGTTTCGTGTTATTCGAATATTTTCAACTTTTTTCTCGGGAATTAAATATCCTTCAATTACAATTTTTGGTGAATAAATATCCGGACCAATCTGAACTGAATTATCTCCACATGAAATAAATAACAAACTAAAGATTATTATAACTACACTCCTCATATTCATCTCACTAAAATTTTATAGTTATTCCTATACTCGGTAAAATCGGGATCATAGATACATTTTTAATATTCATTTCCACTCTACCGTTTTTTATTTCATTTTCATACCGAATAAACCAGACATTTTTACGATTTAGCAGGTTAAAAATTTGTAAGTAAGGTGCCAACGACCATGTCCCATAATTTACTTCGTAATTCAAATTAAAATCCAATCTTGCATAATACGGCAATCTATATTGATTGATCACCGATGGATAAAGTGCTATACTGGAAAGATTATATTCCCAATCTGGAGCAGAATTAACGATATAAACTGAAGATGGTAAAGTAATTGGTTGACCTGAAAAATATGTAAAGCTTAAGCCCACAGTCCACTTTTTATCAGCTTTAACGAACTGTCTATTTCGTATTTCATTCATAAAATTATTGAGATCAAAATTCATAACAATATTTATTGCATGGGTTCTATCGTGTCTTGGACTGAAAGCTTTTCCCTTGTTAATATTTTCAATAGTAAATTCAGTTTTCGCAAGTGAATAAGCTAACCAGCCGGTAATAGCTCCGATATCTTTTCTCAATAAAAATTCTACTCCGTAAGATTTTCCAGCCCCTGAATTAAATATTCCTTTTGTAGAACCATAAATTGGTTTACCATCATCAGTATATCCAACTGTTTCTACATCAACATGCATATTATAATTGTACGAATAAATATTTTTATAAATTTTATAATATGACTCAAGTTCGAATTCAATATTATTTCCAATTTGTCTTTGATAACCAAATACGTAATGAGTAGCACTTGAACTTTTCACATAATTATCTGATGCTGTCCAGATACTTACCATAAATACTCTCGGTATTTGATGTGCGTATTGATGAATAATGCCACAGGAAAATTTTAAATTACTTTTTTCGCTCAATCGATATTTGATTGTTAATCGAGGGTCCAGACTAAAATAATTTTTTTCTGATTCTAAGTAATCTGCACGTAAGCCCATCTGAATATCCCAAAGAATATTGGGTTTCCAGCTTGATGAAAAGTAAGTTGAATATAGTTTAGGATGCTTTGTAACATCAACTTTTCCTACCTCGAAATTTTCCTTTAATCCACCGTTTACATTTTTCCATTCAATTCCAAATTTAAAACTGAAGGCATCGCTATAAAAATATTCAAGCGCAGCTTTCAAAGTAAAATCTTCTATCCTATTTTTTTCTTCAAATTCTTCTTCCTTTAATATAAATTCAGAAAAAAAACTGCTTGCAGTAAACCAGAAATTTCCAAACAGTTTTGGTGTTATTATAGCCCTCCAGTTTATACTTCCAGTTTGATTCCTCCATTTATAATTAAATCCAAAGGTTTTAGATTGTTTTTTATCGAAAATATAATCGAGATTATCCAAACCACCATAAAAGCTAATACTAAGTTTATTCATTTTATTAAGATCAAAAAATACTTTGAAATTTCCATCGAGAAAATAATAATCTGGTATATCCTCTATAAATTTTGCAACTGTTTGGTCTAAATAAGTTCTTCTTATCGAACCTGAAAAAGAACCTATTTTTCCTAATGGTAACTGGAGAGTAGTATTAAATGAAATTAAACTAAGTGATGCTTTCCCTTCGAATTTATTTCTATTACCATCATTATTTATAATATTAATAACTGATGATAGTCTGCCCCCATATTCCGCACTAAATGCACCTTTATATACTTCTACTTTTTTAATTGCATCTGTATTAAAAATTGAAAACAATCCAAATGCATGCTGTGGGTTATAGACATCCGTTCCATCAATTAAAAAAAGGTTTTGATCAGGGGTTCCTCCTCTTACATAAATTGAAGAAGAAAAATCAGAAACTGGAACAATTCCGGGTAATGTTTGTAATGTTCTCAATAAATCTGATTCAACAACCTGAGGAACTTTTCCTATTTGTACAGGAGTTATTTCAATTTTCGAAATTGGTTTATTAAATAACTTTTCGGCAATATTAATTGAATCGGCTGAAACAACAATCTCTTCGCTCAATATTTCTGATGGGATTAATTTTATATCAAGTCGCTTACTTTCAATTCTAATAAAAATTATTTCCTGCAAAAAAGTTTCATATCCAATATAACTTACAACTAATTCATATTTGCCGGGTAAAATATTTGGTATAACATAATATCCACTTACATTAGTAGAAGCTCCGAGATTAGTTCCTTTCAAATAAACATTTGCACCAATAAGAGCTTCGCCAGTGGAAGAATCATATACAAAACCACTTAGAGAAGACTTAATGCCTTGAGAAAACAAATCAATATTAACAATTAATATAAATAAAACAATACCTTGAATTATTTTTTTCATAGTTAATTTATTTTATATTAAGCTAAAGCAAAATTAATACAAAATTAAGAATCATTTTATGTACAATGAAATATACTAATTAAAATAAGGAAAGATTTGGAGAAACTATGATATATAAAAAATCATAGTCAAGTTTATAAAAAAAATTAACTGAATTTATTTACGATTCTTATATATAAAATAATTAATTTCTTTTAAGAAAATAATTGGGTTTTAAATGAAAACTATTATTGAACCATTCAAAATCAAAACTGTTGAGCCAATAAGATTTACTACAAAGGAAGAAAGAATAAAAATATTGCAGGATGCAGGCTATAATCTTTTCTTAATTCATGCAGATGATGTTATCATAGATTTACTTACAGATAGTGGAACATCTGCAATGAGTTCTGAACAGTGGAGTGGAATAATGAGAGGCGATGAATCCTATGCTGGTGCTAAAAGTTATTACAGGTTTGAAGCCGCAGTTAAGAAAATTACTAATCACAAGTTTATTATCCCCACGCATCAGGGAAGAGCTGCAGAAAAAATTTTATTTTCAATCCTCGGTGGAAAAGGAAAATATTTCATAAGTAATACTTTTTTTGATACTACTCGGGCAAACATAGAATTCACTGGAGCAGAAGCAATCGATTTACTTTGTGAAGAAGGGAAACACCCTGAAAAACATGCACCATTTAAAGGAAACATCGACATAGTTAAACTTGAAGAAATAATTAATAAAATTGGTAAAGAAAATATACCCTTAATAATGCTAACAATTACAAATAATTCAGGTGGGGGTCAACCTGTTTCAATGCAAAATATTAAAGATGTAAAACAAATTTGTGATAAGTACGATATATTTTTTTATTTTGATGCATGTCGTTTTGCTGAAAATGCCTATTTTATTAAACTTAGAGAAGAGGGCTATCAAAATAAATCAATACTGGAAATTGTTCAGGAAATGTTTTCCTATGTAGATGGTTCTACAATGAGTGCAAAAAAGGATGCTCTTGTAAATATTGGCGGATGGTTATCTTTAAATGATGAAACGCTTGCATCAAAATGCAGAAATCTATTAATAGTAACAGAAGGTTTCCCAACATATGGAGGATTAGCAGGCAGAGACCTTGAGGCAATAGCACAGGGACTTAACGAAGTCATTGATGAAAATTATTTAAGATATAGAATTAGAAGCATTGAATATCTCGGAGAGAAATTATTAAAAGAAGGTGTACCTATAATAGAACCCCCTGGAGGTCATGCAGTATATTTAGATGCAAAAAGATTTGTTCCTCATATTCCTCCGGAACAATACCCTGGTCAATCAATTGTATGTGCTCTTTATATTGAAGGTGGATTAAGAACCGTGGAAATTGGTTCGCTTATGTTTGGTAAATATGATAAGCACACTGGGAAATTAATACCAGCAATGATGGAACTTGTTCGACTGGCTATACCAAGAAGAGTCTATACACAAAGTCACATTGATTATGTCGCAGAAGTTATCACAGAAGTTTATAACCATCGCGATAAGTTAAAGGGTTACGAAATAATCTATGAAACGCCTGTATTACGTCACTTTACAGCAAGATTCAAACCACTTTAAATTGGTGAATTAATGAAAATAAAAAAGTATTATTCAATAGACTTCAAGAATCAAATATGGAGATTATTAATCTCTGGAGAAGATAAATTAGTAATTGAATCTCGCAACCCCGAAACTAAAGAGGCATATTTTCATTGTCTTGATATCAACAATAAGAAATTTTTATTTAAAGATTTTCAGTTAGGCGAAAAATATTATATTGGGATTGAAACAATTTATAAAGAAATTATTTATTACCACATTTTCCCAAAGCCTGATTTACCAAATCATAAAAAAATAATTGCTTTTGATATAAATTCACAAAAAATATTATGGATAAACCATGAGCTTTCCTTTTTATTTGCATATAACGACAAAATTTATGCTTTTCAACAAGGGTATGATGAAAGATACTATTTTGCTCTCAACTATCTTACAGGTAATTTAATCGAAGATTTCGGAAATAATCATTCACTAATTAACTCATTAAGAAAAGAATACGATGGACAAATAGATTTAACTAATTACATTTTTCCACAGGTCTTTACTAACGATGGTAGTTATTTATCAAAATTTATTTCAGAATATTTTTCAAGTATTGATGTGATAGGAAATATTGAATATGGTCTTTATAAGACTTTATTATTATTAAGTTTTCACACAAAAAACTCATACAAAAATTTAAAAAATAATTTCATAGCTGTAAATTTAGAAAATAAAAAAAGCATAATTTTTGAAACATTAAATGTAAATACAAAATCTTTTTTGTCAGACTCATTTTTTATGTACAAAAATTTTTTAATTTTATTAAAAGAAAAAAACGGATTGATTATTTATAAAGTGGTATAGAAATGGAATTATCATTAGAAGAAAAAAAATTTTTATTAAATGCAGCTCGTTCATCGATAAGGTCAATATTTACAGGTGAAGAAGTACCACAAATCGATTACAAAAAATATCCTGGATTAGAAGCACATGCAGGTGCATTTGTTACTTTAACAGAATACGGTCGGCTACGTGGGTGCATAGGTTACATAGTTTCAGATAAACCACTTTATGAAACTGTGTGTGATGCTGCAATAAGTGCTGCTCAAAACGATCCCCGTTTTCCTCCTGTATCGCGATCAGAACTGAATAATATTGATATTGAAATTTCAGTGCTCTCGGAACCTTTTCCATTAAACAGTTACGATGATATTATTGTAGGAAAACATGGTTTAATACTTGAAGAAAAAGGAAGGCGAGGCTTATTACTACCTCAGGTTCCTATTGAACATCACATGAACAAAGAACAATTTCTTGATGCAATTTGTCAAAAAACTGGATTTCCTGCTGGATACTGGAGAAACAAGCAATTAAAACTAAGTGGATTTACTGCACTTGTATTTAATGAAAAAGAATTGGAGGGAAAATGAAACAAGTTAGAGAACCATCAGTTGCAGGAATATTCTACCCTTCTTCCCCTTCAAAACTTAAAGAAGAGATACAAATTCTTCTAAATACATCGAAACCAGCTGAAAAGATAGATAATATTGTTGGTATAATTTCACCTCATGCTGGATATATTTATTCAGGAAAAACTGCAGCATATGCTTATAATGCAATTAAAGAAAAAAATTATAAAACTGTAATTATAATTTCTCCAAGTCATAGAGAATATTTTTCAAGTATTTCAATTTATAATGGCGATGCTTATAAAACTCCTCTGGGCGAAGTCCCGGTAGATAAAGAAACTGCATCAAAATTAATTTCATCAAGCAAATTAATTTTTGAAGATATACAGGGACACAGAGCCGAACATGCAATTGAAGTTCAAATTCCATTCCTTCAAATGGTCCTTAATGAATTTATGATTGTTCCTGTTGTTATGGGAGATCAGAACAGAATATTTGTAAACGAACTGGCTGAAAAACTTTCAAAAATAATTGACGATAATACATTAATTATTGCAAGTTCAGATTTATCTCATTACTATTCAAGACAAACTGCAAACCAGTTAGATTCTATTGTCGAAAAACACATAAAAAATTTTGATTATGATACACTTCAACGAGATTTAGAAAATAACAGATGCGAAGCCTGTGGAGGTGGAACAATTATTGCACTTATGAAAACAGCCGACTTAGTAAACAAAAGAAAATCCATTGTGTTACATAGATCAGATTCCGGTGATACATCAGGTGATTATTCAGAAGTAGTCGGTTACTTATCTGCTGCATTTTATAACTAATTTAATACTTTATATGAGTATGTTAAATCATCTACTAGATCGAAATCGAAGGTGGGCTGAAAATATTAAAAAACAGCACCCTGATTTTTTTATTAAACTTTCTAAACAACAAAAGCCACAATATCTTTGGATTGGATGCTCCGATAGTAGAGTTCCTGCAAATCAGATCATTGATTTAATGCCCGGTGAAGTTTTTGTTCATCGTAATATTGCCAATGTGGTTGTCCACACTGACTTAAATTGTCTTTCTGTTATTCAATATGCAGTTGAAGTACTCGAAGTTAAGCATATAATAATTTGTGGTCATTATGGGTGCGGTGGAATTAAAGCTGCACTCGAAGATAAAGAACATGGACTTATAGATAACTGGCTACACCATATAAAAGATGTATATAGAATACATAAAGACAAGTTTAATAATATCAATGATGAAAATTGTAAAGTGAATCTGTTATGTGAATTAAATGTAATTGAACAGGTTCATAATGTTTGTAATACTACCATAATTCAAAATGCCTGGGAATCCAACAAAGAACTCTCTGTGCATGGATGGATTTATAATATTGAGGATGGTCTCATTAAAGATTTAAATACTACAATTTCTTCCCTTAACGAACTAAAAAATTATTAATTAATAAGGTGAATAGAATATGGAAAGTGTGGACAATATTAATGTTGAACAAAATTCTGTCAACGAAGTATCAACTTTTTCTACTTTTCAGTTAACTTTCGACAAAATGATACGTGACATGCGTTTTGTCGGAATGTTTACCATTATTTATGGTGCTATAACATGCCTTTCAATTATAGGAGCTTTAATTGGTATCCCAACTATAATCATTGGTCTAAAAATGAGAGAAGCTGCTGACCACTTTGAAATTTTTAAATCAACCAATCAGGCTTCAGCTTTGAGAATGGGATTTGAACTTCAGGGTAAATTTTTCCGTATAACAAAAATATTGATAATAGTTGGTCTAATTTTAACAATTATATGGTTTATATTAGTATTCATTATTCTTGCTTCTGGTTTATCTACATTGTGGGAAATGGGAAGTTTTGAATATAATACTATATAATTCTGACTTTGTTTATTGATTAATTAGTCATTACGAAATTATCTGTCAATTACAGCTTTCATAGGAAATTGTAAACTATGAACTTTGTAACAAAATTTGTATGATAAAAAATAACTACAAATTACATTGTACTGATGATTAAAATTATTTTTTGAAAAAGCAATTAAACTTTTTATAGAGTAATAATGCTAAATAATTAATTATTGTTTTCTAAATATTAATAATTTATTCTACTACATTAAAGAGAAATAGACAATTAATGTTTTATAAATTTTATTTATTTGCCATTAATAAATTACAATAATTATTAAAATCAAAAATGACAATTAAAAAATGGTAACACTTTTGTAATACCACAATTATTTTTAGCAATATTAATTAAGCCAAGTTGTATACCATTCAAATTTTCTGCAATATTAACAATACCTATAGTCAATCCCTTTTGAATGCCATCAACTTTATTAAAAGATGCAACAGAAAGCCCATACAAATCATTAACTTCTATCCAGCCAGCAGTAAAATTTAATCCATGAAAATTATCCGCTTCCAGTTTATATCCAGATACATTTAGACCTTTAACTGATCCTCTTGCTATACTTGCTATTATTGATTGATTAAGTCCGTAAATATTCCCCTGTGATACCAGGGCCAATCCTCCCAGATTAATCCATGATATATTTTCTTTAGATACAATAGCAAGTCCGCTAATATTTATACCCATTATATTTCCCTGAGAGACGAGAGCAAGACCAGCCAAATTCAATCCCTCCATTTTTTGTTTAGTAACTGCAGTTAATCCACTTATGTTAATCCCAAACTGGTTTTGACTGCTCACCAAAGCTAATCCACCAACATTAATACCAATTAAATTCCCTTTAGAAACATTAGCCAAGCCCCCAAAATTAATTCCAATAATATTGTTAGAGGCAACAAGAGCAAGTCCCCCAATATTAATTCCTTGAATATCACCTCCAATTACTGCCAGTCCTCCAAAATTAATTCCACTTAATTGTTTTTTACCTAAAACTGCTGCAAGTCCAAATGAAATTCCATTAATGTTTTTTCCTGCTGGAGCAAGTCCAATTGATATACCACGTACTGATAATTCCGGATTATGTTTGGGATTCCAGAAAGTTATATTTATACCATTAATAACTTTTACATCACAATCAGACACATTAAATCTTATGCCGTTCCATTTTTCTGAATTTCCAAAACTAATTCCTGTTGAAAATAATCCAATATTCAAACTTGCATGAGAACATCCAACTTCGATTGAATCCTCTTCTTTAAGGATTTCGAATTGTGCTGTTGTTTGATAAACAACTAATAAAAAAATAATTAGTAATAATTTTTTCATATATATTCCTCATGTTTTACGCATATTTAGACTCCAATATTTAATTAAGGTTACAGCAATTTTCTAAATCGATCTATAAACTTTTGTAATGAATTAATAATAGAATGGGAGCCCTCAATATATAGATATAAAATTTAAGAGTAATTAATTATTATTCATAAGGATAGAATTCTGCTTTTGATCACATATCCATTTAATAACAGACTGAGGTTATGTGATATATATAATTCTAATAATTTTCCTCATTACTATCTTCATCATAAATATCGTCATCAAATCCGAAGTCTTCGTCTGTAAAATCTTCTGGTTCATCAAAATCATCACCAACTTCGTCTTCATCTGTTATATTTTTCTTTTTATTTGCATAAACAGAATCTTCTTCAAAAAAGAATGAATCCCTTGAAGAATATTTTTCATCCATTCTATCCATTACTCTTCCAATCAACTCATCTGTAATATCAGCTTTTATTTCTTTAAGTTCTGCTTTTTCAGTCATATCGAATTTTTCACTACCATTTGGAGTTTCTTTCCACATTTCTGTTAGAGATTTTTTATCAAGTTTATTCAGATATTTTTCAATCTCGTTTTCAATTATTTTTATATGCTCAGGATCCCACTGACTTTCATCTGTTAATTGACTTTTCATAAAGTTCCAGAATGAACCTGTTTTTTTTCCTGGTTCCGGTAATTTTTTTAATGAAGTGATTACTTCATCTACAGCTTTTTTCATTTTGTACGACACAGTTTATCTCCTTTTAATAATATTCTCACTAATAAATTAGTAAATTCTTTTAAAAGTCAGTATAGTAACTAAATTAATGTAAAAAAATTTTGGGTACTTTTATAATAAAAATCTGATTAAGTATTTAAGAATAATAATTTTTATTTTTCATTACTGAATTAAAGCCCCTGTAGTTCAATGGAGAGAACGCAAGCCTCCGGAGCTTGAAATGTGGGTTCGACTCCCGCCAGGGGTACAATTAATTAGTACGAAATAGCACATCATTTAAAGATACGACTGCAAGTTAATAGATACATTTCTTAAAGGTGCAAGATTACCAATAAATTCTACATAGTAATAATTAAATATATTTTTGGCATTTAAATAAATCTTTATTGGTTTGTTAAATAACATTAAATTACAACCTGCAGAAATATCTGTAACATAAACTGGTACTCTCTTATCACCATCGATTACAAGTGCCAGTGGTGGTTGAGTTATCTCAAAATCAATTTCTTCTACCTTACTTGCATATCTAAAGTCTATAGCAAATTCAAAGGGGAAAGGTGTAAATTTTATTTGGGCATTAAATGAATTCCTTGGACGATATTTCATAGCTTTTTTCTTTTCTATATCTCTTGCCCACATATAATTGTAACCCACCAATAACTTTAGTAACGAAGGCATTAAGCTCATATCAGTAATAAGTTCCAATCCCAATATTCTTGCTTTTTTGAGATTTACAAATTGAATTTTCCCCTCTTTAGTTAAATTTGGTTCGATAAAATTATTATAATCTGTTCTATAAAATGCGACATCGAATAAAAAGTTTTTTGAATATTGATAAATTGCTCCAGCTTCAATGGAAAAGCTTGTTTCTGATTTTAGATTTGGATTTTCTTTAATATCAATTCCACCACCTACTCCTGCAGTTGTAAACACTTCTGCAGGTGTTGGTGCTCTGAATCCTGTACCAACAGATGCTCTCAATATTAAATTATCACTCAATTTATAATTCAAACCTGCGCGTGGAGTAAAAGCATTTTTCCCTGCAATAGTATCCTTTGCCCCATCTGGAATTAAATCGATGAAATCATAACGCATTCCAAAAGTTGCTATTAAATTTTTAATACCTTTGAACTCAGTCTGAATGTAAGATGCAAAACCTTGAAACTTAGTATTGGAAAAAATATTTGACTTAACATTAGAATAAGATGTCTCTAATCCACCAGTAATTAAATATTTTGTTGAGATTTTATAATTTAACAATGCCTCAGCCCGCCAAAGATTTGCATCTGAAGTTGTAACTTCTATTCCATATCCATCAAATCTTGTATAATAATAACTTAGTTTGAAATCGCCTGTTAATTTTTCATTAAATATTTTATTATAGATTAATCCAGAAAATACTCTATTTGATTTAACTGTTTTATTAGTGTCTTCATCTTTAGGTATTAGAGCATGACGTGAATCTTTCCAGTATAAAAAATTACCTCTGTTCATATTAAGATAATCAGCAAAAAAAGTTAGCTCATTGTTTTCATCAAGTTTATAATTAATTTTCATGTAACTCAGATATTTTTTACTGAAGTTATCCCTTTTATAGCTGAGGTCGTCAAATTTTTTTAATGAAAAAGTATAGCCTGCATTTTTATATGAATTTGAGTGAGTAATTTCCATACCATAAAAACTTCTGTAATTTTTGTTCCATCTCCATGATTCATACTTGGGTTTATCATAAACTCCATAATAAAAGTTCGTATTTGTAACTGGTGATTTTACTGCCTGACGGGTTATGATGTTAATTACTCCACCAATTGCCGATGTACCGTATAAAGAACTTGCAGGACCCTTAATTATTTCAACTCTTTCAATATCTGAAATTGGAATCATTTCCCAAACAATATCTCCATTATCTCCTGAATAAAATGGTATTCCATTTATTGCTGCCAGCACACGAGCACCCACACCTTTACTATAACCACTCGAGCCTCTTATACTTACCTGTTCAAGATTCATTTGGACCCCGGGTATATCACGAAGTATTTCATCAAACGATTTATAATTTTTTCTGTTTATAAACTCTGGCTGAATAACATAGGTGCTTACTGTTAGGTCTTCTTTCTTTTGCTCATATTTACTCGCGCTAATAACAATCTGTTGTGTTTCTATTATGGATGTTTTTAATATAATTACAAGAGGTTTGAAATCCTTATTAAAATTTATTTTAATATTTCTTTTTTCATAGCCGATTGAGGTAATAACTAAAACATAACTGCCATACGGAATATTTTTAATTTCAAAATGACCTTCTTCATCACTGGCAGCACCAAAGTAAGTACCCTCCACAATCACATTCGCACCTATTATAGGTTGTGCATTTGCATTTATTACTCTCCCTTTAATCGACCCAATCTGCCCATAGACATTTATGGAAAATAATATCATAATTGCAAAGCATAATTTCATAATGTCTTCTTCTCCTTAATCTTACATTGGAGGCTGAGGAGGTGGATTATTAAAATCAACAGTTATGTTTATATCACGCATTATTCTGCCTGCTTGAATAATCAATTTAGCTGGTTTAGATTGATCTCCATTAATACAATACACACCAACAACAAACCAATCTTTTCTATCAAGAGAAATTTCCTCTGTTTTTGATTGCGCAACAACTACATATGAATATTCACCTACTCCTAATTGTAATATTGGTAAAAAATTATTTTTTATCGAACTATAAACAAATTCCGAAGAATTATAAGGAATTGAGTCTGAAACAAAAGAAAGATTAGGTGGAAAAAAATCTTCGCTTTTTTCGATAGGATTTTTAAAGACAACAAGATGAGTTCTTTTAATACCTTCTGGCCAATTACCCACAAAAGTAATTTTACCTTCAAAACCCGTTAAACCTGAAGGTTTTTCAGGTTCAGGTTCTATCCCTTTATCACATTTATTATAAACCAAGATTAAAATTAGCAATAAACTTATGTTAATAATTTTCTTAAACATATTGGGTATATATCAGTAAATGTATATTTATTTCCACCATTAAGTTATAATATTCAACATCAGATAAAAGGTAAATGTTTTTGTAATTTTCTTAATAATATATGAATCATTTTATAAAAACATATTAACTTTTTACAAAAAAATAAATCAGATTTTTACTGAAATAAATATTAAGATTATTAAACGATTTTTCCTCAAGCTTATTAAAAAGTACTAAATTAAATAACAAATTGAGTTACTACTGACATAAAAAATTAATAGCGGTGGTTATGATTACAATACGAT
>FWPU01004056.1_pt1 | contig 34912 bp, 29 predicted proteins | sample 2228361 | NCBI WGS metagenome assembly FWPU01 (sample SAMEA103939777, study PRJEB20133) | metagenome
GGGGAGGGCGCTGGGGAGGCTGGCGCGGGAGGCCGGGTACCGCATCGGGCCGGTGGTATGCCGGAGCCTCGGGAGGGCGGAGGAGGCGGCGGCCTTCATAGGGGCGGGCCGGCCGGGCACGGAGCCGGTGGGGGCCGGCCTGACGCTGGTGTGCGTGCCTGACGGGGCGATCGGGGCGGTGGCTCGGGCGTTGCGCGCGCCGGCTGGCGGCGTGGTGGCGCACACCTGCGCCTGCCTGACGGCGGAGGCGCTGCGGCCGCACAGTCCCGCCGGCGCGGTCCATCCGCTGCGCAGTTTCGGGGAGCCGGCGCTGGCGGCGGCGTCGTTCCGCGGCACGGCATGCGCCGTCGAGGGGGATCCCGAGGCGGTGGCGGTCCTGGGCGAGTTCGTGGGGGCCATCGGGGGGGTGCCCTTGCGGGTGCGCGCGGGCCGGAAGGCGCTGTACCACGCGGGGGCGGTCTTCGCTTCCAACTACGTGGCGGCGGTCATCGAGGCGGGGGTGCGGCTTTTCGAGGAGGCGGGAGTCCTCCGCGCCGAGGCCCTGCCGGCCCTCGTATCGCTGGCTGCCGGGACGCTGCAGAACGCGGCGTCCGTGGGTTTGCCCGGTGCGCTCACCGGGCCGGTCGAGCGGGGCGACGACGGCACGGTGAGGGCGCATGTAGAAGCCGTGGCGTGTCGCGCGCCGGGGCTGTCGAGGGCGTACTCGGCCCTTGGGCGCCTTGCTGTGGAGATGGCCGTGGCGAAGGGTTCCATCGACGCCGCGGCCGCCGCCAGGATCCTGGAGGCGCTGGGCGGCGGGGGCGGGGAGGAGGCGTCGCGGCGGTGAACGTGATCCTGATAGGTTTCCGATGCTCGGGGAAGACGAGCGTCGGGACGGCGCTGGCGGCGAGGCTGGGGCGCGAGTTCGTCGATTGCGACGACTACATCGAAAGGCGGACGGGGCTCCCTGTCAAGGAGATCTTCGAGCGGCATGGAGAGAGCCGCTTCCGCGTGATCGAGAGCCGGGCGATCGCGGAACTTTCGAAGCTCGACGGCAAGGTGATCGCCACCGGCGGGGGCGCCGTGCTCAAGCACAAGAACATCCAGGCGCTGAAGCGCAACGGCATTGTGTTCCACCTGGAGGTGTCGGCCGGGACGGCCTACAGCCGCATGGAGGGGAATCCTCCCGGTTCGGCCCGACGCCCTCCGCCGGCCGGCATGGATCCTTTCGCCGAGGTATGCCGCCAGCTCGACGTCCGAATGCCCTATTATCTTGGGGGCGCGGACGTGACTATCAGGGCCGAGGGGAAGAGGGTGGAGGAGGTGGTGAACGAGATCATGGCGCACCTGAAGGAACGCGGATTCGGCGAGCGCCAGGACATGGACGCTTCGCCGGCCTAGCGTGGGCGGAGGGACGGGGCGTGTTCGGGTCGTTGTACACGGAGAGGGATCTGCAGAGGATATGGGGGCTGCAGCTTTTCCGCCGCGAGAACCTGCTGACGGAGGACGCCCGCCGCGTTGTCGTCGAGTTCCCGGGCGTGCCGGCCGGCGCAGGGGGCCCGGACTTCAAGGGGGCCAGGATCGTGCTCGGCGGCCGGCGGATGGCGGGGGACGTTGAGCTGCACATGGTCCCTTCCGGCTGGCTCGCCCACGGTCACGGGCGCGACGGTGCCTACGCGGGGGTGATCCTTCACGTGGTGCTCAGGCGTGACCGTTTCCGCCGTGGGCCCGGGGCGGTGCCGGTGCTGGTGCTGGAGCCGTACCTGAGGCCGGCGGCCCCACCGGCGCGCCTGGAGGCGGACGGCGATCTGGATGCCGCCGGCGAGGAGTGGTTTGCCGAGAGGCGCGCCCGCATGGCCAGGGCGCTCGAGCGGTCGGGCGCGGACGCCGTCCTCTACCGGGAGATCATGGTGGCGCTGGGGTACAGCATCAACAAGGCGGCGATGGCCGAGCTCGCGCGGCGGTGTCCCCTGGGGGAACTGCCGGCTGGGGACGCCGCGGCGATAGAGGGGCGCCTGCGTGAGGCGGCCTCGGCGGTGCCCGCCGCGATGTGGCGCCTGCGCGGGGTGAGGCCGGCCAACCATCCGTGGAAGCGCCTGGCGGGAATGGCGCGTTTCCTGGCCGCCTCCCGCGGGGAGGGTCTGGCCGCGGGCCTTGCGGCGAGGGCTGCGAGCGTCGAGGCCATGGTGGCGTGGCTGGATCCGGACGGCACTGGCCTCATCGGGAGGGACCGCGCGCTGGAGATCGCGCTCAACGTCTTCATCCCGTTCCTCGGCCGGGAGGCCTGGGAGCGGTTCGCCACGATGCGCCCGCCCGCGCCGCCCGGCCCCATCAGGCGGCTCCTGGGGTCGCGTGTCGACAGCGTCCGGAGGTATTTCGGGGCGCTGCGGCTCCTGAGGCGGGGGGCGTTTTCGCTTGCCGGTGACCGGTGAGGGTGTTAGAGTTTAATCGGACCTCTTGGGTAGAGCCTGTGGGTGGGTTCCCCGTTCCGTGAGGTGCGGGAGGGGCGATGACCCTTGCCAGGTGCCCGTTCTGCGGTAAGAGATTCAACGTCGCCGGATTCGCCGCCGGGACCCGGTTGCGGTGCAGCTGGTGCACCGCGGTGCTGCGGGTGCCCCGCGCCGACGCGCCTGCGGCCCGGGAGGGTGGGCGCCGCGGGCCGTCCGTCTCGGCGGTCCTGCAAATCGCCGGCGGCGCGGCGGCGGGGCTGGTGGCGGCGGCGGCGCTTTACTTGGTCCTGCGCCCCCCGCTGAAGGGGCCCGCCGGCGGGATTCCCGCCGCCGCGGTCGGGTCTCCGCGGCCGGCCAACCCGCCGCCGGCCGAGCCGCCCCCGGCGGACAGCGTCATCTTCTACGACCCGGTAAGCAACGCGAAGCAGCGGCTCATCGACGAGTTCGGCTCCGTCTTCATGTTCTATCCGAAGGTGAGGCCGTACCTCCTCGCGGTGGAGTCGTCCGAGCGGTACATCGGGACCCAGGTCATCGAGGATTACGGGAAGCGGCTGGAGATCCTGTTCGCCACGTTCCACCGCGAGTTCGGCGAGGCGCTGAAACTGCCCGAGGTGAACGACGTCCTAACGGTGATAGTGCTGAGCTCGCGGGAGGGATTCGAGCGCTACTGCAGGGAGCGGGAGAAGAAGGCGATTTCCCCCCAGATCAAGGGTATCTACGAGTACAACCGGCGGCGGATCGTGGCCTACTACGACTTGCAGGCGCCCTACGAGGTGCTTTTTCATGAGGGCGTTCACCAGCTGGTGCATTATTACATGCTGCGGGGAGGCGGCGCCCGCAGCCCCCACATGTACTGGTTCCAGGAGGGGCTGGGGACGTATTTCGAGGGTTACAGGCCGGCGGGGGACGACGGGGAGGTCGTGATCGACCCGCGGGTGAACCGGGGGCGCCTGCCGGTGGTGAAGGAGGCGCTCCAGGAGCCGACCCCGGAGGGCCGCAGGAGTTTCATCCCCCTGGGGGTGCTTACGGGGATGACGGTCGACGATTTCTGGGAATGGTACGAGAGGGGCATGGGCGAGGACGCCGCCGAGACCACGCGCAAGGCGCATCTCTACTACGCGGAATCGTGGGCCTTCGTCCATTTCCTTCTCCAGACGGGGGGGTACTATCGGAAGACCTTCGAGGAGTACTTCGCCGCCGAGATCCGCGGCGACGGGGGCAAGAAGAAGTTCGAGGAGCTGGTGAAATCCAACCTGGGGATGGAACTGGCCCAGCTCGAGGAGAAATTCATCGCCTACGTGCTCAACCTCAAGTAGAATCGCCTCGTGGTTTCCTTTCCGCTGATACTAGCGATCATCCTGCAGCCCCAAGGCGCCGGCGGCGATGTCGGCGCCGCCATAGGCAGGCTGAGGACGGACGACCCGGTCGAGCGCAGGAAGGCGATCGACGAACTTCTCGGCATGGGGCAGGAAGCGGTCGCCGCCGCGCTGAAGGAGCTAGAGGGGGGGGCGCCGGATCTGAAGGACCGGGTCACGGCGCTGGTGGGGAGGCTCTCGTCCGGCAGGTGGAGGGAGCGGGATGAGGCGGCCAGGGGGCTTGCCGCGCTGGGGCCAGGGGCGTCTCCTCTGCTGCGGGAGTTCCTCGAATCGGGGGATCCGGAGGTCAGGTGGCGCGTCGGCGCCGTGTTGGAGCGGATCGAAGGCGAGAGGGAACGCGAGGGACGGCTCGACGAGGCGCGGCGGCTGGCGTTGTGCGAGTTCCTGGGGGAGGCGAGGGACGCTCGGGCGATCCCCGCGCTGTTGAAGGCGGTGGCCTCGGGGTCGCCCGCGGCGAGGCTGGCGGCGGCCGAGGCGCTCGGCCGCCTGCGCGATCTCATGGATCCGGCCCAAGTGGAGGAGGGGGCGGACAAAACGATGGAGGCGCTCTCCGACCCGGCGAGCCCTCCGCAGGGGACCGAGAAGGCCCGGTTCATACGCGTCCTTTTCAGGCTGCGGTCGCCCTCCTGCGTCAGGCCGCTGGCGTCGCTGCTGGCCGACCGGAGCGAGAAGAACGTCCATGTCAAGAGGCTGTCGGCGGCGGCCCTTGGGGCCGTGGGGGGCGCCGAGGCCCTCAGGGCGCTCATCGATGCGCTGGAATCCGATGAGATCTACGTGAGGCAGGAGGCGGCCGCGGTCCTGGGCGGGTTGGGCGCCGCGGGTTTCGGCTTCGATCCGGCCGCGCCCGCCGGCGCGAACCGCCAGGCCGTTCTCAGGTACAGGGAGTGGTGGTGCCGCAGGTTCGGCAGGGAGTGGGGGCCGTGATCTGCGCCGCCGTCAGGGCCGAAACCGCCGGGCAGGCGCTCGCCGACATGGAGGAGGCCCGCCGCGCCGGCGCCGCGCTTTGCGAGCTGCGACTGGACTACATGAGGGAGGCTGCGGATCTGCCGAGGATCATCGGCGGTCGGCCGCTCCCCGTGGTGGTCACGGTCCGTCCGAGGTGGGAGGGCGGGCTGTTCGGTGGGACTGAGGAGGAGCGCCTCGCGCTGCTGGGGGATGCCTGCCGTCTGGGGGCCGAGTACGTGGATTTCGAGTCGCGTGCCGCGGGTAGTTTCGATCCCGGTGCGTCGAGGCTGGTGCTTTCCTTCCACGACTTCGAGGGGACGCCCGGGGGCCTCGAGTCGCTGGCGTCGGAGATGAGGGCCAGGGGGCCGTTCGCGGTCAAGATCGCGTGTCTGGCCCGGGGGGCGGCGGACCTGGCCAGGCTCGTGAGGCTGCAGAGGTCGCTGGAGGGGCCGTGCGCCGTCGTCGCCATGGGGGCCCACGGGCGCCCGCTGAGGGTCCTGTACGCGCGCTACGGAGGATGGCTCACCTACGCCGCGGTCCGGCGGGAGGCCCGGACCGCGCCCGGCCAGCTCACGGTCGAAGATCTGGTCGCGAGGTACGGCGTCATGTCGATCGGACCGCGGACGGAGATATACGCTCTTGTGGCGGGCCGGGGCGTGCCGCCGTGGGGTGCCGATCTCTTCAACGAGGCGTTCCGGGCCGTCGGTGCGGACGCGCGGTGTGTTCCCATCGAGCCAGATGATGCGGAGGCGCTTTCTGATCTGGCGGGGGCGATGGGGTTGAGAGGCCTTTGGGAGTCCGCAGGCGGCGAAGACTTTCCGGCGCTGGCCGGCGAGCGTTTCCGCGCCTGGACCGGCCGGGGCATTCCCGCGGAGATCCTGCGCGGTTACTCCGGCGATCGGGCCGCTATTCCGCGATCGTGACGGCCATCCCCTTGTAGGCGATCGCGGCGATCTCGCACACCTCCTCGTTGAGCATCCTCACGCAGCCGTTCGAGGACTTGGTGCCGATGGAGGCGGGGTCGTTGGTTCCGTGGATGCCTATCCCGTGGTGCAGGTCGTGTTCCAGCGCGATCCACCACTCGCCGAGGGGGTTTCTGGGATCCCCGTACTTGATCGGGACTTCCTTGATCTGGAGCTCCGCCGGCGGCCACCAGGCGGGTTTGGGGTTGCGCGCGCCGACGGCGTATTTCCCGGCGGGGGTCTTCTGGCCGGCGCCGATCGCCACGGCGTACTCCTTGAAGGGGATCCCCTCGTGGCACAGGTAGAGCCTGAATAGCGACTTGTCGACCAGGATAGACCAGTTCCCGCGCGGCACGCGGATCTTGCGGCCGGCGCGCAGGATCGAGTTCTCCTTGTAGTTGTTGACGAGCATGACGGCGCCCTTGACGCCGTTGAGGGTCTTGAACTTTCGGGCGATGCCCTCGAGCGTGTCCCCCTGCTTTATCTCGTAGAGCTCGAGTTCCCTCTCGTCGGGCGTCTCGGACAGGAGCAGCTGCCGGCAGGTCTCCATGCCCTTCCTGGCCGTTTCGGCGCGTTCGGCGTCGGACTTGGCGCCCTGGAAGGCCGCGGCGATCTTTGCGCGGGCCTCGCGCCACTTGCCCTCGGCCATGAGCGCGTCGATCTCGGAGGCGGGGTCGGGCGGGGGCTGCGGCTCGAACCGGGCCTGGACGGGCGGGGGCGCCGCGGCCCGGAAGACCGCCGGCGCCGGGGCGGGCGTTTCGGCCGCCGGCGCGGGCGCGGGTGAGGCGTCCTTCTTTTCCGCCTCGGCGGATTCGGCGGGCGCCGGGGCGGAGGACGGCTGTCCCGGGTCGACCGCTGCGTTGGATGCTGCCGTCTCCGCCGGAGGCGGCGCGCCGGAACCCCTGAAGAATGCCAGGTACGCGACCGCCGCGGCGGCCGCGACGACGACGAGCGACACCCCTAGATGGGACGATTTCTTCGGCTGAGGCATGCCGTTTCCCCCCTCGATATCTCCAAGCTAATTATGGGGCCGGAAGGGCTTCCTGTCAAGGACCGCGCGGTGATTTTCCCGCTGGACAGTCCCGGCCGGCCGTTGTATTCTCTCGCCCCATGAAATCATACGAGATCGGTGTCCTGGGCGGCGACGGCATCGGGCCCGAGGTCGCCGCCGAGGCGGTACGGGTGCTTCAGAAGGCGCAGGACGGTTTCAGCCTTCGATTCACCGACCTTCCGTTCGGCGCCGACCATTACCTCAAGACGGGCGAGCTCATATCGGACGAGTCCTTCGAGAAGATCAAGCGGTTCGATTCCGTGCTGCTGGGGGCGCTGGGGGATCCGCGGGTCCCCACGGGGGTGCTGGAGCGCGGCATACTTTTCCGCCTCAGGTTCGGCCTGGATCTTTACGTGAACCTGCGGCCGGTGAGGCTCTACAGCGAGGCGCTCTGCCCGATCAAGGGGAAGAGGCCGCAGGACGTGGATATACTCGTGTGCCGCGAGAACACCGAGGACGCCTACTCCGGCGAGGCGCGCTTCGAGAACAAGGGCACGCCGCACGAGGTGGCGATCCAGGAGGCGCGCTACACGAGGCGCGGCTGCGAGCGAATAATCAGGTACGCTTTCGAGCGGGCGCGCGGCCGCCGTAAGAAGGTCACGCTGGTGGACAAGGCCAACGCCGTGCGGGGGCACGACATCTGGAGGCGCGTCTTCGACGAGGTGGCGGCGGACTATCCGGACGTGCAGAAGGACAACGCCTTCGTGGACGCCACCTGCATGTGGATGATCAAGAACCCCGAGTGGTTCGACGTCATAGTCACCACGAACATGTTCGGGGACATAATCACCGATCTCGGGGCCATGATCCAGGGAGGGATGGGGATAGCCGCCGGCGGCAACATCCATCCTGGCAGGATATCGGTTTTCGAGCCCATCCACGGGTCGGCGCCAAAGTACAAGGGACAAAGGAAGGCCTGCCCGCTGGCGGCGATACTTGCCGGCGGGCTCATGCTGGAGCATCTCGGCCAGAAGGCGGCAGCAGAGCGGGTTGAGGAGGCGGTTCGCAGGCTCATCTGCTCGGGGAGGGTGCCTTCCATCGACGCCTCCAGCGGCATACCTACCGACCGCATGGGGGAGATGGTCCTGGAGTACCTCTAGGCCCGCGCCGCGGCCGGGCGTCCTATCGCGTGCGCTCGATCACGATGTAGGAGGCGGGGACGCGCACCGGCCTGCCCTGCCAGAGCAGGGCGGCGGACCAGTCGACCCGGTACTGGCCTGGGGCGCCCGTGGAGTCGGTCAGGTCGAAGGATCCGCCCACGTACTCGCCGGATCCGAGCCGGATCGTGCGGCGGGCGGCGGATCCCTGGGGCGCGGGCGCCGCCACGGGGGCGCCGCCCGGCCCGGTGATGGCCAGTCCCAGCGCGGGCGCCTCCTCGATGGCGAATTCGGCCTCGCCGGGCCCGATGTTGGCGATCCGCCACTCTACCGCGGCGGGTTCGCCCGGTCCGAGGGTCTTCCTGGAGGTCCCCAGGGCCGCCTGGAGCGGCGGCCGTCCGGGGCGGGACTCGCGCCTGCGCCACCACTGGTCCCACTTGATCTGGTCGGCGCCGAATCCGTGGGTGGCCGGATCGTGACGGTGCCGGCGCCCCAGGCAGTCGGCGGCCGCCGCGACAACGGCGCCGTCGGAATGGCCGAGCGCCTTGATCAGCGCCTCGTCGGCCCGGCCGCCGGTGATCTCGCCGAGGGCCATGACGGCCGCGCGGGGGACGGCGGCCTTGGGGCTGGTGAGGCAGCCTTCGAGGGCCCGCACCGCCATGGGATCGCGGATCTTCTCGATCTCCGCGGGGCCCATGGAAGCCGTCCTGCGGATCCACTCCTCCTCCGCCTTCCTGCGCCTCTCCCGCAGTTCGACGAGGCGCGCCTGGAGCCTTCCCTTGCGGTCGTCGTCGCGCGCGAGGCCGGCGGCCTCGGAGAGCCCATCGATGGCCTCTTCGAGCGCCCCCGATGCGGATGCCTCGGCGGCGCGCGCCAGGGCGGCCTCCTCGCAGCGGGCCTCGACCTGATCGCGTTCCGGCCTGATCTCCCTGGCCACCAGGCTGAGGGGGTAGGGTTCCAGCACCCGGTCGTAGAGCCGGAGCGCCACTGCGTGCCGCCTGGCCTCGCGGGCGTCCAGGAGGGCCATGCGGACCTGCCGGTAGGCGGAGCGGGCCTTCCATTCGTAGGCGGCCGCCGCCGTCAGGAGCGCAAGGACTACGGCGGCGGCGGCGAGGGTCTTGACGGCTCGGCGGCGGCGGCGGGCCCGCTCCATCTCTCCCGACTCCAGCTGCTGCCGCAGGCGGCGGGCCTCTTCGTTTCGCGGTTCGATCTTGAGGATCGAGTGGCAGTATTCCAGGGCCGCCGTGTCGTCCTTGGCCTCCAGCGCCTTGGCCAGGAGCTTCCGGTACGTTCCCACCGCCTCCTTCTTGTCCCCCAGGTGGCGTTCTATCTCGGCCACCGACTCGAGCAGTTCGGTGTGGTCGCCGACGGTTTCCACGAGCCTGCGGTAGACCTCCAGGGCCTTGTCGGGGAGTCCACCCTTCTTGTAGGCGGAAGCGAGGGCCTCGCCGGCGGCCAGCGCGTCGAGCTTGAGATCCAGGCGGACCATGATCTCGAAGAGGCGCTCATGGGCGGTCAGGTCGTTGGGGGCGTGGTAGAGCACCTTCTGGTAGCTCTTCAGGGCCGCCTCGAGGGCGCCGTGCTCGACCTGGGCGGCGGCCAGCTGGCGGGCGTAGGCGGCGGCCGCGTGGGAATCCTCCAGCTCCTCGGCGCAGCGCAGGGCCAGCTCGAGGAGCCCGATGTTGGAGCGCTCGTGGTCGAGGCCGTACCGGGCCATCTTTAGGGCCGATTCCCACTCCTTCCTGGCGGCCTTCGTGCGGGCGCGGTTGAAGGCGTCCGCCGCGGTGAGTGGGCGCGCGGCGCCGGCCTTCAGCAGCAGGGCCGCGGCGCGCAGGACGGTGAACTGCCCCAGGCGGGTGTGGTCCATTATCTCCCGCAGGGAGCGCTCGCCGTCCATCAGGGCGAAGATCCTCTTGGTGGTGGCGTCGGCGTCCTGCGGGAGCAGCTGCGGATCGCCGATGAGGATCTCGTTCGACGAGATTACCGCCTTGCGGGTTTCGCCCCATTCGTCGGCGCGGCGCACGGCCTCCATGATCAGCGCGTCCACGGCCAGTCGAGGCTCCAGGTCCAGCTGGTCCGCGTCGAAGAGGGCGTCGTCGGGTTCGCCCTCGGCGAACTCGAACGTCGCGTCGGGCCAGAGGAAGGCGTCGCACAGATGTTCACCCATCTCGTGCTCCAGGGCGGCGCGCAGGTCCTCCCGCGAGACGCGGTTCCTCCTGATGGCGGCCCTCATGAAGTTGCGGTCCCCGCCTTGGCCGGCCGGGGGCGCCTCCTCGGGGGCGATCTTCCCGAGGGCGATCAGGCCGTTGAGCGGGGATGGGCCCTGGCCGGGTCCCAGGCCTACCAGGCGCAGGGCCCCCTTCTCGAACCAGAGGGCCAGGTGTCTATCCTTGTGGGTTATCCTGAGGGTGCCGGTCTGCTCGTTCATGGCGAGGTCCTGGAGGACGTTCGCCAGCGAGATGGAACGGAGATCACCCTTGATGCCCATCGTAACCAGTCTAGCCGACCGCGGCAGGGATTGCCAAGGAGGAAACGCCTGTGTCGAGGCGCTCGTCGCGCGCTCTAGCGCCTCGTATAATGGGGGAGGTTCGGCTTCGGAGGGTGACGGGCAGATGCGCTCCGTGTTCCGCATCCTTGACGCCGGCTTCAACCGGGCGCGGGAGGCGCTCAGGGTGCTGGAGGACATCGCGAGGTTCCATCGCGAGGACGCCGGGGAGGCGGGCGCCCTCAAGGAGGCCCGCCACGCGCTGGACCGCCTGGCGCGCCGGCACAGGACCGATTTCCTCGCCGCGCGGGACGCCGCCGGGGACGTCGGGCGGGACAGCGACGTGCCCCCCGGCCGGGAAAGGCCGCTTGCGGAGGTGGCGGCGGCGAATTTCAAGCGCGCGCAGGAGGCGCTACGTTCGATCGAGGAGGTCGCGCGGGGGCGGCTGGGGGAGATCTCCGCGGGCGCTAACCGGCTCAGGTACCGCCTTTACTCGATCGAGCGGCGGTTTTCCGATCCGCTGCTGCGGCTGCGCTCGGCGCGTCTCTACGTGTTGCTCGATCCCGAGGTATCGCTGCTGCCGCTTGAGAGGGCGGCCCGCGAGGCGCTGCGCGGCGGTGCGGACGTCCTGCAGCTGCGCCAGAAGGGGAGGATCGATCCGGGGCTGGCGCGGGAGCTCCGCGCGATCGCGCGGGACGCGCTGTTCATCGTGAACGACCGGGTCGACGCGGCCCTGGCCGCCGGAGCGGACGGCGTCCACCTCGGCGCGGAGGACGTGCCGGTGGGGGAGGCCCGCCGCCTGGGGATACCTATAGTGGGGGCGACCACGCACACGCTGGCGGAGGCGCGCCGGGCCGTGGCCGAGGGCGCCGACTACATATCGGTGGGGCCGATGTACGCGACCCCCCGCAAGCCCGGGCTGGCGCCGCGTGGATTCGAGTACCTGGCCGCGGCGAAGCGGCTGGGCGTCCCCGTCTTCTGCATCGGCGGGATCACCCGGCGGAACGTCCGGCCGGAGATGGGGCGCGTGGCGGTCTGCTGGGGCGTGGTGGGCCAGCGGGACGTCGCGGCGGCGGCCCGCGCCATCCGGCGGGCGCTTACTTCGGGAAGATGATGCCGGAGTCCTTCTGGCGCTGCCGGCCCTCGCGCATAGCCCTGTACTGCGGCGACGTGAACCACTGCCTCATGACGGCGATCTTCTTGAGCTGGGCGGGCGGCAGGTCGATGAACATCGCCCCGGTGATGAACTCGTCATGCCTCTTGGGATTCTGGTAGCACCACCTGACCACGCCGGTGGCCTCTATGGCGTCCTTGAACTTCTCCATCTCGATCCGGATACGCACCTTGGTCCCGGGGGTGATGCGTTCCCTCGCGATCAGGCGCGCGCCTCCCTCGGAGAGGTCGACCGCCGACGAGCCCCTGTTCCTGGCCCGCAGGCCGATGGAGGAGAGCAGGCCGTGGCGGTATAGCTCCGCGCTGGCCTGGTCCACCTCGAACCGCGCGTGCCGCCGGCGTTCTTCGCGACCGGAGGGGGAGGAACGGGCCCGCGCCCTGCCGGCCTGCAGCGCGTTGACGCGCTGGAACTCCCTGAACCAGTCTTCGCCTTCCCCCTGGCGCGTTTCGGGCATGATTCGCCTCTCGGAATCCCTCGTGTGGAGATTACATTTTTGAACGTCCCGGGTCAATGCAGGCGGCGGGTGGTTGGGCCGCCAGGACTCGAACCTGGACAGAGGGATCCAAAGTCCCTCGTGCTACCGTTACACCACGGCCCAACGGCGCCGGGGAGGGATCGTTTCGCCGTCCCGTGCCAGACCGCCCCGTGGGGGGGCTGTCGTGACTTCCTGGACCGACGTCACGAGAATCAGGTTACAGGAGGGGCGGCGCCCCGTCAAGCGGGGGCTGGAGGAAGCGGGCCCCGCCGGCGACGCCGGTGTCGGCGGGGGCGTAAAATGAATACGGAGGAACCATATGAAGACCGCTGCCCGGGGGCGGCGCGAATTCCTGGCCGCAGGGGGGGCGCTGGCGTTCCCGAGGGTGGCGCTGGCAGGGCCCTTGGGCCTGTGCGGGGCGGCGGCGCCCAGCCAGCGGATCACCCTGGGGGTGATAGGCGTCGGGCCGCGCTGCAGGCAGGTGCTGGGCTCCATGCTGGGGGAGCCGGACGTGCAGTGCCTGGCCGTTTGCGACGTGCAGGCCTCCCGCCGCGATTCCGGCAAGGCGATGGTGGACCGGAGATACGGCAATCAGGACTGCGCGACCTACGCGGACTTCCGGTAGCTGCTTGAGAGGAAGGACATCGATGCCGTGCTGGTCGCCACTAGCGACCGCTGGCACGCGACGGTTTCCGCGATGGCCGCCAGGGCGGGGAAGGACGTCTACAGCGAAAAGCCCTGCACGATGACCATTGCGGAGGGACGGGCCCTGGCGGCCGTCATGAAGTCCACCGGCCGGGTCCTCCAGGCCGGGACGCAGCGGCGCAGCATCGCCAACTTCCGGCTGGCGGTCGATCTGGCGCGCGGCGGGAGGCTCGGCAGGCTGCACACGCTGCACGCGTCGACCTATCGGCCGAGGGTCCGCTACGACTGGCTGCCGGCCGAGCCGGAGCCGCCCAGAGAGGTGCTCGACTGGGGCGCCCATACCGTGGATCTCTGCCAGTGGGCCAACGGGGCGGACGGCACGGTCCCATTGGAGTACGAGCCCGCCGAGAACTGCATCGTCGCCCGCTACGCCAACGGCGTCAGGATCGTCATGGACTTCCTGGACACCCCGTTCGGCAACCGTGATCCGCACTACCGCACGGCGCTGGGCACCTGCCCGGTCCGGTTCGAGGGGGACGAAGGCTGGGTGGAGACGGGCGACAGCGGCGACCTGGCGGCCCATCCTCCCTCTCTTCAGGGCGAGATCGCGCGGCTGCGCACCGCCAGGAGGATGGCCGGCACCAACGCCGCAGACCACGGAAGGAACTTCTTCGACTGCGTGAAGACCAGGCGGCCGGCGGCGGCCAACCCCGAGGTCATGCGCCGGTCTCACGCCGCCTGCCACGCGGCGGCGATCGCGTGGCTGCTGAACCGCAGACTGAGGCTCGACCCGGAGACCGAAACATTCATCGGGGACGAGGAGGCCAACCGGCTCCGCTCGCGCTCCATGCGCGATCCTTGGAGGCTTTGAGAGGCGGCCCATGGCGGGCCTGATCCTGGCGTTGGCGCAGCTGCTTCAGGCCGGCGGCGAGGCGGACGGGGGGCGGCTCGATCCGCGCGGCCGCATTCACGTCCCCATCGGGATCCCCAACACCCTCGATTCGCTGAAGACGTTCGTCGAGGCGGAGGGAAACTTCTCCCCGGGCTTCGCGACCTACGGCGTCTACACCCTCAACATCCTGCAGAAATCGGGACTCTTTGAGTTGGCCGCGCGGGCGATAGACTACTTCCTGGCGCACCCCTTCAACGGGCGGATCTACCCCGAGGCCGACAACCCGGGGCAGATACTCTGGGTCATGGGAGAGCATTGGCTCTTCACCAGGGACAGGGCTTGGCTGAGACGGGTGTATCCCTCGGCCGCCAAGCTCGCGGCCATGATCGAGTACTATCGTACGACCCCGGGCCCGCACTGGGTGAATCCCGACTCCCTCGAGTTCGGCGACGCGCTGCCGGCCGACAGGCGGCAGGAGCTCAAGCCCGGCAGGTGCGACGGCCACCATCCGGAGTTCACCGAGGCGTTCGACGTGGCCGGGATGCGGGCCGCGGCGATGCTGGCCGCGGAGAGCGGCGACGGCACGTCGGCGGAAAAGTGGAGGCGTCTTGCGGACGAGCTCTTCGACCGTTATGACCGGAGATTCGGCGGCGGGCTGTCACGCGGGTACGGGAGTTACTGTGTCCTCTGGCCGTGTCGTCTCTATCCGCTGGGTGGTGGCAAGGGGCAGGAGGCGTTCAGGAGCAAGGGGCCTCAAAACCCCGGTGGCTGACGTTACTTCCCGCTCGCGACCGCCCACCAGGGGCTCTTGGCGGGGAACCGCGCGGCGGGTCACGGCACGATCGAGCTTCACCTGCGGCACGAGCAGATGCGCGGCTGGTACCTCTTCGACGAGGGGGGGAGAGCGGCGTCGGCGGCTGGAACCACGCGCGGACCACGTGGAAGCGCGGAAAGACCTCCGTGGCGATGCCGCACGGCTGGGCGATGGCGGAGATGCACCTGCTGCTGTGGGACTGCCCGCTTTTCGAGGACGGCGACCGTCTGGTGCTGCTGGGGGGCGCAGCCCTTTCGATCTCGGGCGCGGATCCCCCCGGCGGGTTCATCCTGAGACTGCCCGCCGGGGCGGCGTGGCGAATCGCGGTCGATGGCCGGGATGTGCCGCGCGGGGAGAACGGGGATTTCCCGCTGCCGCGCGGGACGCGCCGTGCCGCGGTGGAGTTCCGGACGGGGGGTTAGCGGTCGCGACTATCCCGCCCGCGAGGGCGCGTCTTTCGGGCGACGTCCTGATGCGGCCGTGTATAATAGGGGCGCGTTCGGGGATTACCGGGGTGGAACGATAGGGCGGGACGGGCCTGGCGGCGCGGGAGGACATATGAAGCACGCGGCGGCGTCCCTGTCGGGTTTCTGCGCGGTCCTGCTGGCGGCCGGCTGCGAGGTGCACGTCCGGCGGCCGCCGCCGGTCGCCGTCACGGTCGAGGGCGCTCCGCCCCCGGCGTGCCGCACGTGCGGCGGCGCCTCGGGTCGGATCAGGTGCCCGTCCTGCCGCGGTTCGGGCCGGTGAGCGCGGCGGCATGGGCTTCCGATCGCCTGATTTGGAGAGGCGGCCTCAGTCGTCTCACGGCGCGCCGGCCGGCGTTGGGCCCCGCCGGCTGGAGCGGGCGGATCTCGTTCCTCTCGGGATCGGGTTCGGGATCGGCGCGGTCGTCGCGGCCGTTCCCATCCTGAACTGGGTATGTTCTTACCTGGGCATCCTCGCCCATGAGCTGGGCCATTTCCTGGCCGGCATGGTCTTCGGCTATCCGTCGATCCCGGCGTTCGACCTGAGGCAGGGCGGGGGGATCACGCTGCACCAGGACCGATCCTGGTTGCTCCTGGCGGGGGTGTACGTCGCGGCGCTGCTGCCGTTCCTGCGGCTCAGGCGCAATCCCCCGGCGGCGGCGGTTTGGGGAGGGGCGGTGCTGCTCTTCGCCCTTGTGGCCCACACCCGCTTGCACGAGCTGGTCATCCTGGCCGCGGGGCATGTGACCGAGGTCGTCCTGGGGGGCGTCTTCCTCTACCGCGCATGGGCCAACGCGTCGATCCAGACGCCCGCCGAGCGTCCGCTCTACGCCGCGCTGGGGCTGTTCCTTGTGTGGAGGCCGATCGTATTCTCGATTCGGATCTTGCACGACGCCGGCGCCAGGGCGGAATATCTCGCCGGCAAGATCGACTGCGACAACGACTTCGTGCGCATCTCCTCCCTGACGGGGATACGGATGGATGCATGGCTCTGGATGCTGATCGTGTTGTCGGCGGCGACGGCGGCCGCGAGTTTCCTGGCCTTCAGGTACCGCCGGATATGGATGGGATGGGCGCGGTGGCTGGCAGGCTCGCGGGGAGGTTGAGCGGCGCCCGTGGGGCAGCGCGTGAGGGTGATCGGCCGTAAATAGATTGGACGAGGTGAACTATGGTAGACGCATCGTTCCGGATCCCCGCGGGATCGACGCGCACTTGGATCGTATTGGCCGCGCTGCTGCCGGCGTGCGCGACGCCGCAGGCGGCGCGCGACGGCGTGAAGCCCAACTTCATCGTGATCAACATCGACGACATGGGCTACGCCGACATCGGTCCGTTCGGCTCGACCATCAACCGCACGCCGAATCTCGACCGCATGGCCAGGGAAGGGCGCAGGCTCACCTCGTTCTACGCGGCGCCGGTCTGTTCGCCGTCGAGGGCGTCGCTCATGACCGGCTGCTACGCGAAGCGATGTCTGCCGATACCGCACGTGCTGTTCCCGGCCAGCGCGGTGGGGATGTCGCCGGGGGAGGTGACCGTCGCAGAGGTGCTCAAGGAAGTAGGTTACGCCACGGCGATAGTCGGCAAGTGGCACCTCGGCGACCAGCCGGAGTTCCTCCCCAACCGGCAGGGCTTCGACCTGCACTTCGGGCTGCCCTACTCGAACGACATGGGGCCGGCCGAGGACGGCGTCAAGAGCGACCTGGGCAAGCCCAAGCCGCAGGCGAAGGGCAAGGGACAGCCGCCGCTGCCGCTCCTGCGGAACGGGAAGGTCCTCAAGCGCGTGCTGCCCGACGACCAGCAGGGCCTGGTGGAATCGTACACCGAAGAGGCGGTATCGTTCATCGCGCGCAACAGGGAGAGGCCGTTCTTCCTCTATCTTGCCCACAATGCCGTGCACTTCCCCGTCTATCCCGGGAAGAAATGGGCGGGCCGGTCGCCCCACGGGATATTTTCCGACTGGGTGGAGGAGGTGGACTGGAGCGTCGGGGAGGTGCTGGAGGCGCTCCGCCGCAACGGGCTGGCCGAGCGGACGCTGGTCATCTTCACCAGCGACAACGGCGGCACCCAGCGCAGCGTGAACGCGCCGCTGCGGGGCCACAAGGGTTCCACCCTGGAGGGGGGCATGCGAGTCCCGACGATCGCCTGGTGGCCGGGGAGGATACCGGCGGGGACCTCCTGCGACGCGATCCTGGGGATGATCGACATCCTGCCCACGTTCGCGGCGCTGGCGGGCGCCCGTGCGCCTTCGGACCGGACCATCGACGGGGTGAACATCTGGCCGCAGCTGGCCGGCGTAGGGAACGCCCAGCCGGCGCACGAGGCGTTCTATTACTACAGAGGATTCCGGCTGGAGGCGGTGCGGCACGGCGACTGGAAGCTGCACCTGCCGCCGTCCGGCAAGGACAAGCGACCCAGTCTCTACAACCTCAAAGTCGACATCGGCGAGTCGAGGGACGTGGCCGCGGAGAATCCGGAGGTGGTCCGCAAGCTGGAGTCCATGGCGGCGGCGATGAAGGGCGACCTGGGGCTGGACGGCCCGGACGCGTCCGGGTGCCGCCCCCTGGGCAGGGTGGCCGACCCGCGGCCGCTGATAGATCACGACGGCAGGGTTCGCGCCGGTCTGGAGGCCGGCAAGGAGTGACGGGCCGCCTCCAGCGCGCCGGAGTCCCCGGCCGTCTCAGTCCTCCGTGACCCCCTCGGCCCGCAGCTCCAGCGGCCCGAGGGTCTCGCCGCCTGGGAGGGCGAAGGGCGCGTCGCCGAAGTTGACCGTCACCGTGACGCCGCCGGCGAAGCGCGTCCTCTGCACGGCGCGGTCGGGGGTGAGCCATTCGTGCGAGAGCATCTCGGAGTAGCCCGTCGCGCGCGCCACCGGCGCCGCCGTCCTGTAGCTGCGGGCGAACCGCTCCTTGTTCGCGTCCCAGGATCTGCGGTTGAACATGAACATCGGCGGCGTCCCGTAGAGCGCGTTCCAGAGATCGCGGCGGTCCCAGAGCTTCGGCAGCTTGTTGTTGTAGTCTCCCCAGTACCACTGGGCGACCACGCATTCGTGGTAGACGAGCTCCCACAGCGGCAGCCTGTATCCATGACCGGTCTGGAACTTCGCGACGCGCTCGGGGACCTCGTCCCACACGCGCATCATGTCGCGCCCCGCATCCGGCACGCGGTAGGGCCCCAGGCTCAGCATCCCCTCGAAGTAGTGGACGTAAGGGACGGCCGCGTCGTGGCCGGTCTCGCTGCCGCAGACCAGGCGGCATTCCTCGCTGACGAAGCGCAGGAGTTCCATCTTGTAACGCTTGCTCTCCGTCCTGGTCACCGGGTGCCTGGGATGATAGCACTCCCGCCAGGGGCTGGCGGTCGTGGTGTCGATGAACCGGCAGCGGTAGGGATGGGTGGCCAGCTCGGCGGGGATGCGCTCCCTGGCGTATGCCGGGGCCTGCCTGTCGCAGAGGACGCCGCAGGGGATCCTGGGCCCCTCCTTGGCCTCCACCTCCCAGCCGCGGATCCAGTCGCCGCGGGAATCGAGCATCAGGTCGTCACGCTTCCAGGCGTCGCTCGTCCAGTCCCTGTGGATCCACCGGAGCTTGGGGAACTGCGCGGGATCCATCGCGTCCTGGTAGATGTCGTACCGGCTCGTGAGGACTCCCATGTCGTTGAGGATCTTCAGCTGGCCGGGCGGCCTGGCGTTGCTCCAGAGGATCCTCTTGATGCCGAGCGCCTGCATCTCCCGGCATATGCCCGGAGCGTCCTTTTCCCAGCACCAGACGTTCACCGCCCCCACGAGGAGATCGACCGCGGGGATGGCCTTGCGCTTCTCCTCGAGCGTCTTGAAGAGGCCGGTCTTCTTGGCGTGTTCCCTGTAGCGCTTGGCCATCGCGACGTAACCTCCGCGGTCGAAGAAGACGTATCTGATCGTCCGCGGCGGCCCGAATGATCCCTTCTGCGGCTGCCATTCGGGGACCAGGCACAGGAGGCCGTTCCGGCGCGGGAGGCGCACCGCCGCGTCGTCGGCCGTCTCCACGATCGCCATCCATCCGGCGCCGTCTTCCGCCGCGGCCCCGTACCACGGCATGCACAGGCCGTGGCCTCCGTAGAGGTGGTAGTGCATCTCAGGGAGCGAGGCGTCGTCGGCCGGGTAGGATATCCCCTCGTTGACGGGCAGGATGAGCAGCTTGCCCTGCGCGGGGGCCACCGGGGGCGGCCAGGCGACGGCGTTCTCCATCTCCCCCTCGCCGCGGAGCGTGACGGCGCACTCCGGCCGGCCGGTCTCCAAGCGGATCGACGCGGCGATCTCCCGCATGGAGCCCGGGTCCAGCAGGCGCAGATCCAGGCCGGGCGGGAGGGTCTGCCTTGCCTCGAGGACCAGGAATGGGTTTTCATCTCCCAGCTGGACCCATTCGCGGCCGGTCCGCCGATCCAGGAAGGACAAGGAGCCGTCGGCCGTCCGGACGGTGACGCGGAGGAGGGCGCCCTCGGCGGCGGCCTCCGCCGGCAGCCCCTTGGCGCGCAAATCGTCCAGGGTCCCTCGCCGCTCCAGCGATGCGTCGTCAATCCAGACCGTGGAGGGCCTGTAACCGATCAGCCGCGGCCAGATCTCCGCCACCCCGGGCGGGACCGCGAACCGGCAGAGGAGCCTGCGCCAGTCCTTCGTTTCGCGAGTGCTTCTGGAGCCGTGGGACCAATTCAGGACCTTTCCGGATCCGTCGCGGGTGACCACGCCGAGCGTGGCGCTCCCTTCCCCCAGCAGGCGCACCCAGGCGGAGAGCTCGATGATCTCGCCGGCCTTAACGGGAAGCCTGAGCGTGTGGGCGAAGCTCCAGTCCTTCTGCCCGGAATGCTCGATCCGGACGGACTGGGCGCCGGAACGGCGGACCGCGGCGTCCGGGACGGCCATTCCGGCGTTATGATCCCGGGTCCAGAGGGGGCTCCAACCCTCGAGTCCCTGTTCGAAGCCGCCGTTGGCGAGGCGGTTGTCCGCCGAAGGCCCCGCGGCGGCGGGGATCGCCAGGCAAGCGATGAAGAAGGCCTGGAATGCGCATGGGCGAAGGCTCATCGGGTTTTCACCTCGATATCAGGTACCACAGGGACGGAGGCGGCCCGCCGATGCGGACCGACGTCCTGCCGCCGGAGGATTCCGCCGGGGCCGCGCCCTTTGGGGCGCCCGTCCCGTCGAGCGCCTGCGCCCTCCACCCCGTCCCGGGCAGGGTGAGAGCGGCCGGCACGATCTCCGCCATGGTCGGCCCCCTGCCCCAGGCGGTGGAGACGGAGGTGCGGTCCGCGTTCCATACCATGCCGCGGTTCTCCACGCGGCCCGCGGCCGCCAGGAGCAGCGACTTCGACTCCGCCACCGGCAGGCCGTCCAGCGCCACCAGCGCCAGGCAGGCGTAACCGCGCTCCATGGGGCCGATCTCGACCGTGACGTCGCCCAGTTCCAGCCTTTTGGCGGCGATCTTCCCGACGGCCATGCGCGCCGCTGGAGCGCACACCGTGAATCGGGCTTCTTGAGCCTCCCAGGCGATTTCTCCCGTGTCGCTCCTGCGGGGCGAGCCGGGATCGATCTTTTCGGAGGCCTTGACCTCGCCGGTGCCCTCCGTCAGCCGCACCTCGAGACGGCGCCTGGCGACGCTTCCGCGGGGCACGCCGGCTTCTTCCCAGAGTTTCACGACGTCTCCGCGCTCCGCCGCCATCAGGTCGGCGATCGCGCCCTTGGGAATCTCCAGGGTCACGGGGGACGGCCCGGGTTTCACCAGGCCCCGCCTGAAGATCAGCGCCGCCGGCGGCGCCATGGATATCTGCCCGGCGTGCCCGCAAAGATCGAAGTAGGAGAGTATCCGGTCGGTCTCCCATTCGGTCTTGAAGTCGAGGTACGTGTAATGATAGACGGCGTCCCAGTCCTGGTATGCGGCGATCGCCGCCAGCATGGCCAGGGATTCGGCCGCGTGGTCGTTGGGCGCGGGGGTGTTGTACTCGCTGACGCTCAGGGGGCGGCCCGCCAGGCGGTAGGCGGCGATGTGGCCCAGCGTCCCGCCGTCGGCGGCGCCGGCCTGAGTGGTGTTGCGGATCCTCCAGTTGGAGCGGTCCCATGAGCGGCCGGGGAACTCCGGGTGCTCCCAGTAACCGTGCATGTCGATGTAGTCGCCGAGGGCCGCCTCTCGCAGGAGTCCCGCCGCCCGCCCGTAGTCCGCCTGGGTATCGGCCACCAGCGACTGGAGTCCGAGATCGTTCTTGATGAACTGGACGAGCCCGCGCGAACACGCCTGCTCGGTTTCCATCTGGAAGAGGATCGCGTCCCTGCGGGCGGGCGGGGTATTGCCCGCCTCGCCGAAGCGGATCGTCTCGAGCGTCCGATCGGCCGCCAGGCCCGTCACGCCGCCCTCGCGGAGCGACATCCCCGCTAGATCCACCGTTCCCGTCTTGTTGCGCGTGCTGAAGTTGACGCGCGCCTTGATGCCGCGCAGGCCGCGCGCGTGGAAGAGGTGGGCGTGGCGCGTCCAGGTCCGCGACAGGGACGCCGTGCGGTACAGGCCCAGGTTTTGCCAGGGATCGGTTTCGTGCATCACGGAGACGTCGAGGTCCGCGGGTTCTCCCTCGGGCGCGCGCGCCCAGAACGTGAGGGTATAGGGCCTGCCTTCCACGAGCGGAAGTCCCCCCTGGAAGGCCTGCAGGTGCCAGCCTGCCGTGCCTGCGCGGGAGGCGCGCCACCGGAGGCCTGACGTGATCCCCGCCGGGAGGTCGCCTGGGAGCGCCTCCGCCGATGCGGCGGCCCCCCCGGCCGCCTGGAAGGTCCACGAGGAGATCCCCTCCTTCAGCATTTCCTGCCCCAGCGGCACCTCGCCCTCCCTCCAGGCGGCGCGGAGCTTCTCGGTGGAGCCGTATCTGGCCTTCAGCCACGTGCGCCACTGGCGGTCGAGCTCGCCCCCGTAAGGCTCCGGGAGATCCAGGATGTTGCCGCCCCAGAAGGGCAGCATCGTGTTCTCGTTGTTGAGCTCCACGCAGAGGACCGCCGGCTCCTTCGTGTACGGGTTGCCGGTGTACGGGTTCTTGTGGGTCAGCAGGTCGCGGGCGTACTCGCGCTGCATCTCCAGGAACGGCGGGTAGAAGCGGTCGAGCACCTTGCCGAGCTGGAACCTGCGCTGCGCCTCCTGTGTCAGTCCCGGGTAGCGGCGCGCGACGTGCAGGTTTAGGTTCGTGTAGATGCCGTTGGCCTTCAGCTGAGACACGAAGTAGTCCAGCCGATCGAGCTGCTCGGGGTCGAGCGTCCTGAGATCCTTCTGGAAGATGCCCGAGGGGGCGGTCCCCACGTCCATGAAGTGGAAGCGGACCACGTTGAATCCCAGTTTCCTCAGGTGCGCGGCTATTCTCGGGGCCGCCGACTTCTCCGGGAAGCAGGCGTTGGCGGTCATGTTGACGCCGAAGAACCGGATGCGTCTGCCGCGGCCGTCCGCGAAGCGCCCGTTCCGGACGCGGACGAAGCCGTCGGCGCCCGCCGGCGCGGCGTTGAGCCCGGACAGATCGATCGGCGTGGGGGACGAGTCGAGCCCCGGGACGGAGAACTCGAACCATCCCTGGGGGGGATCCTGCGGATGCCCCAGCAGCAGCGCCGCCGCGATCAGGCGTTTCATCCCTCGTCCCCCTGCCTATTTCTTGAGGGCCTTCACCATCTCGCGCAGTTTGTCCACGATCATCTTCTCGCAGCGCCCCAGGATCGGCCCGTAGATGCCGTAGTAAATCAGGGAGCTGTCCGCCTCGTAGCCTCCCTCCTTCAGGATACGGGCGCTGGGGATGTAGCAGGGTATCTCGAAGGCGTAGCCCACCGGCCAGGGGTTTTCCCACGCCAGTTCCCGCTTGAGCCTGAGCGAATAGTCCACCACCACCTCGCCAGCGATGAAGATGAGCGTGAGGTCGCCTCCGAACCTCACGACCGCGACGGGGCAATCCACGGAGTTCGGCATGGGGCGTCCCTCATCCAGCATCCCGAGCCATTTCTGAGCCCTGTTGCGGATGTGGGGATCCTTCGCCTTCGAGTCCTCAAGGAGCTTCTCCCTGCTCGGCGGAGGGGCCAGCGGGAGCGCCAGGCGGGCGTAAGAGCGGCGTATGGGGCCGGCCACCGGCCGCATGGGGCGGCCCAGGACGCCGGCGACCGAGCCGGCCAGCTCCAGTCCGTGCTGGCGGGCCACCATCAGCCTGCCGCGCGACGCGGGGTTGATGTCGGCCCCGCACCCGGTGAGGAAGACCGCCCTGGCCCCGGAGAAGACCGATTCCAGCGCCTGGCGGGCGTAGGCGATGTAGTCGCCCGAGACCAAGTAGAAGTCCTCGCCGTGAAGCGACGTGGCGTGGCAGGCGTATCCGAAGAGCACCGCCCGCAGTTCACCCTTCTCCCCACGCACGGAGAGGACCGGCACTTCGTGATCGGCCGGTCCCTCGGGGTTCTCGCCGAAATTGACCCGGTCATCGACGAATATCCTCCGGTTCATCCCGAATCCGGCGCGTGACTTCCCCCATTTGAGCGACGCCGGCCTGAGGTCGGCCAAGGCGTCGCCTACGACCCCAACCATGGCCGCGGAGAGTTTCTCCCCGTACGCCGCTATCTTTTCCCTTTCCGCCGCGTCCAGGTTGAACATGGCGTCGAGCACGCCGGGCAGGCACGGCGCCGAGTGCGTGTGGGACCAGACGATTATCACCGCCTCGGCGGGGATGGCGTGCCGATCCTTGATCTTCGCCAGGACCGGCTCCACGAACTCCCTGTTCGCCTCGCAGTTGTCCACGGCCACAAGGACCAGCTTTTCGCCGCCGGCGTCCTGAAAGGCGACCGCCTGGACCAGAAGCGGCGTGTCCACCCTCTCCGAGGGGCGCTTCCGCGCGGCGTAGCCGTTCAGCCACACCGGCCCGTCGGGGGTGACGTCTCGGACCGCGATGCCGACCTTGAGCGGGCCTTCCCCCTGGGCTGAGACGGGGACCGCGATGAGGGCCGCCAGGATTGCGGCGGCCGCCGGTTTCGATATCCTCATGGCATCGCCCTCCTGATTAATGAACGCCTCCCGGGCCGCCGCATGATATACTGCGCCTCTATCTTTGAAGGAGGCATCCATGAGTTTTCTGGCGGCGGCCCTCTGCGCGGTCCTCCGGGAGGAGCTCGCGGTGGTGAAGGTGGAGCTGGCCGAGAGCCGGATCGGCGCGCCGAGGCTTGAGATGAGGGTCCATCCCCTGGAGAACGCCTTCCTCCGGTTCACCGTCGCTGGTCTCAAGACGGGCGACGACGGGCAGCGGAAGATGACCTTCTCGTACACCCTGAGGGACTCCGGCGGTACGGCGCTCATGAAGGAGGTCAAGGGCGAGGCGTCGGGGGAGGACGCCCTCCCGGTCTCCCCGGGGGTAGTCTGGTGCAACTTCCGCCTGACAGCCGAGGTGAAGGGGCCCGTCACCCTTTCCCTCCGGATACGCGACGAGGTCGCCGGGAAGGAGGTGACCAAGGACGTCAAGGTGGATCTCTCGCCCGCGGAGGCGGCCATAGTCGGGGCGCGGTTCACCGCCGATCCCGGCGGGGAGACGCCGCGGGCGCCCGTGTTCGTGGTGGGAGAGCAGGCCGTCGCGCACTACGACGTGGTGGCGCTCAAGGTCAAGGAAGGGACGATCTGGTATCGGCAGGACCTCGAGATCGTGGAGGCGGGGACAGGCAAGCGCGTGTACCTGAAGGAAAAGCTCTTCGACTACAGGCCGGGCGAGGCGCAGCCGGTCGTCAGCGCCCACCACAGCGTGATGTGCAGCCGGCCGGGCAGGTTCGTCTTCCGCATCGTCGGGTGGGACATGAACGACGGCGGCCGGAAGATCGAGAGGTCGCTGCCCTTCGAGGTCAGGGAGCCCTGACCCGCCCGCGTCGCTCCGGCTCAGTTCTCGGTGGAGTGGAGGCCGCCGGCGCCGGCGCGGAACTCCACGTTGCCGAACTCGGGGTCGGCGGGCCCGGCCCGCGAGCAGTTCCAGGCGCACGCGCCGCAGTGGACGCACTTCTCGCGCTCGAAGGAGGGGATTCCTTCCTCCGTTGGGGTGATGGCGTTGCCGGAGCACATCTCGACGCACACGCGCGCGCGGCATGTGCGGCAGAGCTCGGGTTGGAGGAAGACTACGTGATCCGCCCGGTTGGGCGGCGCCTGGACCTTGCCGCCGAGCAGGAGCGCATCCTGCTGGGAGACGAGGAGCTTTCCGTCGGGCTCCACCGGTGGCCATCCCAGGCGCTCCATGACGGCGTCATGGATCGGTCTGCCCTTCGCGGCGCTCTCCCTGATGATCCTTTCGAGCTCGGAGGCCGCGATCTTGCCGCGGAAGTAATCCTCTGGGTTGCGGACGATCTTATGGGGCGGGGCTGATCGGGCCGGGAGGGAGAGCAGGCCCTCGGATGTCCCGCAGAGGAATGTCCCCAGCAGTCCGGGCACCAGGCCCCAGCCGAAGCCGTCCCGCGCCCTCTCGGCGATCCGCGCCTCCCGCTCCACCCAGCTGGCGCGCCTGCGCGCCACGTAGGCCTTCTCCAGGTTCTCCCCGGTGAAGGGCTTGCCCGCCTCCAGGAGCTCCAGCACCCCCTCGGCCAGCAGCACCCCCGTGGTCCAGGCCTCGTCGACGCCCGAGTTCGCCAGGACGTTGGTGCTGCCGGAGCCTTCTCCTATGCGGGCCCAGCCGTCCCCGGCCAGGCGTGGCTCCCCGCGCCGGCCCGACTCGAGGATCGACTTGGCCCCCCACGATCGGAGCGTGGCACCCTCGAGGTACTTCCACAGGTAGGGATGCTTCATCCAGTGCTGGAGGTACCGGTAGGCGGTCCTGGCCGGATTGGCGTACCACGACGGAACGAATATCCCCCCGGAGGCCGCGCCTCCGGCGTGGACGTAGAAGAATCCGAATATCTCAGGCTCGGGGTAGCCCAGCGTGTGGATGACCGTGCCGGGCCGGAGCTGGCTGCCGGGGGGCAGATCGACCACCGCCTTCATCCCCAGCGCCCACTCCCTCTTGTGGTGTCCCGGGGGCATACCGAACTCGCGGTCGAGCCGGCGCCCCACGGGGCCGTAGGGACCGTCGGCCGCGACCGTCAGGAACGCCCTTACGTCCATGCCCGGCATGTATCCCGGCCCCGGCTCACCCCTGCGGTCGGTCCCCTGGTCGGCCAGCCGGACGCCGACGACCCTGCCGCCCTCCAAAAGCGGCTCCGCCACGGGCATACCCGGCCAGATCTGCGCCAGTCCCGAGGAGATGATCTCCTGGCTGAGCCACTGCATGAACTGGCCGATGGAGAAGACCAGTCCTCCTCGTTTCTCCATGAAGGCGGGGATGAAGGGGGACTCGAAGGCGTGGTCCCGGGCGATGAACCTCAGGGCCGCGTCCGCCGCCCTCAACAGCGGCCCCCGGCGGCCGGCCCCGTGCGGGTCGAGCAGATAGACCAGCTTCTCGTCGGTCACCGGGGCCATCATGGGGATGTTCGCGGAGTCTATGGCCGGGAGGCTGGCCCGGATGCCGCGCGCCGAGGATACGACGCCCGAGACTCCGAACCCCGGCCCATCGGCGCGTTCGTAGGCGACCAGCTGGAGGGGCATGCCCGGGCATGCGCGGCTCTCGAAGCGCGGGGCGCCGTCGGGCCCGGTCATGCCTCGGACCATCGTCGTGAGGAATCCGCCGGCGGCGGGGCCGAAGCCCGCGCAGACGATGTCGGCGGACAGCGACTGTCTTTCCGTCATGCCGGGTAGTCCAGCGCCTCTGGAATCGTCACGCGCGTCACCGCCTCGGCGGCGCGGTCCTTGGCCAGGCGAGCCCCCGCCAGGCCGCGGTCGAGGTCGGCTCTCAAGGCCTCGAACTCCGGCGACAGGCCGGTGCCCCGCGGGCGGTATCCGTAGACGAGCTCCGCCGCTATTCGCGCGGTCTCGCCGGCGGCGCGCGCCGCCTGGACGTGGGCCAGGTCGCCGTAGAACCGGATCAGGCCCTTGAAACCGTCGGCCAGCGCGGGGTTGGAGCCGCCCTGCGCCTCGAGGGCGCGCACGTCGTCGATGAGGCAGCAGGCCCCGAGCAGCCAGCCGAGGGCGTCCGCCATCGCGAAGGTGACGCCCTGGCGCGGGCCGTGGTAGAGCGCCGCGCCCTGTGGGTCCTTGGCAGATTTGAGGTGCCTCAGCGTCCAGGCCCACATCTCGAAGGCCGGGCGGATTGTCGCGGCGGCCCCTTCGACGGCGGATCCGGCGGGCTCCCTGAACGACTCCACCATGGCCCGCATCTGGACCAGGAAGAGCGGCGCTGTCATGGTGATGGATAGCTGGCGGCGCTGGACCGCCTCGGGGCCCTCGTAGGTGGCCTGGAGCTGGCCGTCTATCCACTTGTTCATGAGGAAGCCGGGGCAGTCCTCGGTTATCCCGTAGCCGCCCATGAGGCTGACGGCCTCGCGCATCACCGTCGTGCCGACGCCGGTGCACCAGAGCTTGGCGGCCGGGCAGTAGACGTTGGCCAGCGCGTCCTTGACGCAGAACAGCACCAGGACGTCGTTCTTGAGGCCCTCCCAGCGCGGGCCGCGCTCCGGCTCCGGCCTGCGGCGCAGGTCGAGGTATTCCAGCGCGTCCTTTTCGACCTTCATCAGGGCGCGCATCCTGGCCCGGCCGCCCTCGACGCCCTGTCGGGCAAGCGCCTCGTCCTTGGCCTTCTCCAAGGGGTCGAGCTCGTCGAAGAGCCGCGCCGCGGCGAAGCCCAGCGACGCGGCGGCCTCGCCCCCGGCCCAGACGTCCACGAGACGGTGGATGGCGTCCTCCTTGGACTGTATGCCGAGGTCGTGCCTGGGGGTCCCAGGGGCGCACGCCTCGCCGCCGCGGAACCGGCCGCGGTGGTAGCGTATTATGGGCTCGATCGAGGAGAGCAGCTGCGCCGACGACATGGAGGCCACCGTGACGCGCGTGCGCTTGAAGACCGCCTCGATGACCTCGCCGTGGCTGTACTTGGGGACGATCGCCCCGTCCTTGATCGAGTATCCGCCCACGATGCGGTCCGCCGGCACGCGGAGGGAGAAGACCGGATCGCGCGTGGAGGAGAGCTGGTGCACCAGTTTGTGGGTCGGCGCGCCTCGGTCCCAGGCGCCGGGATCCCCCTCTTCCAGTATCACCATGCACGATCCCTTGATGCGCGGGTCGTCCGATTCGACGGCGGCCGTCACGAAGTTGGCGTAATCGGAATTGGTGATGAAGCGCCCTCGCTTCTCCACCTGCAGGACCGGTTCCTGCCCCTCATTCCATTCGGCCACGCGGATCTTCCCGCACATAGTCCCGGTCTCGACCCCCACGTAGGGGATGGGCTCGGTCAGCGCGAACGCCCCCCGCCAGGTGGCCCTCCCCGGCTGTGGCGCCGCGAGCCTCATGTAGCGATCCTTCTGCTGCGGCGTGCCGCACTCGTGGATGGGCCCGAGTCCCAGATGGGCGGCCATGCAGGCGGTGGCGGCGCCGGCGTCCACCCAGGAGAGCTCGAAGGCCACAAGCGCCATCGCCAGGTTCTTGGGCCCCTGGAGGAATCCGCCGTGTTCCGGGTCCATGTAGACCGCCGTGAGACCCGCCTCATCGAACTCCCTCAGGAGGTCGTTCTTCTCGGCGGTCCACTCGTGGGTCCTGCGTCCCCCGGAGGCCACCAGGCGCGCCACCGGGCCGCGGGCCACGCGGCGGGCGGCCTGAACGACCATCTGGAGGTCGTAGCGGTCGGCGAACCGCCACATGATCTGGCGGACCTCGTCGCCCGGCAGCGTTCGGAGCGTTTCGGCGTCCATACCGTCCTTCCTCTGAAAACGGGGGCCCCGCGGCGTCGCGGGGATGCGCGGGATGGTAGCCCAACGCGCGGGGGCCAGTCAACCGCTATGTTGGGCCTGATCCGATCCGCGCCTCCTCGGGGCGTATTTTATGGATGAGACCGGCGTTCCCATGACGCTCCTGATCGCGCTGTGCGGCCGGCCGCGGCCGTCGTTCCGCGGCTTCACGTGCCGCGGATGCGGCGCGCCGATCGCGATGGAGAAGGACGTCTTGTCGGTCATGGGACGTCCCGTCCAGGCCACGTACCTGAACCCGCTGGGAACGCCCTGCAAGATCGTCACGGTTGCCGAGGCCGGAAACCTGGAGGGGGCACGCGTGGCCACGGAGGAGCACACGTGGTTCGAGGGATACGCCTGGCGCCCCGTGGTGTGCGTGTCGTGCCGGCTGCACCTCGGATGGCGGTACGAGGCCGTCCGGCCCGGCCTGGAGCCGCCCGCCTTCTACGGGCTCCTCGTCGGGGCTGTTCTGCGTCCGGGTGAGCCGGGCCGCGACATGTGATCAAAGCCGCCTGATTTGCTCCGCCAGGCGGGCGGCGCGCCCGGGATCGACTGCGGCCGGGTACTCCCGCGTCAGCTTGTCCGCCGCGGCGGCGATGCCGAAGCGGACCGCATCGAGGGGATCGCGGCCCCTGGCGATCCCGAACGCTATGCCCGCCGCCAGGCAGTCGCCGCAACCGATGGGATTGACGACCTCCGATTCCGGCGGCTGGAAGGCGACGGTCCGGCCGCCGCCATGGACCAGGACCGGGCCGGATCCGTCCGTCACCACCGCCCATGAGGCGCCCATCCTGACGATCCGGGCCATGGCGGTCTCGACGGCGTCCCGGTCATGAAGCTCCGTTCCGAGGGTCTCTGCGAGTTCCCTGCGGTTGGGCTTGACCAGGAACGGCCGCGCGCTGAGCGCCTCCAGGAGCTCGGGGCCGCGCGCGTCGAGGATCACCGGGCCCCGCGCCGCCGAAACCAGGTCGCGGTAGAAGGTCTCCGGGGTTCCCTCGGGGAGCGAGCCGCTGAGGGCCACCGCGAGGGCGCCGGGGGCCTCCTCCGCGAAGGCCTCGTGGAAGGCGCGGAGTTCCTCGGGCCGCAGGGGTACGGTCTTCTCCACCAGCTCCGTGGCGCGCCCTTTTTCCAGCAGCGTCGTGCACGTCCGGGTTTCGGACGCGGTTTCGACCGCGCGCACGTCCACGCCGGCGCCGCGGAGCCAGCGGACGAGCAGGGCTCCCCGCTCTCCCCCGGCGGGCGTCAGCAGCCGCGTCCGGGCCCCCAGGGCGCCCAGGGCGGCGGCGATGTTGGCGGCCTTCCCGCCGGCGCACTCGAGGACGCGCGCCGCGCGATTCACCGCGCCGAGCCGCACGGAGTCGAAGGTCAGGATGCGCTGCCATGCGGGGGTCAGGCCCGCCGCGAGGATCATGGGCGGATTTTATAATCCCCGGAGGCCGGGCGGGTTAAGAATTCCGCCGGGGCGTCCCGTCACCATCGGGCGGGGATCTTGCGGGTGATGGTCGCGTCGTGCCAGCGCCCGGCCTTGCTCATCCAGTGCGCCAGGTCGATCCTGTCGCGCCCCACCCGGATGACCGAGAAGGTGCCGTCGTCTCCGCGGTGGCCGGCGTCCATGACCCAGTCGGTTTCGCCGAAGCGCCAGTGCTCCACCCTCTCCCAGTGGCCGCAGAGGTGGAGGATCACCCCGTTTTCGCGGTATATCTCGTCGAGCTCGACGCGGTTGGTGATCGAACCGGCGTTGTAGTGGTTGACGACGATCTTGGGATCCTTCGGATCGTGCTTGGAGAGCTCCTTTTTCAGCCAATCGATGTCGGGCTTGTAGATCGGCGAGAAGCCCGCGCCGTGCCTTCCCGAGATGTCGTAGGTGGGCGAGGGCATCAGGAAGACGACGCCCTTGTGCCTGAAGGAGTACTGAATCCCGGGGATGATCCCGCTGCCCGCCTTCGGGGCCGTCCAGCCCGGCAGGCCGTTGTCGTCGGCGTGACCGCGCACGAATGGATCCTTGCGGAGCCAGTCGTAGAACTGCTCCGATGGCGACTCGCCGCCCGAGTCGTGGTTGCCCGCGACGGCCCGGGTGGGATACTTCAGCAGCTGCCGGCATATCTTGTCCCATGAAGCCACGCACGCCCAGGTCGGCCAGCCGGTGGAGTCGCCGCCGCTGGCCACGAAGTCCGGGACTTCGACGGTCCCGCCGACGGCCACCGGATACTCCCTGCCGGCGATCGCGTTCATCGCCTCGATCGTCGGGACGCATCTGTTGTAATCGCCGTTCTTGCCCTGGTCGATCTCCTGGTCGGTCCAGAAGAGGAACGTGAAGGCCGCGGGGCGGTCCTCCGCGAGCCGCTCCTGCGGGTGCGTGTGTGCGCAGAGGGCGATCGCCAGGGTCGCTGCGGCTCGAAGCGGCATCGTCGGCCTCCAGTGCATCGTGTCAGGGGGATAGGTCCGCGCAGATCCGGTTGAATAGTTCCACGTCCCGCTCCGCCTCCGAGATCCCGGCGGGCGCCCCGCCACGGAGGTCCATGCCGAAGATGACCGGCCCTTTCTGCAGCCGGCGGACTTCTCTCATCAGGCGCTCGGCCCCGGCGATATCCGACAACCTTACCGCTGCCAGGCGGCCGCCGAGCGTCTCCATCGCCTTGACCGGGTCTTTCCCCGAACGCAGCCACTCCACGACGTCGGCGCATGCCCCGATCGCGGGGCCCCGCCCGCGGCAGAGCTCGGCCAGCTTGTCGGGGTCAGGGCCGCGCAACGCCAGCCGGATGCCGGACTCGTCGCAAAGTTTCTCCGCGGCGTCCAGGCCATCCCTCGGTGGCTCCGAGAGGAAGATCTCCACGCCGGCCTTGCGGCCGGACTCGAATAGGCGCCTGCGGGCGTCCGGGTCGGCCGGTATCTCCGGTATCTCCGCCGCCGGCAGGCCGACGCCGGCCGAGTCGAGCTTCAACCTGATCCGTTCGAGCGCCTCGGGGGCAAGTCCGGGGCCGAGCTTCGCGGGGATCTCCCGGCTCACCGGCCGTGAGATCCGCGCGATCACGTGTTGGATTCCCAGCCGGGAGGCCGCCTCTACGGCGTCGAAGAGCGTCTCCCCGCGGTCATGCAGGCAGAGGCGCCAGCCGAGCCGCTCCTGCGCGCGGGCCGCCCGCGTCAGGCGGGCGCTGGGCGTCGCCGGCGCCGGCAGGTCCCCCAGGACGAACTGCGCCGCGGCCAGGTAGAACTTCAGCATTGTCGGATCCCAGAAGACCGAGGGCGCGTGGCCTATCGTGCAGTAGAAGACGCGTCCCCGGCCGTAACTCAGGACCCATGCCAGGGCGTAGTCGTCGTCCTCCCGCTTTATCCTGCCGTAGGCAGGGCCTTGGTTCATGTCGGTTCGGGCGGTGTCGATGCTCAGCAGCACGCGCACGCGCCGGCGGGAATAGGGCTCGTGGAAGCGGAAGAACTCCGAGCGGTATTCGAAGCCCCTGCCGCCGAACGCCTCGTTGAGCGGGTGTTCGGGGTCGTCCAGCTTGATGAAGACGCGCTCGTCGGGGGCGCGGTGGTTGGCTCCCCGCGCGCCGAGGATGATCCCGAACTCCGGCCAGTCCTCCTTCCCTCCCTCGGTCCACCGGGTGAACGCCACCGAGGTCCCGTGGACGCCCATCAGACCCCCGCCGCCGTAGACGAACTCGGCGAGGCTCCGCCTGAGCGCGGGGTCGGTGAAGAGGTTGCCCACCGTGTTGTTGAGGAAGACGGCGTCGAACTTCGCGAGGCTGCCGGGTTCGAATACGGACGGGTCGCGGCTGACCGTCGTCTCGAACGCGCCGGTCCTCCGGCCCATCGACTCGAAGGCCAGGTTCGCCGTCCGGCAGGAGGCGTGGCCGGGGTACCCGACGTTGAGGTCGAAGACCAGGAGCCTCCTGGGTTTCCTCGGCGGCGCGGGGGCGCTCTCCGGGATCGCCGCCTCGATCCTCTCGAGCTCCTCCCGGCCCTGGGGGGCCTGGGCGGCGGCCCATGCCGCCGCGGCCGCCAGGGAGAGCTCCAATATCATCCCCGCCGGCTTGCCGACGCGCGCCATCGCCGCCACGCTACCGCCTCTCGATCGCCATGCGGTCTTCCCGGGCCAGTTTTCACCCGCGCCTACGGCTTGGCCGGCGCCTCCCACAGCAGGAGGACCGACAGCGAGTGTTCCATCAGAGGATACGCCTCTCCCCCGGCGAAAGATGTGGCCGGCGCCACGGAATAGGCCGTGTCGAGCAGCCGCACCCACCTGCGGCCCGAGGCCTCGCGCGGGAGGCGGAATTCCACGGGTTCCGTCCCGCCGTTCATCATCAGCAGCAGCGTTTCGCCGACGATTGGGCGTCCGCGGTCGTCGACCTCTCCCGTGTTCCCTTCGATGCGCATCCCCAGGCAGCGGGCGTTGGGCGCGTTCCAGGCCCTGTCGTCGAGTTCCGCGCCGGAAGGGGAGAGCCACGTGATGTCCTTGACGCCAGATCCCCGGATCGGCCGCCCCTGGAAGAACTTGCGGCGCTGGAGCACGGGCTGCTCTTTCCACATGCCGATGACGCGCCTAGCGAACTCCAGGAGTTCGCTCCGGTCCTTGTCCAGGTTCCAGTCCAGCCAGCTGATCTCGTTGTCCTGGCAGTATGGGTTGTTGTTGCCCCTCTGGGTGTGGCCGATCTCGTCCCCCGCGCGGATCATGGGGACCCCCTGGGAGAGCATGAGCGTCGCCAGGAGATTCCTCTTGAATCGTTCCCGGAGCGCGCGGATGCCGGGGTCGTCCGTCGGCCCCTAGACCCCGCAGTGCCAGCTTATGTTGTTGGATTCCCCGTCACGGTTGTCCTCACCGTTGGCCTCGTTGTGCTTGGTCTCGTAGCTCACCAGGTCGTGAAGGGTGAAGCCGTCGTGGGATGTGACGAAGTTGACGCTGGCGAAGGGCCTGCGGCCGCTCTGCTCGTAGAGGTCGCTCGATCCGGTCAGTCGCGTGGCGAACTCGCTGAGCGTGCCGCCTTCCCCCTTCCAGAACCGCCGCACGCAGTCGCGGTACCTGGCGTTCCACTCCACCCAGTTGACCGGGAAATTCCCCACCTGGTAGCCGTCGGGGCCCAGGTCCCAGGGTTCCGCGATCAGCTTGACCTGGGAGAGGACCGGATCCTGGGTGATGATGTCGAAGAACGAGCTCAGCTTGTCGACGCCGCCGTGCTCGCGCGCCAGCGCGCTGGCGAGGTCGAAGCGGAAGCCGTCGACGTGCATCTCCTGGACCCAGTACCGGAGGCTGTCCATCACCATTTGCAGGACCCGTGGGTGGCGCATGTCGAGGGTGTTGCCGCAGCCGGTGAAGTCCTCGTAGAAGCGCCTGTCGTCGGCGCGGAGGCGGTAGTAGGAGGCGTTGTCGACGCCCCTGAACATGATCGTGGGTCCCAGGTGGTTCCCCTCGCCGGTGTGGTTGTAGACCACGTCGAGGATGATCTCGATGCCCGCGGCGTGGAGGGTCTTCACCATGGTCTTGAACTCCCGGACGACCTCCTGCGGGTTGCGCGCGTGCGCCAGGCGGGAGTCTGGGGCGAAGTATGAGAGCGTGTTGTACCCCCAGTAGTCCGTAAGACCGCGCTCCACCAGGTGACGTCCCGTGAGGCAGTAATGTACCGGGAGCAGCTCAACGGCGGTGACCCCCAGGTCGGTGAGATAGTCGATCGCCGCGTCGCTGGCGAGGCCGGCGTACGTGCCCCGCAGGGCCCTCGGCACGTTGGGATTCAGGCGGGTGAAGCCCTTGACGTGGAGTTCGTAGATCAGCGTGCGGTGCCACGGCGTGCACGGCGGGCGGTCCTCGCCCCAGCTGAACGCGGTGTCGATGACCGACGCCAGCGGCGCGAATGGCGCGCTGTCGCGCGCGTCGAACGAGAGATCCCCCGCCGGATCGCCGATCCTGTAGCCGAAGAGGCTGTCGTCCCAGCGCACGCCGCGGCCGACGGCCTTCGCGTACGGGTCGAGGACCACCTTGTTTGGGTTGAACCGGTGGCCGGAATGGGGGTCGTACGAACCGTAGACCCTGAAGCCATAGAGCTGTCCTGGCCGCAGGTCGGGGAAGTAACCGTGCCAAATCATCTGGGTCCGCTCGGGCAACGCGATGCGGTGGGATTCCCTGGGCGAGTTGGGCGAGTCGAAGAGACACAGCTCGACCTTCGCGGCGTTCTCCGCGAAGACGGCGACGTTGACGCCGGCGCCGTCCCATGTGGCCCCTCGCGGGTATGGCCTGCCCGGCCACACCCTGATGCTTCCCGCCCCCATTTTTCAGATAGAATCTCATTCGGCGGCCCCGCGCGCAAAGGAAACCG
>FWPU01004057.1_pt1 | contig 34911 bp, 25 predicted proteins | sample 2228361 | NCBI WGS metagenome assembly FWPU01 (sample SAMEA103939777, study PRJEB20133) | metagenome
ATTCTCTATAGCATTTGACATTTCGTTTGTTCAGACACCTGATCTCGGGACTTGTGCTTGGAGGATGTATGAGCGCACGTATTTTGATCATCGAAGATGATGAGGCTATCTTAAAATTTTTGCGACGAGGTTTGGCATACGAGGGCTACCAAGTGGATGTAGCGCTTGATGGACAGACCGGATTGGCATTAGCACGCGATAACCCGCCCGATTTGGTCGTCTTAGACTTGATGCTTCCGGGTATAGATGGGCTGGAAGTTTGCCGCCGATTGAGAGCGGGGGGATCAGTGCCTATTTTGATCTTGACTGCCAAGGACTCTGTCAGTGATCGTGTGCTTGGATTGGATATGGGGGCAGATGATTACATGGTCAAGCCGTTCAATTTGGACGAACTGCTGGCGCGCATCCGTGCTCTACTCCGTCGTGCTCAGCCCAGCCGACCACAAGTGTTGCGCTTTGCTGACCTGATTTTGGATACCGGCACGCGCCAAGCGAAACGAGGCGAACGCACCATCTCGCTCACCGCCAAGGAGTATGAACTATTAGAACTCTTCATGCGTCATCCACGCCAGGTTCTGACAAGGGAAGTCATTTACGATCGGGTTTGGGGGTACGATTTTGGCGGTGAAAGCAACATCATCGAAGTGTATATTCGATATCTGCGCCAGAAACTCGAGGTGGGTGACGAACCTCGCTTGTTGCACACCGTGCGTGGCATGGGTTACGTATTGCGAGAGCCAACATAACCGTTCATGCCTTTGCGTGTTCGCCTTGCACTGCTTTATACGGCAATCTTAGGGGGCATTTTGCTCATCTTTGGCGCGGCTGTATATGGCTTGGTGAGCATTGTACTGATCAACCAAGTAGACGAGGCATTGGTACGTACCTTCCATACAATACACCCAAACATCCGGGTGGATGCTGCCGGCGATCTCAATCTCATCACGGTACCAAGCCTAGACCTGAGCCGTGAGTTCTATGTGCAGGTGTGGGGGATAGATGGACGTTTGCGGTCATCGAATATTCTCTCATACGATCGCCCCCTTGATCCACGAGGGTTGCAAACTCCCGAACCGATTTTCGAAGATGTGCGCATTGAAAATGCGCATTTGCGAGTCTTATCTGTGCCGCTGAAGGTGGGTGAACGATCGGTTGGGGTGTTGCAACTGGGGACAAGCCTAGAGATGGTAGATACTGCGCAGAATGTGTTGATAATTGTCTTGGTTGCAGGCTCTCTTGTCTCTCTAGGTTTAGCGGGTGTAACAGGATGGCTGAGTCTGCGCCAAGCGTTGGCACCGTTGGAAGCCGTTACCGAAACGGCATTGTTGATCACTCGAGCAGATGACTTATCGCGCCGTATCCCTTATCGTGGTCCACCCAATGATGAAGTGGGTCAGCTGATCGAAGCCTTCAATCAAACCCTCAGTCGCCTTGAGAATTTGTTCAACACTCAACGGCGATTCTTGGCAGATATCAGTCACGAATTGCGCACTCCACTGACCGTGATTCGGGGTAATGTAGATTTGTTGAGGCGAATGGGATGCTCAGACGAGGAATCACTGGAGGCAATCGAAGGCGAGGTCAACCGATTGACCCGCTTAGTTGGCGATCTCTTATTGCTTGCGCAAGCCGAATCGGGTAAGTTGCCGCTCGATTTACGCCTTGTAGAATTGGACACGCTTCTCCTAGAAGTAATGCAGCAGATGCGTATCCTTGCAGGAGAGAAGGTAAAACTACATCTAAGCGAGATCGATCAGGTTCTTGTTTGTGGCGATCGGGATCGACTCAAGCAGGTTTTGGTTAACCTGATTGGCAATGCCATCGAATATACACCTTCAGGAGGCAAGGTTACGGTTGGATTGGGTAAAAAGGAAAGACAAGCATGTTTAACGGTCAGTGATACCGGTCCAGGGATTCCTGAAGAGGATTTACCGCATATCTTCGAGCGATTTTATCGTGGGGAGAAATCGCGTCAACGTAGTCGAGATGGTAAAGGATTTGGATTAGGTCTTTCCATCGCCTATTGGATTGTCAACAACCACAATGGCAGGATCGAAGTCAGTTCGAAAGTGGGGCAAGGGACAACATTTTGTGTTTGGTTGCCCCTTGCCCAGGAAACATGTGAAAGTCAATAGAGATTCTTTATTGACGTGGCGTTAGTGTGGATGGTCCACTTCCCGAATTGCCGCTTGACTTTGCACTCATTGTGATCGGATGGTAAGTTGGTTCTGGGCGATTGACGGTTGCATTAGGTTGGGAGATTGGCTTTGGAGTGGGACGTAGAGGTTGACCATCCGAGGTAGCACTCAAATTGTTTGTTTTCAAAAGATTAGATGCAGTGGTAGGATGGTTGGATAACGATCGTAGCGATCGAGTGGGATAACTGCCGATTGGATTGCCATCTCCTTGGCTAAACAAACGTGCACCTGCTACCGAAAATGTGCCAATGATGAGCACTCGAATCAACCAAACCATTACTGCAACGAATATGGGTACTGTCCGAAGCAAGGTTTCACGAGAGACTATTGCATTGCCTAAGGTCTGATGGTTGAGGATTGCGATGGAAACACCCCACCAAGTGAGGATAGCGTTCATAGTTGCAGCCAATAACCATGCTCCAAAAAGATACCAGACCTCATTTGGATCATTTTCACCATCCTCCGGAGTGAACAATCGGGCGATGCCGGCAAAGTCAATCCCACAGAAGGCTAAGGCGAGTATGGTTGCCCATCGTAAACCCAAAAAGGTTAAATCTCCGAGGAGATCGTATAGGGCAAATTCGGTGGTGCTATAGTTGAAAATCTCGAAGGCAATGAGTGCACCGACGATGATCAGCCCGAAGGCTAATCCACGTTGCAGTCGAATGTGACGAAAAACTTCATTTAAATTTTGTTGGTGAACACCGGTTGACATGAGAAACCTCCTTCAAAATCCATCCAATGAACGATGATATTTGTGACGAATCTTGCCGCGCCTATAATATAGAACATTTGTTCTATTTTGTCAAGGGGTAATTTGAAGGAGGTTAATGTGGATTAAAACCCAAGTTCCGGCGCAATTTTACGCATGGCTTGGATGACATTATCTACATGTTCCCAAAGGTCAATGCCAAACTCTTCCGCGGCACGAGCGATCTCTTCTCGGTTAGCCCCGGCTGCAAAGGCACGATCCTTCCATTTTTTCTTTACCGACTTGGCTTCGAGATCATCGAGGGAACGCGATGGTCTCACGAGTGCAACCGCGGTAATCAATCCAGTAATCTCGTCACAAGCATAGAGGGCTTTTTCCATCAGAGTCTGCCGTGGAATTCCGGTATGGTCTGCATGGCTGAGGATGGCGCGCACGATCTCTTCGGGTACCCCATGTTGGCGTAGAATAGTCGCACCTTCTTGAGGGTGCTTTTCCAGACTGGGGTGTATTTCCCAATCGAAATCATGCAATAAGCCAGCGATCCCCCATTTTTCGATGTCTTCCCCAAATTTCTCGGCATAATAGCGCATTGCAGCTTCCACCGCGAGCATATGCCTTATTAAATTTTCGTTTTTGACATATTGTTTGACGATTTCAAGCGCTTTGGCACGGTCCATGTTCTCTCTCGATCCTCAAGGATGATGTTTTAAGATGATTACGGTAGATAATTATAACTTGACTATGTCGGTCTCGCTTGCATCATCTTAAAAAGCAGTGAATAAAAGCCATTGAAAAGTATTCCAAGTGAGGCTATGCAACCGATTTGGATCAGTGAAAGAAGAACAATGAAAAGGAGGGAAAAATCAGGTAGAGTCCATTCAACCGTTGCACCGAATAAGTAATAATACCAAAACACAAGCAAAGAGAGAAGGTAAATGATGACATATGTTCCACCGTTAATGCGTTCTCTCCACGAATCAGCGATGTATTTTTTACCTCGAACAGTTGCCAAGGCATATAAGCAGGTTATCGCATAACTGATCGTTATGTTGATGATGATAAATAACAGGAAAAACCTTTCATGGCGGATCGTGCTGAATGAAAAAGAATATCCGCCGAGGAGTAGATAACCGATGTTGAAAGCAACCCCATATAGGATTGCGCTTCCTACAAAGAGAAGTAATTCCTTTTTCCGCTTTCGGAGAAATAATTGGAGGGGAATGACAATGGCAAGTAACAAAACGATGAGGCGGGGGCTCCGTTCGGTATAGAGCCTTCGCATTCGCACTTGGTTCAACGTCATTGATAAAGTCTCTTCGACATTCTTGCCATGCCCATCACGAACGGCGGAGACGTATGCTTCGATCAATGTGTTTTGTTGTTGCGCTTGGGAGTCCTGTATGATCTTAAACGTCTCCTCGTCTAACTCCAGCATGTCGGTTAACACCTTACCCTGGCTAGAGGCAGGGAGATTGATTCCAAGCAGGACGGCTATGGTAGGTGCAACGTCAACTTGGTGGATATCCTCATATTTACCTGGTTTGATTCCCGCCCCAATCAGTAGAAATGGTTCCGTTAAGACTTCAGGTTCATGGCCGCCATGACCACCGCGATCGACATGCCCATGATCGCTGCATATCAACAAGGTATCTTGAGAGAAGTCGAGTGTATTGACAATCTCACGCAATAGTTTATCAACTCGGTAAGCGGCGGCTTGCCAGCGGGAATCCCTTGGTCCGCCTTCATGATGCCCTGCGTAGTCCACCTGATCGAGATGGATCAAGACGAATTGATATTCCTTGCTGAGCAGCCAGGGCAAAGCTGCTGCCACCACTTGTTCATCTGCCTCGCTATCCTCTTCGGGTGTGTAAAAATGTGCGTTCACTGCTTCGGCAGGAATCAACTTCTCGAACCAGTAATAGCCTGCTACAGCGGTCTTCAAACGGGCGCGATGGGCAGATGAGAAAACATTATCCTGCGTCCAAACACGTATATCCTCATAATCCAGATTGAAGATCGGACCATCAGACAATTCGGGTGAGGCGCCCGTCATGAGCACGGTGTACGCCGGTTGGGAGTATGAAGGCGGTTGGCTATGCATGGTTGCCCAGGCACCTTTTCGCCTGAGGTCGTTCAAGGTGGGCATCACGTCTGCTTGGAGAGAGGTATCCAAACGCAGACCGTCAACGAGCACGAAAACCAGGCGATTTGTCAATGGTTTATTATGGGTATTTGTTGGCTGGGGCGGTCGATCATGCAGGGGTGAGCGATAGGTGTATAAGGACCGAGTCAATGTAACAGCCCAAGAAACCGCGATCATTGCAACCAATAATAGCAATAACGATGCCTTCAGAAATGCGAGTGGCTTCTCAATGTGCCTGATGATGGGATTTGTCTTTTCAATCATTCTACTTCGGTCTATAATTTTACCCTGCATCGCAAAGGTGATTCAATGGCGCTAACTTGTTTGTTCTCTTGAAATGGTAGAACTTATCTAAGTGAGGGTGGAGAAGTTAGCGCAATGGTATACAATCTTTGCATCGTATTCATTTTGAGAGGGTTACCCAACGGAGCCCACATTATATTCAATGATTGGAGGAGAAAAACTTACTATGTCCTACCCAACGTTCAAAGAATTGATCAGCCGACGAGGTGATCTTTTTGCCCCCTGTTTTGCTCAAGATTGGCCTAATTTGCCGATTGAGCGTGCTGAGGGGGTTTATCTTTACGATTGTGACGGAAAGCGTTATCTAGATTTCCTCTCTGGATTTGGCGCCTGTAATCTCGGTCACAATCACCCACAGGTGATGCAGGCTGCAATGGAACAGATGAAACGCATGGTTCATGCTCCTATCGGTGTCTCCACCCCTGAGGTGACATTGCGCTTGGCTTGGGAGTTGGGGCAAGTCTGCCCCGGTGGCATTGATTCGTTCTTCTTCTGCAATAGCGGTGGTGAGGCAGTAGATGGTGCTATGAAACTGGCGCGCTACGTCACTAAGCGGGCTGGAATCGTTGCCTTCGTCGGTGGCTTTCACGGACGAACCATGGGTGCGATCAGCGTAACTACCTCAAAGGTTAGGTATCGTAGCGGGCACGAACCGCTCTTACCCCAAGTATATTTTGCCCGCTTTCCCTATCCCTTCCGCTCCAGTGCATCTACCCCGGAAGGCTGTGTCCAAGAGTCGTTGGATGACCTAGAACGACTTTTCGAGCATATTATCGCTCCTCAAGAGGTGGCGGCTTTGCTGGTGGAGCCAATTCAAGGTGAGGGAGGCTATGTCTTTCCACCGATGGGTTGGTTGTCAGAACTGCGTCGCATCTGCGATCGGTTCGGCATTTTGTTGATCTTCGACGAGGTGCAAACTGGCTTTGGACGTACGGGTGAACTTTTCGCTGCCCAGGTCTATGGTGTCGAACCAGATATCATTTGCCTTGCCAAGGGGATCGCGAATGGTTTTCCTCTGGGGGCGATCGGCGCTCGCAGAGAGGTCATGCAGCAATGGGGTCCCGCTTCTCATGGTACTACATTCGGTGGGAACCCCATCTCTTGCGCAGCTGCTCTGGCAACATTGGAGGTATTGCGCAAGGGGGAGGTACTGGCGAATGCTAAATTACAAGGCGCTTATCTACTAGAGAGGTTGCAGCAGTTGAAAGCCACATCGCCGGTGGTGGGTGATGTGCGTGGTGTGGGATTGATGGTCGCAGTGGAGTTTGTTGTGCCCGGCACGGATAAACAACCCAACCCTGCAGCGGTTCAGCGCGTGCTCAATCGTTCTCTGGAAAAGGGGTTGCTCATGTATCCCTGCGGTCACTGGACACAGACCATCCGCCTGATTCCACCTTTGATCATCACCCGCGAGCAATCGGATGAAGGATTGGCTATCTTTGAAGAAGCCGTGTTAGCCGAGGCGCCCTGAATTGCCCTCGTTGATTGACCTCTAGCGTTGGCTGGTTTCTTGGGGAAAGATCGGTTCAGGCTCGCCCAACACAGGCAATGGGCGAGTGATATGCACCTCCCAGAGAGCCACTGGTGTGGCAATGAGTTCGCGGAGGTGCCAATAGAGAAGCGAACTTCGGTGGTAAATACGCCTATCCGCTGGCACACCGATTGCCCGTAGCCCCAACATGTTGCAGGTGTAGAGAGCACGAGGTAGGTGGAATCGTTGGGTGACCAGCACAGCGGACGGCACTCGAAAGATGTGCAGAGCGCGATAGCAGGTGTCATATGTGCGACGTCCTGCGTAGTCCAGTACGATATCCTTAGCAGGAACGCCAAGTTCTAAGGCATACTGCTGCATTGCGCCCGGCTCGTTGTATTCGATGAAGCGGTTATCTCCACTCATCAGCAATTTCTTGACCTTGCCTTTGAAGTATAAATCAGCAGCGGTAGCGACGCGGTCGCGCAACACGGGTGAGGGAGTGCCGTCGCGCCACAAACCGGCGCCAAACACGATTGCCACATCGCTGACCGGCAGGCTCTCTGGGGTATGTAGGCGTGTCGCAGCATAAAGACCGGTCAACCAACGGGGAAACAAGAGGACAATTCCTGCTAAGAATATCACCAGTAAAAAGAACCCTGCAATCATTTTCAAGACCTTTTCGAGCAAGTTTGGTGAGGAATAAAGAGTCATCGTTTGGGTCTATGTATGCTTTTGTGGTCGAACCAGGGCAAGGCTTTGATGGTTGTTTTAGCGGTGAGGGGATGAGGATTTCGCGGACTCAGACGAATTTTTCCCTCAGTGTAGAACTGATGTAATCCATGGTGGCAACCACGATGGCAATAGCAAGCATTTGTGTGCTGGCAGCGCGATAGTTCAGCAGATTGATGTTCTGTTGCAGTAGAAAGCCGATCCCACCTCCACCGGCGAAACCAATGATGGTGGACATGCGTACGTTGATGTCCCAACGGTACATAGTGAAGGAAATATAAGGTGGGATGATTTGTGGTACAACGGCGTAGATGATAGTCTGCAAACGATTTGCCCCGGTAGCCTGAACGGCTTCAATAGGACCGGGCAGGATGCTCTCGATTTGCTCGGAGTAAAGTTTAGCGAGGGCGGCTACAGTGTGCAATCCAAGGGCTAAGACACCGGCAAAGGGACCGATCCCCACCCAAATCACTGCCACAATAGCCATGATGAGGGCTTCAATGGAACGCACTGCGTTGAGAATGGTGCGAGTTACATAGTAGATATAAATTCCAATGGGTAAGGCATCTTTAGGCTTCGTTCGCAAAGCAAGGAAAACCCCTAGAGCAACACCGACTCCTAGGGGTAGCCAGAATGTACTCAATGGGTCGTTGATTTCATATAGCCAATTTATGCCGGCACCCAGTAAAGTGAAGAGTGTGGCACCAGCAAGAGGTGCCAGCAGCAGATTCATGCTCTTTAATATTGTCATCGAGAAGCGTTCGATCATCAACTGCCCAAACCTGTTGGCTACGCTGCTTGCCACCAACCCGCCAGCCAGAGCAGTGATGGCGGGTAGCCCGGTCATTAAGATGTCGCCGCATTGGATGATGAAGTTGCCCAGAAAAGCCAATTTACCTAATCCACCGATGATCGCGCTCCCTCCTCGCATCAGCAGAGCCGCGAGAAGATAGAAAGTCAGAAGGACAAATGCAGAGATGAAGAACAACACAATAATCCGTAAGACCTTTAAAGTCAGCCTGACAGACCCTTCCTCCTGAGGCAACGCCCAACGCATCGCTCGATAAAGAATCAATGGACTGACAGCCACACTGCTGATGGTCAACCCCAGGTTCGCATTGACCATCTGCCCAACCCGACTGACCCAGCTGGCCAACCAAATACCCAGCAGAAAGCCCAGCGGCACCCCCAAGATGGATAAGGCAATGCTGGATAGCGGGCTTTTGACGTCTCTCATCAGGTTGCGAGCGGCTAAGAAACTGACCGGTAGCGCTAGGAGGGTGCCGAGGGTGGTTGCCAACAATGCCAGAAAGACTGTTTCAACAATCTTATCCCAGGTTTCGTATGCCGTCTTGCTCAAACGGGGTAATCCAACATTGCGTCGGGTAGTGATACGAATATACTGAACCTCATCGCTCGGTCTTTCGGGCAGTACAATCGTGGCGATGAAGTGACCTTCGGCATCGGTCTGAACCTTGCCGCGCTGCAATGCGACAGCATAAGAAGGGTCGCTAGAGGGAATGAAATTGATGGGTCCTTCTGTATTGGGCTCGAAGTGATAGCCTTCCACTTGAATTTTTTCCCCAGGATTGCCGCATGGTGGCACGAGCACTACATACGGTTCGTCTGGTTGGGAGGGAGTCGGGGTAGATGCTCTTGCGGGGCAGGGCACCCAGATAGGCGTGTAAACATGGAATTCCTCTTTTTCATACTCGAAAATCTCTGGACGTGCCAATGCACGCATCACGCGGATGCGGCTCTGCTGGCGTGTTGGGTTGCGGAATTCATTCAAACTGACCTTGGTCACCTGGACGCCATAGGCATATACCACCAAAATGCCCAGAATAATCAGACCCAACCGTATGGATTTCCATATTCGTAGGAGAGGCATGAGCATCGGTCTCACCCTACCCGTTCGGCTTCCCTGCCGTAGATTTCCTTGAACTTTTGGTCGTCAATCTCTTGGGGCAAGCCAGCGAAGACTAACCTACCCTCGTTGAGAGCAATCACCCGATCGGCGTACCGATGAACTAAATCAAGGAAATGCAGACTGCACAATACGGTTACGCCATCCTCTTTGTTAATTTGCTCTAAGTATTTCATGATGCTGTGTGCGAGAACTGGGTCAAGACTGGCAACAGGTTCATCCGCGAGGATCATCTCCGGGTCTTGTACCAAGGCTCGGGCAACACCAACGCGTTGTTGTTGACCACCGCTCAATTCATCAGCGCGGTTGTAGGCTTTATCGGCAATGCCCACCCTTTCCAACTGACGTATGGCTTTTTCCACATCTTCTTTGGGGAAGCGATTGATCAAACTCCAGGCTGGGTTGATATAGCCCAACCGTCCTGCCAAGACATTGGTGATGACCTTGGAACGATGCACGAGGTTGAAGTGTTGGAAGATCATGCCGATTTTGCGGCGGATGCGTCGCAACTCCTCCGGTGAAGCGGCGGTGATATCTATCCCATTCCAAATGATCTGCCCCGAAGTAGGCTCGATCAGTCGGTTGATGCAACGCAACAGTGTAGACTTGCCCGAGCCGCTCAAGCCAATGATTGCTAGAAATTGTCCTGATGGCACTTCGAAGCTCACGTCATCGAGTGCCAGCACTTTTCCATCGTAGATTTTTGTGAGGTTCTTAACTTGTAACATGGATGGAACGTTCCATATCTGATGGGTTGATTACAACCCGTTATACCCCAATTTTACCTCACCCAAAACAAGGGTGTTGAGCATATTCTAGAGAGAAAAAGTTTGGGCAGGGATTGCTCTCCCTGCCCAAAGGTCTTTCGTTCTGTTTCCTCTACTCGCCGAGGTCTTCCAGAGTGATGCCAGAAGCCTGAACGGCTAGGCGGATGGGATCGTACTCGGCATCGGTTGCCGGGTTGATGCCGGTCCAACTATAGGCTGCCATGGCTTCGGCAAAGCCCTCCGGATCGTTAGCAGCCAGGTCGAAGAGCGCCTGCATGATCTTCTCCCGAAGGTCATCTGGAAATTCTGGACCGAACGAGATGGTGTCGTTGGGGATGGCAGGCGTTACGGCAAGGATGCGTAATTTTTGGATGGCGTCTGGAACCTCCTTGCGTAGGTTGCGGCGAGCGTCGCGAGGTTCGTAGTTGCCGCACATGATGGTCTTGTCTTCAGCGGTGTTGGCACAGGAGGAGACCAGTTCGTCGGGCACATCAGGGTTGTTGAGTGAATCAATGCCAAGGGATTTGCCATCCACCAAAGGCGGGCTGTAGAAAGCGGTGCCAAAATCTGCCTCCCCGTTGTAAACGGCGCGCATAGCAGCATCGTGGCTGCCGGCTTCCACCGTTTCACCCAAGGTGATCCCGGCTTCTTGGAACATGTAGAGCGGGTAGAGATACCCGGACGTGGAGGCAGCATCTGGATATGCCCATTTCTTTCCATCGAGGTCTTTGATCGTTTGGTATTGACTATCGCGTGCTACGACGATCATGGCGGCATACCAATCCAAACCAAAGCGTATGGCTTTTGCCGCGACCTTCACACCGCACAGTTGGTTTGCCAGAACATAACCCAACCCAGGGATGAAGCCGATCGTGTCGCTGGGTGATGCGCACATTTCCTCTAAGGTAGCAGCGTAGGAGGTTGGTACGCTGACCTCAAAGACTAGCCCGGTGGCTTCGTTCAGTATCTTAGCAAGTTGCTCTCCTCCCGCAATGATTTGTTGAGCATCCACAGAGGGAACGAAGAGGACTTTGATGGGGTGTTCCTCGGTGCCGATGTCTACGCCGTAGGCGCCCTCGCCGATGCCACCTACCTCGGCGATGATCTCCTCGGTGGGTTTGCTGAACCACTTTTGATTCAGTTTGTCCAAGGTGCCATCGGCTTTCATCTGCATGATGACCAAGTTGAACGGTTCAACCAGGTCACTCCCTTTGGGGAAGATGAAGCCGAGTTGATCGCTGGAAATTGAAGGTCCGACCAGTTTGACCTTATCTCGGTTGGCGCCTAAGTAACCCAGACCAGCCACCTCGTCGATGATCACGCCATCCACATCGCCGGCGATGAGCGCCTGGACTGCCATACCGAAGGTGTCGAAGGCGAGAATGCGATCTTCGCCCACGTATTTCTTGGCGGTTTCGTAGTTAGTGGTACCAACCTGTTCGCCGAGTTTTAGGTTGGGGTCAGCAGCGAGTTCTTCAATGGTATCGAAGCGGTCTTCGTCGATGCGCACTAACAGGCGTTGCTCAATGTTCATGTAGCCTATGGAGAAGTCTACCTGTTTGGCACGTTCCTCGGTGATAGTGATGCCATCGGCAGCCATGTCGAATTGTCCTTCGGCTACAGCAGCGATCATCGGATCCCAGGCGAACTCGATGAATTCCGGCGTGCAATTCAATCGCTTACACGCCTCGTAAATGAAATCATAGTCCCAACCATCGGGTTCTCCCGTATCCAGGCGGATGAAGTTGAAGGGTAGGTAAGCGTTCTCGACAGCGATTTTGATCACTCGACCACCTAGGTCAGGCAAGACGATCTCGGTTGGTTGTGCCTCAGGGGCTTGGGTAGCCGGTGGAGCCTCCGTTGGCGCAACTGTAGGCTCCGGGGTTGGTGTTGCAGCCGGTTGGCAAGCAGCAAGCACCAGACTGGCTATGATGAAAAGATGTATCGCTAAAAAGATTTTTTTCATTGTTCCTTTCTCCTCCGTAGCATTTTCACGTTCATGTTGATTAAAAATTTCGGATGATAATGAGTAAATTTATTACCTTATACAAACCACCTCCTTTCCTAATCTAGTTGCGATGGATGTTTGTTTCTAAGAGGGAAAAAGACGGGGCTATTGATTTTCGCCGACCTTCAGGCGTTTTTCCATATACTTGACGCCAAGAGAGAGGATCAACGTCATGCTCAGATAAAGAAAGGCAACGGTGTTATAGGTTTCGGGATAGAGAAATGAGGCTGCTGCGTATTTTTTCCCCAGTTGGGTGATTTCACCCACGCCCAGAACCGAAACGAGGGAGGACTCTTTCAGCATAGAGATGAAATCGTTACCCAACGGGGGCAGGATACGTCGAATCGCTTGGGGTAGGATGACCAGACGCATCATCTGCACCCAATTCAAGCCGAGGGCTTTGGCAGCTTCGATTTGCCCTTTTTCGATGGACTGTATGCCGGCGCGAAACACCTCCGAGGAAAAGGCGCCATAGTTGATGGCTAGGGCAATCACGCCTCGCACGACGAAATCTACATTGCGAGAACTCAAATTGCTCAGTGAATTGTTTGCTCCCAATAGTCCGGCAGAGACCAGATAATTTCCGATTTGGTTGATCAAAACAATGCCTGCGGGCACGATGACGAGCGCGGTATAGAAGATCAGGACAATGACCGGTACGCCGCGGATAATCTGCACGTAAAGGAGGGCGATATTTCGGAAAATGACGTTAGTAGACATTTGCCCAAAGGCGGTGATGAGACCGATGACCAATGCTAGGGCATAGGCAACGATAGTGACAATGATGGTCAGTTGGATGCCTGCAGCGAGGGTGGTGATGATGTCTTGGTAGGTGGCATTGGCGATGAAGTTGTAAATCAGAACGGCGCCTGCTAAGAGAATCATGAGCATCCACCAGGGAAAGTCCGCCAGGCGGTTGGTAATACGGGTCTGAAACCCTGGTAGAGGTTGGGCGGATGTCCTCGCGGTAGGGGTCGTGCTCATGTGCTGTTCTCTTTGGCTTTTACCTACATAATCATAATCGGATTTTTGAGATGGGGCAAGAAATTTTCATTAAAAATTTAAATTTCACCGATCAACCTTCATGGCAAAGTGAAATGCATTAAGCGGCTATTGCCGGTATCACTTACCCAAACCCCTCCAGTTGGATCAACAGCAACTGAACCCACCAAGCCGAACCCATCGTTTCCAAGACCGTAATCGCCCCAATAGCGCATGATCTCGCCCTGCGTGGTAAATTGAAGTACGCGATAGCCTTCCGGATCAGTGGCAAAGAGGTATCCGGCATCATCCACGGCAATGTAAGGTTTGTTATCAATGGATTGCCCGAACCAGGCATAAACTTCCCAAGATGTGAGGGGGTAGTAACCCCCTGTGCCATCCGGAGCGAAGACTTGAATGCGTTGATTCCAGGTATCGGCGACATAGAGATTATCTTGGTGGTCTATTGCTAGCCCAACCGGTTCATCAAATTGTCCAGGGGCAAAGCCGACCTTGCCGAACTCGCTGAGATAATTGCCCTCGGCATCGTAGATGACGATCCTTCGATTGCCGGTATCGCTTACCAAGAGTCGCCCCTGTGAGTCGAGCACCCCGTCTCGTGGTCCATAGAGAGCAAAAGGCACCACTGTTGGGCTATCGTATCCCCACATTTGGATAAATTGCCCATCCGGGGTGAATTTTTGGATGCGGAAATTCCAGGTGTCCATGACGTAAACCGAGCCATCGGGAGCGACTGCGATACCCCAAGGTTCGTTGAAGGTACCAGGGGGTGCCTCACCTTCAAGAATGCTGGCATAAGTACCCCAGACATGCAAGACACTGCCATCGCGCGCTAAGTGTTGGATGCGATGATTGCCGGTATCTGCTACATAAATGCTTCCATCAGGTGCGATGGCTAGGTCACGTGGACGTTGGAATTGCCCCGGTGCGCTCCCCAGACTGCCTAACACGATGTCTGCACTGAGTTTGACCTCTTTACCTTCGTAGGGGTCGGTGACAATCTCTTCGGCTGCTGGGGTGATTCCGTAGTTCCACAATTGGGCAACGATGTCTTTTTTGATGTACATGCGCATAGATGTCGAAGGTTGCCACTTTGTAAGGCTCATGTCGCGGTTGGTCAACGTTCCGTATTTGCTGAAGTCACGATGGAACCAGATTTGGAAGAGTGCCGAACGCCACTGTGGGCTACTCACTGCGTTCCAAATACGCTCCCAGGTCAGGTTGAAGTAATCTTGGTTTGGCCACCATAGACGGATGTAATCGAAGCGGTAATAACCTTGCCCAACCACTGGCTCGATCTTGCTGTAGTTGTCTTGTCCAACGAGGATGATAGGCGCTTGACGCAGGTCGCGGGTGGGATTTTCACCATAGTAGCGTTGATTAGGAAAGTTACGCAGGTACCACCAGTAAGGATAAGATGTTTCGTTGTCATAGGCTACGACCAAGTCTAACCCGTCAGTGATACGTCGGGAGATTTCCTCGATCTGTTCGAGGGCATCCTTCGGACCGCGTGCAGAGTGCGCATAGACCAAGAATTCGGTGGCATTATCGTAATTGATGTAGGCTGCACGGATGGACGTGCGAACAGTGAGCACAGCCAAGAGCCCGAGAATCGTCAAAGTGATCAACCGGCTGATTTGAGCCGGTAGCCAGGTTTTCGTCAGGTAAAACAAACCCCAACCGCTGGCAATGACGGTCAGCAGGGAGGTGAGAAAGGTGCTGGTTGCTTGTAATTGGGCTAATTCCTTGCCTTGGAAGGGTGGGTTTGTGCCCAAAAGTGAAGCCACCGTGGATGTGAGACTGAGCAAAAACACCGCCATCAGTGCGATCACCAACCACCCCCGTTGTTCCCGTAAGAATCGCCAGTCGGTGTTATCAATCAGACGACCAATGGACCATCCGGAGAAGAGAATCATCGGTAAAGCGATGTGGACGGTCAACCAAGGCATTTTCTCCCCAGCGTAAGAATAAGCCAGAATGCTCGTGAGCACCCAAAAGGCAAGTAATATTGGAGCCAGGCTGATGTTTTGCGTTTGATCTTCTCTTGAGGGTTCATCTTCCAAGGAAGTTGATGTCTGGGTGGCTTCATGTGCAGGACTTGAGAGGCGTTGTTTTCCCAATAGCATTCCCAACCCTAACAGGCTACCCAGAGCCGGTAAGAATTCGTATACGGGAATTTGCACCAGGATGTAGTAATACCAAGGCTGACTACCGCGATTAACCCCTTGCTGTTCAAGCCAATACCCCAGTGAACCAACTAAGCCGGTGAAGAAGCCGGCTCCGTTGGTGAAGATCGTCGTGTAAAAGACCGTGAAAATGCTATAGAAAAGCGCAGCATTGGTCAACCACAAGCGTAAGTTCCACCATAAACCTATTCCCAAGGCGATTAGGGCGAGGGGAATGAGGAAGATGGCTGTGCGGAGAATGCCTTGAGGTGAGTAATCAATAGGATTCCATCCCATGAATCGAACCGGGAATGGGGCAAGCATGGGTAATACCAACGTACCCAGTAGGATGAGCAGGTCAAAAGAACGTTCATAGCGCATTTGTTCCAGGGTGTATCCGCGAAGCAAGTAGAATGCTGCAACCACGAGAGCAATTAGCGCCAGGACGATGAGCCCCATGGCTGGATTGAGTTGGAACGAGGTCGGCGGTTGCACCCCGCCTTGCCCAGGGATTGCTGGTGCAACCGTTTGGCTTGCACTCAGTGGTGTCCCCTTACCTCCTGTAGCATATAAGGTCGCTGCTCCAAGAAGAAGCAAAGTAAATAACAGGAGTGTAACCAAAAACTTTTTCTGGTGTTTTGGGACTTGCCACGGGGTCTGTAAAACCTTTGCGATGAAGAGCAACCCTAGGAAGAGCAGGGCTTGTGCGGTGTAGATGAAAGCGGTCTCTTTCGAAGTGAAGTGAAGGACGGTTGCTGCTGTCAGCCAATAGAGAAAGCGAGTCTCTCCGCTTTCGAGGTAGCGCAACATTGCCCAGAGCATCACCGTGCCGAACAAGGCAACCAAGGCTTCGTTGCGCGCATAGCGACCGTAGTACAACATGAATGGTGAAATCAGGGAGAGAAAGGCTGCGACAAGCGTACCCGCATGCCCGAAGTAGCGACGATACTTCCACAAAAAGGCAATGGCTGCTACGCTTGCCAAGGCATGAGGAATGCGGGCGGTGAAGTCGTTATCGCCAAAGAGGAAATAGGAGAGGGCAATCAAATGAAACTGTAGCGGTCCGTGCGTGATGGGGTCGTGTTGATAACCTTCGCCACGATATAGACGCCAGGAGAAGTAAACATGGGAGACTTCATCATGGCTCATCACGCGCGCTCCCAAATTGTAGAAGCGACTGACGAACGCAAGGAGCAAGATGATCGTAAAGAGAGCGGTTTCCCAGTTCAGGTGAATGACACTAGCAAGAGGTCGGTCTAGCCAACTATGTCGTTCATCGGAAGTGCTTTGCGTAGATTCCATACAGGCGTCTTTCTCTCGAATTTTGGAGGATGGTCACGACTTTATGATTATACAAGGTATCTTGGCGATAAACCAGATGAGAGGGTGAGTATTTAATCATGTTGTCATGCCGATTGAAGCAGGGAAACTGTCGGGGAAAGAGCAGATTAGTGCGTTCAAGAGAAGTTGATCGGTTTGGCTCTTTGGAGAAAATCATATGCTAAGTGAAGCATTCCAGGTAGTTCTTAGTGGCTACTGTTAGACCTTTGGTCTTTGATATTGAAGGACGAATCTTGTTCCACGATTTCAGCATAGTCTTGGGTGACTGCTTCGCTTGGGGAGCCACCGAGCAGTTGGATCAGATCGTTGGCAAAGGAGGCTTTATGTTCGGCATCGCGCCGACTCCAGGTGCGACTTTTTACCTCAAGGAAGTACCCCAACGGTGGTTGTTCGAGGGTATCGAGGTTGACGTAGAATTCGGTACCTCGGAAGAGGATGCGCCACCGGCGGCGATCTTTCTGGATGAACACCTCTTGGCTGGGCTTGAAGTATTCGCGATAGAAGCGCAAACTGTGAGTGGCAGGTGCAAGGTAGCGGCTACGAGAGAGCAATACATCGCTCGGAAAGCGGTGTTCGCGTGCCGGACCGATCAGGGTTAGGCGATATCGCACATGACTCACTTGACCCTCGTCGTCCAACATCTCATCTTCGCGATAGCGCACCCTGCCTTGTTTTGGATCGGTGAATAGGAAGTAGGTGTCATATTCATGATAGCGGCGGGCGTAGAGGATTTCGATGTCGGGGCATTGCAGGGCTTCGATGACGCGTTGGGGATCTTCGATGCGCACTTTCATCTGTACCTCGAAACTCTCTCCCTCGGTGGCACCACCAATGGCGATCAATTTAGATAGCACGGATTGTTCGCGTTGGATCAGGAAGGCGTCAATCCGCTGGGCATATTGACTGGCTTGCTGGATGAGTTCGTTTTCATCCAATGTAAGTAGCTGGCGAGAACGCATGAGCCATTTTCCATTCACCATGACGTCACTGACATCGGTGGACTTGGCTGCGTATACCAATTGTGCGTAGAGTCCATCTCGTTCACGCTGAAAGCGAGGGGTATTGTGTAGGGTGGAGATGTCCACCAGGATGAGGTCGGCGCGTTTGCCCGGTGTAAGGCTGCCGATGAGGTGATCGAGATGTATCGCCTTGGCTCCTAAACGAGTTGCCATGGTCAATGCAGTGGTCGCCGGTAAGGCAGTGGGGTCACCACTGATGCCCTTGGCGAGCAGGGCTGCCAATCGCACCTCTTCAAACATATCCAAATCGTTGTTAGAAGCAGGACCATCGGTACCGATGCCAACGTTTAAACCCATCTGAAGCATTTTGCTCACTGGGGCAACGCCAGAGCCTAATTTCAAATTGGAGGTCGGATTATGAGCAACCCCGGCGTTGTGGTGCTTTAGGGTGAGCATTTCACCGCTATCTATGTGCACACAGTGGATGGCGACGACTTTGGCATCGAAGAGGTTGTACTTCTTGACATAAGGAATGACCGGCATGCCGTAGGTATTGCGCGTGTCTTCAACTTCTGAAGCGGTTTCTGCCAAGTGGATTTGCAAGGGTACATCGAACTCAAGCGCTAGTTGAGTTGCCTCGCGCAGGATTTCCTCAGTGCAAGTATATGGCGCGTGGGGGGCAACCGAAGGAACGATGAGCGGATGGTCTTTCCAGTGTTGGATGAACCGGCGGGATGCTGCTAGGGATTCCTCAAACGAGTGGGCATCAGGAGCGGGGAATTTGAGCACGGTTTGTGAGCACAGGGCGCGCAATCCAACCTCAGCGATCGCTTCGGCAACATCCTCCTCAAAGTAATACATATCCGCGAAGCAGGTAACCCCACTGCGTATTGATTCGATGCAGGCTAATTTCGTACCCAATCGAACGAAATCCGGCGAGACAAATTCGCGTTCAACCGGCATCATGTATCCTAGCAGCCATACATCAAGGCGTAGGTCATCGGCTAAGCCGCGCAGTAGGGTCATTGCAGCATGGGTGTGGGCATTGATCAAACCCGGCATCAACACTTTGCTGGCGCAGTCGATCACTTCCTTTACGCTAAACTTGTTTCGCAACTCTGCCTCATAACCTACGGCGAGAATGCTATCCCCCTGGATGGCTACTGCACCGGGTTCATATAAGTTCATGTCCTCGTCCATGGTCAGAACGATGGCGTTGGTCAATAAAAGATCAGCGATTTGATTCAAGGCATTTCCTCTCAATTAATAAAAACAAAAGGATGCACGCAGGTCTTTCATTCTCTCTCCCCGAGTCTTCTCACCATATCTAAAGCGTAGTTAGTTGCCCAGCGCGGTGCGTATTCTGCGGGTCCGCCATATAGCCGCGTGGAAGATTCTACACCTTGAGGAGTGATCAGAACAATGAACACTTGATGACTTGCGCCCTCGGGAGATATAGATACTCCTAACCCGACTTCGGCGTTCTGGATTCGCCGATATTGCTCGGTTCTGGCTATCAAGGCGTCTAGATTCAACCCTGCGTTGAGCACCTCACCCCCGCGAAACGCATCCGAGACCTTTGTCAGGTGGCGCACCAAAACGCCCGACATACCCGATTCGACAGCGATAAGCGACCAATTCCGCTGCTGCACCGCGCGCAGAGCAACTTCCTCCAGGGTCTCTTGGTCGGCGCCGTAAATCCATTGCCCAATGCGTTGGCGTATCTTTTGTTCCACCTCGGCAATCATCTGGTCGGCGGCAATTTCTGTATCGGCTTTGGCAGTGATGCGCACATCCACTTGTCCCGCGTGGGCAGCCAGCCCGACGGTTGGGTTGGGTAGCGTCTCCAGGTCTCCGATCAGATCGTCAATCTGCGACTCACCGACACCTGCAGTGTGCAACACGCGTGCCTTGATAACCCCTTCTAGTTGATAGCGACGGCGTAAATAGGGCACGATCTCCTGTTGCATTAAGTAGTTCATCTCGCTGGGAACACCCGGTAGGGAGATGATGGATTGGTGTGCAACCTCTACGATGAACGCTGGTGCAGTGCCAACCGGGTTTTCGATTGCAATGGCACCTTGGGGGATGTATGCTTGTCTTCGATTATTATCCGTGGGAATGCGTCTAAAGCGGCGAAACCGTTCTTGGATTTGCTCCCATAATTCTGCTTGAAATTTCAATTCCCGGTTTGTAGCCAGGGCTACTGCTTGGCGCGTGGGATCATCTACAGTCGGTCCGAGCCCACCGGTAGTCAGGAGGATATCTGCCCGCTCAAGCCCTTGGCGTATGGCTTGAGCAATGCGCTGAGGGTTATCTCCAAGGGTGGTGATGTGATAAAGGTCAATGCCTAGATCGCGCAGCATGCGAGCGAGGGTATGAGAATTCGTATCTTGTATCTCACCAAGGAGGATTTCGGTTCCAATGATGATGATCTCTGCGGTTGGCACTCAACCTCCAAGCAATGGTTTACATCTAAGGATTATCATGATTTCTAAACATCATAAGGCTTAGACTACATTATATTCCTGAACGAGGCGTCCTTCTTCAAAGCGGGCTAAGTCAAGCATCGAAACATCCACTGTCTTTGACTGACCATCGAGGATGATTTCTGCCATTAGTTTCCCAGCGATGGGACCGTGCATGAACCCATGACCTGAGAAGCCTGAAACAATATAGAATCCTTCTAGCGGGGTTGCGCCGAAAATCGGATGGGCATCGGGGGTCACCTCGTAGAGCCCAGCACAATGGGAAACCAACCCTGCTCGCTCTAAGATGGGCATGCGAGCAATAGCAGCCTCTAGGTTGACCAGTTCCCACTCAGGGTCTACGCTTTGGTTGAAGCTAGGTTGCTCATCTGGATTGGACATGCCAATGAGCAAACCTTCGCCCTCGCGGTGAAAGTAAAGCGATTGGGCAAAGTCAATAACAAATGGGAAATCGGCAGGAATCTCTATCAAGGGTGTGGTGGTGAACCATTGTCTGCGGACTGGGGTAATCGGAATCTCAATCCCGGCAAGTCTGCCAATAAGTCCTGCCCAAGGTCCGGCGGCATTGACAACAATCGGAGTGAAAATAACTCCTTTATTGGTAACAACTCCTATGATTCTACCCCTTTCTACCTTCAGTCCTGTCACCTCGACCTTGTTCATTGCACGTGCGTTTAATTGCTGGGCTTTTTTAATGTAGCCCATCACGACTGAGTTGGGGTCGGCTAATCCGTCCTTTTCATGATAAGTACCAGCTAAGGCATCTTCAAAGCGCATGAGTGGCAAGCGTTGGCGGACTTCGTCGCCACTTAACCATTCTGTTGCTACACCTAGTTTGCGTTGCAGTTCAACATGACGTTGGAAGGCGTCAAGGTCTTGTGTCTGTGTTAATACGAAAAGATAACCACACTTGCGGTAGCCAACATCTTGCCCAATTTCTTGTTTAAAACGCTCCAACATGGGTAAACTTTCAAGAGAAAGGCGGATGTTGACCTCGGTGGCAAATTGGTAACGTACACCTCCAGCGCAGCGACCGGTAGCACCAAGACCGAAGAATTCCTCTTTCTCAAGAAGAACGACATTTCTTTGACCACGTGCTGCTAAATGGTATAAGGTGCTGGCTCCCATCACGCCGCCGCCGATGATGACTATATCGGCTTTGTTAGGTAGCATCATCATTACTAATTGTTCGACGAGTTTTGTTTATACTAAGTTTCCCAGGCAACCTCTTGTCCTAGCCCCATTTTTCGGGCGTTCTCTAGAGCCAATTGGGCTGCTACAGCATCCTGCACAGCGATGCCAACAGATTTGAAGTAGGTGATCTCATCGGGGCTTTGGCGCCCGGGCTTGCGCCCTAACACGATCTCGCCCAATTCAGCATAGATGTGTTCCTCACCAAACAACCCCCTGCGTATTGGCTGTATCAGGTCACCTGCTTCAGCAAGGGTTGCTGAACGTGAATCAACAACCACACGGGCACGAGCAACGGTCTCAGCAGGAACCTCTTGCATTTCGGGTGTGTAGGAACCAATCGCGCTGATGTGAGTGCCAGGCTTGAGGTCAGCATCGGAGAATACCGGTGTGGGAGAGGTCGTTGCAGTGCAGATAATGTCCGCCTCCCGAGTAGGCGTCTTTGAATCTGGCGCTAGACGCAAGTCTTTGGGAACGGGACCCCTTCCAGCCATCTCATTAATCAAGGAAATAGCCCGTTCTTGTTTGATGTCATAGATATAGGCAGTTTCTATTTTGCGCACCGTACACACTGCCTCCAGCTGGGTTCGACCCTGTGCACCAGCGCCAAAGATCGCTACGACGCGGCTTTCGGATCGAGCCAACAGGTCAACTGCCGCGCCGCTTCCTGCTCCAGTGCGGATGGCAGTGAGGGTGCTACCTTCTAGCAAGGCAACTGGTATCCCTGTATCTGCTTGAAATACTAGGACAGCAGCATGGATGAGCGGTAGGCGAAGTGACGGGTTTCGGTTGAATATCGAAGTTGCCTTGACCGATAGGGCTTCATGTGCCTCATCATGAACATAGGCAGGCATGAACAAGACGACTCCCTCGTGTTGATAGACAGGCAACTTCAGCCGAAGTGGAACCTCAGCACGTCCCTCTGAGAGGGCAGCATAAGCACGTTTCATGGTTTCAATTGTTTCTTTCATGAGCAACGCCAAGCGAACATCGGAAGCATTCAGAATGAGCATCTTATCCCTTCTGATCTTGTTAGATTGTTCGGGAAAAATGTGCGATATTAAAAACTATCACTGGTTATCTACTTCCCAATTGGATTTCATTTCCATCATGGTTACTTATTGCTTCAAAACTTATCGGTTGATTAAGAGGGGTTGGAGAATAGTGAGATTGACAGATTGTGTGCCATTGTAGAGAACCGCAGAGGATCGATGCAATCTCTGCGATCCGAGGAAATTACACTGTAGACAGATCATAATTGGAATTTTTATAAGTAAGCCTCAGGTCATCCCTAGGTAAGCTCTCTGCACCATCTCATTCTTTCTGAGATTTTCTGCGGTGTCATGGAGGACGATTTCTCCAGTCTGTATGACATAGCCACGGGATGCAAGATTGAGTGCCATCATAGCATTTTGCTCAACCAAAAGGATGGTAGTGCCCTGTTTGTTGATTTCTTGAATTGTCTCAAAGATGCTCTCCACGAGCACAGGCGCTAACCCCATGGAAGGTTCGTCAAGCAAAAGCACACGTGGTGTAGCCATCAAAGCGCGTCCAATGGCGAGCATTTGTTGTTCACCACCGGAGAGGGTCCCGGCTACCTGATGGCGGCGTTCGCGCAGACGGGGGAACAGGGTGAAGACTCTTTCCATAGACTCAGCAATACTTTTGCGGTCTGTGCGAGTGAACGCGCCCATCTCCAGGTTTTCGGTTACCGTTAATTGTCCAAAGACACGTCGTCCTTCAGGGACTTGAACTACACCTTTGGCAACGATCTCATGGGGTTTATAGGCAGAGAGGTCTTCTCCAGCGAGTTTGATGGTGCCATGACGAGGATGAATTAGTCGACTGATAGCCTTCAGGGTGGTACTTTTACCTGCACCATTTGCGCCAATGAGGGTGACGATCTCGGCTTCTTCTATCGTAATGGTTATACCTTTTAGGGCATGGATGTGCCCATAATAAGCATGAACGTTTTCAAGTTCAAGGAGTGGCATAGTTACCTGTTCTTATAGGTTAATCTATGGGTAATGGAATCTCTCGAAGGGGGACCTTAGCGGAGGGAGGTGGTTGTTGTTGAGCGTAACCTCGTCCAAGATAGGCTTCAATGACTTTAACATCACGTTGGATCTCGGATGGTAGTCCTTCAGCAATCTTAGCGCCGTAATCCAAAACCGTGATCAATTCGGAGATGCCCATCACTACTCGCATTTGATGTTCGATGAGCAGGATGGTTATCCCTAACTCATCACGTAGGTGGCGAATCAAGTTCATCATCTCCTGGGTTTCGCTTGGATTCATACCAGCAGTTGGTTCATCGAGAAGCAATAATTTCGGTTTGCTTGCTAAGGCGCGAGCGATCTCCAGTCTGCGTTGTTCGCCGTACGGTAAGTTCTTAGCCAGCAGGTCACCTCTACCGCCTAGTCCCAAAAAGCGTAACAATCGTTTGGCTTCTTCTACTGCCTCTTTCTCTTCTCGTATTGTTCTCGGATCGCGAAGTATAGAACCAAAAATGTTCGCTTTCAGGTGAGGATGCATTCCGACCAAAATATTTTCCAATGCAGTCATATTTTTGAAGAGGCGGATGTTTTGGTAAGTGCGCGCGATACCCAGTTTGGTGACGCGGTCTGGCGAGAGTCCAGTGATATTTCGTCCATCGAATAGAATTTCTCCCACCTCTGGTGAGTAAAAACCAGTCACGCAGTTGAAGAAAGTAGTCTTACCAGCACCGTTTGGACCGATAATGCTGTGTATAGCATGTTCTTTAACTTCTAAGTCTAATTCTTTTAGGGCTTCAAGTCCTCCAAAGCGTTTGGTAACTTTTCTTGCGACCAAGATGATTGTCATATTCTCCATCTCCTAATTCCGATCATTCTAGGCTTGTTGAGGTTCTGGGCTGGGTTCGAGTTCCTCTTCTTCGTGCAACTCAAGTCTGCGCCGGGCTTCTGGCCATAATCCTTCGGGTTTGGATAGCATCATGGCAACAAGCAAAGCACCGTAGACCAAATAGCGGAACTCGGCAAACTCACGTAGCAAGTCTGGCAAACCGATCAGTACTAAAGCGCCTACAAAGACTCCAGGGATTGAACCCATTCCACCGATGATAAGCAAACATAATACATTGATGGAGACCAAGAAGTTCATGCTGTGTGGATAGATCGAGGTCAGTTTTGCGGCGAAAATCGTCCCAGCCAGCCCTGAGAAGAGCGCACCAGTGGCAAAAGCAAGCAACTTGGTCGTTACATGATTGATGCCCATTGCCTTAGCGACATCTTCATCTTCTCGAAGAGCCATCCAAGCGCGCCCGAGGCGCGAATCCTTCAATCGGAATGAGATAAACGCAACAATGCCAATGCCAATTAAGAAGAGATAATATAACTCCTGTTGGGTATTTAAAACAAGATTACCAATGCGCGGTTGAGTGATGTGTTGAATGCCTTGAGTACCTCCCAACCAAGGGCGTAGCCAGTCCGAAAGGGCTAACAAGCGCACGATCTCGCCGAAACCAAGGGTAACAATGGCAAGGTAATCGCCACGCATCTTCAATACTGGGGTGCCAAGAAGGACGCCCGCCAGTACTGAGATAATCATAGCGAAGGGCAGTGCTTCCCAGTAAGTCATGTTGAAGAAACCTAGTTCTGTTGAGGTGAGCACGCCCATGGTATACGCACCGATGGCGAAGAAGGCTACGTATCCTAAATCAAGCAATCCAGCGAAGCCAACCACGATGTTGAGACCGAGACCCATCAGGATATACATGCCTACATTGTCTAGTATCTCGCTGAAGAAGATGCCCAACACTGGGGGTAGTAGAATGAGGATGATTGAGGTTCCGAGTAAGATCAGCACCCGTGTGATTCGCTGTTGCTTAACCGATGTTGCTTTCTTCCCTGGTGTAAAGCGACTCACTCGCCAGAAGCGGATTGCAGCAATAAGGATGAAAAGAATTACCGCACCAAGCGGTGTAAGCCCACTGACTGCAAAAAATCTCTTGATGAAAGCAGCCAATGGACCCCAACGAAGGGAGACTGTTACGATGAGATCACGCAGTAATCCGACCATGAGCACCCAAAGGGCGCCCTGGATGATTGCGCTCCTTGGACCTTGGGGGAATAAGATGGCAATGCTTGCTATAACACCCATGACTAGGCTTGCCCCAAGTAAGGTCAACAAACCAGGGATTAACTCCTGATTGAAAGTCAATATGCTGAAGAGTTTCGGTGAAGCGTTGACAAGCATTGCTCGTAGGTTGATGAATTTGCCGATGAGCACTAGAGTAGCCAGAACCGCGCCGCCTAGTAAACCTCCAAGCAACCCAGTTAGAAGGACTGTGGGAGCAGGTTGTGGAGTCATGCGGCGGAGTGCCGCATAAACCATGATTAAAATTGGGGCTAAAAATAACACTTGTCCCATGGTGAATATACCACTGACAATGTATCGTTCGCTAAAGGCTTCCACCATGCCCACTAGGGATAACAGCACAGCGATCGCGCCGCTGATCAAGCCTGCTCGAGCCACTTGTTTCCAGAGAAAGGGAGTTTGACTCTTCATGGGTTAACTCCTTATGCCTTTGCCTGTGCCAGTCGTTCACCTAGAATTCCTGTCGGGCGGAAGATCAGGACAAGTACTAAAATGGTGAAGGCGATGGCATCTTTCAACTGGTAAGGTGCAGGGATACCCATTCCATCTAAGAATAGACTAGGTCCAACCGATTCGAGCAAACCTAGTAACATGGCTCCTAGAAAGGCGCCAGGGACGTTACCAATACCTCCAAGAACTGCTGCAGTGAAGGCTTTAAGTCCTGGGAAGAAACCCATGTAGAAGTGAGCCACCGGGAATAAAAGTAAATAGAGGATTCCCGCTACCCCAGCAGCGGCACCTCCCATAGCGAACGTAGTCGCAATCACTCTGTCCACATCAATACCCATTAGTGAAGCAATTTCCTTGTCTTCAGAAACGGAACGCATCGCCTTGCCTATCTTGGTATATTGAACGATTGCATAAAGGATCAACATCATGAGAATTCCGCCTACAATTGCCGCACTCTGGGTTTTGAAAAGGCGAATGCTTCCGATCGTCCAAAATCCTTTGAATATCTCCATTTCGGGATATCCCTTTAGACCGGAGCCGTATAGACCGCGGAATGTATATTGAAGGAAGAACGATGCCCCAATCGCCGTGATTAGAGGGACTAGACGAGGCGCAGTGCGCAGTGGGCGATAGGCGATGCGTTCAAGCAAGAAAGCAATTGTCGAGGATACGGCTGCTGAAATCAAAAGCACGATCAAAAGACTGGGCAAAGGATATTTATTCCACCACCCTATGGCAACCAATGCATCGGCTACAAAGGTAGCCGTGAACGGTCCGCTCATGAACACTTCACTATGGGCAAAGTTGATCATTCGCAAGATGCCGTATACCAGTGTATAGCCAAGGGCAATGAGGGCGTAAACACTTCCCAAGGCAAGCCCGGTGATGAATAAGTCAAACCAGTTTTCTATTGAGTACTTGCCTTTCTCTAAGGTGATGATGGACCCCCAAATGACGCCAACCAAGATGATGATCCCAATGGCCCACACGGTGATATCGGTGAGTGTGATCTGTTGTAATCGAGTGCGTAGCATATCAAATCTCTTTTTTATAAACTACGATGAGTTATTGGTAGATTAGGTTGATCATAGTAGTGAAAGATGTTTAACTGACCAATCCTACAAAATGCGGGTGATAGAATTGTTCTATTGAAAATAACAGAAATGGAATGATGTTTTGCGCGATGAAATTTGCAGTATGTTTAGTGAGGGGTGAGGTCTGCCTCACCCCTCTTATTGGAAACCGATCGTTCACCTGACTATTAAGGCCAAATGCGCTCAGGAGGATATTCTCCAACATGATATTGATATACAGCGATGACTGGATCAGCACAGTCACCAGTCGGAGAACAAGTCAGGTTACCAGTCAATCCCTTGAAGTCCTTGGTGGCGTACAAGGCATCACGCAGCGCCTGACGCCCAATGTGTAGCGTGCCATCTGGTTCCTGCACGGCTACCTTCTCGATGGCCGCGAAGATGATGTTCGCTGCATCGAAAGCATGGGCGTGGAAGATGCTGAGCGGCGCGTCAACACCAAACAGCTCTTTGTATTTCGGCAGGAATTGAGTCTGGTATTCCTCGGCAAAGGCAGAGAGATCCGGGCTGGAGACAAATAAACCTTCAACTGCCTCGCCAGCGCCTTCAACAACGTCTGGTGAGAACATGCCATCTGCACCCATGAGGTAGGTGTTTTCCAGACCAGGGGTCTCTTTTGCCTGTCGGGTGATCAGGCTACCCGCCTTGACAAAGATCGGGTAGTAGATGATTTCGGGTGCGCCAGCCGCGATAGTGGTTAACACAGACTTGAAGTCGGTGGCATTCGGATCAACTGCTTCCTGAGAGGTGATGGTGCCGCCAAGTTTCTTGAATTCTTCAGCAAAGACCTCCTGCAATTTTTCAGCATATAGGCTGCCATCGTGGATGGTGGCTGCCTTTGTCACCTTCAGGTACTCAATGGCAAATTTCGCTGCGGCGGCGCCTTGCACCAGGTCGCTGTGCGCAGTGCGCAAGTAACCGGGATGGTTGTTCGGATTGCCAGGCAAGGTCAGGTCCGGGGCAGTGTTAGAAGGTGAAACCATCACTAAACCAGCCTGTGAGAGCAATGGCATTGCAACACGCGCTGCGCTGGAGCACGAGGTACCGATGACTGCTACGATCGTTGGGTCTGCTGCCAATTTCGTGCCGGCTGCCTGACCACCTTCAGCAGAGCAACCCTCATCCTCGCCAGTTAACAGGATGTCGTGACCGAGCAACTTGCCATCCCTCATGGCAATAGCAATCTCAATGCCATTTCGGCTGTCAATGCCCAGGGTTTCATCTGGACCTGCGATGACCAAGGCATAAGCGATGTGAATGGGTTCGCCTGGACCAATTGTTACGCAGCCAATTGGGTCGTCGCAAACAAATGGGGTAGGTTGTGGTGCTTCGGTGGGCACCTCGGTTGGCGGAGCAGCTTCGGTGGGTGGTGGAGGTGCCTCGGTGGGTGGGGCAGCTTCAGTGGGCGCCTCAGTTGGAGGTGGGGGTGCCTCGGTCGGTGTGGCTGCTGGTTGACAGGCTGCTAGTGCTAGGCTAGCGATGACGATAATTGATAGTAGAACGAAGATGCGCTTGTTCATTTCCTCTTTCTCCTCTGAATGGTTTTTGAAAGGTTGTATGACTTATTTGGGTTGGTATCTTACAATATACTGTTATGTCCTTGATGTTCTCTTCACCTCCTCGTTGTATTTAAATTCTCTTTAAAACAGAGATTCATCGAGATGGATGGGGTTAGTTAAACCTCGTCCATCACTCCTGTGAATGGATGTAATATTTTAATGTTGTGATTTTAATGGTTTGTGCAAATATGGTCAAGGGATATCTTGCATTTTTTCGTTCTTTTGGGTTGACATATGGAAGATAAGTTTGTTTCTGTTATATCGCAGAAGGAAATGTCCGTTTAGGCAAAGCAAGAATAGTACAATGATAACGTAAGCAATCTTGACGGTGAGAGAAGTCGTTACACATGCCTTTCTCGGTCTTTGTTAACCGATAGCACTCTATCACCTTACCTTGAGAATTGATTCTATCACCATTTCGTTGGGAGAGGTACAATGGTTACAATCGGTTTGATCGGCGTTGGAACCATGGGGCGCAACTTAGCATTGAACTTGGCTCGTCATGGTTGTGAGGTGATGCTCTACGATCGCGATCTTAGACGGGTGAGGGATTTGATCCAACATTATCCTGAAGAGAGGCTCCGCGAGGCAACGACTTTGCAAGATTTCGTTCAATGTCTTTGCCGCCCGCGCTGTATTTGGTTGATGGTCAATCCAGGTAAACCGATTGACCAGTTGTTGAAAACATTGCAGCAAGACCTTCAACCAGGGGATGTGATCATTGATGGGGGTAATTCTCATTACAAAGATACAGAACGACGGAGCCGCTCTCTCGTCAAGCGAGGAATCTATTATCTTGGGGTCGGTGTCTCTGGAGGAGCAGAGGGCGCTTTGCATGGACCTAGCCTGATGGTCGGGGGTGATTTAGAAGGGTATCAAAGCATTGAGGCGGTGTTGACATCCATCGCCGCTAAGGCTAGCGACGGTGCGCCATGCGTGGCTTATCTCGGCAAAGGAGGGGCAGGACACTATGTCAAAATGGTACATAACGGAATCGAGTATGCACTCATGCAAGCCATTGCCGAAGTATATGATTTTCTCACCCGCTTAGTAGGATTCTCGATCGAAGCAAATGCGAATATCTTTGAGCAGTTCCACCGTGCCACCTTGCGTTCGTATCTGATCGAGATCACCATCCAAGTTTTACGTCGGAGAGACCCAGAAGATGGGCAACCCTTGCTCGAGAAGGTACTCGATAAAGCAGAGCAAAAAGGAACGGGTATGTGGTCGGTGCAAGAGGGGCTTCAAAGAGGAGTGCCTCTCCCTGGGATCACCCAAGCGGTAGAAGCACGCTTCCTATCAACAATGAAAGAAGAGAGGCTACGGGCTGCACAGAGACTGCCAAGAACGGAATCACATTCGTTACGCGAGCAACCGTGGGTAGAAATTACACAGGCTGCGCTTGAAGCATGTTTTCGAATGGCTTATGTCCATGGATTCTCTTTGCTCTCCGCAGGTGCTCAGGCTCATGGCTATGGCTTTTCCCTGGCAGAAGTAGCGCGCATTTGGCGCGCAGGGTGTATCATCCGCTCAGCCATCTTGGAGGACATTTACTCCATTTTCTGCGCCGAACGAGAACAAACAAACCTTCTTCTTACCGAACAATTTCGCCAGCAAATTTCATCGTTGTTGCCAGGCTGGAGGAAGGTAGTTGGCTTGGGAGTGTCCCATGGTGTGCCACTGCCGGTTATGGGAGCAATGTTGGCTTTTTACGATGGTTATCGTAGCGAGCGCTTGCCTGCTCATCTGATACAAGCCTTGCGCGATCGTTTCGGGGGTCATATGTTTGAAAGGACCGATCGCCCGGGTAGATTTCACATGGATTGGCGTTCGAACGATGAGACCGCATGTTTGGGTTAGAGATTGGAAGAATTGGTGAAAAAGTTCAAAGTCCATCCTTCCTTTAGATAGGTAAATTCGTTAAAATAAATAGAATATTTAGAATGTTTTGGAGGTACTATGGGTCAAAAGAAACACGGTGTAATCGCAATCTTAACCGGGGGCGGGGATGTTCCTGGGCTAAATCCTGCCATACGAGCAGTGACCATTCGCGCTCTCCGCGAAGGTTACCAAGTGATCGGAATTCGTCGAGGTTGGGCGGGGGTGATTGACATCATCCGCGATCCAGAGGCAGATAATAGCAACAATTATCAATTCCTGAGCGAAGAGGTGGTCAACCGAGCAGCACGTACCGGGGGCACCTTCCTGCACACCTCGCGCACCAATCCGGCGAAGGTCTCTCGAGATAATGTGCCAGAGCACTTGAGAGACAAGTACACGGATGAGGTGAATGATTTAACGGAGGAGGTGTTGAAAAACCTGGATTACCTCGGAGTGGATTACCTCATCCCGATTGGTGGGGATGACACGCTGAGTTATGCAGTACGCTTGTATCGAGAAGGAGTCAAGATTGTTGCCATTCCGAAGACCATGGATAACGATGTCCCCGGCACCGACTACTGCATTGGCTTTAGCACTTGTGTCACTCGCACCATCCAGATGGCGAACGACTTGCGCACCTCGGCAGGTTCTCATGAACGTATCCTGGTGTTGGAGGTATTTGGACGCTACGCGGGTTTTACCGCGATGTTGCCAACCATGGCGGGTGCAGCCAACCGTTGTGTGATTCCAGAGTATAAGTTCAACATCGAGAGGTTGACCGAATTATTGGTCTATGACCGCAATCGCAATCCCAGCAAGTATTCGATTGTGATCGTTTCGGAGGGCGCCATGTTCGAGGGTGGGGAGATGGTCTTCGAGAGTCGCACGACGGACGCTTATGGGCATGCGAAATTAGGCGGCATTGGTGATTTGGTCTCTGCAAAGTTAAAGGAACTCTCCCCGAAATACAATAATGGAAAACCTATCAACATTATCAATCAAAGGTTAGGCTACTTGGTTCGCAGTGGTGATCCGGATGCCATTGATTCCATAGTTCCCATGGCTTACGGGAATCTAGCGCTTGATTTGATCCTAGAAGGCATTCACGGGCGTTTGGTGGTTTTGAAGAATGGGCGCTACGATAACGTGCCCATAGAAGTGGTCACCAGTACCAAGAAACAAGTCAATGTAGAACGCTTCTACAACACCGAACGTTATCGCCCACACTACAAGAGTTTTGAGATGAGCCCCTTGTTCATCATGACCAGCGAATGACAAGGAACGAGGTTGGGGAATAGATGGACTGTCGTTTGATGCTTCCGAACTTGCATCGTCTATTCCTCACCTCACGTATTCGCATTGATGGAGATTCATTCTAAAAGCAGAGCATTAGCGAACATGGTGGGAAAGGTTGGCTCTGCGGTCAATTCGATGTAATGAATTTGCCGAGCGAGGCTGGCGGCGCGTTGACGTTGATCCAAGGAGAGCAATGCCATGCGTGCTCCGGCACCGGCTGCATTGCCCACTTGTCTGAAGCGGCGGATGTCCACACGAGGAAACATGCCGATTTCGATGCCACTTTTCACGTCTAAGTACGTACCAAAGGCACCGGCAATGACGATCTCTTCGATCTCAATCTCTGAAATCCCTGCCTTCTGCAAGAGGATATTGGTTCCGGCGCGGATGGCGCCTTTGGCAAGTTGTATTTCGGTCACATCCTCACGGCTGAAGGTGATCTCTTTGCCGTTGTTCTCCTCCGCAGAGACGACGATGAATTCGTATCCATGATCCAAACGGCGCAACCGTGGATGATTGATGGATGTATTGAGTGCGCCACGCGAAGTCAGAATGCCAGTACGTCGCATCTCTGCCACCAAGTCGAGAATGCCCGAACCACATAGCCCCACCGCTGGCTGGTTTTCCACGGTTTGAATGCGCACTTGATGGTCGTGCAATAGCACCTTTTCGATGGCTCCAGGGGCGGCGCGCATGCCAAAGCGGATGTGTGCTCCCTCAAACGCAGGTCCGGAAGCCGTGGAGCAGGCATAATGCCCTTTTGGAGTGACCAGGCTGACCTCGGTATTGGTGCCGATATCAAGTCCCAATGTAATCTTTTCGCGCCGGTCCATTCCGGTTGCGAGCAACATAGCCACGTGGTCTGCACCGACAAACCCGGCGATGATGGGCAACATGTGCACCGATGCGCCCGGTGCTAGTTCTAAGCCTACCTCCCGGGCGGGCAAATCGAGTGGCGCGCTCTCTGCTGGGACATAAGGTGCCAAACCCAACTGCCTGACCGGGAGACCAAGAAAGAGATGATGCATAGCGGTGTTCCCCACTACCACAGCATCGGCGATGTCAACCCTCTCTCGGTTAACTCGGGCGCAAAGATCACGTGCCAGGTTGTTGATTGCTTCCACCACCGAACGGCGTAGTTGCTCCAATCCTTGGGGTTGGCTAATGGCATGGGTGATGCGCGCCATTACGTCTTCGCCGAAGGCAATTTGAGGGTTCATGGCGCCGGCAGAAGCCAGAGTTGCGCCGCTGGCTAGGTCAACCAAATAGGCGGCTATTTTGGTCGTGCCGATGTCCACGGCTAATCCAAGGGGAGAGATGCAGGCAGGACGCACCCCAACGACTTCTGTGCCGCGCACAAAGACCGTCAGGTGGAAGTGTTGAGCCCGCATGACCTCGGGAAGTTGACGCAACACGTCGATCGGATAGGTCAGCAGTGGCTGTCCCAAGGTGTCACGCAATCGAACGGTGTCGGCACGTAAATCGTCCAAAGTTGGTGGAGGAATTTCTACCTGGATGGCATGCACGGCTGGGTTGAGCGGGATAGCGATGGGCTGTCCTTCAATTTGAATGCGTTGAGCAGTTGCTAACGATTCGGGAGGTAAATAGACGCGCACATCGCCGCGTACACGAGTTTGGCAAGCCAAGCGCATTCCTGCTTGGATTTGTTCCATTCCTAATTCGTGTTGTTCGTTGTTGTTAGGTGGTGAGGTCTGTCCTTCCATCACTTGCACGATGCAACGTCCACATATCCCTTCCCCACCGCAGACTGCGTTGAGCATGATGCCGGCAGAGTGTGCTGCTTCTAAAAGCGTTTCTTCAGGGGTGCACTCCACCCGCCTACCGATGGGTTCGAAATCAACCTCGTACTTTTCAGTCATGTATGGCTCCAATCGAAGAAGTGTTCGAGGCGTATGATTTCGCCCGGCTTGGCGATGATGAACTCCTCATCCCAAGGTCCGTGAACCATTTTCTTCAGTAGCATGTTTGACCCTTCGATCTCTTCATAATGAAGACTAAAATGTTCAGCCACTCGGCGCGCATACTCTCGATAGCGCTCAAGGTCATTTGATCCAGTGTTGATGAATGCCAATCGTTTATAGTTGTGTATCATGGCTTGGATGATGTACTTGGCGCGCTCCTCGCCATATTGTTGGGAAAGCCGTTCATAGTCACTGAGCAATGTATCCCCGACCTCGATCCAGCCTTTGGTTAGGTAATACGTACCGGGTTCTCGCTGACCTTGGGCAAGATAGGCAGCACGCGAGCCAAGGAAAATGGCAATGCAGTCATCCACCCTAGGGACGATCAAGGTGCAGCCATTGGCACGCAACCCAACCACCGCTTGTGAACATAGACCGTAACCGAGGATGATCGTCTCATAGGTTCCTGCAGCCTTATCTATAGCGTTTTGCAAGGCGTTGCGCAGTTTTTCGGGGTGAGTATGCAAGCCAAAATCGAAAACCTGATGATGCATTCCCTCGGGGAGGAGGGGCAACAGCTCCTCGATGACCGTTGCACATGCCATGACTAAGACTCGATTGAACTTCACCGATAAACCTTTCCCTTATTCGATTCTCGGTCAAATTTTACCAGCACATGGGAAAGTTTTCAGACATGCCTCGAGTGAGAGGTAGCTGATCACAACAATCTAAGTCAAATAATAAATATGGAAGCGTTGGGTTAGATGGGGTTAGTTATATCCTAATTGCTGACTTTATCGCTGAGTCCATGCTTGGGTTCGAGCCGTTACACCGCGAAGGAGGAGTTGAAATGCACCGCGTATCAGCAGACTGGTGAGAAAGATCATCAAGGAAAGTGCCATTGCCTGGGCGCTTTCTCCAGCATCATCCAGCAACATGACGGATAGAGAGGCTAATTCTTTCCCAGGTACGAACAAGAACACTACAGCAGATAGGGTGACCATTGCATTCAAAAAGTAGTACATGGCAATGGAGACAATCGCCGGTAGAGCAATAGGCACCGTAACACGAACGAACGTCCGATAGAAAGGTGCATCGAGGGATTCCCCAATGGCTTCAAACTCAGGGTCCATTTGTTTCAATGCGGTCATGGCGGCGAGGAAG
>FWPU01004064.1_pt1 | contig 34894 bp, 33 predicted proteins | sample 2228361 | NCBI WGS metagenome assembly FWPU01 (sample SAMEA103939777, study PRJEB20133) | metagenome
CGCCTGTGTAAGTCTTAGCTGAGGATTTGACGCATCCAAAACGTCCAGCTTGCGATCTGGCCCCGTTGTCCCGATGCCGACGTTGCCAGCAAGAATTGTGGTAGTGCCGTAAACACTCAAAAGGGAGGCGGGCGTGGAAGTCCCAACACCAACCCAACCTGAAAGCGTAGCTAAAGTTGTGGTGGCAGTGGTCTCCAATTGGCCAACAATTCTGGTTATTTCTTCAATAATTACTTTGCCAATATCTAAATCATAATATGTATTGGCAGCAAAAACTAACCCAGCCACGATGAGAGGAGGTAAAATAGCCAAAAAGATATTCCTTATTATTTTGTTACTCCTCTTAGAGCTCATAGGGATTCTTTAGTTTTGCACACGAACTGACGCGAACAAAGACGAACACACACGAACAGTTAAACTGCGCATTTCTTCTCGTTTGAAAAGATAATTCGCTTATGGGTCATTCGGCGTCTACCAAAGTTTGCCAAGTAAGCAATTTCATATTCGCTATTTCTTAAATAATCATAAACTCTCTTAACGTGCTCTTCGGAATAACCATGGGGATAAATTTCTAATTCGATAATGATTTTATTTTCAACAAGGAGGTCGGGGCGGTACCAGCCAATTGGCTTTTTATTTTTAACCGATAATACGGGGATGCTTTTTTCTTCTTCTACTTTTAACCCTTTTGATTCTAATTCTTCTTTTAATGCTGCTTTCTTGTAAATGCTTTCTTTTTGTCCCAAGCCATAATCTTTTCTTACCTGTATCAAAGCACCCAAAACTTGATAGGAAAGTTCGGGTTCCAATATTTTTACATTTTTACGCAACTTCATAGCTGTTCGTTTTCTGTTCGTTTTCTGTTCGTGAAGGTTCGTGTTTACTGGATCTGGTCGTAGGCAGCCAGGAAAATCTGGAAAACCTTGATTTTGTTGTTGTCATAGGGCGGTTGAGATTTCACTTCCAGCCACCAATCTGTTCCGTCAGTGGGAATAGCCACCGGTCCAGTGGTAGTTGCCCAACCAGAATCAAGAGCCGAGTTATTGCGGCCAGGTAAAGTAAAACTGCTGTAGGTTTGGCCAGTAGTGGTGGATACTCGCCAATCGGTGCTAGAAGCTAGGGGGAGATTATCAGTATAGCGGATAACAAATCGGTGAACCCGACTTGCGCCGGTTTCAGCCGGAGAAAAAGGATAGGCGTCAATAGTCCGAGAAAGTTTAACATAATTGGTGGTGGCGGTCTGGGCTGGCAAATCAAAACCAAAAATGGGAATCATTTCTCTTAAAACTTCTTTTCCCGTCTGAGCGATTGGATATGTCTTGAACAAAACCCTATCATCGTCAGTAACAACAAAAATATCGCTTCCGGCGTCTTGAACCTTAAAATCGCCACTGCCGGTCAAATTAACAATTAGGTTATAAGTGGATGGGACAGTAAGAGTGGTGGTTTCGGTTAGGGTTCCGCCAAGTTTAAGAGTTAAAGCAGTCGTTCCGGTTTCGGTTAAGCCGTTGGTTGCGGTAATTAAATTAGCGATATTTTGCCAAGTGGGAGCAGCTGCGCCGCCCGAAGTAAGAATTTGGTTTGCTGAACCAACAGCCGAAATTGCTAAAGCTGAAGCGCCTGAATAAACAATGCCGCCGGCAGCAGCAGTTAAGCCGGCTCCAGTTCCGCCGCGGGAAAGGGCAAGATGTTGTTCGGCCGCCACAGTGTTGGCGTCTGACCAATAAGCAGCATAGTTTGCTGTGCCGGTTGTTGTTGCCCAAGTGCCTCCCACAACCTTTACCATACCCGACCAAGCAGAAGTATTTTGTCCGGTACCGCCTCTGCTGGTAGCCAGTTGGGCTTCGCCAGCCAAAGTATTAGCCCCGGTCCAATAGGCAACATAGTTTGCCGAACCTGTTCCAAGAGTAATGGTTCCGCCAGCATTCGGTAAGTTAATGGTTCTATTAGCTGTTAAGGTAGTTGGTGTTAACTGGGCGCGGAAGCCAGAATTATAAAACCAAAGGGCGCTTGAAGTTGCGGTGGAGGTAAAACATTCTCCGCTTAGACAATCACCAACTGCCAAAATGTCGCCCAATCCTGCTTCTCCAGGCGATAACCAACTCATAACGCCTCCTGTATTACTTGATAAGACATAATCGTTTCCAGCCGGATAAGTTGCCGGCCAGGTATAAACAGTGGTAGCAGAAAGAGTAGTGGTGGCTCTAAATCCAACGTAATAATTCGTTCCACCAGTAAATCTTAATAATTGAGCTGCCTCAGATAAAACAACATCGCCCGAGCTAAATAATGAAGAGGTGGCAACTTGGAACCCATAACCAGCGGCTGGGTTTTGGCTGGGCGTTCCGCCAACTATCGCTCCGCCAGTTGCTCTCAAAACACCGGTTATTCTCTTGATTTCTTCAACCACTACTTCTCCGGTGTCAATGTTGTAGTACATATTGGCGGCCCAGAGAATTCCAGCAGCAATCAGTACCGAAGAGCCAATAAAGAGAAAAGAGACAAATCTTGTTCCTCTGAGCAATTTCAGTTTTGAATTAAATATGTTCATAGATTTTTAATTGTTATTATTCTTGCTCCTGATACTCTGGGGCGAGGAGCGACCTTTACCCCTGTGAAATACGATTTGAGCCTTCTCCGAAAAAACATTTTCCCCCGGTACGACTTAAAAGTTTTTTCGCGACGCCGAGCATCTTCTTCATTCAGACATGCCTCATAATATATCAACCCTAAGGGTCTACGGTTTCTTGTTGACGTAACTATTCCTTTACAATGTTGCTCAAATCGTTCCTCACAAATTTTTTGTAGAACTGCTGTATAGTTTTCTATCCTTTTTACTCATAAGAACATAGGTGTAGTAAAATTTCATAATTTTAAAAAAATTTGCGAGATTTCACAGGGTTAATTGATTTGGTCAAAAACTAACAGGTAAATGTTGAAAATACGAAGTGTACTAGCCGATGGAACTTTTACTTTTAAAGACCAATTGCTTTCCGGCGGCGAAAAGAAACTGCTCAAATGCGGAACTCCTTCGCTAATATCGGAAAGGGCTTGACCCTGAAAACCAAATTCAATGTCCGTTCCATCAAGTAAATCAATTAGCCAAGTAGAAGAAGCGTTAGCAGGAATGTTATCGGCAAAGTTTATCAAAAAAACAAACTTTCTTTGAGAACCCTCAAAAGAATCAGGAATGGCAGAATCCAAAGTGGAAGTAGAGATTTCTTCTTTGGTTACTGTTACGAATTCGGTGGATTTAGTTTGAGAAGGAACCGGAAATTTAAAAATTGGCACACTAGTTCGCAAAATATAATCTCCTTTTTGGATAGTTGTCCCCCAGAATTGAATTTGGTTGGTTAAAGAATTAAAAACTAATTTTTTTGATGCCTCCATCAAAGCTTTTTCAGTATCAATGGAAAATTTTAAATAATTATCGGTATCGTATTGTAAATATAATTGAGGAAGAATAGTGGCGGAAAAAACGGCATTGCCTGCTAATGTTAGAGCGGCTGAGGCTGTGGTTGTGCCAATTCCAATTCTGCCACCGGTTTGATATATAATAGAATTTCCTAGGGTGGCTTCATCTGTCCAAATTGGCAAATAATTAGCTGTACCCGAACCCTCAACACCGGCCGTAGGCGCAACAGATGGCGGCGCTCCGCCAAGCGGTATAGTGCTTAAACAGCGACCGCCAGCTAAGTTGGTGCAGATATCTCCGCTGGCTTGAATTCTGCCAGCCACCTGCAAGGAATAACGAGGATTTCTAATACCAATACCAACCCGGCCATTAGGATCAATTGTTAAAGCCACGCCAGGATAAAGATCCTCAATAGAAGAATTACCAATTTCATCAGAAGCAATAAATTTTGCCAAGCGGTTCGGGCTGCCACCCAAAGAAAAAACCTCACCCCCCAACCCAATACAGTTTCCAGTAGTTAAACAAACAACACCAGATAAGTTTGGAAAAGTATAAGTTCTCTCAGATGTTAGGTCGGCTAAAGTTAGTGTTGCTCTTAACTCATCTTTAAGTAAAGCCAGAGAGGAAGCCGTTATTTGTTCTTTAACATTTAAGGGGGCGTTAATATCGGTTTCTGCATTAATAGTCAGGTAAGGTTCTGGATTAAGAGATAAAAAAGTTTCTTTTGTTTGGGACGCTTTTTCAAGCGGAGTTTCCATCGTTTCTGGCGTTTGGGCAAATTTTTGAATCCGCTCAAGAGAAGCCAAAAGATAAGAATAGAAATCTTGGTTAACTCGTTGTTTGATTGTTTCGTCGCTTAAGTTTAATAAAAAAATAATTCCTCCTGAGATTAAAACCAAAAAAACAATTACTAAAACTTTTATATTTTCTACTATATTTTTAAAAACTAATTTACTTTTTAAACTGTGATAATAAAATTGCCATGGCTTTTTTATTACAGGGGTTTTTTTGCTTGGAAATCCAATTTCACCCACTATTTCACTAACCGAAGATTCAACCTCTTTAAAAGAAGATTTAACTCCATAAATCGGCGAATATAAATAGGGCATCTCAACTAAATCTTTTCTTTCTTTTTCTCTTTTTAATTGTTGAATTGTTTTGCCAAGTTTTAATTTTTTATCAATCTCAACCAATACTTCTACCGCATGCTCAGGATAAGCACCATTGGGCGGTTGACCATTAAATGATTTTCTTTTGGCATGAGGGAAAAGCCCAATTTTAGTTAAATAACGAAGTCGCTCCTTAGGGTTACCTCTGCCAAAATTAACGCCCCGAGTCTTTGCTCGAAAAATCAGCTCATCAATACTGATTAAATTGCTTTCGTTATTTTCGCTTAACATGCTTAAATCTTGACAAGTTTGTTTGATTTAGTAAAATCTAAAATAGAAGGCCCGTACCAAAGCACATAATTTACGCGCTTGGTAAAAGAAAAATCGGCTAAATTTTTTCGTTCGACATTGGCCATTTTCCCCGGGCCTTCTTTTTTTTATTTTATAAATTTCCCAAAAACCCACAAATTATTTTATTAATTTATTGGCTTAGCAAAAATCCTGTCAATGACCAAGGAAGTTTTTTCCCGCGACGGGAAAAATTAAAGATTATTTCATTATCTAATATCAAAAAACCATGTCAAGGGGGTTTTATCCACAGGTTTATTTTATATCAAATGTTAAAATAGAAAAGCAAAAATGAGGTCGTTGTTAACCGATAAGAAGAACTAAGAAAAATTAAATTTTACTCAATTTCTATTATTTTTACCGGAACAATTCTTTCTAATACCGGCATGATTAACTTTTCCTTAATCTGGATAAGAGGAGAACTAATATCCAATAAACCCAAAATCACTAAAAAAACTATCAAAATTATCGTTAATGTTAATACTAAAAGACAAATCTTAAATAGTGGAGTTCTAACCGGAGAAAAAAATTGATTTTGTTTTTTAAAAAGCCCGATTGCTACTGAAATTTGTTTTTTTAAGTTAGGAAAAGTTTTTTTATAACTTACTCTAATTCCTCTACCCATTCTTTTGTGGTAAACCAATTTCGGCCTAATTTTAAAGCTTTTAATTTGCCTTGTCGTGCCCGCAGCTTTAAATAGTCGGGAGAATAAGAACAATATTTACTGGCTTCCTTCAATGAAATATAATTTTTTTTGTTTTTTTCGTTCATTATTTTATTATCGGATAGACAAAACAAGTTGTCAAGCCATTAAATCCTATCAAATTTCATTATCGGATATATATCCGATAATAAAAATAACGTTATTTGCAGTATTTATTTTAATCTTGACCATTTTCTTTACTAAAAATTTTATAAAAGAAAGCGTTTAAATATCGTTAATGGCCTAAATCAATGCTCTTATAACGGGAAAAAAAATTCTGTTACGGGAATTTTTTAATCGCATTGCTTGATTACCCCAAAAAACATTAAAAAATAATTCTTTAATCAAAAGATATTTATTAAAAAAATTAATATGGGAAAATTCAGGCAGATAATCGGTAAACTTTTTCTTTATTGATAATCTGTCTTTGCTCAATGTTGGTTTTTGCCTTACAATGATATTAAAATGATATTGATATTACATATGGTAGTTATTCAATATTGAAGATAGAACCCTTTCAATGTTGAAGGGAGTTCAATGTTGAAGGTAGAACCTTCAACATAGAAAGTTATCTTTAAAAGAATAAGAAAATCGCTTATTTGAGCTCATTTTTCAGTATTTTAAGTCCGAATAATAATCAAATTTTATCCAATTTATAAGTTAGATGCGCTATTGTATGTGCTTTTTGTGGATAAAAAATGATTGATTAATTTTCCCCAAAGGTAGATAATTAAATTAGAGAGGATGTATTATTAAATCAAACTGAATTTTTCACTTATTTATTGAAAATACTTATCAAAGAATTCCCAACATTATACAGCTACCAAATGAATCATTTTAGAGACAGTTACATTGTTTGCGTTTTATCTTAAAACGTTTTATCTTAAAAAGGTTAAAAACACAAAAGAGAACTTAGTCTTACAAAATATATATGAAAGTTATTAGCAATTCTGGACAACAAAAATCCCAATTAATTTTGCCTATGTTTTTTGGGGTTCTTTTTTGCGGGGGAATTATCTTTTTTCTATTAGAATCATTCTTTTCAACAACACTCGCCCAGGAGGTGCCTTTAATTGCCAAATATTTAAGAATTGCCGACGAAAAAACTGAGGCTGGCGATATTGTTTCAATAACAGCCGAAGGTCTGGTGCGTTCTTTTATTCCCTACGATAAAAACATTATTGGTGTGGTAGCCAAAAAACCAATTATGGCTTTTGGTCGAATAACAACAGAAACTTTGCCGATAGTTTCTTATGGAGAAACATTAACCAAAGTTAGTAATGTTGCCGGAGAAATAAAGGCTGGCGATTTTATTACTTCTTCTAACAAACCGGGAGTTGGCCAAAAAGCAGCGGAACCGGGATTTGTGGTCGGTAAAGCATTAGAGGATTTTAATCAAGAAGAGGGATTAATTTTGGTTTTTATCCAACCCACAGAAATGCTTCTTCCCGCACAAAAAACAGGTTTTGGGGGAATAATTGAAAAAATTTTAAAAACGGTGAAAACACCCGAAACTATTCCTGAAATTTTCCGTTATATTTTTGCTCTTTTAGTGGGCGGAGGAAGTTTCGTTATCGGTTTTTTCTTCTTTGTAAAATCTTTAAAAGAAGGAGTGGCTGCTATTGGCCGCAATCCCTTAGCTATAGGAAGTATTCGAGTAGCGATGATATTAAACTTAATTGGAATTGCGATTTTAACCCTGGCTGGAATTGGTCTAGCTTTATTTGTTATACTTTATTAATGAGCAACTTAATGACATTAGCAACAAAATTAACAACCAGTGAAAATATATTTTTTATTATCTTTTTTATTCTGGTTGCTTTAGTAGTCGGACTATCCATAAGTATATTCCGACTCCTCGGAAAAGAAAAAAAAGAAGCTTCTGGCCAAAAAGAGTTTGCCAAAGAAGGGTTTATCTTAACGATTCCTCAAGATTTTACAAAACAATTAGAAAAATTAATCGGAGAAGAAATCCAAAAAAATATCGGGGACTTTAAAAATCTATTCCAAAAAACATCTGAAGAAATTATAAAAATTTATCAAGATCAACTTGAAAATGAAAAACAGAAAGTTCAAATGGTTATTTCTCAATTTTCTCAACAGCTATCTGAAGAAAGCGAAAAAATCAAAGAACAAAGTAGGGTTTTTAATCAAAAATTAGAAGAAGAAATGTTACAATTAACAAAATTTCTTTTACAAAATAAAAAAAAGATCTTCCAAGAAACAAAAAATAAAATCTCAGAATTAAGTCAAGCCGCCAAAAAAGAACTTTCTAAAATTCAAGAGTTAAATTTAAGGACTTCCAACGAGTTATCAAAAGACTTCGCCAATAAATTGGGGGAAATTTATCGGTCAATCAATGAAATTATAAATAAAAAGGTAATTAAAGTTGAAGAGGAAATTAAAAACTATAAAAAGGAAAAACTAAAAGAAATAGATGGTGATATTTATAAGATGCTCGGAGAAGTAGCCAAAAAAACAATAGGAAAAACAATTGACCTTTCTGATCATGAAAAATTGGTAATGGAAGCATTAGAAAAAGCAAAAAAAGAAATTTTCTATGGAAGGGTTTAAGGAATTAATTAAAAAAATTAAAACTAAAGAAGAATTAATCTTTTTTTTAGAAGAAATTGACCAAAAAAAAATAAAAGGAGAAGAGGTTTCTGAATTAGAAAGAAAACTCCGCTCTCTACCAGAAATTAATTTAGAAATTGCTTTTTCCCCTAGTGAAGATTTTATTGATAGAATGAGCCAATGGCTTGAAAAAGAATTGGGTCAGAAAATTATTTTAGATATCACAGTTAATCCTAAAATAGTGGGCGGGGCAATTATTGAGTACCAAGGTAAGTGGCTGAATTTTACATTAGCGCGGAAAATAGACCAAACCCTAAAAATCAACGAAGAATCTTCGGAAAAATAAAAGGTCTTTTGCTGTTTGTGATAATTAAGAAAATATGTCAGATTTTCAAAAATATTTAGAAAAAACAGGAGAAATAGGTCAGGCTATCGGCATAAATCATTATTTGGTTTTTGTTTCTGGTCTTCCCGGTTTAAAGCTGGGCGAAATGGTCGTTGCTGAAAATGAAAAAAAGGGATTGGTTCAAGAATTAGATAAAGGAGTTGCAAAAATTTTAATGTTTGATGTGGAGAAATTAAAGGTGGGGCAGAAAGTAACCAGGACCGATAATTTTTTTCAAATTCCAGTCTCCGAAAAACTTTTGGGCCGAATCATTAATCCGCTTGGTCAGCCAATAGACGGTTGGGGACCAATACTGGGTGAAAAAAAATATTTAAGTATTAAAAAAGAGGCTCCAGGTATTACTCAAAGAATAAAAGTACAAAAATTTTTAGAGACCGGAGTAATAATAGTGGATTTGTTAATTCCCATTGGTTACGGTCAAAGGGAACTGATTATCGGTGATGCCAAAACAGGCAAAACCACATTTCTGTTGCAAACTATCTCAAACCAAGCCAAAAAAGGAATAATCTGTATCTATGTGGCAATTGGAAAAGAAATTTCAGCAGTTAAAAAAGTTGAAAGCTATTTAAAAGAGGTGAAGGTTTTTGATAAAACAATAATGGTGGTTGCCACCTCGGAAAAACCTTCAACTATGAACTACCTCTCCCCTTTTTCTGGAATGACTATTGCAGAATATTTTCGCGACAAAGGAAAGAATGTATTAATTATTTTTGACGACTTAACCAATCACGCTAAATTTTATCGGGAAATTTCCCTATTGGCAAAAAGACTTCCCGGTCGGAACGCCTATCCCGGGGATATCTTTCATATCCAAGCCGCTTTGTTAGAAAGAGCTGGGAATATCAAAACACAAAACAATATAGAAGCGAGTATCACCGCCTTGCCAGTGGCTGAAATCCTTGAAAATGATATTTCTGGATATATCCCAACTAATTTAATGGCTATGACCGATGGACATCTCTTTTTTGATATTAATATTTTTAAAAAAGGACGAAGACCGGCTATCAATGCTTTTCTTTCCGTTTCCAGAACGGGAAACCAAACTAAAGAATCTTTGGATCGCGAATTGGCCGGCTGGATAAGGAAGAAATTAGCGGCGTATCAAAAAGCAGAGGAAATTGCCCAGTTTGGTGGAGAACTCTCTTTAGAAACTCAAAATGTTTTAGATTTGGGCAAAAAAATAGAAATTCTATTTAACCAAGGTTCAACAACAATAATTCCTCGAGCTCTTCAATTGTTTCTTTTTGGTTTACTGCTCCAAGGATTTTGGGAAAATAAACCTCTAAATATAATGGAATTAGAAGTTGAAGAAATATTAAAATACAGAGAACTCTTTGATGAAATAAAAGAGGAAATAGAAAAAATAAAAACAATTAAAGAGCTTAAAGATTTGGTCGAAAAAATTATTCCTATAATCAAAGGGGTTTTATACCATCCTTTATAATTATAATAATATGAAAAAAATAAAAATTTTGATGATAGAAGACGACCAACCGACAATTAAAATTTTTCAGGAGGTTTTTCTAATGGCTGGTTTTGAAATAGAATTTATAGATACGGGCAAAGACGCGCTCAAAAGAATTGAAGAAATCAGAGAAGGAAAAAAAGAGAAACCAGACCTGATTTTGTTAGATCTCCTTTTGCCCGACATTAACGGCATTGAAATTCTTAAAGAAGCCAGAAAATATCCGGAAACAAAAAAGATTAAAATTTATATCTTAACTAATTTCAGCCAACCGGAAATCAATGAAGAATTAATCAGGGAGGGAGCGGATAAAGTTTTAATGAAATTTGAATACACTCTCAATAAACTAATTGAAATCATCAAAGAAAATATAACCCCCGCGCCATGAGAACTTATTTTTTAATTTTAATTTTTATTGTGGTTTTTTGGTCGCTCTCCTCTTATTTCTACAACTGGCCAGTTTTGCTCAGTGCTTCTGGGTGGCTAAAGATAACTTTCTCTTTGAGTATTGCTGGGCTGGTAGTAATTTTTCTGGAATTTAAAAAATCTCATAAAGATGGGGCGGCTGAATACTTAAGAGCCGTTTATTTATCAACAAGCTTTATAATTTTTATAACGGTAGCTATTTTTTTATATTTTCTTTTTCCTTTAATTTGGGGGTTAAAAGAATATTTTTGGCTAGGACCAGCTTTTACAACGATTTTTCTCTTAATTTTTATTTTTGGTTATTCTCTTGTTGAAAAAATCGGCAAAGAGTATAAAAAAAGAAAAGAAGCAGAAATGCTGGCTATGGAACGGGAAAAATTAGCTCAAAGCAAAGACCAATTTGTTTTATCGCTTCAACACCATCTAAGAACGCCCTTAACTCCCTTTAAAATGTATTTGGAGAGAATTTTAGATGGATCTTATGGTAGAGTGGATAATCCGGTTATCAGAGAAAAACTATTAGAAATGAAAAAATTAGCCAATACTCTTTATTCTCTAATAGAAAACTTACTGGAAATTCAACAGCTTAAGATTAACAGTAAAATCTTAAATAAAGAAGATTGTCAGATCAAAAATTTAATTAAAAGTATTGTTGAAGAATTAAAACCATTGGCAGAAGAAAAAGGACTTTATTTAAAGTATGAGTTTTCCCCTCAAGAATTACCATTAGTAAAGATAGACAAAAAAAGAATTAAAATAGCTATATGGAATTTAGTTGATAATGCCATCAAGTACACAAATAGAGGGGGAGTTATTATAAAATTAGAAATTAAAGACCAAGAATTAAAAATTAGTGTTATTGATAGTGGTATTGGCATGGAAAAAGAAGAAATTAATTATTTTTTGCAAGGAAAACTTTTTGAAAGAGGAGAAGAAGCCAAAAAACTTTACGGTCCCGGTAAGGGAATAGGTTTGGCTGTTGCTATTGAATTTATTAAGGCCCATGGTGGTCAAATATGGGCGGAATCAAAGGGTTGGGGAAAAGGAACAACTTTTTGTATTAAACTCCCTATTAAAATATAAGAGAGCTTAAATTTTAAATTAATTTAAGTGTTTAAAATTTATAGAAATTAGAATTTTAAATTTTTTTTGAAAAATGAAAGTATTATGGCTATTCTTAAAGAAATTAAAGAAAATATAAAAGCTATTTCCAATATTGAAACGATTACCAAGATATATGAAGAAATTACCAATTTAAGAATGAAAAAAATCCGTCAAGAAGTATTGAAAAACAGAGAGTTTATTGAAGAATTATCCCGAGTTTATACCTATGTAAAAAAAATTTGTCAGCAGCAGAAAAAGAAATCTTCTGTAAAATCTGATAGGACGAAAATTGTTATTTTTCTTTCTTGTAATGAACGTTTTCACGGGCCCTTAATTTTAAATATCTGGAAAGAGGTTTTAAGTTTTATAATTGGAACCAAAGCCGATTTAGCGGTTATTGGAAGAATCGGCAAATACCTTGCCGAAAATAGCGGTTTTGCTCATAAAATGTCTTATTTTGACTTGGACGACAACAATCCGGAAAAAGAAAAAATTAAGAGAATCATTGAGTTCATTAAAAATAAAAATTATGATGAGGTTATAGTTTTTCATGGAAGATTCCAAACTATTTTGTCCCAAAAAATAGTTAAAACCAATATTTCTGGAGAAACGATTCCGGAAAAAGAATTAACCGAGTCTAAAGATTATTTGTTGGAACCATCGGCTGAAGCCATCCTGGAATTTTTTGAAAGCGAATTAATGTTGGCTTTCTTTAATCAAGCCGTTTGGGAACACCAATTATCAAAATACGCTAGCAGAATGATAAGTATGTACCAGGCCACCCAAAATGCCAAGAAAAGAAAAAGAAAACTAGAAATTGAGCAAAAAAAATTAGAACGTCAATTGTCAAACAAAAAACAAATTGAATTATTTGCGCCGCTGGAAATTTACGAGGAAAAAACAGATTAAATTAAAAAGAATATAAAAAAATTAAATTAGGAATCTCTAACAACATTTTGATACAATTATGGACCTAGGTTATATCCTTTCAATCTGGGGAGAGGTTGTTGAAGTTAGATTTTACAAAAATCCGCCTTTTATTGGTGAAATTCTGACACTCCAAGAAAATCCAGAGGTACTGCTTGAAGTTTACAACATTTCACGCAAAAATACTTTTTTGTGTCTTTGCTTAACCAGTGCAGATAAATTATTCCGTAAAGCAGCAGTTCAAAGGACCTACAAAAGGCTTGAAGTTCCCGTAGGAAAAGAGCTTTTAGGTAGAGTAATAGATATTTTCGGTAACCCTCGAGACGGGTTGCCCCCTCTTAAACTTAAGGAAAAAAGAACCGTTGATCAAACCCCTCCTCCTTATCAAGATATTACTCCAAGAAAAGAAATAATTGAAACTGGAATAAAAGTAATTGACTTTTTTACCCCCCTGCGAAAAGGTGAAGAATTAGGGCTTTTTGGGGGAGCCGGCTTAGGAAAAACCATTTTACTTTCTGAGTTAATGCATAATATTGTTTTTTTTAAAAAAAGGGGGGTTTCAGTTTTCGCCGGATTAGGAGAAAGAATCAGAGAGGGTCACGAACTTTATGAAACACTAAAAAAAACAGGTGTTTTGCCTCGGGTTTCTTTGGTTTTTGGGCAGATAAACGAACCGGCAGTAATCAGATTTAAAGTAGGATTTGTTTCTGCCGCTATTGCCGAATATTTTCGCGAAACCCACCAAGAAGACGTTCTCTTTTTTATTGATAATGTCTACCGATTTTTACAGGCAGGTAACGAACTTTCAACCTTGCTTTCTGTAATTCCTTCTGAAGATGGTTATCAACCTACCCTTTTAAGCGAAATTGGAAACTTAGAAGAAAGACTGGTCTCAACTAAATCAGGTTCAATAACCAGTATTCAAGCTATTTATGTGCCAGCAGACGATATTACTGATTCGGGAGTCCAAGCAATTCTTCCCTATTTTGATTCAGTGGTTATTTTATCGCGGGATATTTATCAGGAAGGAAGATATCCGGCAGTAGATATTTTATCTTCTTCTTCTTCGGTAATAGACCCTTCTATTGTTGGTCAGGAACACTACGATCTTTTTTTGGAAGCAAAGAAACTTCTGGAAAAACACAAAGAACTTCAGCAAATAGTTTCAATTGTGGGAGAAGCCGAACTTTCAATAGAAAATAGAATTATTTATCATCGGGCAAGAAAAATTCTCAATTTTATGACCCAAAATCTTTTCAGTGTAGCTGAGCAAACCGGAATCTCCGGACAATATGTAACAAAAAAAGAAACTATTAAAGGCATAAAGGCAATTTTAGAAGGTGAATTAGACCAAGTTCCTGAAGAATTACTTTTATTTATCAGTGGATTAGACGATTTAAAAATTTAAAAAATATTAATAAGATTATTGTAGCTTTTTTATTACAAAAAATATAATGAAAAATTTTATTGAGGTGAAAATATTCTGTTCATCGCTAGTTGAAGAAGAACCTTTTAGGGGAAAAGCGGAAGCAATTTCTTCTCAAAATAGATTGGGTAAATTTGATATTTTACCCAAGCATACCAATTTTATCACTCTTATTTTTAAAAGTTTAACCATACATCTCCCAGACAAAAAAAAACTCACTTATCGCTTTGAAAGAGGAGTATTACAAGTGAGCGAAAATAAGGTAAATGTTTTTTTGGGACTATAAACCCCCAACTAAAAAACTAAAAATGAAAATGACAGGGGATTTATTTTTGGATTTCAGGGGGCATTTCAAGAATGGGAGGTTGCGAGGAAATGATTCCTTCTAAAGCTGGCAGTCCCTGTTTGAGGTTTTCTAAAATTTTTTTTACTTCCTCATTTTCAGGATTCAATTGAGCCGTTTTTGCGAATTGCTCTTTGGCTTTTTCTTTATCTCCTTTTTTATCATAAACCAAACCCAACATATACCTAGCATTTGAATAATCGGGATTTAACTTTATTACTTCTTCAAATTCTCTTTGCGCTTCATCCAATTTTTCTTTCCTCCAATATAACATTCCTAATTGGAAAAATATTCCTACGTCTTGAAGATTTGTTTCTTTGATTTCTTCTAAACGAGCAATCGCCTCCTCTTCTCTTCCCTGCTGGTCATAAGCTACCGCTATTAAATAGTGGGCTTGAGCGTAATCTGGTTTTAATTTGAGAGCATTTTCTAAATTTTCAATTGCCAAAGATAAAGATTCTTTTTCCTTATCCACCATTTGTTTTCCTCTAAAATCCTGTGCCATTAGAATATAAGTCCGACCTATTTCTCCATAAGGAAAGGGAGAAGCAGGTTCTAATTCTATTGCCCGACGATAAGATTCCAAAGCCAACTCCCCTGCCTCTGGAATACCTATTAGGCTTCTATATAAAAATCCCCTAACGTTCCAATTAGCAACATTAAAAGGCGAAATAGCAATCGCTTGGTTAAGAGATTCAATCCCACGGCTAATATTCTGATGAACCAACTGTTTTTTCTCCTCTGTCTCTAATCCTTGGTCCTGAGTAATTAGATTGGCTTTGGTAAGATATAATTGAGCCAAATCGCGCCAATAGATATCAAGCGAAGAATTAAGCAGGGTTGCTTTTTGAATTGAATTTATTGCTCTATCAATATCGCCTTGCCCAAATAACTTAATTCCTTCAGCATGGTTAATCTCAGCCAAATACTTCTGACTTTGAAGAAAAAATAATGTTAAGCTAATAATTATCGCTACCAAAATAATGACAGGAAAAATTGTCCGCCTCATTCGGGATTTTATTTCTATTTCTTTTATTTTTGAATTATAAAAAAATAGTCCACCGACAACAATCCAAAAAATAAACCAAAGACTGAAATTAAAAGAAGAAAAAAAACCTGCTCCCAACAGCCCCACTGCTGACGATAAAAAACCTAATTTCATACTTAAAGAGTTTTTATTTTTATCTAGTCCCTTAATACCAAGAAAAATTATTAAACCAAGAAAGAATAGTAAAAAGATTCCCCCCAAAAAACCTTTGGTGATAAACCAATCTAAAAATTCAGAACTACCAGAGGAAAACCTAATGCCCCAGAAAATAGTTTGATTAAGATCGGGAGAACGATATTTTGAATAATCAAAAATAAAAGTTCCCGGACCAGTACCTAAAAAAATGTTTTTGAGGCCTTGAGAGTAAACGTCTCTTAAAATCTCTATTTCAGAAATAATACTGGGAAAAACCTGTAGGGGTAATACGGGAAAGCCGACAAATCTCAAGGGAAAAAAGATAAAAAATAAAGAAAAAATCAAAATGACCATTAAACAAGCGATCCAACTGCCTCTAATTTTTGTCTGAAGACCGCTTAAGCTGAAAAAAGCCAAAATTAAAACTTCAATCAAAAGAATAATCCAGACAACCCTCAAGTCTATTAACAAAACTGAAACAAATAAAAGCGAAAGAATAATCCAAAAAATCGGTTTTCTGATTTGGAAGGCTAAAGTCAAAGAAATTGGCAAAAGAATGGTTAAAAATATTGCTGCCTGGTAAATGCTGCCAAGGGTATTAAAAAGGGAAAGGCGCGAAAAATCAAAAGGTAAAACAAAGACACTGTAAAGCTGCAAAAGGAGAAAAATCCCAGCTATTGTGCCAGAAATAAGAAGCAGTGTCAAAGCAGTAAAAACATCTGCTTCTGTTTGAAAAATATTAACAAAAAGAAAAACTAGCAACAAAAAAGAAAAAAGAGTCAAAAAACTGTCAGTAACACTTAAAGACCAGCCCCAAAAAGAAACCGTCGGCCAGATAGAAAAAATAACGGAAAGAGAAAAAAGAAAAAAAAGGAGAGAAAGGGAAAAATACAGCAACTTATTTTCCTTCAAAATTACCTTGCCTTGCAAAAGCTGCGTTACTAACCAACATATTAGACTTAGAAAAACCAAAAACAAAAATAAAATTTGTTTTGGATAATCCAAAAGGTTCTGAGCAAGAGGAAGAAAGAAAAGAGGTAAGAGAAAAATTGCCAAATATAGAGAAAATTTACTTGTTTGAAATAAAACTAAAGAAAATTGGTTCATGTTTTTAATTTTATAAAAAATATATTATATTCTTAAAGCAATCTATTCATTTAATTTAATATTACAAAGAATAATCCGTTTAATCAACATTATACAGGGTTAAAAGACATCAATAATATCATAAGATATCTTTACTTAATAATAACTCTTTTAGCTTTTCTTGCAATCCCCTAAAAAGATTTTCTCTATGTTGAGGGTTCTATGTTGATATGTTGAAGGTTCTACCTTCAACATTGATTCTGCCTTCAACATTGAACCTTGATACTCTCAAGTATGCCCAATCCTATAAAAATTGCGATTAAATTGCTTCCTCCGTAACTAACCAAGGGCAAGGGAATACCAATAATTGGCAAAAGAGCTAAATTCATACCGATATGGATAAAAATTTGGGATAAAAGCAAAATGGCAAGGCCGACAGAAAAAAGCCGCGGAAAATTGCTCTGAGACAAAAAAGCAATTTTTATAATTCGCCAGAGTAAAATTAAAAACAAAAAAAGCATAACTAACACGCCAATAAAACCAAACTCTTCGGCAATGGCAGCAAAAATAAAATCGGTTTGCGGTTCGGGTAAAAAGCCGTAGCGGGCCTGAGAGCCCTTGGTAAAACCCTGACCGAACAATCCGCCCGAACCAATAGCAATTTTGGCTTGCTGTTGACTCCAACCTATCCCCAATGGTTCAAGGTGGGGTTGAATAAAACTTATAATTCTTTCTTTTTGATAATCTTTCATTAAAAAAATCCAAGCAAAGGAAAAAATTAAAATTCCACAGAAAACAAGAATAAAAAAATGGTTCAGTTTTATTCCGGAAATAACCAAAACTCCTATCCACAATGCCAGTAAAATCAAAACCGAACCAAGGTCTGGTTGAAAAAAAATTAAAGCAGAAGGCAAAAAAACATAAAAACCAGACAAAAATATATGTCTTATCCGATACATCTCAATATGGCGAGTAGAAAAGTATTTAGCCAGTAAAATGATTAAAATAATTTTTACAAACTCTATCGGATCAATGGAAACAGGTCCTAATTTATACCATTTTTTAACCCCGCGGATTTCCGGGCTGAAAAAAAACAAACCAACAAGAGCCAAAATACAAAAAAAATAAAGAACCAAAATAAAATGAGGGTCATCCCGCAGCGCCCGCCAATTTATAAAACTTAAAGCAAACATTAAAAGCAATCCGATAGACCCGAAAATGAGCTGTTTTTTAAAATTAATAAAATCACCCCTGCCCAAAGAAGAACTATAAATAGAAGTTAAACCAATGCCCAAGAGAAATAAAGAAGAAAAAATCAATAACCAGTCAAGTTTCTTTATGTGATTAATTAATGGACGCACGACATTAATGGCTCAATGAACGAGCGATAAATTTATCTAGCGTTCATCTTGCGCGTATATTACATTCTAAAATCGTATATTTATCATTTGATTAAATCAAGGAATTCTCTTTCATTAATTATTTTAATGCCAAGTTTTTTCGCTTTTTCATATTTTGAGCCAGATTCTTTGCCAGCAATGACATAATCGGTCTTTTTGGAAACCGATTCGGAAATTTCGCCGCCCAATTCTCTAATTTTTTCTTTGGCTTCTTCTCTAACCATTGTCTCCAAAGTTCCAGTCAAAACAAAGGTTAACCCTTTAAGTTTTTCGCCTTTCGCTTTGCGTTTTTCGCTTATTATTTCCACATCCACTTTTTTTAATTTATCTAAAAATTTTAAATTCTTTTTTCCCCGGAAAAAATTGTAAATTGATTCTGCTGCCACCGGCCCAACATCCAAGACGCTCGCTAATTCTTCTTTTGTTGCTTTTTCTAGTTTTTCCAAAGAACCAAAATGCTTTGCTAAATCCAAAGCAGTTTGCTCTCCCACATTTCTAATACCCAAAGCAAAAATAAATTTTGGCAAGGTAATTTTCTTTTTTGATTGAATAGCTGAAATTAAATTTTTGGCTGATTTTTCGGCAAATCTTTCTAGGGGCAAAATATCGGCCTCTTTTAATTTAAATAAATCAGCCGGGTCAGAAACCAATCCCTCATCAATCAATCTATCAATGATTTTGGGGCCCAAACCAATGATATCAAAAACCCTAACAAAATGATAAAAATATTCTCTTTGGCGGGCAAAACACTCGGGATTCTCGCAACGCCAAACCGCTTCATTTTCTTTTTTTTCTAACTTTCCTTGGCACACCGGACAAGTTTTGGGAAAATGAAAATTTCTTTCTTTACCGCTTCGCAACTCCGGCAAAACCTTAATTATATCGGGTATAACATCGCCTGCTCTACCGACAACAACGGTATCACCGATTTTCACATCCAACCTTTTTATCTCATCTTCGTTATGCAGAGTTGCCCGAGAAATTGTCACGCCGCCAACCTCAACCGGTTTTAAAATGGCCACCGGAGTTGCAAGACCGGTTCGGCCAATCTGAATTTTAATATCTTCAATAATCGTCGTTGCTTGTTTTAGGGGAAATTTATAAGCAATGGCTCCCCGCGGCGCCTTACCTACTATGCCTAATTTGTCAAAAATTTTAATATCATTAATAATAACGGTGATTCCGTCAATTTCGTAAGGAAATTTTTCTCTCAACAAGTGAGTGGCTTTATAAAAGTTAAAAACCTCCTCTAAATTTCGGCAGTATTTTGAATGTTTGTTGTTTGTTTTGAAACCTAAAGCTTTTAAAATTTTGTGCTTTTGTTCGTGAGTCCTCTGACCAAAATCGGTAATTAATTCATAACAATTTGAATCCAGATGTCTTTTGGCAGTAATTTTTGGGTCCAGTTGTCTAATTGAGCCGGCTGCCAAATTTCTGGGGTTGGCAAAAACGGGCAAACCAAGCTTTTTTTGTTCTTTATTAACCTTTTCAAAATTTCTTTTAGTGATAATCGCCTCTCCCCTAACTACCACTTCTTTCAAACTTTTTTTTCTTATATTTTCAGCAATCCCTTTTTCGTTTTCCCTTTCCAGTTCTTTAACCGCTTCTTTCGGTTCTTTTAACCTTAAGGGAATAGCCTCAATTGTTTTTAAATTTTGGGTAACATCTTCACCAATTAAACCATCGCCTCTGGTTGAACCGGTTTTTAAGATTCCATCTTTGTAAATTAATTCTATTGCTAAACCGTCTAATTTAGGCTCGCAATAAAAATCTATTTTTGAAACTTCTTTGGGGGTTAAAAGTTTTGAAATTCTTGCTAACCAATCCATTATGTCTTTTTCACAAAAGGCGTCATTAAAAGACAACATTGGCTGGGGATGTTTAACTTTTTCAAATTTTTCCAAAGGTTTCCCGCCAACCCGCTGACTTGGTGAATCAGGAGTAACAAATTCGGGAAATTTTTGCTCTAATTCAAAAAGTTCCTTTTTTAAGGAGTCCTCAACATCAAGCGAAACTAATTCTTTATCCAATACATGGCGGGAATAACGATATTTATCAATTAATTCTTTTAGTTTTTCAATTCTCCTTTTCGCTTCTTCTTTAATGATGTCCTGCTTTTGTATCATATTTTATGATATCTTACCCTCTATGTTGAAGGTTCTACCTTCAACACTCCTATGTTGTTGAAGGTTCTACCTTCAACATTTTGTCTACTTTCAACATTTTGTTATTCCTCAAGAAAAAAAGGGCGATATTGACGAAGTTGATCTTGAAGATAAGCATTTATAAATTTAATAAAATCTTCTTTACTAAAGGTTATTTCTTTCCCTAAAAATTTTTCTATTATTTCCCGGGGAGCCAAAATTTTGGAATTTCTTTCCCCAAATAAATCAGGAAAACTGGAAAATTGATAATTTTCTAACGACTTGAAGATATCGCTTAAATTTTTTAAACCTTTTTCTCGCCAACCCGGCTGTAAAACATCCAAGGTATTCTTAACATTGACATAATTCAAAACAGCATCAAGTTGAAAATGGGTTTGAACCGGAATAATTTTATAGGGTTTTTCAAAGAGATTGCCCTTGCGGCCGTATTTTAAATTATAATACATAGCAAAGCCCGTTTTCCAATTTTGCATATATTTAGAAACCCCTCCTTCAATGTTTGGAACTAAGATAAGATGGGCATGATTAATTACCTCATTGAAACTTAAAATGGAAACTAGTGGTTCATGTTCAATGATGATAAATTTTTTAGGGATGTCCTCACCATTCAATAAGGCTTGAGTTATTTTTATTATGTCTTTTCGATGTAAATCAAGAGCGGGTTTACCAATCGTGGCGGCGTAGAGTTGAAAGAGACAGCGAAGACACTCTTCCTCTTTAACAAAAATTTCTCTTCCCTCAACAGCCCGGGTGATAATATGATAGGGTATTAATTTGTCGTAACCAATTTCTCTCCTTGAAATCATATTGCTTATTAAAGTTTATTGAGGGTAGAACCTTAATAGATATTGAAGGTAATAGATGTTGAAGGTAGATGTTGAAGGTAGAACCTTCAACAATATTAACCTTCAACAATATTATAGGTGTTGAAGGTAGAACCTTCAACATTTTAACCTTCAACATTTTCGGGGGCATTTAGCGGATAATTTCTATTGCTCTTTTTGTGTCTTTAAAAACACCTTTTGATTTCAAGCAATAGTAAAAACCTGAACAACCACTGCCAGGAGACATAAAAGAAACCTCATAACTTGCGCCATTATTTAAAACCCCTGAAACGCTACTTCCCGTGTAAAGTGCGTTTTCTATGCCGGTATCTGCAGCAAAAAACGCGACTACTGAATTTCCTAAACTACTTACCATTTTTACCTGGATTAACAAGACAGTGCTTATGCCGATAGCAATGGCTAAAAACATAGTCAATATTATCATGGCTAAATAAAGCGACACGCCCTTGGGGTTCTTTAAAAGAAAAAAGAAGGAGCACAATTTTAATTTTTTTTTAAAGTTTAATGTTTTTGGCATATTTTTAGATTTTATATTTTTTTATTTTAATTTTTAATAACTGATATCAATAGCTCTTTGAGAAACAGTTGTTTGAATTTTTAAAGTTAGCTCTCCCATTGTTATATCTTTCCCCTTGATATTTAAAAAAATGGTAACTGCTGGTTGAAGATTATCATTTTGGGATTCGCCGCTTAAATTAAATTTAAGCTGAGTTATTTCAAGCTTGTTGGGAGTCAAAGGAAGGGTTTCTCCGGTGCTTTGCTTCCAGTATTTTAATTGGCCGTCTTGAAGAAAAAATTCTTGACAATCATCGTTTCGTAAGTGATTTTTGAATTTTAGACCGGAACCGCCGTAAGTAAGCTGGTAATTTGAGCCGGCCGGAATGCAACTGCCGGTTAAATCTTTTGCTGCCATTCTTAAAGCGCGACTCATATACTCCAAAACAAAACTGGTCTGGTCTAAAAGAAACTGAGAAATTAAAACTCTTCTTTGCTGCTGGATTCCTGAAATAAAAATTCCAGAAATTATCCCAATAACAATCGCAAAAACCGCTGTTGCCACCAAAAGCTCAACAAGAGTAAAGGCTCTGTGCCTTATTTTAACATTTAAGCAATTTAACATTAAAATATCTCAAAAGTTAAAACGAGTAGACGACTTTTACCACCAATTGTATAATTTTTCCTGGACAGAAAAAGAATACGATTGCCCTTTTTCCTGCCAGGTAACTTCAACCACAATATTTAAAACATTATTGCCTTCATGGTTAATAGTAATTTCTCTTTTAAACTTTGTTTCGTCTCCGCTGGTGTAACTATAAAAACCATCATCAGGATTAATTTTTAATTTCCTATCAAAATAAGTACTTATGCTTGGGTCCTCTACCCCCAGTATCGTATAATCTGCCTCACAGCCCCCAGAACAATTACTTAATCCTTCATCCCAAGGAGTGGTAGTAGCGGTTCTTGTTTCTAACCAATTGCTGTCGCGAATGTTCCTAACTATCTCAATACCTTCTTGAGCAAGATAGGCAGCGGTTAATCGAGAAGAAGAAAGAGAAGTTAAAATAAACATCCGCGAAATAGCTGTCATTCCGCCTATTAACCCCACCAAAATGACAAAAATAGCCACCATTAACTCTATTATAGTAAAACTGCGGCCACAAGTTGAAAGCGGAGCAAAACTATTTTTTTTAGGTTTTAGTTTTTTCATTTTATTCAATTTCAATCAAACCAACCTTGTTGACTTTTATTGATTTAATTGGTTCAACGGTCCCAAATTGTAAATTTATTCTTACTTGTGAGCAATTAATAGAAGAAGAAGTATCACCAATTTTAATCTCAGTGAGAGGGTCAGGCGGTGAAAAAGTTATATGAATCCACCGACGGCTAGGAGGAGGAAGGGATCCTAAGCAATTAACATCAATTGATTCAATAGTTTTATGGATTACTCCCTCTTCGTAATTTTTTTTAGAAATCTGCTGGTCGGTTGAAATATAAAACAAACCATTGTTATCAAGGTCGGCAAAAATTATATAAACCGCAGGATTGGACGAATCTCCCGCTGGTAAATATACTCCGTAGCGCGGCGGAATCTGGGGCGGATTACATACAGTGCATTCTTTTGCCGCCATAGTCATTTCTTGAACCAATCTTATGTCTTGAGCTAATTTATGAACCGACCTTTGAAGATTAAGCTGACCTTGGCTGTTCCGATAATTGGCCAGAACTATTGCCGAGATAAAAATAATAATGGCGACAACAACAATAATCTCAATCAAAGTAAAACTTTTTTGACTGCTTTTTGGTTTCACATTTAAAAAATTAAAAAGTTTAAATACCAATTAATTATTTGCTGACCGCAAAATAAAGCAATAAATGTCGCTGTAACAAGGAATGGCGCAAATGGCACCTCCGACTTAATAGTTTTCTTGCCGCAAACCACCAGCCCTATTCCTATTATAGCACCAAAGAAGAAAGCTAAAAATAAAGCAACCAAAATATCTGGAAAACCGAGGATTAAACCCATTAAAAAGGCAACTTTTATGTCGCCTATTCCCATCCAACGACCGCGCGACGCTAATACAATCAGCAAAAAAAAGAGGGCCGCTCCCACCGCCGAAAGTATTACGGAAGTTAAGGGTAGTAGGTTTCCAATTGCTAATTTCCAGTTTGAAAATAAATTCAAACGACCAAATTGTAAAACCTCAAAAAAACGATACAAAAGAGCAATTCCTATGGCAGGATAAATAACTTTGTCTGGAATGATGTAGTGCTTTAAATCATAAACAAAAATCACAATCAAAAAAGAAATCATAGTAAATAAATATAAAAGTGTATAATAATTCAGGTTAAAGAGGGAAACAAAAAGAAAAGTAAAAAGAAAAAGAATCCCGGTGACCAATTCTACCAGAGGATATTGAGGTGAGATTTTTTGCTGACAATAACGGCACCTTCCCTTCTGAATTAAAAAACTGATTAAAGGAATTAAATTTGGCCAAGATAAAATATGTTTACAATTGGGGCAGTAAGATCTTTTAATTAAAAAACTTTCGCCAATCTCTAATCTATAGATTACTGAATTCAAAAAGGAACCAACGGCCAGGCCAATTAGAAATATCAGTATAATATATATGGGCAGTAAAAACATATTTTAATAGAGCGTCCAAGCTAAAACCCTAAACAAAGGTGTTTGGTTTGGACACCGATGAATTTTTAGGGGCAACTGCTATTGGTTATTGGTGCGTCTATCTCTTTGGCAATACCAACCGAAGATACGCACCAATGCTTTCCGGCTCTACTCCTTAAAGGAGAAGACACAGCATATGTCTGTTTATCTATCCCCTCATAGCAAAGTACCACCTGATTTCCGTTAAATTTCATTACTTCTTGTTCTATCAAGTTAAAATCACCGCTATCGCTCAAGGTATTATCATCAGCGCAAACCGCATCGTAATTACCCACGGCGCTATAACTCGTCTCGGCCACATTCCGAACCTCAAATAAAGCAGTCTGCACGCGAGCATCTTTGCTTCTCAGTTGAGCATTATAAATACTTATCCAGCTAACGGCGGCTAAAAGCCCGACAATAACAATAACAACTAATAATTCAATTAAAGTAAATCCTTTTAAATTTTTCTTTTTCATATGTTAAAAGCAAAATTATATTTATTTTTGTTTTAATTGGGCTGGGTTAAAAAGTTAATGTTTCTTTTTAAAATTGTAGCACGTTTTGTCTCTCAAAATATCCTTGAACTATCCCCAAGCTGCTCATTTTTTTAAAAATTTGTACTTTATTAAAACCCAGAGGGCCTTTAAACCGTCTTTCCATTTTATTTTTTTTCCTTCTTTTTTATTTCGCGGCTGGTAGGAAATAGGAACCTCGTGAATTTTAATTCCTTTTTTGGCAATTTTAGCCGTAACTTCCGGACAAAACTCAAATCCCCGACTTTCTAAATTTATATTTTCTATTATTTCCCTTTTAAAAACTTTATAACCGGTTGACTCATCGGTAATTTTCAAACCGTATAATAAATTTACCACTGCCGTTAAAAATCTTCCGCCCCAATAAAAACTTAAATGTCCCCTTTTGTTTTCTCTTAATTGTCTGGAGCCGTAAACCACTTGAGCTTGTTTTTTTAAAAACGGCTCAATCAGTTTTTCATAATCCTGGGGGTCGTATTCTAAATCGGCATCTTGTATAAGAATGATGTCGCCGCTGGCTTTTTCAATTCCTGTTTTTATTGCAGCTCCTTTTCCTTGGTTTTTTGAATGTTCCAAAAGAACAAAATCATATTGCTCCTTAATTTTTTTCAAAACATCCTTTGTGCCGTCAAGAGAGCCGTCGTCTATCACGATAATTTCTTTTTCAATCGGCAAAGAAACCCCTCTTACTCTTGCGATTATTTCTTTAATTGTTTTTTCTTCGTTAAATACGGGAACAATAACTGACAATTTCATTTTTCAAAATTAATATTATTTTAACTCTAAAATCCGACCCCGCAAAATATCATCTTCTGATACGGCAAGCTCTATTTCTTTGTCGGCTGTTTTTATTTTGTATGGTTTAGCGAAAACAACAAAAGGAACGTGGTCTTTCAATTTTTGAGGTTCAACAAAAGTAGAGTAAGGCACAACAAATTCAAAATGGCCATCAAGTGTTTCAACTTTTTGTTCGTAGATAAATTTTCTCTTTTGATTAGTCATAACTTCGGTAGAAATTGAAATTTTACTGCCGGCTTTTGTCTTGCCGATTATTTTCGCTCCCTTAACATATTCAAAAATTTTCACTAATTTTATATTTTCTTGGGGAGGACTAACCAATGATGTTGTCTCTGACTCATAAATTAAGCGGAAATGCGTTAAAGGTTCAATATCAAACTTTAAATTTTTATCATCTTTTTTTCTTTCGGCGGTACTAGAGCGACCGTCCAAGAGATGCAAGCGGGCTATCATTGAATTATCAAATTTGCTCGGATTATCGCCGATATCTTCTTGGGTGTACCCTTTCAGGTCGCCCTGAACCCATTTAATTATCTGTTTGAAATAAATATCGGGGTGGGCATAACTAGAATCGGTAATAAGATAGCGAACCTTAAGTTGGTCTAAATATTCTATTGCCTTTTTTTCGTTAGTTTCTAAAAAAAACACTCCTTCTCCAACTTCTGTTACTTGACCATCTTTTTTCCTGCCAATGCCCTGTTGAAAAGGATTGGAAACAACCGGCCGTTTGGCGTAATAAGTAATGGCATGACCTAAATCCCAACGAGCCAGCACTCCATAAGAATCTTGAGGATAATCATAAGGAAAGACATTTTTTTCTTTTGAATTGACTGCCGGCTCCTGGTACAAGGAATAATAACTTAAAGAGGAAGTCGGCGTGTTTTCGGCCAGCCACCTAAAAGATTGGTAGTAATCTTGGTGGTGTTGAATTACATTTTTGCCCGACTGAAGCGCCATCCTAACTAATAAAGGAAGATTATTGGGATAAGAAGAGGCGAAATTAAAAGGGAAGGGATACAGAAAAAAAGAAAAAATAAAAAAGATAATTAAGAGTGAACCAATTAAGGCGCGGCTGAATAAGGGCGAATTTCTATTGTTTTCCTCCTGAACAATTTTCAACCCCTTCCAACCGAAAACAAAAGCCCGGTATAAAAATAAAGCCGACAAAAGAGCTGCCGTCACCCACAAATAATAAATATATTTAATCTGTCCAAAAAAGGGAAAAATTCCGGTAATGATAAAGGTGATTAAAAACCAGATAATAAGTAATAATTCTACAGGAGTGCGTTTTTTTACAAAATTATAAATTATCACTATTAAACCGGCTAAAGAAAAGAAAAATATGCCCAAAAAGGTGTCAATGGTGCCCTCTGCTCTTATGGGCCGCATTTCCGAAACCAATTCTCTGGCTTTTTCATGCTGTAAAAGAGATTCGTTAAATGCTTTAAGGCTGTTTAAAAGAAGATAAAAAGTGTCTTGAGAGAAAAAATAAATAAAAATCATTAAAAATATCGCTGCCAAAATAAGAGCCGGCAAAAACCATTTCTGTTCTATTTTTCTGCGAGAAAATAACTCTCCCAAAATCCAGGAACTTAAAAAAAATAACAAACTAAAAAAAATAGAGCCGAGATGAAGTAAATTATAAAGAGGCGATAAAACAAGGTTGGGATGACCAAAAAATGGCAATAACATTAAAAACACAATAAAGAAAATTACCGCACCAGACAGCAAGATGTGCCTCCATGCTTTTTCTAATAAATACTGCTGAATAAAATAAAAAGAGAAAAAAAGGAAGAATATCAAGAGAAACAAAAGAGCTCCTTCCCAAACCAAAAAATAAACACCTAAAGCAACGCCAGTTAAAACTGTTAAAAACCACCATTTAATAGAATAAAAACCTTCTTTTTCTTGAAACTTTAATAAATAGATTAAGCATAAAATTGCCAAAGAGGAAAAAAGGTATTCAGCCACATGGTGGTCTGTCGCCCCCAACAAAGAACGGAAAATAAGATTCGGAGAAATAGCAGCAATAATGCCGGCAATAAGACCAACAATGTTGCCCCATAAAAGCCTGCCTATCAAAAAAACTACCAACACAGCCAGAACCCCTAAAATCGGTGGATAAAAAGGAGCAATTAAGTCAATGGCTTTTTGGGTGGGGTTTCCCAATGTTAAAAACCATATTAAAAAAGCCAATAAATAGTCGTAAAGGGGGCCAAAATGAATGAAAGTTCCCTTGGGAAAGTTGGTATAGGGGTCAAAAAAAATGCGCTGGGGGAAATGGTCTCCCAAAAGCATATTCTCAACTATTCTCATGTGGTAGACGCCGTCATCGCCAGCATATTTTATGGGGTCGGAAAAAACAATATCATAACTAAAATAAACCCGGAGAAAAAAAGCTAAAACTAAAATAAAAAAAACGGCTAAAATAACAAATATTCTTTTTTGTAAAAATAATTTTTCTATCATTTGCTTAATGTGCTTAACGAGTGTTATTTAATAGATATCATCATCCTTATTTATTATATTTTGCCACATCCTTATTATAACAGATAGATGGGGCAAACAAAACCGGCCGCGCCATCCACAACAAAACTATTGACAAAGCTATAACAAGCTATAACAGGGTTATAACAGGGTCAAACCCTGCTAATCTAATTTGACAGGGTCAAACCCTGTCAATTTTAATTTGGTTTGCAGGGTTTGACCCTGTTAATCTTATCCTATTAATCTTATTGGGTTTTGGAAAATGAAAAAATGGAAATCCAAAAAGCCGCAGACAAATATGCGGCTTTTTGATGTTTGGGGCTATTAAAAATTTCTTTCTCGTTTACTGAAAAATAAACCTGTTCCTGTCTTGGCTGATTTTAACAATTACTATTGACAGTTTATATCCAGTGGCGGGCCACTACTACAAGGGGGATTAGCATTTAAATTAAATAAGGCAGTTAATCCGCTGTTAACACAACCCCAAAGACCTCCAGGCAAAGTAGCTTCTACGCAATAACCGTTGGCGTCACCAACTCTTAAAATGTTGGTGGCTCCTTGATTATTCATATCATTTATTAAATTGTTGATATCTTCGTTGGCAAGAACAGCATTATAATCTCCAGTAGCAGAGAAAATTATTTCCGCGGTAGTTCTTATTTGACCCAAATCAGCGGCAACCCTGGCGTCTTTGGCTCTGGTTCTTGCTCCGCCCAGAGAAACTAAAACAATGCTGGCTAAAATACCAATAATGGCAATAACCACCAAAAGTTCAATCAAGGTAAACCCTTTATTTTTTTTCATAATTGTTAAATGAGTAAATGGCTAAATAACTCGACCTTTGGCTATATTTGCTAATTTCTATTATACCTCATTATACCATATTGCTGTCAAATTAACCTGTGGATAACTTACCTCTAAAACAAAAAGGGTTAATCACATAATTTATTGGTCAAGACTGTGCCCAAATTTTTCTTTTAGCTTCATATTGTTTAGTTGGGTTTTCAATTTTCTTTTTCTTGTGTTTATTTTATTTTTATTTTTAAGCTTGGAATCCCGAGTTTGCCTTTCTACTATTTTATTTCCGTGTTCTTCTTTTTAATTATTGGTACATCCTATAAGTTTGACTTGTTTTTAAATTTCTTTGGGGGCAGGCCCAATACGTTAAAAAATAAATTAACGCTTATTCTTTTATCTAAACCCAATCTGATAAAGCGGTAGAACCACGGCAGCCATTAAAGCTGCCACCACCAAACCAAAAAAGACAATTAAAATTGGTTCTAAAATGGTCACCAAAGCGTCTAATGTGCGGTCTACTTCTTTTTGATAAAAATCAACGACATTTGTTAAAACCGAGCCTAACTTGCCGGTTTTTTCTCCTACTGCCACCATTTGAATAACAATGGGCGTAATCTCTTTAGGATATCTTTCCAAAAGAGAACTGATAGATTTGCCCTTTTTAACTCCTTCGCAAGTTTCCAAAACAATATTTTTGTAAACTTCGTTGCTCACTATATCTGCGGTAATTTCTAAGGCATGGGTAATTGGCAATCCGCCAGAAATCAAGGTGGAAAGGTTGAGAGCGAAACGAGAAAGGTAAATTTTTTTCAAGAAACCGCTAATAAATGGTATTTTTAGCAAATTCTTGTCAAGAAAAATTTTCCCTTTCTTGGTTCTTATAAAATAAAAAAGAAAAATTATTAAAGCGACAAAAACAAGAAAAAAAACCAAACCCCATTTTCTCAAAAAATCGGCTACTCTAATAACCAATTTGGTAACAATAGGAAGGTCTCCGCCGGCTTCGGTTAAAAGTTGAGACAATTGGGGAATAACAAAAGTGACCATTGCCATCAAAATCGCCACAAAAACAATAAAAACAAAAATCGGATAAACCATCGCTCCTTTTATTTTTCCGTAAAAATTATATTCTCTCTCCAGGTGGTCGGCCAGATAAACAAAAACGTCAGACAGCTTGCCAGACGCCTCGCCCGATTTAATCATACTAACATAAAAGGGGCTGAAAATTTTAGGATAAAGACCAAATGTTTTTGAAAGGGATTCTCCCCCTTCTACTCTTTCAATCATATCTAAAATTTTTTCTCTTAAATTGGAATTTCCGGTCTGTTTGGCTACGGTCTGCAGTATCTCAATCAGAGGAATTTCCGATTTAAACATAATAGCAAGCTGCCGGGAAAAAACCGCTATTTCTTTTTTTGAAATCCTCTCAAAAATTCTTATCTTTCTGGCATAAAAAGGAGGAGATACCTCTTCTAAAGCGGTTAAATAAAGGTTGTATGATTTCAAAAGATTCAAAGCCGCCTCTCGGGAAGAGGCCTCAATTACCCCTGTTTGAAGTTCTCCGGTTTTGGTGCGAGCCTGATAATTATATTTCATAACACCATTACGAATTTAAGCGAATTTACAAAAAATTATCTAACTTAATTGGTGACAAATCAAACCTTTTCTGTTTAGTAATTTTCTCACGCCCATAATTAGATTATTGAACAATTAAAAATTAAACAAAAAACAATCAAAACTATTAAAATTAAAATAAAAACAACAATAATTCCCCCGCAAACTTTCCCCGCTAAAATGCCCTGGCAAATTAACGGGGAAGGTTTGGAAGTTAAAAAATAATTATCTGGCAGTTTTAATATATCAAAAAAAGTGGTTCATAATTACTCATAACTACTAAAGTTTACCTTAGGAGGTTTCGCAATTCTACGGGGTCAAGAGAATAATTCAAAGCATTATCTAAAGAAATCTCTTTTGCTTTTACTAAATTGGCTAAATATCTATTTAAAGAAATCATCCCCGCTTCTGCCGATGTTTCAATTACCATAGGTATTTCATGAATTTTATTTTCCCGAATTAAATTGGCAACGGCCGGCGTGGTAATCATTATTTCACAAGCAGGAATTAAGCCGCCTTTAATTCTTGGTATTAATCTTTGAGAAACCACGCCCAAAAGAGAACCTGATAACTGTGCTCTAACCTGGCTCTGTTGCTCGGGCGGAAAACTATCAACAATCCGATGAATAGATTGAGCTGCTGAATTGGTGTGAAGGGTGGAAAAAACCAAATGCCCGGTTTCAGCCGCCGAAAGGGCAATGGCCATAGTTTCGGGATCTCTCATTTCTCCAACCATAATCACGTCGGGGTCCTGACGAAAAGTAGCACGAAGAGCCCTGGCAAAAGAAAGGCTATCTTGATAAATCTCTCTTTGATCAATAACCGCCTTATCATCTTTAAAGACATACTCAATGGGGTCTTCAATAGTGATAATGTGGTCTGGCCTGGTATGGTTTATCTCATCAATTAGGGCAGCCAAAGTCGTTGATTTTCCTTGGCTGGAAGGACCGGTAATCAAAACAAATCCCTGATTGGGCTGAGTAAACTTATGTAAGAGAGGGGGAAGGTTTAATTCTTTAATAGTAGGAATCTCGGCCGGTATCAACCTAAGGGCGCAAGAAATAGTTCCTTTTTGAAAAAAAACATTCACCCTAAACCTGGCTCTATTCTCAAAATTATAAGAAAAATCTAAATCTTTTACAACTAATAATCTTCGGGTTTGTTCCTCTGACATTAAAGCAAAAGCTAAACCTTGAGTATCGGCCACATCCAATTTTCGCATTTTTGCCAAAGGAATTAATCTGCCAGCTATCCTTAAGACCGGCGGATGACCAACGGAAATATGAAGGTCAGAGGCCTGCTCTTTAACGGTCAACTCCAATAATGCTTTTAATAAATCTTGATAGTTTGCCATAAAGAATTGAAGCTAATGCTTTAGTATTTTTTTTATTTGTTCGACTACTTCATTTGGTTTATAATGTGCTTTAATTAAATATTTTGTCGCGCCCAAAGAAATTCCTTTTTCCACCTCTTCTTTCTGGCCAAGATTTGAGAGAATAATAACTTTTAAATTTTTCAGTTTATCCTCCTGCCTAATTTTTCTAAGAATTTCCCAACCGTTAATGTGGGGTAAAACAATATCCAATAAAACCAAATCAGGAAGTTTTTCTTTTATTTTTCTTAATGACTCTTGTCCGTCAGTAACTACTTGAATATCAAATCCCGCTTCCTTGAATTTAGCGGTGTAAATATCAATTAAAAAGGGGTCGTCTTCAACCAATAATATCTTTCTCATAAAATATCGCCAAGGAGAAATTCAAAAAAGTAAGTACTTTTGCGACAATAAAATTAATTTCATTATTTAGCTGTAAAAAATTTACTAATATAAATTGTTAAATTTCGTTTGTATGCCAAACTATACCAAAAAGATAAAGCAGGAAATAAATAGGAAACATTCAGTAAATATTCGTATATTTTTCGTATTTTGCAACAAACTTCATTTCTCTTCTGCCATCCTTTGCACTTCTTCAATAGAAGTAATCCCCTTTAAAACCTTCAGAATTCCATCTTGCTTCATCGTAATCTGTCCTTGACGTTTGGCTTCTTGAGCAATTCTTATTTCCGAGGGCTCTTTTAAAATTATTTCTTCAAGTTGGTCGGTCATCTCTAACACCTCAAATACCCCGGTCCGACCGCTATAACCTGTCCCATTACATTTTTTGCAGCCGCCCGCCGCAAAAATATATAATCTCTGGGGAATTTTTATCTCTTGTTTGACAACGGGGGGTAAATTTTCAATTTCTTTTAAAATTAAATCTTTTATCTTTTCTTTCGGTCTTATTTTTTTTCGGCAATCAAAACAAAGTTTTCTAACCAATCTTTGGGCAATGGTAATGTTTAGGGTCGGAGGAATTAAAAAAGGTTTTATTCCCATATCAATCAAACGAGGAATTACACCTAAAGTATTTGTGGTGTGCAGGGTGGATAAAAGTAAATGTCCGGTTAAGGCAGCATGAATAGCCAAAGAAGCTGTTTCTTCATCCCGGATTTCTCCGACCATCAAAATATCTGGATCCTGACGCAGGGTGTGTCTAAGTCCGGCGGCAAAATCATAGCCGATTTCCGGTTTAATCTGAGACTGATTAATGCCTTCAATAAAATATTCCACCGGGTCTTCTAAGGTAATAATGTTTACTCCCTCTTTATTCAAAATTCTCAAGAGGGTATATTGGGTAGTAGTTTTGCCACAGCCGGTCGGTCCAGTATTTAAAATCATACCGTAGGGTTTTTTTATCGCTCTCTCAATCTTCTTAAAATTTTTTTCGCTTATTCCCAAATCTTTTACGTCTATTAAAGCTTTTTCCGGATCAAGAATTCTCATTACCACCTTTTCTCCTAAAATGGTTGGGAAAGTAGAAACTCGGAAATCAACATCTTTTTCGGCAATTTTAGCGCTGAAACGACCATCTTGAGGAATTCTTGTTTCATCAATTTTTAAATTAGAGAGGATTTTAATTCGGGAAACTATTGCCGGAAGAATTCTTGAAGGTAAAAAAATACTCGCGTGCAAAACGCCGTCTAATCTGAATCTCACTCTTATTTTTTCCTTTGTCGGTTCAATATGAATATCGGAAGCATTGCCTTCTATGGCATGACGCAATAATACCGCCACCACCTTTGAAATCGGAGCTTCTTCGGCCATCCTTTCAAATTCGGTTAGGGGCACAATCTTGGTTTCAATTTTTTCTTGACGAAGCTCCGTTTCTAATTCCTCAAGCGCCCTTGTTACCTCTTTTTTGAGGGTGCGGTATTTCTTTAAAAGATTTCTGAAGTCGCTCGGGGTAATTAGGAAAACACGATAAGAAAATTTTTGGTGGCGGGCCAAAAATTCCAGAGCTTCTCTCGCCTTTAAATCTTCAGGATAAATCATACCCACCTCTAAAATATTATCCTTTTTCGCCAGAGGAACCATTTGATAATATCTAACCGAATCTTCGGGAATTAATTCCAAAATTTTCAAAGGAATATCATCGGCAAGAACCTTTTTTAACGGCACCTTTAAAATCTCGCTTTTCAAACTAAAAAGAAAATCTTCCGAAACTATTCTTTTTTCTAAAATAACATCCTCTTCTTTTTTCCCGGAGCTTTTAATTTCGTACTCAAGGGAGGTAACTTTATCTTTTTCCAATAATCCTTTTTTAACTAACCATTGAATTAAAGTCATTTTAATACGGCAAGAAAGGATTTTTTCTTCCTGTCTCCCCCTCAAAGGTTTTAATTTCTTCAAAGGGTGAAAGTTTTAGATTGCGCAGTTTTTCCATTATTTCAAAATTTATTTCTATTTTTGTTGGAGGTATAGCCTCTCCTTCACCTTTAGGAAAAGTAACTTTTTCTTTTCTAAAATATCCCCACCATAAAATCAAAATGGTAATTAAAAGTGTTCCCACAAAAACTAAAATTAATCTTTTTTGTTTTTTTCTTTCTTCAATAAAGGTAACCATATTAGTTAGTATGAATGGGTTCTTATTGTTAAATCAAAAGAAAAAATTTCTTTTTCTTGGCCGGCAAAAGAAACTGATTCTACTTCAATCAACCTGGAGTTATTCTGAAGGACGGAAAGAAAGTTTTTAAAGGCATCATAGGAACCGGAAACCGAAAGACTCACCGATATTTTCTTAATGGCTGATTCTTCTTTAAGGGGAGAGATTCCAATTAGGTTAAGGTTCTTTAAAATTAAACCGCTGCGAATTATTTCCTTTTCTAAAAAATTTAAAAAATCGGCAACCAATGGTTCAACCGGTAACGCAGTGTCAACAAGAGATAATTCTGAACTATATTCTTTTAATTTTAAAGATAAGTTTTTCAGCTCCGAGAAATAATTTTCTTTATGCTGGAGTTCTTTTTCTTTTTCTTTAATTTCTAATCTTAAATTATTAAACTCTTGGTATTTAGGCCACCAGAAAAATATCGCTCCTAAAATAAGCAAGAGTAAAAGAAAGAAAATAATAAAGGTTTTTTTTATCATAATTATTTAAACGCCGTAATATATTTTTTAATTCTAAAATTTCTCAGGGACGAAAATTTTTGGATCAAAGATAAGTTGAAGCTGGAATTCAACTCCTTTTTCTCTAGC
>FWPU01004070.1_pt1 | contig 34885 bp, 31 predicted proteins | sample 2228361 | NCBI WGS metagenome assembly FWPU01 (sample SAMEA103939777, study PRJEB20133) | metagenome
TGTGTCTGCTTCAGAATATGCGCCTTCAAGCGCGGAGCGCAGCATAGACCTTCTCAGCCCCCATTTCAGGCGGTGTGTGCCTTTGTGTGTTACAGGTTATCAAGGATCGGTGTGTTCTGTCTACATTCTAATAGAGCGAAGCGAAGAATCTCTTGAGATGCTTCGGCTTGCGCCTCAGCATGACGGGAAAGGGTGCGTAGGCTGGAGGGCGAGCACCCCCCGCCGAGCCGGTGGCGAATGCAACTTAACCCCCTGTCCCCCTTCCCTGCGAAGGAATGGAGAACGCCTCTCCCCGAATCGGGGAGAGGTCGGGAGAAGGGTTTCAAGTGGCTCACCAGGAGGTTCGCCCTCCAGAACATGCCGCGGCAGACCACCTATCTGCCCAGAAGCGCTCATCCTGCCCCTCGTGCTGATGCGCACCTACCTCGCCTGAGCGAGACTTACCTGCCAGTCAGGTTGAATTGCCTGGAGAACGACAAGCCGAAGGTGCTCTCCTTGCTGGGGTGGAACCACCATAGCCCTACCTGCCATTCGCCCACACGCCGAATGAGCGCGAGGTTGTACAGTGTTGGCTCGCCGGGCATACTGCCGGTGTGCCCGTAGAACATCAGCCCCAGGTTACCGCTCAGCAGGTATGAACCTGCCAGCACGCCGATGTTACGTCCGTTGCGCAGTCGTTCAAAACCCGTCACCACGGAGAGATTGCCGAACTGCTTGACCCCGAACAGGTAGAAGCCATCCTGCTCGCGCACATTGGAGGAGGTGAAACCATAGCCCATCAGCACGTCAAACGGGGCGTTATCCTGCGAGGACAGCGGATGCCAGGTGAACAGAAGCGCCCAGCGGTTGCCCATGCGCGTGTAGCCGCCCCCCACATCGAGACGAGGCGTGATACCTGTGCGAAGCCACAGCTTGCCGCGGTTCTCCTCCGAGTTGCCAGAGACCATGCCGAACAGCGCCACTTTGCCTGGCGGCACGGTAAACTCTCCAAGCCCAACGTCCAGCGACCCGCGCTGGTGTGACTGTATCACCGTTCAAGCGGGACAGCCGCTGTCCTGCGCCCATGCACCGATCGCCAGCACGACGAATGCCAGCCACCAGAACTTTCGCATCGGTTATCTCCTTTTTGATGGTTTGTAGAAAAATACCCTGTCCAGTAATACGCAGTCAAGCATCTGCAGTGTTGCCTCTTTTCGGAATGGCTGTTACAATAAGATGGCGACCAGAAGCAAGGCGGAGGAAGGATGGTAGAGCGAGTTCGTCAAGCCCTGCCGTGGGCGGTGCTGTTTGTGGTTCTGCTGGCAATAGTGGCGGTTTCGTTGACGCTGGCGAGCCGTCAACCGCAACCCACCGGCAAAGTGAAGCTGGTGGTCTGGGGGCTCCAGCTGGGCGAGGAGAGCGCGGGCTTACGCGCGCAGGTAGAGGAGTTTGAGAAGCGCTACCCCCACATCGAGGTGAGCCTGCTGTCGATGGGCGCGGGGCGCATGAACCCGCAGAAGCTGATGACCGCCATTGTGGGCAATGTGGCGCCCGACGTGATTTTCCAGGACCGCTTCACCATTGGCGACTGGGCATCGCGCGACGCCTTTCGCCCGCTGGATGACCTGATCGCTCGCGACCGCAACGACCCCGACGGCATCCGCCCAGAGGACTTCTACAACGCCTGCTGGCAGGAAGCATGTTACAAAGGGAAGGTGTACGCTATTCCTGCCGGCACCGATAACCGCGCGCTCTACTACAACAAGCAACTTTTCCGTGAAGCCGGGCTCGACCCCAATCGCCCTCCGCAGACGTGGGATGAACTGCTGGAATACGCCAAAAAGCTGACCAAACGCAACCCGGACGGCACTTACGAGCGTATCGGTTTCATCCCCAACTACGGCAACTCGTGGCTGTATCTCTACTCGTGGCAGAACGGCGGCGAGTTCATGTCGCCCGACGGACGCACCTGCACCCTGAACAACCCGCGCACCGTGCAGGCGCTGGAATGGCTGGTGAAGGTATACGATGAGCTGGGCGGCGCGAAGAATATCAACGCCTTCGCCTCCGGGTTCCAGACCAACGAGATGGACCCCTTCTTCATCGGCAAGGTGGCGATGAAGATCGACGGCAACTGGGTGCTGAACAACATCGCCCGCTACAAGCCCGACCTGGATTTCGGCGTGGCGCCTGCTCCTGTGCCTGCCGCCCGCCTGCGCGGTGAACCGCCCTTCGAAGGACAGCCGAAGTTCATCACCTGGTCCGGGGGTTTTTCCTTCGCTATCCCGCGCGGGGCAAAGCATGTGGAAGAGGCGTGGCTGTTCATCAAGTGGATGAGCGGGGTGGAGAGCAACCTCATCTCCGCCCGTGCCCAGAAGGCATGGAACGAAAGCAAAGGTCGCCCCTACGTGCCCGGTCTCTCCGCCAACGTGAAAGTGAACGAGGCGGTGTTCCGCGAGCTGGCGCCCAGATCCGCCAAGTTCCGCGAGCCGTTGCGCATGTTCATCGACCTGATGCAGGTATCACGCTTCCGACCGGTAACCTTTGTGGGACAGCGACTGTGGGATGAGCATGTGCGCGCGTTCGATATGGCTATCCTGCACGAGATGACGCCCAAACAGGCGCTGGACGCCGGGGCGCAAACGGTTCAGCGCGAGCTGGACAAGGTCTTCACGCGCGAGAAGTACCCGATACTGGACATTCGCCTGCCGATGGCGCTGATTGCACTGGGGCTGGCGGCGTTCGTAGCGGTGGTGGCGGTGCTGGCAAGACGCTCGGGACCGGTGGGCAAGCTGGCACGCCCCGAAGCGGTGGCGGGATACCTGTTCGCCTCGCCGTGGATTATCGGCTTCTTCCTGTTCACGGCGGGTCCGATACTGGCGTCCATCGTGTTCAGCTTCTGCGACTACGATGTGCTTCATCCGCCCCGATACGTCGGCTTGCTGAACTACAAAGAGCTGCTGACGGTGGACTTCGGCTTCCTGAGCAAAGCCTTCTACAACGCGGGATATCTCGCCTTCTTCGGCATCCCACTGGGCATGAGCACCGGGCTGGCGATCGCCATGCTGTTGAATACGCAGGTGCGCGGGATGAGCGGCTACCGCACGGCGTACTACATGCCCTCTATCGTGCCGGTGGTGGCGTCGGCGGTGCTGTGGGCGTGGATACTGAACGGCGACCCGAACCGCGGGCTCATCAACGCGGCGTGGAAAGCCACGCTGGGGCAGTGGTTCGGCTGGGCGCCTCCCGGCTGGTTTGGTGTGCCGGAATGGAGCAAGCCCGGATTGATCGTGATGGGTCTTTGGGGTGCGGGAGGTGGCATGATTCTCTGGCTGGCAGGCTTGCAGGGCGTGCCCTCGCACCTGTACGAAGCGGCAGAGCTGGACGGCGCATCCCCCTGGGCGAAGTTCCGCCATGTCACCCTGCCCATGCTCTCGCCGTACATCTTCTTCAACCTCATTATGGGCACCATCCACGCTCTGCAGGAGTTCGACCGAATCTACATTCTGGGCGGCGTGGGCGCAGGCACCAGCAGTACCGGTCCCGGCGATAGCCTGCTCGTGCCGGTGATGTACCTGTTCAACAACGCCTTCACCTACTTCAAGATGGGCTACGCCTCTGCGCTGGCGTGGATCATCTTCATCATCATCCTGGCGCTGACGCTGATCCAGCTCAAGCTGGCTCCGCGTTGGGTGCACTACGAAGCAGAAAAAGGCAAATAGGAGGGAGAGCAAGCGATGAGTCGTCTGGAATTGGCGCACAGCCTCTCGCGTCGGCAGTTCCTGCAGGCGAGCACCACGCTGGCAGCAGGATTGGCAACCGCTCCGCTGATGGCCGGCGTGCATGTGGGAATCCAGAAGAAGGTGCGCGTTGGCGTGGTGGGAGGAAACTTCGGCGCGTCGTTCTACTTTCACGAGCACCCTGATTGTATCGTCGAGGCGGTCAGCGACCTCATCCCCGAACGCCGCCAGCGCCTGATGCAGGTGTACCGTTGCGAGAAATCCTACGAGTCGCTGGAGACGCTGATTCGAGACAGGAACGTGGAGGCGGTAGCCGTCTTCACCCCTGCACCCGACCATGTGAAGCACTCGGTGGCGTGTCTGAACGCGGGAAAGCACGTGCTGTGCGCGGTGCCAGCCTGTATGAGCGTGGAGGAGGCGGAGCAACTGCTGGATACGGTGAAGCGCACCGGGCTGACCTACATGCTGGCAGAGACCAGCTGGTATCACCAGTCGGTCATCACTGCACGCCGATGGTACCGCGAGGGCAAGTTCGGTAGCCTGTTCTACACCGAGGCCGAATACCATCACCCAGGGCTGGACGTGCTCTTCTACGACGAGAAGGGCAACCGCACGTGGCGCTACGGTTTCCCGCCCCTGCACTACCCCACGCACTGCACCGGCTATCTTGTGGGCGTGACGGGCGAGCGCATGACGCAGGTCTCCGCCGTCGGCTGGGGCGACGACTCGCCCATGCTGAAGGATAACGTCTTCAAGAACCCCTTCTGGAACGGAACTGCCTTCTTCACCACCAATCGGGGCAATGCGTTCCGCATCGGCGTCTACTGGAAGGCGGCGGTTGGCGGGTGCGAGCGCGGGCAATGGTTCGGTGATCAGATGAGCTACTTCGACCCGCATCCCAACGGAACCGGCTACATCATCCGCCGCGCCAGCGAGGTGCAGGAGAAGGACGATGCTGGCTTCGTGCGCACGCGGCCACAGCTGGAACAATACGAGCAACCGCAGTGGTGGAAGACCGATATGTTGCCCGAGCCTCTGCGCCACCCCAGCGGGCACGACGGCTCCCACACCTTCCTGACGCACGAGTTCGTGGACGCGCTGGTGAATAACCGCCGTCCCGACATCGATATTCATGCTGGGCTCGCGCTGACCGTGCCGGGCATCATCGCCCACCAGAGCGCACTGCAGGGCGGGAAGCAGTTGCCTATCCCGCAGTTTGACCCAGCGTCACATTAAAGCCCCACGTTGTTAAAGATGACCAGCTTCTCGATGGTCATCTCCCGGACGGCGTAGTGGGGTCCCTCGCGCGTGTTGCCGCTGGACTTCACGCCGCCGTAGGGCATCTGGTCGGTGCGAAAGGTGGGCGCTTCGTTGATCAGCACGCCCCCGAATTGCAACCGTTTTGCCATCTCGAACGCAGTCTGGATGGACGCGGTGAACACGCCGGCTTGCAAGCCGTATTCCGTGCCGTTCGCCAGTTCTACCGCCTCGTCCAGCGTGCGGAAGCGCGTGATGCCTACCACCGGACCGAACACTTCGCGACAGAACACCTTCATCTCCGGCGTCACGTCCGCCAGCACCGTGGGTTTGAGTATTGTTCCCTCCACTTCGCCGCCGCAGAGCAGGCGCGCCCCGGCGGACACTGCCTCGTCGATCCACGCCTTCACGCGGTCGCGGTCGGCAGTGGTGATGAGAGGTCCCACCTGCGTCTTCTCGTCCAGCGGGTTGCCAACCACCAGTTCCTGCACGCGCTCGGTCACCATCCGCTCGAACGTGTCGGCGACTGCTTCCTGCACCAGTACCCTCTGCACCGAGATACAGCTCTGCCCGGCGTGCGAGAATCCGTGCGTGGCAACCGCCTGCGCTGCCGATTCGAGGTCTGCGTCCTCGAACACAATCAGCGGAGACGAATTGCCAAGCTCCAGCAACACCTTTTTGTGCGGGGCGCGGGCGCGAATCGCTCGACCGACCTCCACACTGCCCGTGAAGGAGATGAGAGGTACGTCGGGATGCTCCACCAGCGCGTTGCCTACCTCACTGCCGGAGCCGGGCACGACGTTGAGCCAGCCGCGCGGCAGGTCTGCCTCCATCAGCAGTTCCGCCAGCATCAGCGCAGTGATGGGTGTTGCGCTCGCCGGTTTCAGCACGACGGCACAACCCGCCGCCAGCGCGGGAGCCACCTTGTGGCACACGAGATTGAGCGGAAAGTTGAAGGGCGTGATCGCGCCCACCACGCCGATCGGCTCGCGCACGGTGAAAGCGAACTTGCCCATGCCCGCCGAGGACGCCCCCATCGGAATCACCTCTCCCGCTAGCGTGCGTGCCTCCACCGCAGAGAAGGTCAGCGTGGACACCGCGCGTGCCACCTCTATTCTCGCCGTACGGATGGGTTTGCCCGCCTCCAGCGCGATGGTGCGGGCGAAGTGCTCGCGACGCTGTTCCAGCAGGTGTGCTGACCGGCTCAGTATCTCTGCCCTTCGGTAGGGCGGCAGGGGATGCGACATTGCCCGCCGGGCGCACGCAACGGCTTCCTCAACCTGCTGAGCATCTCCTGTCGACACCACGCCCACCAGTGTGCCGTCGTAGGGCGAGCGCACCTCGATCCATCGCTCTGTCTCATGCCACCGCCCATCAATCCACAGCCCGAACCGTTGCATGGCAAGCACCTCGCCAGCATGTCATCGTCTGCTTGAGCGCAGTTGACCTCGCTTCTTTCCGGCTGTATACTACCATTGGGGAGAAAAAGGTGTCAATGGTAGGGAATCCTGATGCTTGAGTGCATCAGCATAGCCGATGTAGTCGCAGGGGGCGAACGCAATGGGTAAGGCTCACCTGATGAGTGACCGATGGATCGTTTCGGACTCCGAACACCTCGGGGGTGCACCGCGCGTTCGGGGCACGCGCATCTCGGTTGCGCTTCTGCTGGAACTGCTTGCCTGTGGGATGACTATTCCCGACATCGTGCGCGAGTACCCAAGCTTGACAGAGGAAGCGATCCGGGGAACGCTCCGAGAGCTGGCACAAAACTTCGAGTCGCCGAAAGTTAGAACGGCTTCATGAGAATCCTGCTGGACGAAAACTTGCCGGAATCCCTGCTACCTGCTCTCCGCGCGCTCGGGCACGAGGTGGACTCCGTCAACAGCTTGAGACTGAAGGGGCTGGACAACAGCACCCTGTACTTGCAAGTTGCTCAGGCGTACGACCTTTGCTTCACGCGAGATGCCGGTTTCGTTCACAACGTACGTCAAATGTCTGGTAGTTCTAAAGTGAAACTACTGCGTGTCTATCTTCCACAGAAGCCTGCCCCACAATTCGTGGCAGATTTCGTCAGCGCGTTCAGAACGACAGACTGGTCTCAATACGCAAACGGTGACGACTGGCCATCGCAGTAGCATACACATATCGGAATATCACCTCTACCCCCCTTCCTTTACCGACCGACGTGGTAGCCACACCTGCCTGTGCCATGCTACCAGCAGTACGGTTACCAGTGTCAGCGCGACAAACGGCAGGACGAACCAGCGCATGACGAGAGTGTACTCGTCCAGCGCATCATGCTCGCTGGCGTGCAGGATCAGATACACCACGTAAAACACATAGTAGGCTACAAACAACGTCCCTTCCCACCGCTTGATTTCAAATCCGTTAAAGAAGACAGGAAGACACGCCAGCGACACCGCCACCATCACCGGCGCGTCGAAGCGAACAACCGCTTGCGCCACTTCCAGCCCCGAAGGAGACACCACCGTGCTGAACCCCAGCACCAGCAGGATATTGAAGATATTACTGCCCACCACGTTGCCCACCGCGATGTCGCGCTCTCCACGAACGCTGGCGATAACCGACGTAGCCAGCTCGGGCAGGGAAGTGCCTACCGCGACGATAGTAAGACCGATGATCAGCTCACTCACGCCCAGTATGCGTGCCAGCGCAACCGCCCCATCCACCATCCAGCGGGAACCCAGCACCAGCCCAGCCAATCCTGCCACAATCAATCCAGCAAGGCGCACATATCCACGCCAGCCGGGCGCAACGGAGCCGTCTCCGTCAGGCAGTTCTTTCTCCAGAGTAGGGTCTTGCCGAGCAGTGCGTGCCATCCAGACAAGATAGACGAGGAAGATACCTGTCAGCAGAAAACCATCGGCACGGGATAGGTGTCCGTCTTTGCCCAGCACCATGAACAGCAGGGCAGTGCCTATCATCAGCGGTACTTCGATGCGAAAGACACGCTTGCTCACCGCCAGCGGCGCCGCCACTGCCGACAGCCCCAGTATCAACAGCACATTGACGATGTTACTGCCGACCACGTTGCCTACCGCGATGTCTGGCTGACCACGGTAGCTGGACAGTACAGACACCGCTATCTCAGGCGCGCTGGTACCGAACGCCACCAGGCTCAAGCCGATTACCACGCGCGGTATTCCCAGCAACAGCGCCAGCCGCGATGCCCCGCGTACCAGCCATTCGCCGCCCACCAGCAGAACGGCCAACCCCGCTACCAGTAAACCCAGCTTCTCCAAATCGCCTCCTGCGTGTGCCCTATCGGGTGAGGAACGTACCTGCCAGTGATTCTACCCCAGCCAGCACGCTCATCAGCATCAGCATGGTGGCGGTGGTCGGCAGGTCAAACACGATCGACACCAGCAACCCCGCGATGGTTGCGACCAACGCATTGACGATTGCCAGCACCGCGACCCGCGTCAGGCGGCGCGCCACCATCAGCGCGCCCAGTGCAGGCAACACCAGATAGCCGAAGACCAGAACCAGCCCCACCAGATGGATCACCACGCCGATAAACCCACCCAGCATCAGGTAGAAGGCGAACTCCCACAGTCGGGTGCGGTAACCCAGCGCCTGCGCCGTCTCGCTATCAAAGGCGACCAGAAGAAACTCCTTGCGCATCAGCAGGAAGACCGCCAGTACCAGCACACCTAAAAGCCAGATGCGCGTCACCTCCTCCGGCGCCACCGCCAGAATGTCTCCCGCCAGCAGGTGCTGAACCTCTTCCATGCCATGCGCACCTTTAGAAGCAAGCAGAACGGTCAGCGCGGAAAAGGTGAGGAACACCGCACCGATCAGCGCCTCACGCGAGATACGCCGCTCGCCCCACGGCTGGGCGAAGAAGGCAGAACCTGCCAGCGCAAACAGGATGGCGCTGAGTAGCGGATGCCACCCCACCAGAAGCGCCAGCGCCACTCCCGCCGCGCTCACCTGCGCCAGCGCCGCCCCCACAAACACGATGCGCTTCAACACCACATACACGCCGAGATACCCGCCCACCAGCGCCAGAACGATGCCCACACGCAGGGCGTCCTGCACCATCGGCGACCGCCACGTCTCCAGCCACTCAGGCATCGCCACACAGACCTCCTGTTTCGCGCACCGCCACCAGATAGTGCCCGTTTACCCTCTGCACGCACACCGGCACCCCGTACACTTCCTGAAGCACCGGCTCCTGCATGAGATCCGATGCCTCGCCCACCAGCAGACGCCCCTCCAGCAACACGCCCAATCGCCCCGCATAACGAGCCACCACGTTCAGCACATGGCTGACCAGCACGATGGTCAACCCCTGTTCGGCATGGAGGCGCTCGATCAGCGCGAGGATGGCAGCTTCGGTGGGGAGGTCCAGCCCGTTAGTAGGTTCGTCTAACACCAGCAGGCGCGGCTCCACCGCCAGCGCCCGGGCGATCAGCACCCGCTGACGCTGACCTCCGGACAGATCGCGGTAGAGCCGATGCGCCATGTCTGCCAACCCCACCTGCTGGAGGCATTGCATGGCGAACGCGCGGTCGGCGCGAGAGGGCGAACGCATGAACCCCACGCGCGGATAGCGCCCCATCAGCACAATGTCCAGCGCGGTGAGCGGGAAGAGAGCGTCCAGCATCTCGCGCTGGGGCACGTAGCCGATACGCAGTCCCTCGGCGCGAGCGACCTGCCCGCTGAGCGGTTTCAGGATGCCCAGCAGACAGCGCAGGAGCGTGGTCTTGCCGGAGCCGTTGGGTCCCACCAGCCCGAAGAAGTCGCCCTGCAGGATGTCCAGCTGGACATCGCTCAGCACCACCTGTCGCCCGTATCCCAGCTCTACGTTCTGGAGCCGGATAAGCGGTTCGCCCATGCTGTTGCCTCCCCTGTTGCGGTTTCTACCTGCCTGCCACCGCACTGGCAACGCGATTGACCATCGCGTCGATCATGCTGAAGTAGTCGGTAGTTCCCTCTGCGCCCACCGCCGCGGGCAGTACCACCACCTTCGCACCGGTCTCGCGGGCGATAGCGTCGGCGAACCGACGCGGGCGGAAGTGCTCCATCAGGATCACCCGGCAGTTCGCCGCCTTCATGCGGGCAATCACCTCGCGCAGGTAGCCCGGCGAGGGCGGAATGCCAGGCTTCGGCTCCACCGTTGCCAGCTCCTGCAGACCAAATCGCTGGAGGAAATACGGCAGGCTCTTGTGGTACACCACCACGGGCGCACCGCGATAGGGCGCCAGCGCGGACTGCCACCGCTTCAGGTGCTCATCCACCTTGCGCACAAACGCCGCGTAGCTGTTCTCGTAATCCTGCGTGTGTGCCGGGTCCACCCGCTTCAAGCCCTCCAGAATCCCCTTTGCGGCGAGCTTGGCATTGGCGGGGTCGAACAGATAATGCGGGTTGCCGTAGACGTGGATGTCGCCCATCGAGGGGTCTACTCGCCCGGTGGGCACCTCCAGCTTCTTCACCCGCACCGAGCAATCCACATATCCGGGCGCGCCGCGCAGGATAGACGAGTTGCGTGCTCCTGCCAGCAGGTCGTCCGCCCACAGGTCGAGGTCCATTCCTACCCGCACGAACAGCCGCGCACGCGAGAGCTCCACCGCCATGCTCGGGCGAGGCGTCACCAGATGGAAGTCGTCTTGCGGACGCGCAAGCGCACTCACCTGTACGTGCCTGCCACCGATCTGCTTCACGATGTCCGCCACGTCGGTGAAGGTAGCCACCACGCGCACCTGCGCCGAGGCGGGTATAGCCACCAGCAACCAGAGAGCTATCATCCACCGCTTCATGTTGCACCTCCTATTGTGTACTCTCCAGCGGATGCGAGTGCGGACCGAAACCAAACATCAGCTGTAACATCAGCTCGTTACGCACGTCGTCATCCGCGGGCTTCAGGTTGCGCCACTGCAGGCGGATGAAGGACTGCTCGTTCAGGCGATGGGTGAGTATCGCGCTGAGCGCACGGTCGGCGCCGCTCACGTCCTCATCAGCCGTCAGGAAGGCGCGCTTCGACCAGTCGTAGCGCACGCCGTACTCCCAGTAGCGGTCGGGCTTGTAGGAAGCCAGCAGGTAGTAGCCGTGCCGGTTGACTCCTACACCACCGCTCTCGCGCCGATGCTGGAGGTACTCGCCCGCCAGCAGGAGCCTCTGCCCTGCCCCATAGAAGCGACGGTACTGGAAGTCTGCCCCCAGCAGGCGCAGGTTGTCGCCGTTGAGGGCGCGGGTGGTCAGCCCCGAAAACCCGATCTCCAGCTCGTTATCGCGGTTGATGACGGGCGCCAGCGTCAGGCGTGCCATGCGCAGGAGCTGTCCTCCTGCCCCCAGCTGCTCGTCCAGCCCCTCTTCCACCCCCAGCGCCGCGTGGTCGTCGAGCGTGAACAGCCCAAGGCGCAGCTCGGCGTACAGATTGCGCGCCGGTATCAGGTAGTTCAGCGTACCGCCGTTGGACAGGGCGCCGTGTTCGCTGAGCAGGTTGGTTACCGGCAACGGGTAGTCGCGGTAGAGCAGTTGATGCGGATGGATGGGGTTCACTCTGCCGAAGGGCAGGCGCATTCTGCCCAATCGCGCCCCAAACGGCGTATTGCCCAGCTGGATGACGGTGGCATATGCTTCCTCCAGCTCCGCCGAGAAATCATGCTCGGAACCCAGAGCCACAATCGCATCGAACCGGACGCTGGGGTAAACGAAGCTCTGGAAAGCCAGCTCCAGTTCGTCCAGCTGATAGCGGTTGCGATTCTCATCGCGCTTGCGGTCCTGGAACAGCGCGCCGCCGTTTGCCACCACACTGATCTGTGGCAGGTTGGTTGCAGGCGCCACTGCCACCGCGGGCTGTGCTTCCTGTTCTGCCAGTTTCTGCTCCAGCTCCTGCAGACGCTCGGTCATTCGCTGGATCTGCGCCTTCAGGTCATCGATCTCTTTTTGCAGGGCGGGGTCGGGTGCGCCCAGAGCAACGCCCGCCACGCCCATCAGGACGAAGAGCGTCATGATGAAAGCACGCATAGATTACACCTCCTCTGCAAAGTAATAGAAAGGCACCGACGTGTTCGCTTACACGTCGCCAGACGATCGTCGACCAGGCTGTGCGGGGTTAGCCGAGAGGAGGTGCACGCGTGGTGATAGCGCCTGCCGGTTCTCGACAAACAAGGGGACGGGCAGGCAGTGAACACGAAGAAGCCTCGCCAAATATCGCCACCAGCAGGGGACTGGCTATCTGCGCCATACTGCTGGACTCCCACTGGCACGCCACGCACTGGACAACACAGGAGGCGCCTTCGCACCGGATGCCCGCCGAGTCCCGAGGCGCGCGCACGAGATGATGGTGCGCAAAGGGCAACACCATCACCCATATAAGCCAGAAAACGGCTACTATCGCGAACCTCGTGCGAGCCATAGCAAGCGATTACTCCCTTTCTATACTACCATACGTCTTGCAGTCAGGCAAGTGATGCACTCCTCCGGGCAAATTACATGCTCTGCATCCTTTCGTCACCAATGCCGATAATCAAAAACAGGCAATCATGCGGGGGAGCGGTTGAGATGAGACGAATGCACCACTGCGCAATGCTTGCAACCATCGCCGTGCTCTCAACGCTGGCAGGCTGTGGAGGTGTGGTGCTGAGCACCAGCAAGCAGATGCTGAACCCACTGGGTTTGCAGGGCAGGAGTGCCTCCGCCGATGCGGTTCTCACGGTGAGTGGGCTGACCACACGCATCACGGCAGACCGGCAGAACGCCCTCCAGTTCACCTTGAGCGACCAGACCGTCTCCGGCAATCCATACGAGGGCATGAGTCAGATGGAGATTACCCAGCGTGCCGTAGTCCTGATGAGTGTTGCCTCCTCTGGATCCCTGCCCAGTACCATCACTCTGCGCGATGTGAACCTGAATGCGGTGGTGCACGTCTCGGAAGGCACGCGAACCTCTACGCCAGTACAGTTCCGATACGCCGGCTTCCTTACCCTTGACAGGCAACCCGATGGCAGCTACAAAGCGCGCGAGCCGTTGGTGCTATCTCACACGCTCGACCGGTTCGAAGGGTCAGCGCTGATTGCGATGCTCATCTCTGGTGGTGCAAACACCGTCACATGTGGGCTCACCTTCACCGCCGATACCAGCTCCCCCAATATCCCAGAGGGCAGTGCGGTCCGCGTAACCCTGCAGTTTGACGCAGGCAACGCGACCGTGAGGTGGTAGATGTCGCCATCCCGAAGGAAACCCCTTCTGAGGCGTCGAAGCCCTCAGTGAGTATTGACGACCGTCAGGAGGGGCGAACGATGGAACCGAAATATGTCATCGGACTGGACTATGGCACCAACTCCGTGCGCACCCTGGTGGTCAGGGTGCAGGACGGCTACGAATCAGGAACTGACGTTTTCGAATATCCGCACGGCGACGCCGGCATCCTGCTGGACAGCTCCGACCCCAACCTCGCCCGACAGCACCCCGCAGACTATCTGCAGGGCGCCGAGGTGTCGGTGCGCAAGGCGCTGGAGGACGCCCGCAAGAACGACCCCGACTTCGCGCCGGAGCGCGTCATCGGCATCGGGGTGGATACAACCGGTAGTACGCCCCTGCCCGTGGACGAAAATGGCGTCCCTCTCGCTTTCCACGAGCGCTTCAGCAAGAACCTGAACGCGATGGCTTGGCTGTGGAAAGACCATACCTCCACCCGCGAAGCAGAGACCATTACCGAGACCGCCGCGCGGATGCGCCCGCAATACCTTGCCAAGTGCGGTAACTCCTACTCCTCCGAGTGGTTCTGGGCAAAAATCTGGCACTGCCTGAATACCGACCCGGAGGTTTTCGAGTCCGCGTATACGTGGGTGGAATGCGCCGACTGGATACCCGCCGTGCTGACAGGCAACGACCATCCCTCGCGCATCCTGCGGGGCGTGTGCGCCGCGGGACACAAGGCGCTATATAACCCGCAGTGGGGTGGCTTGCCCGATAAGGAGTTCCTGTCTGCCCTGCACCCGAAGCTCGCAGAGCTCCGCGATCGGCTGTATGACGTTGCCTACACCTCCGACCATCCTGCGGGACGTTTGACCGCCGAGTGGGCGCAGAAGCTGGGCTTGCCGGAGGGGATTCCGGTGGCTGTCGGCGCGTTCGATGCCCATCTTGGCGGCGTGGGAGCCGGTATCAAACCGGGCACGCTGGTGAAGATTGTGGGCACTTCGTGCTGTGATATGATGGTGGTGCCCAACACCGAGGCGCTGGCGGACATCCCCGGCACCACCGGCATCGTGGACGGTTCCATCCTGCCGGGCTACTACGGCATCGAGCTCGGACAGAGCGCATTTGGCGACATCTACAACTGGTTCGTGAACTACATCGAGCCTGGTGGACCCGACCTCGGCTCGCACGAGGCGTTGACGGCTAAAGCGCAATACCTCAAGCCCGGTCAATCCGGACTGCTGGCGCTGGACTGGAACAACGGCAACCGCTCCATCCTGGGCGACCAGCGATTGGTGGGACTGCTGATTGGACAGACTCTGCACACCACGCCGGATGAGGTCTACCGTGCGCTCATCGAAGCCACGTGTTACGGCTCGCTGGTGATCATGAACCAGCTCGAGAAGTACGGCGTGGCGATTAAGGACGTGATTGCCTGCGGAGGCATCGCCGAGAAGAACCCGCTGGTGATGCAGATTCTGGCGGACGTGAGCGGACGCACCATCCGTATCTCGCGCTCGTCGCAGACCTGCGCTCTGGGTGCCGCAATCGCCGGCGCGGTGGTGGCAGGCAAAGAGGCAGGCGGCTACGCGACGTTCGAGGCGGCGCAATCCGCCATGTGCGGGTTGAAGGAGCGCGTGTATGAACCGAACCCGCAGGCGCACGCGGTGTACCGCGAGCTGTTCGCGCTGTACATGGACCTGCACGATGCATTCGGCACGCGCGAGTGGCAGGGCAACCTGCACCACGTGATGAAGCGCCTGATCGACATCCGCAACGCCGTCCGGCAGAACAGCTGAAGTCGTGTGGGTTGCAGGGGACGACGGCGAGATGCTTCGCGTTCGCGCCTCAGCATGACAGGTTGAATTGGGGGGCGAGGGATCCCCACTGAGCCGAAGAAAGAACCTAACCCCCGTCCCCTTCCCTGCAAGGGAAGGGGAGCGAACGCCTCTCCCCGCGTCGGGGAGAGGTCGGGAGAGGGGTCTCATCCGGCTCACGAGGAGATTCGCCCTCCACATAGGCAAAGCAACACTCTGCAAGGCGAGGGATCCCCACTGAGCCGAAGAAAGAACCTAACCCCCGTCCCCTTCCCTGCAAGGGAAGGGGAGCGAACGCCTCTCCCCGCGTCGGAGGGGTCTCAACCGGCTCACCGGAGTTTCGCCCTCCACGCGCTAAGAAGCAACACTCTGCAGGGGGAGGAACCCCCTGCCGAGCCGTTTCCCGTGTCATTGCGAGCCTTCGCAAGAAGGCGAAGCAATCCCCCACACATCACTGCAGGCACAGGCGATTGCTTCGTCGCTTCGCTCCTCGCAATGACACGATCGTCACCACCCTTGACCCCTTTTCCCAGATCATGGAATAATATCAACGATTGAACAGATGTTCAAATGTTCATCATAGAGGAATTGTAAAGATGAAGATACGAGCGTTCAGCACAGAGTGCGAACCGCATCAGCCCACGGACGAGACGACCCTCGCCCGTGTCCAGCAATCCCTGCCCGATGCCCACACGCTGGAGCGCATGGGCGAAATCTTCAGCGCACTGGGCGATTCTACCCGCCTTAGTCTGTTGCTCGCGCTCAGCCGCCAGCCGCTGTGCGTGCACGACCTGTCGCAGATACTCGGCGTCAGCGCAAGTGCGGTCTCACATCAGCTGCGCACCCTGCGGATGCTGAGGCTGGTCACGTCGCGCCGGGCGGGCAAGCGGGTGTTCTACTCGCTGGACGACGCCCACGTATATCGCTTGCTGGAGGAAGGTTTGCGTCACGCTCAGGAGCGATAACGGAAATGGTATCCGGCGGTTCGCAACCTGCTTCTGGCATCCGGAGCCGCACATTCCGCGTGGAAGGGATGGATTGTGCCGACTGCGCGGTCGGGTTGGAACACGCCCTTCAGCGGGTACCGGGCGTGATGCGGGCGAAGGTGTACTTCGGCTCCACCACCGTGCGCGTGTGGTCTTCGCCAGAGGTGAGCGATGCCATGCTTCGCCGCGCCGCGCAGGAGGCGGGTTTTCGCCTGCAATCCACTACACATCATCACGAGCACGCCGAACGCTGGCGCGTTGGCATCGTAGTCATCGCCTCCCTGCTGGGCATTCTGGCGTTCATCCTGCAGAGACTGCACTTGCCAGCGTGGGCTTTCCTGCCAGTCTACCTGGGCGCGATTCTGCTGGGTGGAACGCCCACCTTCCTCGGCGGCTGGCGTGCCTTCCGCAACCGAGCTCTGGACACCGATGCGCTGATGACTATCGCCGTGCTAGGGGCGATGGGACTGGGCGAGTGGGCGGAAGCCACCGCGGTCGTCTGTCTGTTCGCTATCGGCAACCTGCTGGAGCATCTGACCACCGAGCGCACCCGGCGTGCTATTCGCCAGTTGATGGACTCTGCTCCCGAGACGGCAACGGTAGTCACCGAAGAGGGCTTGCGCACCGTGCCTGCCGAGCTGGTGCGCGAGGGAGAGCGGATTCGCGTGCGGGCAGGTGAACGCTTCCCGCTGGACGGAGAGGTGGTTGAAGGCACTTCCGACGTCGACCAGTCCACCATCACGGGCGAGAGCCGCCCCGTGCCCAAGTCGCCGGGACAAGAGGTGTTCGCAGGCACGCTCAACCAGACGGGCATGGTGGATGTGCGCGTTACCCGCACCTACGAGAACACCACCCTCGCCCGCCTGATCCACATGGTGGAAGAAGCACAGGAGCACAAAGCCTCCCTCCAGCATCTCGTCGATCGCTTCGCCAGAGTGTATACTCCCGCGGTCATCCTGCTGGCGATACTGCTTGCCACCGTGCCGCCGCTCATCTGGGGGGACTTTGGGCGCTGGTTTTTCCGCAGTCTCAGCCTTCTGCTCATCGCCTGCCCGTGCGCGCTGGTCATCTCCACCCCTGTGGCGCTGGTCGCCGCGCTGGGGAGCGCATCGCGCCGGGGCGTGCTGATCAAAGGTGGTCTGTTCGTGGAGGCGATGGCACAGGTACGCGCCTTCATTTACGACAAGACGGGCACACTCACCACCGGCAAACTGCGCGTGCGCGACGTGCATTCACTGGATGAACTCACCGCCGATGAGTTGCTGGCGATAGCGGCGGCGGTGGAGTCAGCATCCACACACCCGCTGGCAGAGGCGATACGCGAGGAGGCATCCCGCAGAAACCTGATCCCGCCGCCTGCGGAAAACTGCACCGTCATTCCCGGCAAGGGTGCGCAGGGGGTGGTTGACGGCAAGGTGTGTCGGGTGGGCAATGCGGAGTTCGCCTGCACCTACGTAGCGCAGGACCTGCCCATGCTGTCCAACGGCGAGCAGGAGGGCTGGGCGCAGGTATGGGTGTGCATGGACGGCAAGACGGTTGGGCGTATCCTGTTCGAGGACAGCAGGCGATCCGAGGCGGCGGAGGTCATTGAACATTTGCGCAGGCAGGGGATACGGTATCATGTGATGCTGAGCGGAGATACGGAACACGCCGCTCAGCGAGTGGCTCGCGAACTGGGGCTGGACGAGGTGCGTGCCCGGCTGTTACCAGAGCAGAAGGTGGAAGCGGTGCGCGAACTGCGCCAGCGGCTCGGAGAGGTGGCGATGGTGGGCGACGGCATCAACGATGCGCCCGCGCTGAAGACGGCGACGGTGGGCATCGCCATGGGGGCGATCGGCAGTGATGTGGCGATCGAGGCGGCAGACATCGCCCTCATGAACGACGACCTGCGCCTCCTGCCTTATCTCGTGCGCCTGAGCCGACGCACGGTGCAGATTATCCGCCAGAATATCGCCTTCGCCATTGGCACGAAGCTGTTGCTCCTGATGATTGCCGCGCCGGGTTATCTGCCGCTATGGCTGGCGGTGATGGGAGATATGGGGGTTTCACTGCTGGTCACCCTCAACGCGCTGAGGTTGACCGTTGATAAGAGCATTGATGTGGCTTGTAAATAGTATCATTCTGACATTTATCGATGTCATTCTGAGCGAAGCGAAGAATCTCAGCGATGCTTCGCCTGCGGTTCAGCAGGATACGTTAATCGGAGGGCGAGGTTCTGTTCGTACCGCCTCCGTATCATTGCGAGGAGCGCAGCGACGAAGCAATCGCCTCTGACTATCGCGATCCGCAGGGGATTGCTTCGCCTGCCTGAAGGCAGGCTCGCAATGACACCTCTTTTGTCACCCTGAGCGAAGCGAAGGGTCTCAGCCAGCGAGAAAGCGAGATGCTTCGCCTGCGGCTCAGCATGACAACGATAAGGAGCAAACAGCAAAAATACGGCAGGTGATACTGACGTGAGCGGGCATCATTTCATCAAGAGCCCCCTGCGTTTTCCGGGTGGGAAGTCACGCGCGGTGAACCAGATACTGTCTCTTATTCCGCCCTTCAGCGAGTACCGCGAGCCGATGGTGGGGGGTGGGTCGGTGTTCTTTCGCGTGAAACAGCTCTATCCCGACCGGCGCTACTGGATCAACGACATCAATGCCGAACTCTACTGCTTCTGGAAGACTCTGCAAACGGATCCCAATTCGCTGGTGCAGGCAGTGCGCGAAATCAAGGAGAAGGCCACAGACGGAAGGAGCCTGTTCTACAGCCTGCTCGAGCGCTACGGCACCGGCACAGAGCTGGAGCGCGCCGTACGCTTCTTCGTGCTGAATCGCATCACCTTCTCCGGCACTGTAGACTCGGGTGGGTATTCCGAGCAGGCGTTTCATGCACGGTTCACGCTTTCCTCCATCCGTGCACTGGAAATGGCGCATCATGTGCTGAACCACACCACCATCACCAATCTGGACTATGCAGAAGTGGTAACCGCGCCCGGTGAAGATGTCTTCGTCTTCCTCGACCCACCCTATTACTCGGCGGCGGATTCGCGCCTCTACGGCAAGCGCGGTCGTCTGCATACCGAGTTCGATCACGAGCGGTTCGCCTCGGTCATACAGGCTTGTCCCCATCGCTGGCTCATCACCTATGACGACTGCCCAGCGGTGCGCCGGCTGTTCCGCGACGCCTGCATTGTGGAGTGGGAATTGCAGTATGGCATGAACAACTACAAGCAACCCACCGCGCGCCCGGGCAGGGAGCTCTTCATCGCCAACTACGACATCCGTTCCCGCTATGCCAGGCAGATGGCTCTGGTGCTGGAGCGAAAGATGCACTACGGGGAGGCGGAGTAGCCCGCCGTGTCCTCCAGCACCGCCAGTGTGCGTCGGGCGGACTCATCCCAGCGGAACTGCTTCGCCCGTTCCAGTCCCCGCTCCACCAGCTGATGACGCAACGCCTCGTCGGTCGCTAAGCGCACGATGCCCTCAGCGATGGATTCCACGTCGCGCGGGTTCACCAGCACGCCGGCGTCTGCCACCACTTCCGGCATCGCAGAGGTATCGGAAACCAGCACGGGCGCACCACAGCCCATCGCCTCCAGCGGGGGCAAGCCGAACCCCTCGTAAAGCGACGGATACAGCAGGGCATCCGCCGCCGCATACACACCCGGCAGGTGCTCACGCGGAATATAGCCCGCCAGCATCAGCATTTGTTCGATGCCCAGCTGACACGCCCGGCTCAGGATGTGCTCGTGTTGCCAGCCCGGCGCGCCCACCAGCACCAGAGGTGGCAGTCTTGCTCCCTGACGTGCGGCGGCGTACGCCTCCAGCAGTCTCGGCAGGTTTTTACGCGGCTCCAGCGTGCCCACAAACAGCAGGAACCGTTCCGGCAGACGGTAGCGCTGGCGCACCGTCTCCTTGAGAGAGCGCGCGTGCTCGCTGTTGAAAAAGGAATCCAGCCCGTAGGGGATGACGACCAGCTTCTGTTCCGGCACACCGTACAACCGCCGGACATCCATGGCGGTCGCCTGCGAGATGGCGATGACCCGGCGGGCGCGGTGCACGCTTCGTCGCGTCACGGCTCGAAGGTAGGCACGGCGCACGGGGTGAATGGTCTCGGGCGACACCTCGAAGTTCAGGTCGTGCACCGTGACCACTCCCGCACCCCTCCAGCTCAGGGGAAGCACGAACGCGGGGGAGAAGAACACCTCCACGCGATGACGCTTCAGCAGGCGTGGCAGAACCGTCTGCTCCCACAACACCCGCTGAGCACCCGAACGAAGCGGGCTCCGAGAAGGAACCCATCGCGCATGGCTCCCTTCTGGAAGAGGCAGTTGAGACGGCTCACCGAAAAGCACCACTTCATGCGCCGTCGCCTGCGCGATGAGATCAGGCATCAGCGCGCGGATATAGTGCTGGATACCCGTGTGCGTGGTGGACAGCAGGTGCACGTTGACGCCGATTCGCATCCTTTACAGCACTTCTAACGGGCGCAGGGCGGATTGCAGAGCCTCTGCCTCTGAAGGGGTCAAATCGCGAAGCGGCGGGCGTACGCTCATCGATGGCAAACCGCGCCAGGTGCAGATTCGCTTGATGGCAGGGATGAACGAGAACCTATCCACCGCCTCCAGCACGGCGAGCAAGCGATGGTTCAGCGCGGAGATATCCTCTGCGCGGCGGAAGGTGGTATCCAGATGCACCACCAGTTCGGGCAGGGCGCTCGCCAGACCGGAGATACACCCCCTCGCCCCGGAAGCCAGCGCGTCCGCCAGCAGGTTCTCCGCGCCCACGAATATCTGCAGGCGAGGAAACCGCAGGAGGAAAGAGAGGAGAGTATCCCACTCGCCGGAGCTGTCCTTCAAGCCTGCCAGATGAGGATAGTCCAGCAGAGCCTCCACCACCTCCGCGGTGATACGGACCCCTGCCAGAGCCGGATAGTTGTAGAGGAGAACGGGGATGTCCACTGCCTCCAGCAGGCGCATATAATACGTCGCCAGCCCCTCATCGGTCACAGGCTTGTAGTAGAACGGCGGGATGACCAGAATGGCGTCACAGCCCTGTTGCTGGGCAAACCGACTGAGGCGAAGGGTTTCGGGCAGGTTCGCACAGCCGGTTCCCGCGATGACCTTCAGGTCGCCCGCGCATTCGCGAACGGTAGCGATGATGCGCTCGCGCTCTTCGACGCTCAGCGAGGTGCCTTCGCCGGTGGTGCCACACACTACCAGTCCCACTACCCCACGCTGGCGTTGCCATTCCACCAGCGCCGGGAAGGTATCGAAGTCCACCTCCCCTGTTGCGGTAAAGGGGGTCACCAGAGCGGTGTAGACCCCCTGAGGAAGCGGAGCGGACATACGAGCCTATTCTCCTCCAGCGGGTTGCGGTGACGGCGAGGGCTGTGGAGCAGGTGTTCCCGCCTGTCGGATGAACGGCATAAGCAGGTCCACCGGAACCGGGATGATGGTGGTGCTTGCGCTTTGCGCGCTCATCTCGCTGATGGTCTGGAGGTAGCGCAACTGCAGAGCCGCGGGTTGAGCTGCCATCATCTGCGCCGCCTGCACCAGTCGCTCAGCCGCCTGGAACTCGCCTTCGGCGTTGATGACCTTGGCGCGGCGCTCGCGCTCGCTCTCTGCCTGGCGCGCCATCGCCCGCTTCATCGTGTCGGGCAGAACCACATCGCGCACCTCCACCGTCTGCACCTTCACGCCATAGGGCTCGGTCTGCTCGTCGATAATGGTCTGCAGTTGCTGGTTGATTTTGTCGCGGTGGGCGAGCAGGTCGTCCAGCTCCGCCTGACCGAGCGTGCTTCGCAGGGTGGTCTGCGCGATGAGCGACGTGGTGCGGATGAAGTTCTCGATGCGGGTCACCGCTGCCGCGGGGTCAATCACGCGGAACAGCACAATCGCATCCACGGTCACCGGCACGTTGTCGCGCGTCATCACCTCCTGACGCGGCACATCCATCGTCACCAGGCGGGTATCCACGCGGATGGGACGGTCGATATAGGGCAGCAGGAAGATGATGCCCGGTCCTTTCACGCCCAGCAATCTTCCCAAACGCAATACAACCGCGCGCTCCCATTCCGGCAGGACGCGCAGGGTCGCGCGCAACACGAGAATGATAAAGATCACCAGCGCGATCAAAAAGGCGCCGGACTCGCTTGCCAGCAGTTGCTCGATGGTTGTCATGATGTGGGTTCCTCCTTCCTCACGATGGCGGTCAAGCCCTCCATGCGCTCGATAACCACCCGTTCGCCCGCCTTGATGGAATCTCCTTCGGTGACAGCGTTCCAGTAGGTACCGTCATAGAAAATCTTGCCTCGTGGTGCGATGTCGGTGCGCGCCACAGCAATGGCGCCGTGCATGGATTCCATACCAGTCACCCTGCGGGCGCGTTGGGCGCGAATGCCCGCTGCCACGATCGCCACGAAGAAGAGCGAGGTCAAACCCGTCAGCGTCAGTGCCACCACCCACGACACGCGCAGAGCCGGATCGGGCGACTCGAACAGCATGAGCAGACCCAACAGCATCGATATCGCTCCACCCAGCGTCAGCAGTCCGTGGGAAGGCGCAAAGGCGTCGGCGATGAAGAGAATGATTGCCAGCACCAGCAGGGCAATACCCGCCCAGGATATCGGCAGAACGGAGAAACCGTACAGCATCAACAACAGAGAGATCGCGCCGATGACGCCGGGAAAGATGGCGCCGGGGTTCTGAATCTCCGCGATCAGCCCGTACAGCGCAAGCACCCCCAGTATCGCCAGCACATTCGGGTTGACCAGCACCTGCAACAGCCGCTCCCGCAGTACCATCTCCGAGCGCTGGATCGGGGCGTTGCGCGTCTTCAGCACTACGGTGCGCTGGGGCATTTTGATAGTGCGCCCGTCCACCTTCGCCAGTAGTTCCTGCAGGCTGGGCACCACCAGGTCAATCACCCGCTTCTCCAGAGCGGTGCGCTCGCTGATGGCGGCTCCTTCACGCACAGCCAGCTCTGCCCATTCGGCGTTACGTCCCCGCTGTTCGGCAAGCGAACGGATGTAGGACGCGGCGTAGTTTACCACCTTGCGCTCCATCGCCCTGGGCATCTCTTCCCCGGACCCAGACACAGGCGTTGCCGCGCCGATGCTCGTGCCCGGAGCCATCACCGCGATGTGTGAAGCGATGGTGATGAACGCCCCCGCCGAACCCGCCTTCGCCCCGGAGGGCGACACGTACACCGCCACCGGTACCTCGCTTGCGAGGATGTCCTTCACAATCTGCTCCATCGAGTTCATCAACCCGCCGGGCGTATCCAGCTCCACTACCACCAGCTGAGCTCCACGCTCGCGGGCAATCCGGAGGGTGCGGGAAAAGTAGTCTGCATTCGGGGGAGCTATCACCCCTTCCATGCGCATCACCACGACAGGAGGAACCTGCTCCGACTGCTGGGCAAGCGAGAACCCCCAAACGACCAGCCCCAGAAGTGCTAGCGATGCCACACGACGCCATAAACGCAACATACTGCACCGTCCCTTTCTTCACACCGAACGGTTCCGTCCATAGTGTATCACCAAAAGCACTAGGGGGTCAATCTACTAGGATCGCCCGCACGATATTGCCTGATGCGACACCACGCGCTATAATTTAGCAACACTAACTTGACGTGCCGGAGGTGGCTATGCAGTTTCGTTCGTTCACAGACTCCCGTGCTTTGCTGGAGCAACCCGACGCTCTGCGCGAGCGGATTCGGGAGGAAGGCTATCTCTTCATCTCCTCGCTCGTGCCCTCTGAGGACGCAGATGCGGTCTATCAGGCGATCATGCGTATCTGCCGTGAGGAGGGGTGGGCAGATGAACAGAACCTCGCGCTGGGCGAACCCCGTCTGGAGGGACACGACGGCTGGTGGGAGGTGTACGACCGCGTGCAGTGCCTGGAGGAGTTCCACGCGCTGGCGCACCATCCGAACATCCTTCGGGTGATAGAAGCCATCGTGCAGGAGCCGGTGCTGGTGCATCCGCGCAATATCGCCCGTATCACCTTTCCCGCCACGGCGCATTACACCACACCACCCCACCAGGATTATCCGCTCATACAGGGCACGCCGGAGACGTACACCGTGTGGATACCGCTCTGCCCCTGCCCGATTGAGCTGGGCGGGCTGGCGGTTCTGCCCGGCTCGCACAAAGCGGGGTTACTACCCGTGCACCCTGCCAGCGGCCCGGGCGGGCTGAGCGTGGATACTTCCCGTTGGGGCGATACGTGGTTGGCGCAGGACATGCAGGCAGGTGATGCACTCGTCTTTCACAGCTACACCGTGCATCGTGCGCTGGTGAACGTCAGTCATCGGCGACTGCGGGTATCGGTGGACTACCGGTATCAGGGCGCATCACAACCGATTGTGGAAGACTCCCTGCGCCCGCACTACGAGAGACTGAGCTGGGAGCAGGTATATCAGGGCTGGAAGCGAAAGGACATTCAGTACTACTGGCAGAGGTTCTCATTGAACGTCGTACCGCGTGACTTCAGCATCATGCAGGCGGAGGAGTACCGCTGAAGCCACCACGTGCGCGGAGGCACGCGATGGAGATATGGATTACCCCGCCCGCGCCGGGCGAGCAGGTAGTGCGAATATCGGTGCCGCTACCCGCCGGTTTTTTACGCGACGGGCAGACGCTTCGCCTGTCGGACGGCGGACGCGAACTCCCGGCAAGCGTGCGCGTACTCACCCGGCATGTATGGGATGGTTCTGCCCGCCGCGCTCTGGTCAGTTTCATCTATGGTTTCCCGAACACCGATGCGGTGCGGTTCCAGCTCTTGCCCGTCGCCAGTTCGTCCGGGCAGGCTTCCCTCCATACCGTGAGCGTGCGCGTGCGTGGCGAAGAGGTGCACATCGTCTATCGGGACGGCGTGCGCCTGATAGCGCGACTCATCGCTCCCGCTCGTCGTTCAACGGAGCCGGTACGCACGGAGACCGTTGAGGAGAACGACCATTTTCTGTGGCAGAGGGTCATCCTGCCGGACGCCGAATGGAGCCGGATCATCGAAGTGCGAGCGGACGCGCTGGGCATTGTGGCGGTAGTTGCTCATCTTCAGCGCCGGTTAAGTGGGAATGGATACGCGCCGCCTTTTGGCTGGGAGCTTGAGGTGCGGGGTGTGTCGGGCGAAAGCGTGATCCAGCGCGAACAGGGCACAACCGCCATCACCTCCGCGCCTATCAGGCACCCTTTTGCAGAGGGCAAGCCCTGCGCACTGATCGCCGGTGGATACAGGATATACCACCCATGTGCGCCCTTCCAGCGTCGGGGAGCGGTAGAGGTCTGGCGTGAGGCGGACTCCCTGCGCTATCGATACTGGCGATGCCTGCCCGATGAGAAGGTTCCCATGCAGAGCACCGCGTGGCGGCGGGCGGAGTTTGTGGTGGCTCCCGCCTCACTTCCGGAGGTGCGTCCGACCCTGCAGTACCCGCACGCCCTGCGCGTCTCCGCCGATCTGTGGCGCGAACTGTACGGGATCGAACCGCTACCCGCTCTTCCCGCCGAGCTGGAACAGGTGGTAGCCTACCACCGCGAAGCCATCCTGCGCTGTGTAGCAGTGGGCGACGATTGGGGCAACATCACTGCCTTTCACGAACACAGCCCTGCGGGTGCGGTGTACGGGATGAACCGCCTGAACCACTGTGCGCCCATCTTCGCGGAGGCTTATCTCAGCGGAGATACGCGGTTGCTGGATACAGCACTGCTGTGGTGCCAGAACTTCACCGACCTCAGCATCTGGTGGGGCGATGAGGGCACAGGAGGCACCCGCTATCCCAACATCCTTTCGCTGGGACAGTCCGCGCCCGATGACGACCGGACGTTCATGTGGCGTTCCAACAGCGCGGTCAACTTCTGCACGAAAGGGTTCGATGCCTTCTTCATCGCCTATGAGGAGACGGGCGACCCGCGCATGCAGGAAGCGCTCGACGCACAGGTGGCGTACGCCAGCAAGGAGGTGCACGCGCATCAGGGCGAGTGCCGAAACGTGGGTATCGTGCGCGACTTCGTGTGTCTCTATCGCTTCACGGGCGACAAGCGGTATCTCGACCAGGCCCTGCGCCTGTTCCGCGAGCTGCGCACGAAGCTGTGGGAAAACAACCTGTTTGACCAGGGGGGCAAACCGCCAACCCCCGACCTGCCATTTTTCGACGATGACGCCACCGGCTCGCGCTACGGCTACGCCAAGCCCTACATCATCGGCTATGCGCTTGCCGGACTGCCCCTGCTCCTGCGTCAAGCTCCTCGCGAGCCGAGGTTGCGGGCGGTGGTGCAGGCGGTAGCGGACTTCCTCGCCGGGTCGCAGGACCCGCTGGGAGGGTGGCGCTATCCGCATCCGCGCTCCAGCGCAGTGTTCCTGTCGCAGGCAATCGAGCACGCGTGGCAACTGGTGCAGGCGGACAGGGCTACCGGTGTCAAGCGCGCCCATCTGGACGCCATCGAGCGGGTGCTCAGGCAGAGGATCAGCAGTGTGCGCCAGCTCGGCACGCTGTTCAGCGAACTGCGCGGCTGGGAATGGGCTACCGGGCGAGTGAAAACGCAGGCGGAGCTGAACACCCTCTATCAACGCCCGGAGGAGCGCGATTTCACTCGCGACTACGACGAGGGGCAGATTATGCTGGGCAGTGCACCGCCGGAAGGGCTGGTCTACTTTCCGGAAGTGCTCTGGTTCTACCTCCAGCACCGCCCGGCGTCGCGCTTGCTCGCACTACCAGATAAAAACGACCCATCGGGCAAGGTGCTGGATCGCGCCCTCAAACAGACAGCGCGTGGTCGTGCACATGCCGGAAACTCTCAGGAGGACACACCGATGCAGGTGGTTGCTACGAACCCCAACCCTCGAACGCTCCCGACACTGTCCGTCTGGGAGGACGAGACGCTGAGCCCGGGCAGGAAGCTGACGATGGTGGCAGCTTCTTTCCCCAACGTGCCCGGCTTTACCTGCGATGCGTGGTGTTACGAGAGCGATATGGACTTTGTGGATGCCCGCGTGCTGTCCGGTGGTCGATTGCAGTTACAGCACCGCTGGCGGGCGCGTCCAGAGGTACTGCTGGTGACCATCGTCACGCCAGAGCCCGGGGCGGTGGAGTTCGTTGCCCATCTGGAACACGCCGAGCGACGCGGCGACCTGCCCGCCGAGATGCCGTTTGTGAACATGTGCTGGCAGGTGCGACGAGCACCATCGTTTTGCAGTGCGCCCGACCCCTACCCCGAGTTCGTCAAACGCTGTTTCATCTTCACGGCGAAGGGCAGAACCTTTCTGCACGAAACCACGCGCCGCCCGATCCCCGTGCGCCCCGCTAACGATGCTTATAACAATCCGCCCTGGGTGCAGATGTACGCGGCGGCATGGCTACCACTGCCGCAGGCGTCGCGCGACTCGTGGGCGGATTACAGCCCCGACCAGTACACCGTGCCGGTGATCGGCGTGGTGTCGCGGGACGGCAGGTACCTCGCCGCGCTGGCGAACGACTCGGCGACGGTGATGGCGCAGGCATGGCACGACTGCCTGCACAATAATCCGCCGTGGCTTCCTGCCGATGCGCCGCCCGCCAAACGCCGATGGCGGTTGAAGGTGTACGCCATGCGCAATGACCCGGCGGAACTGCTTCGCCGGGTGGGGAAAGACTTTCCCAACGCGCTCAAGCACGTCACTGCAAAGTGAAAAGAGGAGGACAGATGCCGAAAAAGAGTCTGCGTTTTACCACCACGCTTGCACGTCACGGCAACAAGCCGTTGATCGTCCTGCCGGAAAGCGTCTCAGCAGTCTGGGGCGACAAACCATACTATTTTGTTACCGGCACTGTCGGCGGACGATCCTTGCGCGGGCGCACAGAACGAATCGAGGGACGGCACGCCCTGTCGTTAGGGCAAGCGTGGCTCCGCGACAACCCGCTACCGGACGATGAGCAGATAGAGGTGGAGCTGTGGCAGGAGCCGCCTCAGGTCGAGGACCTTCCCGATGACTTCGCCGACGCCCTGAGAGCACAACCAGAGGCACTGACGTTCTTTGAAAGCCTCGCTACCTTTTACCGCAAGGGCTATCTGAGGTGGATAGAGGAGGCGAAACGTCCTGAAACGCGCGCCCGGCGCATCCAGGAGGCTGTGCAGCTCCTTCGGGAGGGGCGAGCGCAGAGGTAATGCCCTATCGCTTCGCCAGCCACAGGTGATACAGCACCAGCGCCTGAAACGCCGTGAACAGGGCAAACATCAATCCGTTGAGGATATACACAGAGATGAAGAAGCCGGTCAGCCGCCGGATGAAGAAGATCAGCACCAGCCCGAACAGCGCGTTGCCCAGGTACACCAGCACCCAGCATCCGATGAACTCCAGGGCGCGGTAGACCGCCTGCTTGACATCACCGCGTTGCAGGGGCAGGCTCCGCCTCGCGAGCAGGTAGTAGATGGCGGAGGTCGCCAGCATCAGTGCCAGCACATAGAACTTATCCATGTCACTCACCCGCCCGGTAGAGCCATCGCCCTGCTGTTTCGCGCAGAGTCATCCACATCAAACCCAACCGCCCGTCCGGTCCGTCCGTGCTCAGCGAAACATCATCTGCGGCGACCGGATACACCTTCAGTCCCTGCTTCTCGAAGCGGGGTACCGCCCTCGCCAGATGAAGCGAGCTGGTGACCAGCAGGACGCTTTTCGCCCCGCGCTGTCGGAGCTTCTCGGAGATATTCTGCACCTCCTCGGCGGTGGTTTGGGCGCGCGCCTCGATCAGGATAGCCTGTTCGGGGATACGCAGTTGCCTGGCAAGTTTGGCGCGTGCTTCCGCCTCCACCGGCGAACCTTCGTACGAAGGGCCGGTGAACACTATCAACGGCGCCAGCCCACGATGGTACAGCACCATCCCCCGCACCGCTCTGCGCAGGGACGATTCGCCCAGCGTGCCGTCGTTGTGGATGCCCGCCCCCAGCACCACGATGGCATCGGCTGGTTGTATGCGTGAAGGGACTGCCAGCGACCGCGCGAACAGATTCGGCAGAGGCGTGTAGGCACACACCAGCACGCCGATCACAACCAGAAGCCCAACGGCTCGCAGAAGGATATGAACACGCCTGTCTCTTTCCATAACGGCGTTACATGCTTCGGCATGGCAGGTTTCCTGTCCTGCCTGTGCGGTCGAGCGCAGTTCGCACTGAGACTCGTGCTGTGGGCGATGCTACTACTGTTTCTGCTAGAGGGGTACGGACACGCCAGCGTTGAAGGTGAGCGAGTTGCCCTGAGCGACGCACAGTTGTTCATTCCGGACGGCTTCCGCCCCGATGTAGACGGCTACGACATTACCCTGCATCTGCACGGTTCAGCGGAGGTCGCGGAGCGCAACTTCATGCAGGCGAAACTGCCGGGCGTACTGGTCACGGTCGCACTGCGGGGCTTGTCCGGAGTGTATACCGCGAAGTTCCGGAATCCGGAGGTATTCTGGAATCTGCTGGGCGAGGTGAGGTCTCGTCTGCAAGAACGGGGCATCGCACCGGATACCCCTGTCCGCTCGGTGACCGTCGTCTCGTTCAGCGCAGGGTTCGGCGGCGTACGGGAGATGCTGAACGACCCCGCCATCTACGCACGCATCAACGCCCTCGTGATGCTGGACTCCATCTACGCGGGCTTTACCGGCGACCCGGCGCAACGCCATGTAGACCCTGCGAACATGCGAGGCTTTCTGCGCTTCGCCCGCGACGCCCTGCGTGGCAAGAAGATGATGATTATCACCCACTGTGACCTCCGCCCCGATGATTACGCCAGCACGAAAGAGACGGCGGACTACCTGCTGGCGCAGATCGGCGTTCAGCGCGAGGCAGTGAACGAGCAGTGGGCAGATGGTATGATACTGACAAGCCGGTTCGATGGGGGCAGATTGCGCGTGTATGGATTCGCCGGCGACACTGGCGCAGACCACATGAAGCATCTGCATCATGGCTATCTGTTCCTGCGCCAGACCCCTATATCACTCGGCACGGGAGGGTGAAAAGCATGGAACAGCGGTTCAAGGCTCTTCACACCATCGCGATCCTGCTCAAGGTGGTAGCCTGGCTGGTACTGGTGCTGGGTTTCCTGTTCTCGCTGGTTATACTGCTCGTCTCAGGAATGTCCCCAGACGATGTGCGCCAGGCGAGCCCAGAGGCGGACATATTCGCCCGTATCATCGTAGCGGGGTTCATGCTAGTCGGTTTCTTCGCATACTGGCTGATACTGTATGCGCTGGCGGAGGGGATTCTGGTCATCCTGGCGATCGAGGAGAACACACGTCGCACGGCGCTGGAGCTGGTGAGGCATTCACAGCCCTCGGGGTAGCCAGATACTACCCGTCATGGCGTCGCCCACCACTTCGCCGCCCAGCAGGCAGGCGCGCGCCGACAGCCACGCGCAGAAGAGAGCGTCTACCCGGTCCTCCAGCCGCTTCAGCTCAGCTCCGGTTTCGGGCAGGAGATGTAGCCAATCGGGCAGTTGCAGGGTGGGTTGCGTCAGGCAGCCCAGCAGGCGGATGAGCTCCTGTATCTGCTGACGCCGGTAGGCAAGGCTTCTTCCTGGGCGCGCCTTGTACTGCAGGATGCGCGGGAGGCTGAACAGATTCACCATCGCGGCGTGCGGATACACCTCGAACACTACCCGACAGCGCTCGCGCACAGGGGGAGCCACCGCCACCTGCACACCCAGTCGCACCTCCAGCAGGCGGCACAGTCGCTCCCCACGCGGCGGGTCGCCAAGCAGACGGCGATTGGCGGGGTGACAGCCTGCATGGTATCTGGAAAAGCGCTGGCGCACGGCGCGTTCGACAGGTCGCTCGCCGGTGAGGTTGGGCACGATGAGCGGCGCGTCCACCGCGATGACCAGCGTCTCACCGCTATCCGCCTCGTTGATAGCACCAACGATCTCCTCGTCGCTGTACAGGAGGCGGGCAGGGAAGACCTCCTCCACCCAATCTTCGTCCATGCGCAACACCGCCAGCCCGGAAGGGTTTCTGTCGCTCCATGCGAGGTCTATGCCCACGAACCGAGCGTTATGCATAGTGCTATCCGGTGCGTTCACGGATATAGCGGATGACCACTGTGCCCAGCGCCCAGTAAACCATCGCCAGCACCATCAGCGCGCGATAGCCCGTGCCCATCTCCACCTGCGTGTTGATGATGTAGGCGATCGGACCGGCAATCAACGGCGCCACCACCTGCGGGAGGGTATCTGCAATGCCCCACACGCCCATGTACTTGGCAGGTTCCTTCTCGGGGAGCAGGTTGCACGCCAGCGCCCAGTCCACCGCCTGAAACACGCCGAACCCCGCACCGAAGATGCCCACCGCGATATAGACCACCGTCAGATTCTGCGCGAAGAGGAAACCCATCCCCGCTATCAGGCAGATGAGGCAGGAAAGCGCGAGAATGAGGCGCTTGCTGTAGCGGTCGCTCAGCTTACCTGCGGGGACAGTGCCCGCGATGCCCGTGATGGTGGAGAGCACCATGAAGTTGGTGATGAGCTGAAACGCTTCGTTGCGATAGCCCAGCGTATCGCGCAGATAATACAGCAGGCAGAAGTTCACGGTGTAGATGCCCATCATGATGAGCAGTCGGCTGATGAGCAACCAGACGAAGCTCGGATAGGGTCTGAGCGCCACGCGGTAACTGGACGCGATGGCTTCCCACAGGGTGGGCGAGTTGCCGGTGTATGGCTCTTCGCGAATCAGCCACACATTCAGTAGCATGAAGGCGTTCAAAAATAGCGCAAACAGCACCATCAGCCAGAACAGCCCGCGCTCAGTGCCCAGCAGGAGGCTCGCCGCGAAGGGTCCGCCGATACGCCCCAGCAGGGTGCAGATGCCCATCCACGCCGACGCCGTGCCGTGATACTGCCACGGGATGCGGTCGGGTATTAGCGCCTGATACGGACCGTTCGCCACGTTGAGGAAGAACTGGATGAGGATGTACACGCCCACCAGCGTCCAGACGGTGCGCGCGGAGGGAAAGGCGAACAGAAATACGGTGGTGAGCAGAGTACCCACAATCAGGTAGGGTCGGCGTCGCCCCATGCGGTGACGACTGCGGTCGCTGATGGCGCCGAACAGAATCTGCGTGGCAGAGGCAACAAGCGCGCCCACGCTGGTGACCACCGCCAGCACGCGGTCCTTCTCCACCGAGCCGACAATCTGCTCTACCCTGTCGGGAAGGACGAGGATAAGCACCGCGCCCCAGAAGAACGAGAGCGCAAACCAGAAGAGGCTGATGCCCAGATAGTCTCGAAGCGTTGGCTTCATGCGCTATTGCCAGAACTGATAAGTGGGTACACCATACACGATACCGACGATATTGGCAATACTTCCAATGACGAACTGCCCCATAATCAGCCCGAAGAAGAACGGCAGGGAGCGCCGATACAGCCTCAGCCCACCGTAGCGCAACAGCAACACCTTGATCAGCCAGGCAATCATCAACGGCATCCACACCAGATTCATCTCCCAGCTACCGCTGACCGCGAAGCCCAGCGGATGGAAGGGCCACCAGGTGAACCGCGTGCGCATCCATTGCAGGAAGAAGGAGATGAGCAGTCCCACGCCGATAGCAAGGGTGGCAGTGATGTTGGCATCGGTGGGCATTTGTAGCCAGTTGGTCAGGCGGGTGTAGGACTCGCCGCCGAAGGATGCCCGCGACTTGCTTACCGCACCGTAGTCGTAGTTCAGGTGAAGCATCGCCCAGAACGCCGCTAACGAGCCGATAACCCCTGCGAAAATCATCCCCCAGTACCAGCCGCGCAGGTTCGAGCGGGTCTGTTCTGCCAGTTTGAACGCTTCCAGCTGATGCGGCATGGGATGACTGCGATAGGCGCGGTTGATGGTATACAGCAGGGACATGGCGGTCAGGTCGTTATTGCTGAACTGGCGGGTGCCGAACACCTCCGGCAGGATGGAGTCGGGTCCCGTGAAGTGCAGGTCATGCACGGGCGTGCCGAACTCCGCCCTCATGCGCGTGATGGCGATAGCCAGCACGAAGTAGATGGCGAAGAAAGCGATGCCCAGCCCCCAGTTCATGCCCAGCAGATTGCCGAAATAGACCAGAAACGCCATGCCAGCGAGGATGCCGAGCACCGCCCACCGATACCGAATGGGTTCATCCGAGTCGTCCACGCTGGAGGGCATCCCAAGCGCGCGCCGAAGCACCTCGCGCAGGTAGTCCCTGCTGAGCCACAGGCTGAACAGGAAAAACATCAGGTATGCCCCAAAGCACTGGTTGTTATCGTAGGGGAAGCGCGGGTCGCGATCCCATGCCATCGCCACCGACACCACCCGCTCCATCTTCCAGACGATGTAGAAGAACCAGCACGAAAACAGGAAGTCCACCGGCAGAAGCATCCCAAAACCGATCATGAAGGGATACCAGGAGAGAGGCGTCCAGCCGATGGCGTTCCATGGCTTCTGGGTGACCAGCGGACCGAGGTCGAAGTAGCTCAGGTCGCCCATACCGGGGCTGAGGATGCGCGGCACCGACGGGAACCACAGGTGCAGGATATTCAGAGTGTCCGCCGTACCCGCCAGCAGGAAGGCGAACCAGAACAGGCGGTTGCGCAATACGGAAGGCAGACGACCCTGCTCCACTCCCTCCGTCAGCACGAGCGGCAGAGCGATGACGGGGTAGGTCAGACGCTCGCGATGGGTCCACTGCTTGCGCAATAGCACGTTGATACACAACATCACAAACAGCGACGCACACAGAAAGAGGCTCCACATCAGCACCGGAATCGCCCAGCCCAGCACGTAGCGCACGCGGTAGAAGGTGTCACTGCCGCGGAAGTAGCCCTCGTAGACATCGGGGTCGGAGACCATCAACCATTTGGGAAGGTACTGGAAGAACAGCTGTTCCCAGCGGTTGGACGAGTCGGCGAAGCGGAAGGGCCAGGCAAGAGTGGGGGTCAGCACCTGCACCATATCATGCCCGCACAGTGCGGAACCGAGCGCGAGCATCATGTATACCGCCATCAGCTCCGCCTGCGTCAGCGCCCAGCGAGGACGGAGCCGTGCCACGATCAGGTTCAGCAGTGCCAGCAGAAAGATGATGAAAATGACGTTGAAGAAGAGCGAGATGGTGGTCGGGTGCGCGGAATAGCGGATAATCTCCATCTGCACGACCCAGTAGGCGTTGACCGGCACCAGCACCGTACCCAGCAGAAGGGAACGCCAGGTAATCGCTTTGTTCGTCCACGAAGTTGGTGCTTCTGGTTGCGTGGCTTCAGAAACGGCTGGCTTCAACGACGTGGTACTACTACCCACCTCGCCCTCCGATGGTATCGCAGTGTTCCTGTGTGTGTCTTATGCGTGAGCCGGCGAAAACCCTGCATGTCCGGCGCACCGGAAGGTTCGCCTTCCACAGGCTGAAGGGCAAGAATCTAACCCCTGCCGAACCGTTGAGAAAACCTAACCCCCTGACCCCCTTCCCTGCGAGGGAAGGGGGAACTCCTCTCCCCGCGTCGGGGAGAGGTCGGGAGAGGGGTTTGACAGGGTGACCTAACCCCCTGACCCCCTTCCCTGCGAGGGAAGGGGAGCAGACGCCTCTCCCCGCTTCGGGGAGAGGTTGGGAGAGGGGTCGGCTCACCGGACGGAACCTAACCCCCAGCCCCTTCCCTGCGAGGGAAGGGGAGCAGACGCCTCTCCCCGCTTCGGGGAGAGGTTGGGAGAGGGGTTTGACAGGGTGACCTAACCCCCCCCCCTTCCCTGCGAGGGAAGGGGGAACGCCTCTCCCCGCTTCGGGGAGAGGTCGGGTGAGGGGTTTGAAACGGCTCGCCCTCCAGCGGGAACAGACTCGCCGCTCGTCGCTTCGAGATTTTTTCAGAAAATCTTTCCTCACCCCAGCAAAAAACCTTGACAAAATATAAGTACGGTGCTATCATCTGCTTAACTGAGCAGCTCCCGTGGTTGAGGGGAAAGTCACGACGGTTTCTCACAACATCACCACAAAGGAGGGTGCT
>FWPU01004071.1_pt1 | contig 34878 bp, 29 predicted proteins | sample 2228361 | NCBI WGS metagenome assembly FWPU01 (sample SAMEA103939777, study PRJEB20133) | metagenome
GCCACCCAACAGTGACGCTCCGCATCCCATGCCTCGCCGCTGTTGGGGTAGGCCACCAGGGGGCGGTCGGTGACCCCGGCCGCGTGGCGCAGGAGGGCCTCCACGTGGCGGGGTGGGGTGCAGTTGAGGCCCACGGCGATCACCTGTTCCGAGCGGCTGGCCAGGCGGACGCATCGGGCAAAGGGTTCGCCGTGGCAGACGTGGGCGTCGTCGCAGCAGCTGAAACTGAGCCAGGCCACGGCCTGGGGAAATTCGGCCAGCAGCCGGACCAAAGCCTCCCCTTCGGCCTGGCAGGGAATGGTCTCGCAGGCCAACAGGTCAGCCCCGCTGGTGGCCAGCACGGCCATGCGCGGCCGGTGGAAGTCCATCAGCGCTTCCACCGATAGGCCGTAGTCACCCCGGTACTCGGAGCCATCGGCCAGGTAGGCGCCGTAGGGTCCGATGGAGGCTGCCACCAGGGGACGAGTCCGTCCCCGACGGTTGGTCAGGTCGGCCCAGAAGAGATCCCGGGCTTCCTGGGCCAGCCGCACACTCAGCCGCAGGAGTTCTTCCGCCTGTTCTCGGCTCAGCCCGCGGCGGGCAAAGCCCTCGAACGTGGCCTGGTAGCTGGCGGTGATGGCCACATCCGCGCCGGCGCGGAAATAGTCGTAGTGGACCTGGCGGATCAGCTCTGGGGCTTCCAGCAGGATCCGGGCCGACCATAGGGGATCGTCCAGGTTGGCGCCCCGGCGTTCCAGCTCGGTGGCCAGGGCACCATCCAGGATGACCACGCCGGCTTCCTGCAGAAAGGGTTCAAGACATCGTCGATCCATCAACCGCTTGCCCTCCGTGGGCCTGTCCATGAGCCGTCGTGGCCGCCTCAGCCATGGGCATTTCCCAGGATCTCGGGCACAAACTGCCCTGCGTCCATGATGACCACCCGGCTGCCGTCGGCGCAGAGGCCTTCCACCCGCATGGTGGGCGTTCCGATCATCACATCCAGATGGGCGTCGGCCTTGTTCATTCCCAGGGCCTCCAGCGCCTCCGGTGCGAGGCCGTCGCCCCCCTGGACGCCGCCGGGGTAGGCTTCGCCAAAGGCGATATGGCAGGCGGCGTTTTCATCGAAGAGAATTTCATAAAAGAGCACGTTGGCCTGGCTGACGGGAGAGCGGACATCCACCAGCGCCACTTCACCCAGTCGACGGGTGCCCGGGATCTGGAAGAACTGGGCCAGCACATCCTGGCCGGTCTCGGCGTGGAACGCCACCACTTCCCCCTCCTCGAAGCGGAAGTAGGCGTTGGCCACCTCCCGATCAAAGGGGAAGGTGGGCTTGGAAGTGCGGACCCAGCCGTGGGTGCGGCCGTTGTGGGGCGTGGTGAAGAGCTCTTCCGTGGGCATGTTGGGAAAGAAGGTGACGCCTGAAGGTGTCACCGCCGACGCGGCCAGCCATTGGGGGCGGTCGGTGAGCCCGACGGTCAGGTCGGTACGGGGTTTTCCATCGGGCCCTGGGGTGGTGTCCACGAAGCGGAGGGCCTGGACGTGACGGGCTGCCAGGAAGGCGACCACCTGTTTGAGCTGTTGGTCGTGTTGGCGCCAGGCCGCCACCGGGTCCTCGTGGTCCAGGCGGCAGGTGCGGAAAATGGTGGTCCAGAGGCGTTCCATGGCCTGGTCGGCTGGCTGGTCGGGGAAGACCCTGGCGGCCCAGGCGGGGGTAGGCACTGCGGCCACGCACCATTGCATGCGGTTCGCCATGACGGCCTGCATGTAGAACTTCAGATGGCGGGAGCGGGCAGCGGCCACCTGGCGCATCCGGGTGGGGTCCACATCATCGAAGATGTCTGGGAACTCATTGCCCACCAGGCTAAGGCGGGGCCAGCCTTCCTCCACCATCTGGCGATGGCGGGCGATTTCATAGTCTGGCAGATATTCCAGGTTTTCGGGTGCGCTGTGGAGGTAGCGGGCCTTGGCAGTGAGGGGCTCTTGCCAGTCCACGTGGACGTAGCGGGCACCGGCCTGGTAGGCGGCGGCCACCACCCGCTGGACGAAGTCTCGATGGGCCACTTCGGCGCCGATGCGGAGGGATTGTCCCGGCTGCAGGTTTAGGCCGGTGCGTACCAGCAGGTGGGCGTAGCGGTCTTGTTGGGTGGTCAGGTTGTAGTCAGCCATGGGTAGATTCACTTTCATGATAGGCCCTGGTTTTTCTTCCGGCGGGCCTCGGATAGCGCTGAAGGCAGCGGGGCTGCTCCAGCAGGGTTTGGGACCGTTGGTGATGTCCTATGGTGATATCCTGGTTCCATTATACCGGCAATGGAGGGCGAGACAAGTTTCAGGGGGACGGCTTTGGGGATTCATATTGGGCTATACTTGTACACCTGTCGATTTTGACAGAGCGGGGTCAAAACGGTATACTGAACCTGTTCATGGAATGAATTGGTCTGGCCCACTAGCTCAATTTGGCAGAGCAGCTGACTCTTAATCAGCGGGTTCGGGGTTCGAGTCCCTGGTGGGTCACCTGAGTGGCGAGATGGAGGGGCGTTACCGCTCTTGAGCCCTGGGTGTAGGGGGCGAGGGAGGTAGCGCCCCCAGTTTTTTTGCTCCCATTTGATCCACGGAGTCGGTTATGTGCCAAAGCGGGGGGCGTCGTGAACAGCCCTCCGGCAGCATGTCGGTGTGGTTGCATGGGCAACGTGGGGGGGGAACGGATGCCTCGCTGGATAGGCAACGTCAGGGGCCGGCTTTACAGCCGGGCCTATGCCTGGGCCTGTCAGCGCCTTTACCATGAATTGGCCTGGGCCTACGACTGGGTGAGTTTGCTGGTCAGTGCAGGGCGTTGGCCCCGCTGGCGTCGGCTGGCCCTGGACTTCATCGGTCCCGGGTCGGGCGTGGAGTTGGGTTTTGGCACCGGCGCGCTGCTGGCAGAGCTGGCCCAACGGGGAGTCGGACCCGTGATCGGGGTGGAGCCTTCCTGGGCCATGCAGCAGGTGGCCCGCCGGCGCTTCGCCCGCTGGGGGAAACCGCCCATCCGCCTGCAGGCCCGGGCACAGGCCCTACCCCTGGCCGATGGGAGCATGGATTGGGTGCTGGCCACCTTCCCGGCCCCCTACATCCTGGAGGCGGAAACCCTGGCCGAATGCAGGCGGATTTTGCGGCCGTCCACGGGACGCCTGGTGGTGGTGGGCCTGTGGGTGGCCCTGGCCAGTCCCTGGCGCTGGCTGATGCCCGTCTTCTATGGCCGCCCCTCCCGCGCCCAGATATCGAAGTGGGAGGCGCGGTTGGCGGCGGCGGGCTTCGATTCCACGTGGCACGAATGGGCGGATGGACCGGCCCAGGTGGGTGTGCTGGTGGCCAGGCCTGCCCCGCAAGCCCAGGGCCTGGCAGATGGAGCGGGGAGGGAAGCTGTCGGTGGCTGACTGGCTGGCTGGGCACCATCACCGTCATATCTTGGGCAGCGGCCAGGTGGAGGCCGGGCCGATCGGTCTGCGGCTGGTGCGGGGCCCGTGCCAGGTGGGCGTGTACAGCAATGCCCAGCTGGACGACTACCAGGGCCTGTCCCGGCGCCGTTTTCCCTGGCGGCCGCCGGTGGCCCTGACCGTGCGCGCCCGCTTTTCGCATAGCCAGGACGGGCTGAAAGGGACGGCCGGTTTTGGCTTCTGGAACGATCCCTTCTGGATGACCACACGCCGATGGCCGGCCCTGCCCCAGGCCATCTGGTTCTTCTTCAGCTCGCCGCCCTCGGACATGGCCCTGGCCGCGGGCGTGCCGGGCCAGGGCTGGAAGGCGGCCACCATCGACGCTGGCCGCTGGCCGTTTCTCCTTTTGCTGCCCATGGCTCCCCTGGCCTTGCCCCTGATGCGTTGGCCCTGGCTTTACCGGCGCCTCTGGCCGGTGGGGCAGGCGGCCATGGGTGTCTGCGAAGCTCTGGTGCCCGTTGCCATGGACGACTGGCACACCTATCGCATTGTCTGGGAAAGGGTCCGGGCCCGCTTCTGGGTGGACGAGACGCTGGTATTGGCCTGCGCCACAGCTCCCCGTGGACCGACAGGTCTGGTGATCTGGCTGGATAACCAGTATATGGTGGTGACGCCCCAGGGACGGTTCGCCCATGGCCTGGTGGACTGTGGCCAGGAACAGTGGATGGAGATCGCCTCCGTCACGGTCTCGCGGGAGGCGATCGGCTTCGTGTAGTGATACGAAGACCCAATACGGGAAGTCAGGATGAGTTATCGGGGGGACGGATAGATTCCGTCCCCCCGACAGTTTTGGGGCCGATGCCTATGGCATGTCCGCTCCGATGAGGGGCAGATAGATCCGGTTCTCGCCTGCCTCTTCTGGCCGGGCCGGTTGATCATCCCCCTCCAGCGCCGTGGGCGGGATGGTTACTGTGGCCTGGGCCTGGCGGGTGATGTGGCTGGCCCCCTGGTTGCTGGTGGTGACGACCGTATTGGAGATGTCACTGGTGGCTGTGATGGGCCCCAGCAGGGGAGGGAGGTCCAGGGAAGTCAACACGTCGTTGGTGATCTGGACCTGCGCGCCTGGCGGCAGCGTGTACGGGAAGGTGACGTTGAGCCCCACAGCCTGGTCCACCAGGACGTGGTCGGTTAGAGTAACATGGCCCGTGTTCTCCAGGGTCACGCAGAAGTAGACCGGCGTGCCCGGCGCCACGGTGAGCTGGCTGCTCGCGCCACAGCCGGTGGCATCCAGACCCACAGTCTTGGTAACGGCCACGGACATCTGGCTGTTGGTGAGGGTGCAGGTGACGGTTTCTCCCGGCTCCAGATCGATGGCGTCCAGGGGGCTGCTGTCGCTGCAGGCGACCGCCGTCAGCGCCCACCCGGGCACCGCTGCCTCTGTCAGGCTGTAGAGGCCGGGGTCCAGGTCGTTGGTGAAGGGAGTGCTGCCGTCACTCAGCTGGAACTGGATGGGCGACGACAGCGCCTGGCCATCCAGGGTCATGGAGAAGGGGGTGGTGTCACCGGCGGGCATGGTGAGCTTGTCCACCACGATGGTGCTTTGTTGGGTGCAGGTGAAGGTGCAGGCGACAGTGACGCCGGCCGGCAGGGAGATGGCCGATGGATCATATTCGTTCACCCCGTCGGTGCAAAGGACCGCGGTGACATTCCAGCCGGCCAGGGTCTCCATGGTCAGGCTGTAGGTGCCTGGCGCCAGAGGACCGCTGTCAAAGGGGGGCGCCGTGTCGCTGATCACGAAGCCGGTTTGAATCTGGTTGGGGCCCCCATTGAGGCTGAAGGAAAATTCCGCCGGGCTGCCTGCGGGGAAGGTCACCTTGTCCACGGTGATGCGGCCGTTCCCCTCCCGGTTGCCGAAGGTGCAGACCACCGGCCGGCCACCTTCCAGCTCGATGCGCCGGCCGGAAGAGGTGGTCAGGTGCAGGACACCGGGCGTCTGCCCCAGGGAGGGGTTCAGGTCATCCAGGAAAAAGTCCGAGGGATCTTCCCCAGGCAGGCGTAGCCCAAAGCCTACCGTGCCCACGTTGTTGGCCAGCTGGGTCGAGATGAAGTCCGTGACGTCGATGGCCACGGCGGCCTCGTTGGAGATGGTAAAGGTGGCGATCAGGCTCCCCGCATCGAAGTCGCCATTCTCCACGGTGCCGTTGCCCACGTAGCCGTAGAGGGAGACGTTCAGGAGCGGGCTCACAATGTTGCGCATGCCCAGGTGCAGTTTCAGGATGGCGCCGTCGGTGGGCGCAACTGGGGCGGGCAACATAAATTCCAGCACCCCCTGATTCTCCGCGTTGGGGCTATTGCTGACGTAGGGGGTGCAGCCATCACAGGCGGTGTCGGGCGTGCCATCGTTGGACAAGTCGGTCACGTAGCCGGCGGTCGTGGGGTAGGCCTGGGCGACCACAGCCGGGCCGAACTCCACCGCCTTGTCGTGGACGCTGCAGACCAGACTTTCCAGCGCGTTGCTGCCCGGCGGCAAAATTTCGTAGATGTCGTAGGGGCCAGGCAAGAGGTTGGTGAAGACCTGGGTGTTGGTGATGCTATCCCCGTCATCGGGGCCGGCGTCATCCAGGGTGAACTGCCCCAAAGTGCCGGAGAAGACATAGTCGCTGCCCACGCTGGGCGTGGCCACTTTGACGATGGTGATGTCGGTGGGAATGGCGTTGTAGAAGTTGCAGTAGGCTTTGCCCAGCTCCGTGGCGGCGGCGGTGACCACCACGCTGCTGCCCACCACCTGGTAGGCCTGGGGCTCCAGGGGCAGGGGATCGTCGCCGGCCTGGGCCAGGCACTCGATCTTGTAGAGCTGGTAGCCGCCCGGCGGGGTCAGTTCTGTGATGGTGATGGGGTTGGTGCCGCTGATATCCCGGTACTGGTCGGCTGAAATCTGGCCGGCCACTGTGTCGGTCAGGGTGAAGCTGCTGTCTGCCTGATTGGGGCAGCCCTCACAGCTGAAATTGAAGCCGGCCTCTGCCGCCGGCGAGGCGAACTTGGTGATGCGGACGGTGTTGCTGAAGTTGGGCAGGTCGTCCGGCTGGCCGGTCTGGGAGCGGACCACCTGGTGGCCGGCCAGGACGAAGAGGCCGGCCACCAGGCAGAGAACCCAGATGGCCCGCCAGTTGGCCTTGCGGCTGGCTGTGGACATGGTGCGGCCCTTCGGCCGATCCGAATGGGGTGCATGGGGCATGGATGTGGCTCCTTTCGGGTGACAAGTGCTGCTGTGGTCAATAAGTGCTTCAGATGGGGGACGATTCTCGCAGGGGCGTGAGGGGCAGAGGAGGCTGGGAAGAAGCACCCCGTTGGTGGTGGGCGTTCTGCTGCCGAGGCTCTACTTCTGACCCACTACGGTTTTTGAGACGTTGTTTTTGAGACGTCAGGGTGAGTGAAACCTCGGGAGGGCCTCCCAGATCCAAAAGGCCCTCCCGAGGGACGTCAGCTGTTGTTTTGGCTTTTGAACTGGGCGTCCACCACGGCCAGGATGGTCATGTTGATGATGTCCCGCACGTCGGCGCCCATGGCCAGCACCTGGATGGGTTTGGCCATGCCCACCAGGATGGGACCGATGGCTTCTGCGCCGCCCAGCCGGCTGAGGAGTTTGTAGGCCGTGTTGGCGGCAGCCAGATGGGGGAAGACCAGCACGTTGGCGTCCTTGACCTGGCTGAAGGGATAGTGGCGGGCCATCAGCTCCGGAACCACGGCCACGTCGGCCTGCATTTCGCCGTCGATCTGGAGATCCGGCCGCAGCTTTTTCACCAGCTCGGTGGCCTTGCGCACCTTGATGGCCTGTTCGTGGGGCGTGCTGCCGAAGTTAGAGAAGCTCAACATGGCGATGCGGGGCTCCACATCGAACTCTTCGGCCAGTTGGGCCGCATTGATGGCGATGGCCGCAAGCTGTTCCACCGTGGGCTCGATGATCACCGTGGCGTCGGTGAAGAAGTAGAGCCGCTCGTGGACCAGCATCAGGTAGACCCCGCTGACCCAGCGATCTGGCTCGGTGCCTACCGCCTGGAGGGCGGGACGCAGCACCTCCGGGTAGTTGTAGGTCACGCCGGAGATGAAGGCATCCGCGTCGCCCTGGTCCACCATGAGGGCGCCGAAGTAGTTGGGCTGGCGAAGGATATCGTTGGCCAGGCTCAGGGTGACGCCTTTGCGTTGACGGCGTTCGTGGAAGATTTGGGCGTAGACCTTGCGCTTGTCCGACTGGTTGGGGTCAATGACCAGGGGCGCGTAGTCCAGGCCCAGTTCCCGGCATTGGGCCTGGATCTCTTCTTTGCGGCCCAGGAGGATGGGCTGGGCGATGCCTTCTGTTTCCACGTTGTAGGCCGCCCGGATGATCTTGGGGTGTTCGCCTTCGGCAAAGACCACCCGCTTGGGGTCCTGGCTGGCCTTGCGCTCCATGTTGCGCATGACCTGGACGCTCTTGCCCATACGTGCGGCCAGTTGATCCAGGTAGGCTTCCAGGTCGATCTGGATGCGGGCCACGCCGCTTTCCATGGCGGCCTGGGCCACGGCCGGTGCCACCCGCATCATCACCCGTGGATCCAGGGGCTTGGGGATGATATAATCACGGCCAAAGCGCAGGGAATCCAGGCCATAGGCCCGGATGACGCCGTCGGGCACGTCTTCTTTGGCCAGGTCGGCCAGGGCCCGGGCTGCGGCCAGCTTCATGTCCATGTTGATGGCCGTGGCCCGGACGTCCAGGGCGCCCCGGAAGATGAAGGGGAAGCCCAAGACGTTGTTCACCTGGTTGGGGTAGTCGCTGCGGCCCGTGCCGAAAATGACATCCTTGCGTGCGGCCTGGACTTCTTCGTAGGCAATTTCCGGGTCGGGGTTGGCCATGGCGAAGATGATGGGATCCCGGGCCATGCTGCGCACCATCTCCCGGGTCACACAATTGGCGACCGAGAGGCCGATGAAGACATCGGCGTCCACCAGGGCGTCGGCCAGGGTGCGGGCATGGGTGGGCACTGCGTAGGGGGCTTTGTACTCGTTCATGCCCTCCTCCCGGCCGGCATAGATGACCCCTTGGGAGTCGCACAGGATGATGTTTTCGCGGGTTGCGCCCATGGCGATGTAAAATTCGGCCACGGCGATGCCGGCGGCTCCCGCCCCATTGATGACAATGCGGATGTCGCCGATTTCCTTGCCCACCAGCTCCAGGGCGTTGAGCAGGCCGGCACCGGAGATGATAGCCGTGCCGTGCTGGTCGTCATGAAAGACTGGAATGTTGCAGCGCCGTTGGGCCTCCCGTTCAATCAGAAAACATTCCGGCGCCTTGATGTCTTCCAGGTTGATGCCGCCGAAGGTGGGCGCAATCATTTCGACGAAGCGGATAATCTCCTCGGGGTCCTGGCTGTCCACCTCAATGTCAAACACATCGATGTCGGCAAAACGTTTAAACAGGACGGCCTTGCCTTCCATCACCGGTTTGGCTGCCTGGGCTCCCCGGTTCCCCAACCCCAAAATGGCAGAGCCATTGGAGATGACCGCCACCAGATTTCCTTTGGCCGTGTACTCGTAGGCGGCCTGGGGATCTTCCGCAATGGCCAGAACTGGATGGGCCACGCCTGGCGAGTAGGCCAGGGAGAGATCCTGCTGGGTCTCCATGGGCTTGGTGGCCACAATTTTCAGCTTGCCAGGCCGGCCTTGCGCATGATACTGTAGGGCTGCTTCTCGGGTGATTGACATAAGGCGTACTCACCTTTCACTGGACGGAGGGCCATGAAGCAACAGCAAAACATGGGATATCTTCCATAGCATCCATGGTACACGAAGACAGGTGGATCGGCAACGTTCTGCCACAGGGGATGTATCTCGGGTCAATTCGTACAACCAGATTCAGGAACGAGGAGAAGTCCATGAATGTGAACACGAGGCAGCTTGTGAAGATGCGAAAGCTCATCCGAAAGATGCGACAGAGGCTGCTGGTCGCGGTGGTGATGGCGGCCCTGGTGCTCCCCGCGGTGCCGGGAAGGGGCGTCCCCACTGCCCACGGGGCCGACGCGCCGGTCTTGGTCCAGCCAGCCGAGGCCGTCTTCACCAACCTGGAGGCCTATCAACTGGACAACGGCCTGCAGGTGCTGTTGGTGCCCCGGCCCAACGTGGCTGTAACCCTGGTGGATGTCTGGGTCGGGGTAGGCTCCATCAACGAGACACCCGAAAACAACGGCATCTCCCATTTCTTTGAGCACATGGTGTTTAAGGGGACGCCCAGCCGGCCGGGCACGGTGGATCTGGAGGTGGAGTCCCTGGGCGGGCGCACCAATGCGGCCACCTCTTTTGATTACACCCACTACTACATCGAAGTCCCCAGCGAGCACACGGCCCAGGCCATCCACATCCTGGCCGACATCACCCAGAACGCATCCTTCCCGGAGGAGGAGATCGCCAAAGAGAAGCAGGTGGTGCTGCGGGAGCGGGATCAACGTCGGGACAATCCCCAAACCTTTCTGGCCACCGAATTTTACCAGACCTTCTTCCAGGGGCACCCCTATGGCCTGCCCATTGTGGGTACCGAAGAGGGGCTGGATCCCCGCACCCGGGAGGATTTCCTGGCTTTCAAGGAGCAGTACTACACGCCCAACAACATGACCCTCATCGTGGCCGGCAATTTTGACCCGGCCCAGGTCCGCGCCGTCATCGAGGAGACCTTCGGGGCCATGCCCTCCCGGTCGGTGGAGCGGCCCAGCTTCCCGGCGCCGCCGCCCCTGACCGAGAGTCGGGTCATCACCATCGAGCACGACGTCAGCCAGGGATACCTGATCTTCGGCTGGCCCGCCCCCTCCATCCGGGAGCCGGAGGACGTGTACGCCATGGACGTCCTGCTGGCGGTCCTGTCCGAGGGGCGGGGCTCCCGTTTCTACCGACACATCATTAAGGAATTGGGGATCGCCAACAGCGTGGACGCGGGCTACTTCACCACCCGGGATCCCAGCACTTTCACCGTTTCGGCCACCTTCCCCTACGAAAATCGAGCGTTGGTGGAACAGGCCATCCTCCAGGAGCTTCGGCGTATCCTGGAGGGTGATCTGAGCGAGGCGGAGCTGGAGCGGGCCAAGACCATGTTGCTTTCCAGCCTGGCCTACAGTCACGAGACCAACGACGGCATCGCCTCCTCCCTGGGCTTTTACTCGATAGTGGCCGATGACTACCGTTTCGCCCTGACCTATGGCGACCAGATCCGGGCCCAGACGGTGGAGGACGTGGTCGCGGTGGCCCGTAAGTACATCGACCTGGACCGCTACCTGGAGATGGTGCTGGTGCCCAAAGGGCAGGCAGGCGAAGCTCCGGCCCGGTTGGATGAGGGCGTCCTTACTCTGGACAATGGCCTGCGCCTGATTCTGCGGCCGGACAACACCACGGAAGTGGTAGCCCTGCAGACCTTCATCGGCGGCGGCACTGCGGTGGAATCGGCCCAGGAGGCCGGCCTGGCGGAGCTGACCATGCGGCTGCTGATGCGGGGCACCACCAGCCGAGATGAAGAGGCTCTGTTCGAAGAGATCGAGAACCTGGGCGCCCGCCTGGACTACGGGCTCTTGCCCGACATGGCCAACCTCACCCTGGTGGCCACGGCCGACACCTGGAGCCAGGCCCTGCCTATTTACCTGGATGTGCTCCTCAACCCGGCCTTTTCGGAAGAGGAGTTCCTGCGCCTGAAGGATGAGATGATGCGGGAGGTCCAGGCCCAGGCCGACCAGTTTGGCAACGTGGTCTTCCAGAACCTGCTGCAGGCCTTGTATGGCCCCGGCGGTTACGGCAACGCCTCGGCCACGGTGGAATCCCTGCGCCAGCTGACCCTGGAGGATGTCCGGACATTCTACCGTCGCTACTTCGTGCCCAATAACCTGGTCATCAGCGCGGTGGGGAATTTCGATGCCGGGCTGATGCGGGCCCGATTGCAGGGCCGCCTGGGGGCCCTGGCGCCCGCCGAGGAAGATCTGTTGCCGGCCCCGCCCCAGATTTCCCTGTCGGCCAATCAAATGGTCACAACAACCCGGGAGTCCAACCTGACCTGGATGATGGTGGGGTATCCGGCGCCTCCGGTGGCCAGCCCAGACTATCCGGCCATGAAGGTGCTGAACACCATCCTGGGCACCGGCTTCACCAGCCGCCTCTTCTCCACCTTGCGGGAAGAGCAGGCGCTGGCCTATTCCACCTCCTCGGCCTACCCCTCCCGGCGGGGCGAGAGCTACCTGTACGCCTTCATCATCACCCTGCCGGAGAACGCGGAGGTTGCCCGGGAAGGGATCTTCCAGATCGTGCGGGACATCCAGGAAAACGGTGTCACCGAGGAAGAGCTGGAGCGGGCCCGTAACAAGGCCATCGGCGACTATGCTAGCGCCCACGAGACGGCCGAGCGCCGGGCCTGGTATCTGGGCTGGTACGAGACCCTGGGCGTGGGCGTGGCGCTGGATGAGGGCTATCCGGAGCTGCTGCGGGCGGTAACGGCCGAGGATGTCCAGCGGGTGGCCCAGCGCTATTTGCAGCAATACGTGGTGTCCCAGTTGGGGCCGGTGCAGTAATGGCCGACGGGGTTGGCCGTTTCTGGGGCGGTGGAGGATACCTTCGGATGTGATGGCCTGCCATCTGGCGATGGGCCGGCCCGGATTACCCACCGGCCCATCGCGGGCTGCATCGAAGAAGCTGGAGCAAAGGGCCATGGCTTCTGTGAAACGTCTGTGGTATTGGTTGACTGAGCCTTCACCTCTGCTTGGGACCGCGGACGAGCGGAGGCAAGCCCGGCTTGTTGCGGGGATACTTCTCTTTTCTTCGGTTATCGGGGCGCTCTGTGAGATTTATGTGTGGCTTGCACTGTCCATGGTGGTGGCAAATCGGTCTCGCTGGAGCGTCTGGCTGATGGTGAGCTTACTGATGGTGTGCTATGGGGTCAGCCGAACGAAGTACTATCGTCAGGCCTTCCTTGTCGGATTGGCGATCTGCGAAGCGGGCTTTTTCTTCTTGCTTCTCCAGCAACATGAAGGCCGATTGGTGCTGATGGGGTTTGGACCGGCCATCATCATCTTTGTCAGCCTCCTGGCTTCCCTGCGCACCGCCATCGGGTTGGCCGTGGCCAATACGGCGGCCTGCTCTGCCGTGGCCTGGCTTTATCCCCTTCCCCTTCCGTTCCAACGGCTCTTTTGGTTGACCCTCGGTGCCTACATCACCGTGGTCGGCCTGATCCTCCTGTCGATCTGGCATCGGCAGCTCCTGGAGCAGGACCGCCAGGCCGCCGTCCGGGCCAGCGAAGCCCGCCTGCGGGCCTTGATGGACGCACTGCCGGACATGGTGGCCCATTTCTCATCCCAGGGGGAGCTCCTCAGCGTGCGGATACCTGAACATTTCGGCGGCCACAACGGGTACGCCGGTCGGTTGGCCGTATCGGCGCTAATGGAAAAGCTACGCACCCAGCTGAAGCCCAGCGTGCAACGGGCATTACAGGGACAGGAGCTGAAAGCCCAAGAGTTTGAACTGCCCCTGGCCGGTCTGGTTTTGACCTGCGAAGCCCGCTTCTCTCGTCTGAACAGCCAGGAAATCCTGGCTGCCGTCCGGGATATCACCGAGCGCAAACAGGCCGAAACCCAGAACATGCGGCTGCTCCGGGAAGTAAGTGAGCAGCGGGAGCAATTGCGCCAGCTTGCCCAACGCCTGTCCGAAGTCCAGGAGGCCGAAAGGCGACGTTTGGCCAATGAGCTGCACGACCAGGTGGGTCAAAACCTTGGCGTCCTGGGGCTCAACTTGAGCATCATCCGAAGCCAGGTGCGGAACCATTGCCCGGGGGATTCCCCCCTGGTGAAGCGGCTTTCTGATTCCATGGAGCTGGTGGAGCAGATCACCGAGCGCATTCGTAACGTCATGTCGGAACTCCGGCCCATGGTGCTGGACGACTATGGCTTGGTGGACGGCCTGGAGTGGTACGCTGGTCGCCTGGCCATACGATCAGGGCTGCGTGTCCAGGTGTTCCAGGAAGGCATTCTGCCTGAGTTGCCGGACACCGTGGTCAACGGACTCTTTCGCATCGCCCAGGAGGCCCTGGCCAACGTGGTGCGCCATGCCCAGGCCCAGCAGCTGACCATCCAGATTGAGGGCGATCCCGGGCAGGTCTGCATGACCATCACCGATGATGGCTGCGGGTTCCAACCCCAGCAAAGAAGCCGAGGAAGCGGGGATAATGGCTGGGGACTTCTGATCATGCAGGAACGGGCGGTAGCCATCGGGGGGCAGGTGGAGATCCGGTCGACTCCAGGCCACGGAACCCAGGTGAAGGTTACCATTTTACGAAAAGGGGGCACCCATGATCGCCGTCTTTTTGGCCGATGATCATACCATGATGCGAGATGGCCTGCGCCACATCCTGGAGACGGAGGCGGATATGAAAGTGGTGGGGGAGGCGGCCGACGGACTGGTGGCCCTGAAGGAGGTGACCCGGCTGCGCCCGGATGTGGTGATCATGGATATCCGCATGCCGGAGCTGGGCGGCATCGAGGCCACCTGGCAGATCCGTACGGCCTGCCCCTCTGTCCAGGTGGTCATTTTATCCATGCACGCCAGCGCCCAATATATTTATCGAGCCCTGCAGGCCGGTGCCCTGGGCTATGTCCTGAAAGAATCGGCCGGTTCCGAGCTGATCAAGGCGGTACGCGCGGCCCATGGAGGCAAACGGCACCTCAGCCACAAGATTTCCAACGAACTCATCGAAGAATACCTGCGACGGGGCCAGGAGAATATGGGGGATCCCCTGGCACCCCTCAGCGCGAGGGAACGGCAGGTGCTCCAGCTGGTGATCCGGGGGAATACCAATGCCAAGATCGCCGATCTGTTGCACCTTTCGCCCAAGAGCGTGTCCACCTATCGCAGCCGGATGATGTTGAAGCTGGGCATTCGCGATCTCCCCTCCCTGGTCAAATTCGCCATGCAACATGGTCTCCTATTGGATCCCTGATCCACCCATGGAGGAGGATTCTCCGCACGGTTTGTAGGAATATTCCTACACAATCTGTTCAACCTTTCCTACCCGACTTGTCTCCACAAACCGCTGTTCAAAAGCCTGAAGTTGAGTATAATAGGGTATAGTCGAGGTTGGTAGAGGCCTCGACAAAAAAAGCTCCGACTGAGTCCCCTGTCAGCCGGAGCTTTTTTGTTTCCACGTATTGATGTCCCTCCTACCCCATCTGTTCATCCGGTACTTTCTTCATCCATCAATCGAATGTGAGACAAATGTGGCATGGGCGCGCGTCGATTGGTCCAATGGATCTCTGACGTCTGACCGTGGTTTTTAGCTACGGCCTGTTCTACACTGTCAGTGATGCAAGCTGGAATAGAGCCGGCATATAGACGGGCCTTTTCGTACCAATATCCAATTATCCAATATGACATGAGGGGACAATGGGTGGGTGTACGTGATGAGGTACCTGGTATAGAGGGTGGAATGGCATGATGGACAGAACTGTACGATCGGACAACAGAGGAATTGGGGGCATCGGGGGGCGCCGGCAAGTCTCTCGGTTGGTTACCTTGAGTCTCTGCTGTTTCTTGATTTTGCTGGTCAATGGGATTTTTCTGGCCAACACCACTGCAGTGACCGCACGAAGCTGGTATACGGACACTCGGTTCGCCGTGACGCCAGATCGGCGCATCGCTCGGGAACGGTTGGTGCCGTCAATATCGGACTACTCTCCCTATGGTCGTGGATATAGGCCGAGCGAGGTGCCCAGTGGCCCTGGTTCCAGCGGTGGTTCTGGCTACAGCCCGGATCCGTACGAGCCTGGTTCGGGTGACCGAGATACCGACAGCGCCGACAGTTCGTCCCACGCTACTTCTCGTTCCACAAATAGTGGCGATTCCAGCCGCTCATCTGACAGCAGTTCCTATTCCTATCGTCGTTTCGGGCGATGAGTCTGCTGCCCTGTTTTAGCCGGCGCGTTCCAGTCGGTTGAGGAGCGCCTGAAGCTCGGGGGGTAACTGGGTACGGAGTTCGAGCTCCTGGCCGGTGGCCGGCAACCTGAATTTCAGCCGATAGGCGTGGAGAAACATCCGGTCCAAAGGCAACCGCTGTTTCCGGTATCCGTACAGGGTATCGCCTACAATGGGATGTTTTCGCCAGGCGAAGTGGACACGGATTTGGTGGGTGCGGCCGGTATGTAGACGGACCCGGACCAGGCTGAAGTTCCCCCTGGCGCTGCCATCCTGCACCGGCGCCGTGTACACACCCAACACTTCGTACTCGGTGATGGCTTCCCGGCCCGCGGTTTGCCCAGAGGCATCCGGCGGCAGCACAGCCTGCCGTTTCCGTTGGGTCGGGTGGCGGCCAATGGGCGCGACAATCCGTCCCCGGCGCGGTTCTAAAATCCCTTCCACCAGCGCCAGATATTCCTTCTCCACCTGGCGCTCTTTGAATTGTTTCTGCAGGGTACGCAGTGCTGGGAGAGACTTGGCCACCAGGATCAGCCCTGAGGTGTCTTTGTCCAGCCGGTGGACAATGCCCGGCCGTCGCTCGTCGCCGATGCCCTGCAGATCCGGGCAGTGGTGGAGTACTGCGTTCACCAGGGTACGATCGGGGTGACCTGGCGCCGGGTGGACCACCAGGCCGGCCGGTTTGTTGATGGCCAGCAGGTCGGCGTCCTCGTAGACGATCGCCAGGGGCAGCGCCTGGGGAACGAGCTCCTCCACCGGTTTCACTTCGGCGAGCTGTTGCACTCGGATCACCTGTCCCGGCTCCACCGCCTGGCTGGCTTTGGCGGCCCGGCCATCCACCGTCACCCGCCCCTCTTTGATCCACCGCTGGATTTCGCTCCGGCTGTGGCCCGGCATCTGGGCAACCAGCCACCGGTCCAACCGCTGACCGTGCCCCTCCTGATTCACCTGCAGTTGAATGATCCCAGAGAAATCTGGCAAAATCGGTGATTTCTGCCGTGGAGTCATCCGGATGCTTCTGTGGACGAGCCGCCGGTTGAGCCGGCGGCCGAAGCTGCCTCTCCACCCTCATCATGGGCGGTTTCAGGTCGAGAGCGGCTCCAATCTTCCCGCAGGACGTAGATCCCCAGGCCGATCACGCCCAGGACAATGGCGCTGTCCGCAATGTTGTAGTTGGGCCAGTAGTAAACGCCAGGGATGCCCATCTTGATGAAGTCGGTGACGTAGCCCTGGTAAAGCCGGTCGATCACGTTTCCCAACGCGCCCCCCAACTGCAAACCAAGCAGTATCCGCAGGAGCCGTTGTCCCTGGGGAACCTGTTGCACGTAGACCAGGATGGCGATGGCAACCACCGCGGCCACCAGGATGAAGAGATTTCCCTGGTTCTGGAGAATGCCAAAGGCAGCGCCGTAGTTGTCCACGTGCTCGAATACGAAGTATTCACCCAAGGCCCGGATCGGCACCACATAGGTGAATTTGGGGATGGCCGCCCGCACCCACATCTTGGTGATCTGATCCAGGGTAATGACCACCGCCGCTACGGCCAGCACCAGCCAGGCCCGTTGAAACCAGTTTTGTACCCTATCCATACCCATTCCTGTTCTGGGAGGTGCACCCACGTCGGTGGATGGCTCTCCTGCACAGTTCCTCTGGCCCATCGGCCCTTGACCAGCGCCCCCAGGGGATTTCCGCCACGCCTAAGATCGCGCCCCTTTGGCAGATGGGTGTTCGTCTGCTGCCATTGTATCGCAAAAAGAGCCGCCACCCAAACCTCCATCTATCCACTGACCTGCACCTGACCCGTACACTGTCCACTGGCGTTCATGGTGATTCCATCGGCCTATGCTATACTGTCCCCGTGTAAAACCAATGCGGCCAAGCTGAAGCGGACAGGAGCATTTCATGCCAAGAGAGATCACCGTCGCCCTGGTCCAGATGGCGCCGGCGCTGGCCAACCCCGAGGCCAATCTGCGCAAGATGGGCGATTTCGTCGAGCGCATCTGCAGCGAACAGCAGACCGACCTGATCGTCTTCCCAGAGCTCAGCTACACCGGCACGGAGCTAGGCCTGCGGGCGACGGACCTGGCAGAGCGGGTCCCCGGGCATGCCACCAACTACCTGGCCAAACGGGCCAGCGACTACGGTACCCACATCGTCTTCGGCATGGTCATCAAGGAAAAGGTAGAGAGCATCCTCTACAACGGCGTGGTCTGCCTGGGGCCAGAAGGGGATGTGGCCGCGGAGTATCGCAAGGTTCACCTCCTGGGCGAAGAGCGGCAGGTGTATCGCAACGGCTTCCGCTTCGTCAACGTGGATGCCGAATGGGGTCGCTTTGGCCTCTCCATCGGCCATGACCTGGCCTTTCCCGAGGTGGCCCGCAGCCTGACCCTGGAAGGCGCGGAGCTGATCCTGGTCTGCGCCAACTGGGAAGAGGAGATAACCCCCTCCTGGCGGGCCCACATCATCAGCCGGGCGTGTGAAAATGCGGTCTTTGTGGCCGCCGCCAACCGAGTGGGCCAGGAGCCCACCATGCGCTTCGCCGGCGACAGCATCCTGGTCGGTCCCAAGGCCGAGATCTACACCGTGCTGGACGAGCCCATCGAGGGCTACGCGGTGGCCACCATCGACCTGGATGAGGTGCGCCGGGTGCGCGAGGACCGGCAGCTGATCCAGTTTCGGGAACCTGCGGCCTATCGGGCCGTCGTCAAAAAATATTAACTCCAGCCGTGCAGGAAAAGCTGTGCAGGAAAAAATGGACGAGCACCCGGTGATTATCAGCGGCGCCTGGCAAACGAATCCTTCCCTGACCGACTACCGCGCCGAATGGTTGAGCGAAGTCCTGGTGGAGCGTGCCACCTGGGCCCCCACAGCTGAACCCCAACAGGTGGGCGATGCCCAGGTTGCCGGCCCCGGCTACATCTGGTTTCGCTTCTGGTTTTTGGAGGATGGCCAGGTGATGGAAAAATACTTCGACGCCGAGGGCAACCCTGTGGGCGTCTACGTCCCCATCTGTATGCCCCTGGAACGGGAAAATTCCACCCTCTCCACCCAGGGTCTGATTCTTGCCCTCTGGATCGAGCCGGATGGCCGGGTAACGGTGCTGCACGAAGAGGAGTTTGACGCCAAGGCCATGGCGGGCGAACTGACGCCGGTCCAGGTAGAGCACGCCGAGTACCGCATTCGGGAGCTCACCACCGCCATCGGCCAGAACCGATTTCCCCCGGCCCTGGTCCGCAATTTTGCCATCACGGTCAAGTGAACCGGCAAGCGAACAGTCGAGTGACAAGGCGATGATCGCGATTATTGACTATGGCGTAGGCAACCTGCGCAGCGTCTACAAAGCCTTCGAGACGGTGGCGATCCCCCTGGGCATTCCCGTGGATATCGTGGATCGCCCCACGGATCTGACCCGCTGGCGGGCCGTCGTCCTGCCCGGCCAGGGCGCCTTCGGCGACAGCGTCAACAACCTGCGCGCCCAGGGGTTGGAGCAGCCCCTGCTGGACGCGGTGGATGCCGGCCTTCCCCTGCTGGGCATCTGCGTGGGCATGCAGCTGCTCTTCGACGAAAGCGAGGAGATGGGCTATCACGAAGGGCTGCACCTTATCCCGGGCAAGGTTCGGCGCTTCCCCGACCAGATGCCCGATCCCGGCAGCCCCGGCCGGACGTTACGGGTACCCCAGATCGGCTGGAATCAGCTCCACCGCCGCCAGGAGAACCCCCTGCTGGCCGGGGTGCCCGATGGCGCCTATGCCTACTTCGCCCACAGCTACTACTGCGATGCCGTGGACCAGGAGGCGGTGTTGGCCACCACCGACTACGGCATCGACTATCCTAGCGTCGTGCGCCACAAGAACGCGTGGGGTATCCAGCCCCACCCGGAGAAGAGCCACACCGTAGGCCTGCGCATCCTGGCCAATTTTATGCGCATGGTGACAGGCTGACCCATCCGGAGGCCGATGCCTAGGGAGGTAATGCCATGGCCCAACTGGCCCTTGAATTCCTGGGAACCGGCGGGGCGTTCCGCACACCCCGCCCGGGCTGCCAATGTCCCCTCTGCCAGGGGGCACGGGCGCACGGCATCCCCTGGGAGCGCACCGGCCCTAGCCTCTTCGTCCACGGCCCCGATGTGCTCATCGACACGCCGGAGGAGAGCTGCCTCCAGGTGGACCGGTCCCGCATCCGCCACATCGCCGCCGGCTTCTACAGTCACTGGCACCCGGACCACACCGCAGGGCGGCGTATGTACGAGACCCGCAACTGGGACGCGCTGGGCTGGCCTCCCCAAAACATCTGCACGCCCCTCTACCTGCCTCCCCAGGTGGCGGCCGACTTTGAAACCTATCTGGGCCTGGCGGAGAATTTGCGCTATCTGGAAAGCCGTGGCCTGGTGGACGTTCGCCCCTTCGATGGCCCTCTGACCCTGAATGGCTGGCAGGCTACCGCCTTCCCGCTGGCCGAATCCTACGTCTACGCCTTTCTCTTTCAGGAGCTGGACGGCCACCGCCGTGTCCTCATCGCCATGGACGAGCTGCTGGGCTGGACGCCTCCGCCGGAGCTGGCCGGGTTGGAATTGGCTGTGCTCCCCGCCGGCATCTTCGAGTTCCATCCCCTCACCGGGCGTCGATTGATTCCTGCCGACCATCCAATCCTGCGGACCGAAGCCACCTTCCGGCAGACCCTGGCCATGGTGGAGCGGCTCCGTCCCCAGCGCCTGATCTTTGCCCACCTGGAGGAACCCTTCGGCCTGACGCCGCTGGAATTGGAGCGCCTGGCCGAAGATCTTGGCCGCCAACGGGGATGGGATGTTACGTTCGCCTATGATACCCTTATGGTAGAGTTATGATCATGAGCGATGACCGTAGCGTGATGACGGCAGTGTGGTGATGACGGCAGTGTGATGAAGTGTGCCGGGTCGATCGGATACCAGGATGGGTACCGGCCTTTCGTACTGACCCGGCGTGACAACAGCGCCGAGGGGCTCGTTTCGCATGAAGAGAACAATGGACGTATGATTATCTATCCGGCAATTGACCTTCGACATGGCCGCTGTGTGCGGCTGAGGCAGGGGAACCCCGACGCCGAAACCGTCTTCGGCGACGATCCTGCCCAGATGGCTCGACACTGGGCAGCCCAGGGGGCCGAATGGCTCCATGTGGTCAACCTGGACGGGGCACTGGGGGCTACCCGGGCCCAGATCAACGCCCTCCACCGGCCTTCCACCATCCTCATCCAACATCCCGGCCGCCCTGAACCCGAGGCGCCGGACGCCGAGCTGGACCGCCAGTTGCCCATCAACCTGGTCCGGCTACGGGAAATTCGTCAGGCCGTCTCCCTGCCCATTCAGTTCGGCGGCGGCCTGCGCACCCTGGATGACATTCGCCTGGCCCTGGAGCTGGGCGCGGATCGGGTGGTGTTGGGCACCGTGGCGGTGGAAAATCCCCGCCTGGTCGCCGAAGCCCTCAAGCGGTGGGGTGCCCAACGCATTGTGGTGGGCATCGATGCCCGGGACGGCAAAGTGGCCACCCACGGCTGGCAGTCCCTCAGCGATGTGGATGTGGTGGAACTGGGCCATCAGATGCACGCCCTGGGCGTACGCACCGTGGTCTACACCGACATCAGCCGGGACGGCATGCTCAGCGGCGTGAATGTCAAGGCCACTGCCCGGTTGGGCGACGTGACCGGCCTGCGGGTGATTGCCAGCGGCGGCGTGGCAGGCCTGGAGGACATCGAGCGCCTGAAGGCGTATGAGCATTACAACATCGACGGGGTCATCGTGGGCCAGGCCCTCTACACCGGCCGCCTGGATTTGGCCCAGGCCATCGAGGTGAGCCGACGGCCCCTGGCCTGCCACAGCGCCGGCATCGTGCCCTACCGCCAGGGGCTTCAGGGTCCCGAGTTCCTCCTGCTCTTCAACCTGTTCTTTGAACAGTGGCAGTTCCCCCGGGGGCGGCTGGACAAGGAAGAAGGCGGCCCTGCCTGTGCAGGGCGGAAGTTCGTTCAGGAGACGGGCCTTCCCATCGTACGCCTGCATGAAGACTGCCAGGTGGAGCTCCAGTACACCGCTTCCATCCGGGACTACGCCATCGAGCGCAAGGTTACCTATTACCTGGCCGAAGTGGGACCCGGCGACGTGCGCCTCAGCCATGAGAACCACTGTGAAGCCCGCTGGCTCACCGCCGACGAGGCGTGGGAACTCCTGGCGGAGACGGCACCGGAACAGCTCTCGGCCCTGGATGCAGCCATCCAATTCCTGCAACAACACGAGCGATCTTAAATGCTAGCTAAACGGATCATCCCCTGCCTGGACGTCAAGGACGGCCGGGTGGTAAAGGGGGTCAACTTCGTCGATCTGGTGGATGCCGGCGATCCGGTGGAGCAGGCCCAGGTCTATGACCAGGAAGGGGCCGATGAGCTGGTCTTTCTGGACATCACCGCCACCCACGAGGCCCGGGACATCGTCATCGACATGGTGCGGCGGGTGGCCGACACGGTCTTCATTCCCTTCACCGTGGGCGGCGGCATCCGCACGGTGGACGACATGCGGGCCATCCTGTTGGCCGGGGCCGACAAGGTCAGCATCAACAGCGCGGCGGTTCGCAATCCGGCCGTGATCGGCGAGGCAGCCCGGCGCTTCGGCAGCCAGTGCATCGTGGTGGCCGTTGACGCCCGGCGTCGTCACGGCGAGGCGGTGGCAGCCCGGGGCCCGGGCTGGGACGTCTACGTCAGCGGCGGGCGCATCAACACCGGCCTGGACGCGGTAGCCTGGGCCGTGGAGGCCGAGCGGCGGGGCGCGGGCGAGATCCTCCTCACCTCCATGGACGGCGACGGCACCCAGGCGGGCTACGATATCGAGCTGACCCGGGCGGTCAGCGACGCGGTGAGCATCCCGGTAATTGCCAGCGGCGGCGCCGGCAAGCTGGAGCACTTCTCCGCTGTGTTGACCGAAGGTGGGGCCGCAGCTGCCCTGGCGGCCAGCCTCTTCCATTTCCGCCAACTCAGCATCATGGCCAGCAAGGAGCACCTGCGCCAGCATCAGGTGCCCGTGCGCATTCCCCCGGCCAACCTGTTGGACCCGGTTGTCCCATCCACCTGAACCACGTCCTGGGTTATGCCCATGGAAATATCCCAGCCTTCCTTCCAACCTTTGCGCCATGTGGATCAGCGCCTGGACGTCGACGGGCTGCTGGCGCTGGTGCGCTACAACGAGCAGGGCCTGGTCCCCGCCATCGTTCAGGATCAACGCAGCGGCCAGGTGCTGATGATGGCGTGGATGAACGAAACCAGCCTGCGCCGGACCCTGGATACCGGTGAAGCGGTCTTCTGGAGCCGCAGCCGGCAGACCCTCTGGCACAAGGGTGCCACCAGCGGCCACACCCAGCGGGTAACCGGCATCTGCGTGGACTGCGACGGCGACACCCTGCTGATTCTGGTGGAGCCGGCCGGCCCCGCCTGTCACACCGGCGCGGTCAGCTGCTTTTATCGCGGCCTGGCCCAATCGTGACACACTACATGTTCTGACGAGGCGCGCGGCACGGGCACCAATAGGCATACACCAAGCATTCATCGGCACGTTTTTCTTGACGCACTACGCACCATCTGCTTCCGGGACGAACATACGCCCCTCGCTACCAAAGACCAGCTCAGAAAGGACCTTGCATGAGTCAGGTGATCGACGCCCTCTTTGCCACCATCGAAAGCCGCAAGGGCGACAACGCGCCCGCCGGCTCCTACACGGCCAGCCTCTTTGCGGCCGGGGAAAATGAGATCCTGAAAAAGATCGGCGAAGAGGCCGTGGAAGTCCTCATCGCCGCCAAGGGCGAGGGGGACGAGCGGGTGATCTACGAGATGGCAGACCTCATCTACCACAGCCTGGTCCTCCTCTCGGCCCGGGGACTCCGCTGGAGCGACGTGGAGGCTGAACTGGCCCGGCGCGCCCGCTGAGCCCGCAACCCCTGGGGGCCCATTTCCCCTTCATCGCCCTGCCGAAATTTGCATGGCTGTCGCCTTTGATGCATGATTCAAATGTACAGACCGACCGTCTGTCCGTTTGCGCAAAAGCCGCCACAATCCACCGCCTTCCGATTCGCCCGGGATCGATGCGGCCGTGATTGGGTGGTTTTTTTGTTGTCCATCAGTCTGAAAGTCCGGAGTCTGAAGTCTCGACTCAGGACTTTGGACTCCCGACTTACCAGAGAAAGGATCGATTCGCCATGCAAACCCAACACACAGAATCCCAGGAGCCTCCCAGTTCGGGCCAGACTCCGCCCGCACCCTGGCAGGACGTGCCCCTGGACCGGTGGCGTGACTGGCGGTGGCAGCTCAGCCATCGCCTCAACACCGTGGAAGACTTGGCCCGGGTCATCCGCCTGACCGCCGACGAGATCGTCGGCCTGTCGGCGCCCGGGCGTTTTCGCGTCGACGTCACCCCCTATTTCGCTAGCCTGATGGACCCCGACGACCCCAACTGCCCCATCCGCCGGCAGATCATCCCCACAGGACAGGAGCTGGTGCCCTTCGACTCGGAAATGGTGGACTCCCTGAACGAGGAGGGCCATTCCCCTGTGCCCGGACTGGTACACCGTTACCCGGACCGGGTCCTGATGTTGGTGACCACCCAATGCGCCAGCTATTGCCGCTACTGCACCCGCAGCCGCATCGTGGGGAACCCCGCGGCCCAGTTCAGCCGGCGAGACTACGACGCCCAGATCGACTACATCGCCCGCACGCCCCAGATCCGGGATGTGCTCCTCTCCGGCGGCGATCCCCTGACCATTCCCCAGGCCATCCTGGAGGAGATCCTGCGCCGGCTGCGGGCCATTCCCCACGTGGAGATTGTGCGCATCGGCACCCGGGTGCCCTGCTTCCTGCCCCAGCGCATCACGCCGGAGCTGGTGGCCATGCTGCGGCAGTTCCATCCCCTCTGGATGAATATCCACTTCAATCACCCCAAGGAGATCACGCCGGAAGTCTCCGAGGCCCTGGGCCGCCTGGCCGACGCGGGCATCCCCCTGGGCTGCCAGAGCGTCCTGCTGGCCGGGGTTAACGACTGCCCCAACATCATCAAGGAACTCTGTCACAAGCTGGTCATGAACCGGGTGCGGCCCTACTACCTGTACCAGTGCGACCTGGTCCACGGCGCCGGCCACTTCCGCACGCCGGTGGCCGTGGGCATCGAAATCATGGAGGCCCTGCGGGGGCATACCTCCGGCTACGCCATCCCCACCTACGTCATCGACGCGCCAGGGGGCGGCGGCAAGATCCCGGTCATGCCCAATTACGTCATCAGCCAGTCGGCCGATCGGGTGGTGGTGCGCAACTACGAGGGATTCATGAGCGCCTACAGCCAGCCCCAACACTACACCCGCCACGATCCCAAAGCCTGCCCCACCTGCCGCCGCTATGCGGCGCTGCATCCGGAAGAGGGCCAGGAAGGGGTGGCAGCCCTCCTCTCCGGCCAGAAGCTGGCCATCGCCCCGGAAGGCTTTACCATCACCCACCAGCGCCTGACCCACATGGCCGCTGCCGGCCTGTCCCCCGCGGCAACGGCGCATCCCTCAGCGTCCCTGGCTGGGGGCCACAACGGCCACCACAGCCAGCTTGTCCCGGACAGGGAAAACCCTGTCTCCATGGGGTGAGGAATGGGGTGAGGAACTGCCATGCGTGTCGCTTTGCTGGCCAACCTGAAGAAAAACGCGCCCACCTGGCCGGGGATCTCCCCCGACCGGTGGGACGACTTGGATTCGGAGAAGACCATCCAGGCCATTACAGAGGCCCTGGAGGCGGGCGGCCACCAGGTGACCTTCCTGGAGGGCAATATCACCCTGTGTGAGACCCTCCCCCGGCTCAAGCCGGACATCTGTTTCAACATCTGCGAAGGTCACTTCGGCGATGCCCGGGAAGCCCAGGTCCCTGCCATCCTGGAGATGCTGCGTATCCCCTACACCGGCTCCAAGATCCTGGCCCTGGCGCTGGCCCTGGATAAGCCCATGGCCAAGCGGGTGCTGACGTACCACGGCCTGCCTACGCCGCCCTTTCAGGTCTTCGAACGGCCGGACGAGGAGCTGGATCCCGGCCTCTCTTTCCCCCTCTTTGTCAAACCCAGCCGGGAGGGTACGGGGATGGGCGTCAGCGCGGCGTCCATCGTTCAGGACGAGGCGGCCCTGCGGCAACAGCTGCGCCTGATCCTAGAGCGGTACGAGCAGCCCGCGCTGGTGGAGCGCTTCATCCAGGGGCGGGAAGTCACGGTGGGGGTGGTGGGCAACCTGGTGGCCCCGGTGGCCAGGCGGCTAATCCCCGATGAGGGGGCGCCCCGTCTGCGCCAGGGGCTCACCTTCCTGCCCCCTCTGGAGGTGGATCTGGCCCGCTACCCCGCCGAGGAAGGCGGGGTGTACACCAACCGCATGAAGGTGGAGCTGGCCGATACCTTCCACTACCTCTGTCCGGCGCCCCTGAGCCCGGAGCAAGTGGAAGAACTCAACTGGTTGACGGCGGCCGTCTTCCGGGTCATCGGCTGTCTGGATGTGGCCCGGGTGGACTTCCGTCTGGACGCCACTGACGGAGATCGGCCCTACATCCTGGAAGTCAACCCGCTGCCCGGGCTGAACCCCGGCTACTCGGACCTGTGCATCGAGGCGGCTGCAGCCGGTTGGCAGTATCAGGAGCTCATCAACCGCATCCTGGACGAGGCTGCGGCTCGATATGGGTTGGGCGATTCGCGTTATTGGTAGATGCCCGGCGCGGTGGTACAATAGCGGCCGGAGCCTGAGGGGTGAAAGCAATCAAGAGGAGCAAGGGAAGATGAGCCTCACGGCCGAAGAGTTGACCTGGGCAGCGCAGGCCTACAACGGCGACAGCCTGGAAGCGGCTGCCGCTGCCCGTTTTGCGAAAGAAGCCCTCACCTTTGACGATGTGCTGTTGGTGCCCGGCTACGCCGAGAAGTTGCCGGCCGAGATCGACATCAGCGTCCGCCTCCATGAGCGACTGCCGCTCAACATCCCGGTGATCAGTGCCGCCATGGACACGGTCACCGAGAGCGAGATGGCCATCGCCCTGGCCCGCCAGGGTGGCCTGGGCGTCATCCACCGGAACCTGACGCCGGAGCAGCAGGCCAGTGAGGTGGACAAGGTGAAGCGCAGCGAGAGCGGCATGATCGTGGATCCCATCACCCTCTCGCCGGAGGCTACCTTGGCCGACGCGGAGGCGGTCATGAGCCGCTACCACATCAGCGGCGTGCCCATCACCGACGAAGTGGGCCGTCTGGTGGGGATCCTGACCAACCGGGATATCCGCTTTGCCGACGACTACCGTCGGCCCATCGCGGAGTACATGACCCGTGAGAATCTCATCACCGCCCGCTGGGGCACCACCCTGGCGGAGGCCCAGGAGATCCTCCACCGCTATCGCATCGAAAAGCTGCCCCTGGTGGACGAACACGGCTACCTGAAGGGCCTGATCACCTACAAGGACATCCTCAAGCGCCTGGACTACCCGGCCGCGGCCAAGGATGATCGGGGCCGGCTGCTGGTGGCCGGGGCCGTGGGCGTGGGCGAGGCCGGCCTGAAGCGGGCAGAGCTGCTGGTGGCAGCGGGCGTGGATGGCCTGGCCATCGACACCGCCCATGGCCACAGCAAAGGGGTGCTGGAGACGGTTCGGGCCCTTCGCCGCCGTTTTCCGGAGATCCCCATCCTGGCCGGCAACGTGGTCACCGCGGCCGGCGTACGGGACCTGGTGGAGGCTGGCGCCCATGTGGTGAAGGTGGGTGTGGGCGCGGGCTCCATCTGCACCACCCGCATCGTGAGCGGCGCCGGCATGCCCCAGTTGACCGCCATCGCCGAGTGCGCCGCCGCTGCCCGGGAGCTGGGCGTCCCCATCATCGCCGACGGGGGCATCCGCTACAGTGGGGACATCACCAAGGCCATCGCAGCCGGCGCTTCTGCCGTCATGTTGGGCAGCCTGCTGGCCGGCCTCCACGAATCGCCAGGCGAGATCGTGATTCGGGAAGGGCGCTCGTTTAAGGAGTATCGGGGCATGGGCAGCCTAGGCGCCATGCGGGGCCGGGCCGCAGATCGCTACCAGAGCGCCCAAAACGGCGAGTCGGCCAGCCCGGACATCAGCGGCAAGACCGTGCCCGAAGGCATCGAAGGCCAGGTTCCCTACAAGGGCCATCTCAAGGATTTCATCTACCAGTTGATGGGCGGTCTGCGCAGTGGGATGGGCTACGTGGGTGCTGAGGATATCCCCGACCTCTGGCGCAAGGCCCGCTTTGTGCGCATCACCGCCGCCAGTTACAGCGAGAGCCACCCCCACAGCGTGATCATCACCAAGGAAGCGCCCAACTACCAGATCCAGCCTGTACGTTAATTCGGGGGCGCAGCTTGCTTTGCCAGGCTGGCTGCGCCCGGCACCATTGTCGTCACTTCGCGTCAGCATCTCAACTTCAAGTTTCAAGTCAGCAACTTCGACAAGGTTTGTGCACCATGTTCGACACGACCATTCGCAGCCTGGCGCGGCCTCGAGTGGCCGCAGGCATTGCCATCGTTTTCTTTGCCCTGTTGACCGCCACCACCGCGCGCATCACCATTCCCCTACCCTTTACGCCAGTGCCCATCACCCTGCAGGTGCTGGCCGTTCTGTTGAGTGGCCTGGTTTTGGGGGGGCGTGGCGGCGCAGCCAGCCAGCTCCTCTACCTGGCTGCCATTCTGGCGGGCGCTCCCCTCAGCGCCAGCGGCATGGGCGGCCCTGGCGTCTTTGTGGGCCCCACCGCCGGCTACCTGGTGGGCTTTGTGCCCGCCGCCTACGTGACCGGCGCCCTGGTGGAGGACGTTCGGGAGCAGGGCTGGAGATTGACCCTGCGCAGCTTTGTGGCCGGCCTGGCCGGGGTGCTGGTCATCTACCTGGTGGGCATGTCCTGGCTGGCCGTGGTCCTGCAGGACTGGGGGCAGGCCTTCTGGAAGGGGGTGGTGCCCTTCATCGGGGTAGATCTGGCCAAGGCTGTGGTGGCGGCGCTGGTGGCCCGGGGAGGGCGCTACTTTTTGGACTATCGCGGCAGTGAGGATCGCCGTTGAGCCCCCGGGACAGGCGTTTTGAAGGCAAGGTCGCCCTGGTCACCGGCAGCAGTACCGGGATCGGCGCGGCCATTGCCACCCAGCTGGCCCAGGAGGGCGCGGCGGTCGCCCTGGTAGGACGCCGCGCCCATCTCCTGGAGGCCAAGGCGGCGGAGCTGCGGGGGGATATCTCCACCGACGCCCAGGCCATCGTCCAGGTGGTGGTGGACCGCTTCGGTCGGCTGGATGTGTTGGTGAACAACGCAGCCGTCTCCGCGGGCGTAGGCGTGGAGGAGATGCCCTTCGAGGCCTGGCGTCACGTGATGGCCATCAACCTGGATGGCGCCTTCGCCATGGTCCAGGCGGCCGTGCCCCACCTGATTGCCAGCCGGGGCAGCATCCTGCACATCAGCAGCATCAGCAGCATCGCCGGCGAATTCGACGACGCTGCCTATGCCGCCAGCAAGGCCGGGCTGGAGGGGCTCAGCCGCAAACTGGCCCTGGAGCTGGCCCGGCTGGGCGTCCGCTCCAATGTGATCCGGCCCGGCCTGATCCGGACGGAAGCCTTTGAGGGCATGCCGGAAGATTTCTTCAAGGCCCAATTGCCCCTGATCCCGTTGGGCACCATCGGCCAGCCCGAGGACATCGCCCGGGCCGCGGCCTTTCTCTGTTCTGATGAAGCCCGCTTCATCACCGGGGCCGTCCTGACCATCGACGGCGGCGAATCGGCTAAGTAGCTAGAAGGTGGACTCCATGTCAGTAACCGCAGTGGTGGGTGCCCAGTGGGGCGATGAGGGGAAAGGTCGCATCATCGATTATCTGGCCCAGCAGGCCGATGTGGTGATTCGGTTCCAGGGGGGGGACAACGCCGGCCATACGGTCATCAACCAGTACGGCAAACACGCCCTGCACTTGATCCCCAGTGGCATCTTCAACCCCAACACCCAGAACATCATCGGCTCGGGCTGTGTGGTCAACCCCGGAGCCCTGCTGGATGAGATGGCCCAGCTGGAAGCGGCAGGGGTCGATCTGGGTAACCTCTGGATCAGCGCCCGGGCCCAGATGGTGATGCCATACCACCGACTGTTGGATGAACTGGAAGAAGCCGCCCGGGGCGAGGACACCATCGGCACCACCAAGCGGGGCATCGGGCCGGCCTATGCCGACAAGGCAGCCCGCTCGGGCCTACGCATTGGCGACCTGTTGCAGCCGGAATGGCTGGAGAGCCGTCTAGACAATGCCCTGCGCACGGTCAACCGCAAGATTGAAATCCTGGGTGGGGAACCGGTGGACGGTCAGGAACTCTACGAGCTCTGCATGACCTATCGCCAGAAGCTGGCCTCCCGCATCGTGGACACCGTCCCCCTGCTGCGCCGTGCCGTCCAGGAGCGGCGGTCTATCCTGCTGGAAGGACAGCTGGGTGTCATGCGGGATCTGGATTGGGGCATCTACCCCTACGTGACCAGCAGCAACCCCACCGCGGCCTATGCCAGCTCTGGCGCCGGCCTGCCTGCCCGGGCCATTGATCGGGTCATCGGCGTGGTCAAGGCCTACAGCACCGCGGTGGGCGACGGCCCCTTCCCGGTGGAGCTGCACGACGCCGACGGCGAACGGTTGCGGGAGCTGGGGGGCGAATACGGCGCCACCACCGGCCGTCCCCGGCGCTGTGGCTGGTTTGACGGGGTGGCCATCGGCTACGCGGCCTGGCTCAACGGCATGACCGGGCTGGCCATCACCAAGTTGGATGTCCTGGATACCTTCGAGACCATCAAAATCTGTGTGGGGTACCGGCTGCCCAGCGGCGAAGTGATCACCGACTCCATGCCGGACACGCCGGTCCTTTTCCAGGTGACCCCGGTCTACGAGGAGTGGCCGGGCTGGCAGACCTCCACCCAGGCGTGCCGTCGTTGGGCCGACCTGCCGCCGGCCGCCCAGGCCTACATCCGGCGGCTGAGCGAGCTGGCCGGAGTCAAGGTGGATTACGTCTCTGTGGGGCCGGAGCGGGATCAGATGTTCGAGGTGGACGCAGCCTTCACCGCCGCGGCCGCGCCTGTCCCGCGGTAAGAGTCCGCTACTCCCCGTCTTCAGCCATCTCCCGGATGGCTGCGTATTCCTCGAACTCGTCGGTGATGAAGTCAATCATCCGCTCGGCCAGGGCCACCGGTGCCTCGATCATGGGGCTGTGGCCCACCTGGCGCAGAATCTCCAGGTTGGTCGCGCCGGGAATGGCGATCAGGGTGCGGGTGGTGGCGTCCCGATCCACGATCTCATCCTGGTCGCCCCAGATGAGGAGGGTGGGCAGGGTCAGGTGACGGACTTCGTGGAAGCGGTTCCATCGGCCCAGGGCGTCGGCGATGGCGGTGAAAGCGGCCGGCGCCATCTGTTGGGCATCCTCCACCAGTTGATCTAGGAAGCGCCGCCGCTCCGGGTTTCCCTCATCGTCGTGCCAGGTGGGCATGAGCACCTTGAGTCCTTCGCGTAGCAACCCCGAGTCGGTTTTCATGCGTTCCAACAGGACATAGGCGTCCACCGGCGTGAAGACGCCCTCGGCCGGCGCGCTGTCCACCAGGATCAGGCTGTGGAGGCGCTCCATGTGCTGCAGGGCAAACTCCATGGCGATGGCGCCGCCGCTGGAATGGCCCGCCAGATCAAATTCGTCCCATTCCAGGGCCTGGACCAGGGCCCAGACGTCTTCGGCCTGCTCCTCGATGGCGTAGCCGGTTTCGCTCTTGTCGCTCTGGCCGCAACCTCGCAAGTCGGGCACGACGGCCAGGATTTCATTGGGGAGGATGTTCAGGAAGGGTTCCCACCAGCGGCTACTGGCGAAGCTGCCGTGGAGCAGGAGCATGGGCAGGCCATCCTCGTCTCCGTGGATGCGGCAGTGGAAGGTCATTCGTGGCGTTTCAATGAAGGCGGTTCGGATCTGGGACATGGGCATAGCTCTACTGTGATGGCGCACCGTCGGCGGTGGCCGGTGGACTCAACGTCGCATCTGTCGGTTCTGCTCGGCCTCATCCGGGAGGAAGAGGAGAAGCAGGGCGGCTGCGGCCGCGGCGGGGAGGGGGCCGTCGACCCGTCCCACTTCTTCTTCGCCGAAGATGAGCCCGGCCTGGATGACCACACCATCCGGCTCCACCCAGCCCAGGTCGCCGCCTTCGAAGAGGCCGTGGCTGTGGATGGTGCCCTGGGGGGTGAAGTAGCCCAGTTCTCGCTCGTCGTGTTGGGTGAAGCGGAAGACCCGGCCCTGGTCATCCACCCGGCCCACGGGGCGGCCTTCCTTCCAGCGGAGCTTGTAGATGACCTGATCGGAACCCACGTAGCCGAGCAGCAGTTCGCCGTCTTCGGTCAATTTGTAGATGTGGGTGCGTTCAGCCTCGTCCAGGGGAGATGGCGTCCCCTCGTTGTTTCGCGTAGTCATAAATAGCCCACCTCTACACTGCAATCAACAGGCAACAATAATCAACCCACCCCCTCCTCTAACAGCTGCAACACCCCAAGCAGCCAGCGGTACAGCCGTTCCCGGATGGCGCGAATACGCTCCTGATGGGGCGGCCGCATGGGCGTATCGGCTTGCTGGTTGCCCACAAAGAGCCCACGGTTGACTTCAATCATCATGGCCGGTGGGGCATCCGGGGGAGCCATGGGGCCGCCTAGACCATAGGCCCGCAGAATGTAGCCGCCAGGATAAGGATCGTTGATGGCGACCACCGGCGGCTGTATGCCTGCTTCCGGTTCCAACAGGGGGAGGTCCTGGAACAATTCGGCGGCCAGCCCGGCCGCGGCCCGGATCAGCCAGGGTGGGCAAGAGACGTGGGGCGTTCCCCGGCGGGGTTCGCCCTGGGCACCGCCCCCATTGCCCAGGCAGATGAGGGGCCGGAGCGCGCCCGCCTTGTGATAGGCCGAGGGACCCACCTGGGCCATGTTGTGGCAATCCAACAGCAGCTTCACCTGGCCGGCATGGAGCTGGAGGGCCTCGGCCAGAGCCTGGTGATAGGGGCGCCAGTAGGCCTCCAGCAGCTCCCGCTTGAGATCCTGCCCGAGGGGCTCGTGGTACAGGGGAACGCCATAGCTGGACATGGACTTCACGGCCCCATCGGGGTGATCCAGATCGTCTGGCGGCCGGTTGGAATCGATGAGGGCCCGGGCGATGGGCATGGTCACCTGGGCCAGCACGCCAGGTCCAGGCCCTGCCGCAGTCTGGGCCTGAAGGTCAGGATGGCCAAAATCGAAAAGCTGATCCACCCACAGGTCACAGTCGTTGTAGAGGGCCACCATATCCACCGCCAGGCGATCGGCCACCTGGGGAGGCACCTCCAGACCGCCATGGGGACAGCTCAAAATCACAGGCAGAGGCGCTTGATGCATACTCCACTCTTCCTACCGTCTACCATCTACCATCTACCATCTACCGCCTACTGTCTTTACCCCAGAATCACCGGCTCTTCCGGATAACGGATCAGGGTTGGCTGTTCGCTCTGGGCCAGGGCCACGACGATGGTGAGGGGGCCCAGGCGCCCCCAGAACATGGTAAATGCGATCAGGTAGCGGCCCACCGTGTCGAGCTTGCTGGTGAAGTCCAGGGAATAGCCTGCGTTGGCAAAGGCGCTCACCACCTCGAAGCCGACGGTGAAAATGTCGCCTTCGTGGCGCAGGGAAAGGATCAGGGTGACCACCGTGACCAGCAGGGTGCTCACCGTCATGATGGCCCCCGCCTTGGCGATGGTCTCGTTGGGCAGGGTGCGTTGAAAAGAGACTGCGGCCGAATGTCCCCGGGCGGTAGCCAGCACCGCCACCAACAACACGGCGACGGTGCTGCTGCTGACGCCTCCGGCCATACTGGCCGGCGCGCCGCCGATGAACATCCAAAGCATGAGGATGAGCTGGGAGCCCTCGCTCAGCTGATCCAGGGGCAGAATGGTCAGGCCGGCCGTGCGCGCGGAAACCACCGTGAAGAGCCCCACGGCGAAACGCTTCCCCCAGTCCACGTCCGGGAAGAGGTTTCGGTGCAGGTTGGGGTCGATCATGACAATGGCCGTGCCGGTCACCGTCAGAACCAGGGTCAGGATCAGGGTCAGGCGGGTGTTCAGGCCCAGGGTGCGGTCAAAGCGGTAACTCCACAGGTCGTACATGACGGTGATGCCAAAACCGCCCAGCAGGATCAGGATCCCCATCACCAGGAGGGTGAACCAGTCGGTGCCGAAACCGAAGAGTACGCCCGCTTCTGTCCCGGAAAAGAGGTCGAAGCCGGCGTTGCAGTAACTGCTGATGGCGTGAAAGATGGCGTACCACAGGGCTTCACCGTCAGGCAGGTGGCTGCGCCAGCGCAGGTAGAGGAGCAAAGCCCCCACGGCTTCCAGGGAGAGGGTCACCCCCAACACGTACAGGGCCAGGTCTAGGGCACCGCTGACCCGGCTCGTGCCCAGGCTCTGCTGCACGATGAAGCGGGTCTGCAGGGTGATGCGCCGCCCGATCAGCCGAAAGAGGAGAACGCTGAACGAGATGAAGCCGACCCCTCCCACCTGTAGCAGAAACAGGATGACCAGCTGCCCGAAGAAGGAGAAGTCCTGGGCGGTGTTGCGGACCACCAGGCCGGTCACAGTGGTGGCACTGGTGGATGTGAAAAGGGCCTCGGACCAGGTGATGGTTTTTCCCGGTGCGGCGGACCAGGGCAGCTTCAGCAGCACGGTGCCGATCAGGATGATGAAGGCGAAGCCGAAGATCAGGACCCAGGGGCCGGACATCCACTCCCGGCGGCGCTTCAACGGGATGGTGTCGACGGGTGTCTCATCATCCAGCAGCTCTAGTTTCTCTTCGACGATGGGAATCTTGTGCTGGTAAGGGAGTCGAGGCGGGCGCTGCCGATCGGGCGTTGGTCTGGCTCCTGCCGGCCGTCGCTCTTCGGGCTCGTGAGAATCAGATTGGGGCTCGGCTGCGGTGTTCATGAACCTGATATCATGGGTTGCCAGCTGTTGGTTTCCTGTCGGGTGACCCTGGACACACATGAGGGATTATGCTACGGACTCTGGGGAGAGGTCAAACGGGCGACCATCTCGACGCATCGTCCCGCATCATATCCCCGGCAGGGCCACAGATGGAGCGCGGCACACTCGTCGCAACGAACCGGCCGTCAGAGGGGCTTTTGTCTGTAGCCTGGTTCTATGGTAGAAAGAAGTCTGGAGTCATCCGATCCGATACATCTGATTCAGAACCATGGGAACGGAGACGGACATGTCGCAGCTGTGGCTTGGCCTCATTGCTGGTCTTATCATCGGCTGGGTGATCGAGTGGATTATTGATTGGAGTTTCTGGCGAAGCGGTATTGAGGCGGCTGAGGCAGAGGAAAAGCGCCTGCGCAAGCGACTGGCGGAAACCGAGGCCGAACTGGAGGCCCTGCGGGCCAGGCTGGAGGAACCGTCCCATGCCCCTTCTTCCACCCAAACAGCTTCTGGCCGGACAGAAGTTAGCCGGCCAGAAGCTGACGGAGGGG
>FWPU01004072.1_pt1 | contig 34873 bp, 27 predicted proteins | sample 2228361 | NCBI WGS metagenome assembly FWPU01 (sample SAMEA103939777, study PRJEB20133) | metagenome
AATTTGTAAAGTACTAAGAACTTTTGACTACCTACTTAGTAGCGCAAAACGACAAGAAATACCATTATTAAACAAGCTCTTAGTGCTGTTGGGCAGCCCGATAATGGCGATCTGCATTGCGTGTCTCTGCTCCGATCAGGCCGGCTGGATGCCCAGCTCGGTGACAGCGAGCGCCAGCGCGCCGAGCAGCCCCACGTCGTCGCCGAGCGCGGCCGGGACGATGGAGAGCCCCTCCAGATAGCCCGGCATCGCCCGGGCGCGCACGACCTTCCACATCGGGTCGAAGAGCAGCGGCCCGGCCTTCGTCACGCTGCCGCCGAGCACCACCATGCGCGGGTTGAAGAGGTGGAGCAGGTTGACGATGCCCAGCCCCAGATACTCGCCGGCGCGGCGGAACGCGTTCCTGGCCAGCTTGTCGCCGGCCGCGGCTGCCTCGCTGATGACCCGCGCGTCCACTTTGTCCAGGTCGCCGCCCACCATTTTGACGATCTTGCTTGATTTGCCGGCTTTCAGCCGGCCGACCACATCGCGGCTGATGGCCGGCCCGGCGGCCAGCGCCTCCAGGCAGCCGCGGTTGCCGCAGCCACACTTCGGGCCGTCGGGTTTGATCACGGTGTGGCCGGCTTCGGCAGCCAGCCCGCGCGCGCCGAGCAACATCTTGCCTCCCATCACGATGCCGCTGCCGATGCCGGTGCTGATCGTCAGATACACCATGTCCTTCACCCCGCGCGCCGCGCCGTAAGTGACCTCGGCCAGGCCGGCCACGTTGGCGTCATTGCCGAGAAAGGTCGGCCTGCCGAAATGCGCGCTGATCAGGTTGCGCAGCGGCACGTTCTGCCAGCCGGGCAGATTGGGCGCAGCCAGGATGATGCCCGACGCCGGGTCGAGCGGACCGGGTGCGCCGATCCCGATCCCGACGACAGCGTCGGGATTCGTCCCTTCCAGCGCCTCGGCGATGGCCTCTTTGATGCGCCGGAGCACGGCCTCGGGCCCATCGTGGGCTTTGGTCAACCGTGCCACCCGCCTGAACATCTGGCCGTTGGGATCGCATAGCGCGGCTCGAATCTGCGTGCCGCCCAGATCTACCGCAACGATATAAGGATTCATCGGTTCTCCTCGCAGCGATCAATATGCCCCGTATTTGTGTACCAGCTCCATGACACGGCAATATTGATCGAAAGACACGTTGTTCGGCACCGAATGGTCGGAGTGATAGATGTAGCCGCCGCCGACTTTCGCCGCAGTGATTTTGACCGCGATCTCGCGCTCCAGGACATCTGGATCCGGGTCGTTGAAGGTGCGCACATCAATGCCGCCCATGAAGGCGAGGTCCTTGCCGTATTGCTGTTTGAGCGTGACGACATCCATGCCCGCCTTCACTTCCAGTGGCTGCAGGCAGTCCAGCCCTGCGTCTATCAGGTCGGGGATCAACATGCGCACGTCGCCGCAGGAGTGCAGGATCACCTTCATGCCGTGGGCGTGGAAGAAGTCGAACATGCGCTTGTCAGCCGGCTTGATCAGCTTGCGGTAGACGCGCGGAGAGAAGAACGGGCCGTTGCGGTAGCCCATGTCATTGAAGAGGAAGGCCGCGTCGAAGGTGTAGCCGGCGGCCATGACGATCTTCGCCATTTCGATCACCATGTCGGCCTGCGTCTCGATCATGTCCTGGATCCAGGCCGGATCATCAATCAGCAGCGTCAGCAGCTGATCGGAGCGGATGTAGGCCTGGCACAGGTCGTAGCCGGTGATCGCGTTGAAGGTGATGTACAGGTCTTCGCTGCGTGCCCGCTCGTAGTTGTTGTGCAGGGTGACCCAGTCCACGCGCGTGTAGCCCGGCTGCAGCCGACGTTTGGCTGCTTCCCAATCCGCGCGCGTCTTGATCCCGTAGTCAATCAGTTCGGGCGTGGTCGAGTAGTCGCGGTGGTTCTTGCGCACGCCGCCGTAGGGCGTGGTCTCGACGATGTATTCGGCGTTGCGCTCCAGCACGCGCACCGGGTACTGGGGCGTCAGGTCGGCGCCGAAGCCACGCAGGTGGAAGCCGAAATACTCTTCGGCCGGGATGCCATCGGGCAGGCCCTCGCGGCGCCAGCGGGTGACAGTGGCCGCCCAGATGCTATCGGTGAACGGGATGTGGTCGGCTTCTTTGTGATCGAGGGCCAGCCGAACCCGTTCGCGGGGTGTGATGATGGTAGTTGTCATAATGTATTCTCCTCGGGCACAACGATTGGCCGTGGTGCGGGTTGCCGGCCCGCGTCGCGGCATCATAAGCCCTTCTATCTCCCCATGATAGCACAGATCGGCGAAAATGCCACTTGACAGCCGGGGCATTTCATGCTATAGTTTACGTTGTCGTCAGCGTTGTCAGCGGGCGATTCGTTCCTCTTCAGATCGTTTTCTCGGTCATTTGATCCATCATCGGCATCTGACGTCGCAAATTCATTGATGCCTCGGGCGCACGGGGGAAATCGTGCCAGCGAAGTTGCGTGACGTCGCCCAGAGGGCGGGCGTTTCGATCAAAACCGTCTCGCGCGTGGTCAACAATCAGGGAGAGATCTCCGAGGCGACCCGTCAGCGCGTGTTGGCGGCCATTGCCGATCTCGATTATCGCCCCAGCAAGGTGGCCCGCGCGTTGGTGACGCAGCGCACCGATACGATCGGCCTGGTGTTGGGCGACATCACGAACCCCTTCTTCCCGGAGGTGGCGCGCGGGGTGCTGGACGCCGCCGAGCCGCAGGGCTATAACGTGTTTCTGTGCAACTCGGACGGCGACTTGCAACGGGAGACGCGCATCCTTGAGTCGCTGCTCGATCACGGCGTAGATGGTGTCATCATCTTCCCGACGTTCGAGCTGGAGCCGGCCCTGCGTCGGCTGGCCGGGCCGGACCGCCCGGTGGTGGTCGTCAATCGGCCCTACGATCTGCCCAATGTGAGCGCCGTGATGATCCATACGCGGCGCGGGGCACAGCTGGCCGTGGAGCATCTGATTCGCCAGGGGCATACCGCGATCGCCATGCTCGCCGGACAGAGCCATGAGGTGCCGCAGCTTCAGCGCGTTCGAGGCTATCGTGATGCCCTGACGGCGCGTGGCCTGCCGGTCCGGGACGAGTGGATCGTCGGCGGCGTGCCGATTCAGAGCCGGGGCCGGGAGTCGGCACTGACGTTGCTCTCTCGCTATCCGGAAATCACCGCCATCTTCGCTTACAACGATCTGCTGGCACTGGGCGCCATCGAGGCGTGTCACGAGTTGGGCCGCCGCGTGCCCGCAGATTGCGCCATCGTCGGCTTCGATGACATCCCGCTGGCCGGCGCGGTCTGTCCGGCGCTGACTACCGTCCGCGTCGACAAATATGACCTGGGGCGGCGGGCCACAGAGCGGTTGTTCGAGATGATGGCTCAGCCCGAGCAGATGTTCGCGCCGATCTGGGCCGATGTCGAGTTGATCGTGCGTGCTTCGGCATAACGCATGCGTCGAGGGATCTCTGCGCCATGACACTACCGGTCTCCCCAGACAACGAGACGATCCTGGAGATCGTCAATCTCAAGACTTATTTCTTCATCGAAAGCGGCACCGTGCGGGCCGTGGACGGCGTGGATCTCTCGCTGCGGCGCAAGCAGACGCTGGGCGTGGTCGGTGAGAGCGGCTGCGGCAAGAGCATCACGGCCATGTCGGTCATGCGCCTGATCCCATCGCCGCCCGGCAAGATCGTCGAGGGCAACATCTTCTTCTACCCGCGGCAACGAGCCGGCCAGGCGATAGACATTGCGACGCTGAACCCGCGCGGCGCGGAAATGCGCAACATTCGGGGCGGGGAGATCGCCATGGTGTTCCAGGAGCCGATGACCTCGCTCAACCCGCTCTTCACGGTAGGCGCGCAGATCGCCGAGGCCGTGCAGTTGCACCAGAAGGTCAGTCGCCGCGAGGCGATGGACCGGGCGCTGGAGATGCTGACCAAGGTGCAGATCAGCGCGCCCCGGCAGCGCCTGCATGAATATCCCCATCAGATGAGCGGCGGCATGCGCCAGCGCGTAATGATCGCGCTGGCACTTTCGTGCAATCCCGCCATTCTGATCGCCGACGAGCCGACCACCGCACTCGATGTGACGGTGCAGGCGCAGATCCTCGACCTGATGCGTCAGTTACAGGCCGATTTTGGCTCTTCCATCATCCTGATCACGCACAATCTCGGCGTCGTTTCGCAGATGGCAGATCACGTCGCGGTCATGTACCTGGGGAAAGTCGTCGAATCAGCTCCGACGCGCGAGCTGTTCCATCATCCGTTCCATCCCTATACGGTCGGGTTGCTCAACTCGGTGCCGGTGCTGGGGCGCAAAGGCCGGCAGGGTCTCGTGCCGATCAAGGGCATGGTGCCGACGCCGACCGAAGTGTTGCCGGGCTGCGCGTTTGCGACGCGCTGCCCGCGCGTGATGCCGATCTGCACTGAGGAGCGGCCGCTTCTGCGGACGATCCAGACGGGCCATCAGGCCGCGTGCTGGCTGTATGGCGAGCATGGCCTGCAGGCGGAGAGGAGGTGAAGCGGCAACCGAGACAGATAACACCCAGACGCATGAGGCCACCCGCCATGCGCAAGTCAGTCTTACTAACCCGGCCTGTTTCGCGTCGGCATGTTGGCTATGGGTGGGCCGACCGAACTGACTCAAGCAGAGGAGATGCAAGGATGAATACCCGCACGATGTTGTGGCGCTGGGCGGCGGCGCTCCTGGTATGTGTGATGCTGGTGGGCTGTGCTGCCCCCGCGCCTGCCCCCGCGCCTGCGAAGGCCGAGCCGACGAAGGCTCCGGCGGCCCCAGCGGCGACCAAAGCGCCCGAACCGACCAAGGCGCCTGAGCCGACGAAGGCTCCGGCGGCCCCAGCGGCGACCAAAGCGCCCGAACCGACCAAGGCCCCGGCTGCAGCGGCGGTCAAACCGCCGATCCCGTATCCCGATCCGCCCAAGCTGGAAATCGGCGGCGCGCCCGTCAAGCGCCTGTCCACGAATCAGATCGTGACCTACAAGGCGTTGCCGGAATACAAAGAACCGGCCTGGGTCACCGAACTGGTAAAGGCCGGCAAGTTGCCGCCCGTCAAAGATCGTCTGCCGAAGGAGCCGCAGGTATATCTGAAGTCCGGTATGAAGGACGGCATCGGCGAGTACGGCGACCTGTGGCGCGGCTTCTCGGCCTGCCCCACGGCTGGCTACAATGTGATGGCCGGCATCAGCATGGGCTGGTTCGGCATCGAATCGTACACCTCGCGCTACAATGCGCTGGTCAAGACCGGCCCGCTCTATCGCTTCGACCAGGACATCGAGCCGATGCCCAACATCGCCAAGAGCTGGGAGTGGTCGGCTGACGGCAAGGTGATGACCGTCAAATTGATCGAAGGCGCCAAGTGGTCGGACGGCGCGCCCTTCACCGCCGACGATGTGATGTTCACCTGGGAAGGTTACATCGTTGACAAAAACGTCAACTCATCGCGGAAACTGGATGCCTGGACTTTCGGCGGCGTGCCCACCAAGCTGGAGAAGGTGGACGACTATACCGTGAAGTTCACCTTCGGCGTGGCGAAGCCGATGAGCGTCTTCTACATGATGAACGAAGGCAACTTCGACGTCATGCCCGCGCATCAGCTCAAGCCGCTCCACCCGCAGTGGAGCACCGCCAGCCCGAAGCCGACCTACAAGGACTTCGAGAACGCGCTGCCGCCGAACAAGCTGCCGCTGGTGACGATGGGGCCGTGGGTCATCACCGAGTACAAGACCGACGAACTGATGATCATGCGCCGCAACCCGTACTACTGGAAGGTAGACGAGGATGGCCAGCAGCTGCCGTACATGGACGAGATCCAGTACCGGAAGGGGCCCAGCGGCATCGGCCGTGACCTGTGCACCATCGCCGGCGACTGCGATCACATGAACCTGGAGAACCCGAGCACCTTCGTCGAGGCGATGACCAAGGCCCAGGACCCCAACGCCAAATACATGGTCTCCTGGGGGCCTGAGACGTTGGGTTACGGGGTGATCTTCAACTTCTCAGTGGACTTCGGCGTCAAGGACGACCGCGACAAGGCTGTGCGCGAGCTGTTCCGCGACGTGCGCTTCCGCAAGGCGCTGAGCTATGCCACCGACCGCGACGGCATCGCCCAGTCCATCATGAAAGGCCCGTTCCTGCGCGGCTGGGCCGGCGGCCTCTACCCCGGCGCGCCGGAGTTCGACAAGACCTCGGTGGTGTACTATCCATACGACGTCGCCTCGGCCAAGGCGCTGCTGGCGGAGGTGGGCCTGAAGGACTCCAACAACGACGGCGTCCTGGAGTGGACGAGCGGGCCGATGGCCGGCAAGCCGGTGGTGCTGGAGCTGCGCGCTTCGCAGGATGCGAAGGAGACCCAGAGCGTCGCCGAGGCGCTGGTGAACCAGTGGGGCGCGGTGGGCATCAAGATCAACATGAAGGTGACCGACAGCGCCACCTTCAACGAGCTCAACCAGTCGGGCAACTGGGACATGCAGGCGTTCCGCGGCGGGCAGGCGTTTGCGTTGCCGTTCGTGGATCCGACCGCCCTGGCCCCGATCACCAAGAACTTCAACCGCCATCGCGAAGGCGACAAGCCGCGCGTGATGATGGACTTCGAGAAGCAATTGGTGGAGTTGGCGACTCAATATCGCGACACCTTCGATGCGGCCAAGCGCAAGGATCTGATGAAGCAGTACAACAAGATCTACACCGAGAACGTGTACGATCTGGGCGTCTTCGTCGGTCGCTATGGCCTGGGCCTGACCAAGCGCGCCAAGAACGTTCCGGATGGAACGCCGGTCTTCATGTACACCTGGGTTGAAGACGCGATCCTGCTGGACGCCCTCTGGACGCCGAAGGCTCAGCAATTGAAGCAGAACCGGCCGGATACCTTGCCGGTTTACACCAAGTAAGAATCGCCATGTGCCAGGCATCTGACAAAGATGCCTGGCATGTCTGACCCGTTTTGGGCAGTTGCTCGTGCCATGGGTGGCCCGACGCCGCTTTGGCTTGCGGCCGTTTGAGGCCGCTCTGGCTGCGCAACGATCGCAAAGCGGCGCTACAGCGCCGCAATCCAGATTGGTCTGCGGTGGCCCATCATTGCCGGCGGAGGCGGGATCAATCCCGCGGCACAGGGCTTATTTCTGAATAGGGGAGACGGCATGCTGAACTATATTTTCCGTCGGCTGATCATCGCGGTCTTCCTGTTGATCGGCATCGGCGCTGTTTCCTTCATCGTCATCAAACTGCCGCCGGGCGATTTTGCCAGCCGCTATCGGCAGTATCTGATTGACCGCGGCACGCCTCAGGAGGAGGCGGATCGCGCCGCCCAAATCGTGCGCGAACGCTACGACCTGGACAAGCCGGTGGCGGTGCAATTCTTGCTATGGATCAAAGGCATCGTCACCGAGGGCAAATTCGGCTATTCGTTCGCTTATCGCAAAGATGTGGGCGAGCTGGTGGCCGAGCGGATGCCGAAGACACTGTTGTTGGCGGTCTTGTGCCATCTGATTTCGACCGTGGTGGGCGTGGGGCTGGGCATCTTTGTGGCGCCCAGGAAGTATGGCTTTTGGGACAACTTCTGGGCGGTTCTGGCATTCATTTTCACTTCGGTCCCTCGCTTTTCGATCGCGATCATCCTGCTTTACGTCCTCGTGATCCAGCTTCACCAGCCGAGCATTTCCTCTTTCTTTTCGCCGCAGTTCGTGATGGCACCGTGGAGCCTGGAGCGCGTGATAGATATGTTGCGCCATATCTGGCCGGCCGTACTAATCGCCGGCCTGGGCGGTGTGGCCCGCAACCTGCGTGTGATGCGCGGCAATCTGCTCGATGTGCTCGGCGCGCAATACGTGCAGACCGCGCGCGCCAAAGGCCTGACCGAGGGCAAGGTGATCATGAAGCACGCCGTGCCCAACGCCCTGCACACCATCGTCGCCTATCAGGGCACGGTGCTGCCCTACATGATGCAAGGCGAGTTAGAGGCGGCCATCGTCCTGGGCTTGCCGACCATGGGGCCGCTCTTTTATGAGTCGTTGGTCAATCAGGACATCTACATCTCCGGCTCGTTGCTCCTGATGTATGGCTTTTTGATCCTCATGGGCAACCTGCTGGCCGATATCTTCCTGGCCGTCCTGGATCCCCGTATCCGCTACAGTTAGTCCGGTGAGAGTGAACTATGCGCGACGACCTCAAATCAGCCCGTGAATTGGACCTGGCCGAGGAAATCCACAACGAAAGTTATTTTCAGCTCGTCTCCCGGCGTTTCGCCCGCAGCAAAGTGTCGCTGGTCGGCGGCTGTATGGTACTGATGCTGGTGATCCTGGCGGCGCTGGCCGATTTCTTCAGCCCCTACCCGATCTATCAGATTGACTTGAAGTCCACTTTCATCCCGCCTCAGCAGGTCCATTTCATTGATCACGAGGGCAAGTTCCACTGGCGGCCTTTCGTATACAATTATGTGTACACGCTGAACCCGAAGACCTTCCAGGTGTATTGGGCCGAGGATACCAGCAAGCTGTACTACATTCATTTCTTCGTCAAAGGGCCCGAGTATAAGCTGCTAGGCCTGATTCCGTTCGATCTACACCTGTACGGCGTCGAAGAGGGCGGCACGGTCTACCTTCTCGGCACCGACAAGATGGGCCGCGATCTGTGGGGCAAGGCGTGCGAGGCGGGCCGTATCTCGCTGACGATGAGCCTGTTCGGCACGATCATCAGCATCGCGGTCGGCTCGGTGCTGGGCGTGGCATCCGGCTACTATGGCGGCACCGTGGACATGGTGCTGCAGCGCTTCACCGAGTTCGTGGCCGCGTTCCCCAACCTGCCGCTGTGGATGGCTTTGGCCGCGCTGGTACCCAAGACCGCCGACTCCTTCACGGTGTTCGTCCTCATGTCGTGCATCTTCGCGTTGCTCTCGTGGACCGTGCTGGCGCGCGAAGTGCGCGGCAAAGTGCTCGCCCTGCGCGCAACCGACTTCATCCTGGCCGCCAAAGAGATGGGCGCCTCGGATGCACGCATCATCTTCCGTCACCTGTACCCGAATACCCTCAGCCACGTCATCGTTGTGCTCACCCTCACCATCCCCGGCGTGATCCTGGCCGAGTCATTTCTCAGTTTCCTGGGGATCGGCATCAGCGAGCCGCTGATCAGTTGGGGCCTGATGATGCGGAATACCCAGGACATCCAGACGCTGGGCCAGAACAGCTGGATTCTGGCGCCGATCGCCTTCATCGTGACGGCCGTGCTGGGCTTCAATTTCCTCGGCGATGGCCTGCGCGATGCTGCCGACCCCTATGCGACGATGTGAGAGAATCTGTATGCGTCTGCTGATCCTGATCGGTTTGGCCCTGCTCATGTTGGGATTGCTGGCGGCTTGTCTGGTTCCGCCGCCCACGGCCGGGGTACCTGCCGCCGGCGAGGTTCGGGTGTATGCGCCGGCCGTCATCCTGGCGGCCAGCCAGGCCACCTCGCTCACCATCTCCGGCGTCGTGCTCACGCCGGCCGGACCGGCGCGCGACGCCATCGTCCAGGTGCAGGGCACGCCCAATCAGGCCCCGGCGAGTGCTGATGGCACGTTCACGCTGACCGGCATCAGCAGCACCGGGCCGTTCACCGTGACGGCCTGGGCGCCCCGTCACTATGTCGGCTGGGTCGCGCTCGATCCGACCGCAGCGGATTGGCACAGCGATCGGCCGGTCACCATCACGCTCAAGCCGATCCCCCAGCAGGACAACGCCGAGTACCCCTGGTTTTCATTCGAGGGCGTCAAGGGCACGGCGAGTTGCGGGCTGTGTCACCGCGAATACGACGAGTGGCGGGCGGATGCGCACGCGCAGTCGGCCAAAAATGTGCGGTTCATCTCCCTTTACACCGGCGATGATGCCCAGGGCCGGCCGAATCAGCCTGTGCGCTGGAGCAGCCAGGGCACGGCACTGCCGCCCGATCCCGGCAAGCCCTACTACGGCCCCGGCTTTCAGCTCGACAATCCTGGCCGGACGGGCAACTGCGCGACCTGTCACACGCCGGTCGCGTCGAAGGTGCCCAATCGCCAGAACTGCGGCTGGTCGGGCTGCCACACGGCCCTGACCCACGAGCGCGCGACCGGGGTGATTGATCCACCCACCAGTCCGTTGGTTTCTACCGGCGACGGCGCCGAGGGGATCACCTGTGACTTCTGCCACAAGATCGGCGACGTGATCCTCGATCCACACACGAAATTGCCTCCGCCCGACATGCCGGGCATCCTCTCCTACAAGCTGTATCGGCCTGCGGAAGGCCAGCAGATCTTCTTCGGCACGGTGTTGGACGTGACCCGGCGGGTGAGCTATCTGCCGCTGCAAAGCAAGAGTGAATTCTGTGCACCCTGCCACTATGGCGTCTTCGGCGGGATCGTCGGCGTCGGCACGGTGACCGGCGGCACGGTGATCTACAATTCCTACGGCGAGTGGCTGGAGAGCCCTTACAGCGATCCGCAGACCGGCAAGACCTGTCAGGATTGTCACATGCCGCCTTCGCCGGCGCGCTACTTCGTCACGCCGGAACGCGGGGGACTGAGCCGCGATTACGTGACGTTGCACGATCACCGGATGCCCGGCGCGGCCGACGAGAAACTTCTGCAGAATTCGGTCACGATGACCACCACCGCGCAACGACAGGCCGACAGGCTGCTGGTCGAGGTCCACATCACCAATGACCAGACCGGGCACCATGTCCCGACCGACACCCCGATCCGCAGTCTGATCCTGGTCGTCGAGGCGCTGGACGAGGCCGGGAAGTCGCTGTCGCTCGCCGAGGGGCCGGTCAATCCCGACTGGGCCGGCAACTATGCCGGTTGGCCGGGCAAGAGCTTCGCCAAAGTGCTGCGCGATGAATGGACCGGCGAAGCGCCCACCGCTGCCTACTGGCGGCCGGTGACCGTCGTCGAGGACACGCGGCTGCCGGCCTTCGCCACCGACGTCACGCGCTACGTGTTCGACCTGCCGCCTGGCCAGACGGTGCAGGTGCGGGCGCGGCTGTGGTTTCGCCGCGCCTTCCAGGCCGTGGCTCAGCAGAAGGGTTGGAATGATCCGGATATCCTGATGGAGGAGGCGACGCTGCGCGTGGCGCCGTAGCCGGCGAACATCTCGACCACGAGGCCGCGAGCTGGGACAGGAGGCTTCCGCTTCTCACCGGCCATAGCGGGATGTGGTCGTTGTCGTCGGACGCGCACCTAACGTTTGACGAGGCCGTATGACCGACAATCAAGATGACATTCTTCTGGAAGTCAAAGACCTGAAGCTGTATTTTCCGATCTATCGCGGCCTGATCCAGCGGATCGTCGGGCACGTGAAGGCCGTAGATGGCGTCAGTTTCTTCTTGCGGGAACGCGAGGTGTTGGGCCTGGTCGGCGAGAGCGGCTGCGGCAAGACGACCGTCGGCCGCACGGTGTTGCGCCTCTACGACCCGACGGCCGGCGAGATCCGCTATCGCAACCGCAGCGGCGAGTGGATAGACATCGCGCGCATCAGCCAGCGCGAGATGAAGCCGTTGCGCCGCGAGATGCGCATGATCTTCCAGGACCCGTTCAGCTCGCTTAACCCGCGGTTGACCGTGAAGGACATCATCAGCGAGCCGCTGGAGATCCACGGCGTGGCGCGCGGCCGGGCCGCCGAGCAGCGTGTCGCCGAACTGATGGAGGCCGTCGGCCTCAACCCGGCCCTCATGCGGCGCTATCCGCACGAGTTTTCCGGCGGCCAGCGCCAGCGCATCGGCCTGGCGCGCACCCTCTCGCTGAGCCCGCGGCTGGTCATCGCCGACGAGCCGGTCTCGGCCCTGGATGTCTCGGTGCAGGCGCAGGTGCTGAACCTGCTCCAGGAGCTGCAACAGCGGTTCGGCCTGACGCTGATCTTCATCGCGCACGATCTGTCGGTGGTGGAGCATATCTCGGACCGCATCGCGGTCATGTATGTGGGCAAGATCGTCGAGATGGCAGAGACCGAGGAAGTGCTGCGCCATCCCCTGCATCCGTACACGGAAGCGCTGGTCTCGGCCATCCCGCCCGCCGATCCCGACATCCGCCTGGAGCGCATTCCCCTGCGAGGCGAGGTGCCCAGTCCGGCCAACCCACCCTCTGGCTGCATCTTCCATCCGCGTTGCAACTATGCCGGCGATATCTGCAGCCAGCAGGAGCCGCCGCTGCTCGAAAACCAGCGCGGCCACTATGTGGCCTGCCATTTTGCCTCGGAACTCAAACTGCGCGGCATTGGAGACTGAGCATGGATCCATGGCAACGTGTTCACGCATTTCTGACTTATCTCCTGCTGCCGATCGGGTGGCTCTACGCGCTTATCTTCCATCGCCGCAGCCCGTGGGTGATCTTTCATTGCAAGCAGTCCATCGCTCTGGTGGCCTGGCTGCTGCTGATCACGGCCGGCTGGGCCGCGGTCAGCTGGCTGCTGGCGTGGATCCCCTATGCTTTTGTCATCGGCATGGCGCTGTTCGCGCTGGTGATTGCGGCCTATTTCTTCGGCGTGATCCTCTGGATCGTGGGCATGGCCAACGCGTTGCGCGGGCGGGCCCGACGGTTGCCCGTGGTCGGTCGGTGGGCACAGCGCCTGCCATTATGAACTCAAGGAGTATATCTGATGGCTCGTATTGCTTTGATCGGCGCGGGGAGCATCGTCTTTACCCGCAATCTGTGCAGCGATATTCTGCTGACGCCCGCGCTCCAGGACAGCACCATCGCGCTGATGGACATTGACCCGACGCGGCTGGCCCAGGCACGCGATCTGGTGCAGGCGCTCATTGATCGGCGTGGCCTGAAGGCGCGCGTCGAGGCGACTCTCGACCGCCGCGCAGCCGTGACCGACGCGGATTACGTCATCACGACCTTCCAGCAGGGCGGCCTGGACGCCTATGCGCTCGACATTGACATCCCGCGCAAGTACGGCGTCGAACAGTGCGTCGGCGACACGCTGGGGCCAGGCGGCGTCTTTCGCGGCCTGCGCACGATCCCCGTGCTGTGGGATCTGTGCGACGACATGGATGAGCTGGCGCCAGATGCCCTGCTCATCAACTACGTCAACCCGATGGCGATCAACTGCTGGGCGGTGGATGCCTACAGCAGCCGGCCACACATCGGCCTGTGCCACAGCGTCCAGGGCACCAGCGAGATGCTGGCCCGCTGGATCGGCGTGCCCTACGAGGAGATCAACTTCCTCTGCGCCGGCATCAACCATCAGGCCTGGTTCCTGGAGTTCCGTCGCGGCAAGGAGGATGTCTACCCGTTGATCTGGCAAGCCATCGAGCGGCAGGAGATCTACGACCAGGAGCCGGTGCGCATTGACCTGATGAAGCATTTCGGCTACTTCGTCACCGAATCGAGCGGCCACGCCAGCGAGTATGTGCCCTATTTCCGCAAGAGCGGCCGCATGGTCGAGGAGGAGCTCTCCCCGCGCTTCAAGAATCCGCGCGACCACTGGTTTGATTTCGCGCGCACGGGCGGCTACCTGCGCCATTGCCAGAGTCGGGTCAAGGTGGCGCAGGAGGAATATCGCGAGCTGATAGACGGCAGCCGGCCGATCCCCACCGAGCGCAGCCACGAGTACGGCTCGGCGATCATCGAGGCGATGGAGACAAATGTGCCGGCGCGAGTCAACGGCAACGTCCCCAACCGCGGCCTGATCACCAACCTGCCCGAGGGGTGTTGTGTGGAGGTGCCCTGCCTGGTGGATGCCAACGGCATCCAGCCGACGGTCATCGGCGACCTGCCGCCGCAGCTGGCCGCGCTCAACCGCACGAACATCAACGTGCAGTCGCTGGTCGTGGAGGCGTGTCTGAACGGCGACGTCGAGGCGGTCTACCACGCGGTCATGCTCGACCCGCTGACCGCGGCGGTGTGCACCCTGCCGCAGATACGTGCCATGGTGGACGAGATGCTGGCGGCACAAGCGCGCTGGCTGCCGCAGTTCCAGACGGCGTAGGCCGGTGATATCGTGCGCGAGAACAGAGGATCCGGCACCACCATGCAAGACACTCGTGATTTTCTCGCGTCGCGCGGCCTGCCCCGTGGCGATGCTTATGATCTGCCGACCTCGCCGAAGCGTTTCCCCGACGGCGCACACTATCGCGTCGAGATCCCCAGCGTCGAAGGGCCGCGCGCGCTCGCAGCCGTGCTGGAGGAGGCGGAACGCCAGCAGGTGCTGATCCAGCGCGTGTCACAGGGCAGCGGCATCATGCTGCTCACCGATGCCGAGATTCGCGAGATGGCCCGACTGGGCCGCGAGGCCGGCATCGAGGTCAGCCTTTTCGTCGGTCCGCGCGCCGGCTGGGAACCGAGCGCCCAGGCGGCAGCCAGCGCCGGCAAAAACCTGGGCGCACGGCACCGCGGCATGGATCAGGTGGTCTACGCGGCCGAGGATATCCGCCGGGCGTGCGGCCTGGGCATCCGCTCGGTGCTGGTGGCCGACGAGGGGCTGCTCTGGCTGGCAGCCGAGATGAAGAAGGCCGGCAAGCTGCCCCCCGATCTGGTGCTCAAGATTTCGGTGCAGATGGCCGCGGCCAACCCGATCTCGATCCGCTGGATGGAGCAGCTGGGCGCGGGCACGTACAACGTGCCGACCGACCTGACGCTGCCGCAGCTGGCAGCCATCCGCCAGGCGGTTGCGCTTCCCCTGGATGTCTACGTCGAGGCGCCGGACGACTTCGGCGGCTTCGTTCGTCACTACGAGGTGCCGGAGATGGTGCGTGTGGCCGCGCCAATCTACGTTAAGCTCGGCCTGCGCAACGCACCGAACATCTACCCTGGCGGCCTGCACGTGGAGCAGACGGCCATCGCGCTGGCGCGCGAGCGGGTGCATCGGGCGGCAGTTGCCGTGGATATGATCCGGCGCTACTTCCCGGAGGCGGTCGCCTCGCCGCGCGGCGCGGCCGGCCTGGGCATCCCGGTGGCATAGTGCCTCGTCAGGCCAGATTTTACGGTCTTGATTCATTCATTTCGGAGCTTGTCTATGCCCAAGATCACCTTCATCGGCGCCGGTAGCACGGTCTTCGCGAAGAACCTGCTCGGCGACATCCTGAGCTATCCGGAGCTGGCGAACGCAACGATCGCGCTGCACGACATTGACCCGGAGCGGTTGCGCACCACGCAGGTTGTAGCGCAGCGGCTCGCTGCCGCGCTGGGCGCCCATCCCCAGATCGAGGCGACCCTGGACCGTCGCGCGGCGCTCGACGGCGCCGATTATGCCATTGCCATGTTTCAGATCGCCGGCTACAAGCCCGGCACGGTCATTGATTTCGAGATCCCCAAGAAGTACGGCCTGCGCCAGACCATCGCCGACACCCTCGGCATCGGCGGCATCATGCGGGCGCTGCGCACCATCCCGGTCTTCCTGGACATGTGCCGGGACATGGCCGAGCTCTGCCCGGACGTCACCCTCTTGAACTACGTCAACCCGATGGCCATGATCACCTGGGCCATCAACAGGGCGACGAAGATCAAGACCGTCGGGCTGTGCCATAGCGTTCAGGGCACGGCAGAACAGCTGGCGCGCGATATCGGCGTGCCCATCGAGGAGATCAACTACGTGGCGGCCGGCATCAATCACATGGCGTTCTACCTGCGCTTCGAGCGTAAGACGGCCGCGGGCGTGGAAGATCTCTACCCGCGCCTGCGCCAGGTGGTGGCCGAGGGCCGCGTGCCCGACTGGAATCGAGTGCGCTACGAGATGCTGATGCGCATCGGCTACTTCGTGACCGAATCCTCGGAGCATTTCGCCGAGTACACGCCCTGGTTCATCAAGCGCGACCGCCCCGATCTGATCGAGAAGTTCAACGTGCCGCTCGACGAGTACATCCGACGCTGCGAGATCCAGCTTGCCGGCTGGGAGTTCATCCAGTACAAGATTGACCACCCAGAGGCCAGCTTCGACGAGCTGCGTCGCATGATGGAAGCCAGGGCTCATGAGAACCCGTACCTGACGCCGCACTACATCGAGCGGGTGCTGCACGAGGCCGCCGAGCTGGACGCCGGCGTCGTACATCGCAGCCACGAGTACGGCTCGGGCATCATCCATAGCCTGGAGACCGGCATCCCTCGCGTCGTCTATGGCAACGTGCCCAACTATGGCTTGATCGAGAACCTGCCCTACGGCTGCTGCGTCGAAGTGCCTGTCCTGGTGGACAAGAACGGTCTGCAGCCGATCCACGTCGGCTCGCTGCCGCCGCAGCTGGCCGCCCTCTGCCAGACCAATATCAATGTGCAGGCTCTGACGGTGGAGGCTGCGCTCACTGGCAAGCGCGAGTACATCTACCACGCGGCCATGCTCGACCCGCACACCGCGGCCGAGCTCGACCTGGATCAGATCTGGCATCTGGTGGACGACCTGATCGAGGCGCATGGCGAGTGGTTGCCGGCGTATGTGTGATGGGGAGACAGGGAGACAAATTGAGGGAGACAAGGGGACGTAAATGATCAAAATAGCTGAGGTGTTGCCGCCCAGGCCCACGCCGCTGTGGCGATTGGTGAAGCAGTGCGGGGTGGATCACGTGGTGGGCGTGATGGATTTCAGCCGCGGGTTGGACGTGCCGAAAGAGGAGTTGCCGTGGAGCTACATGGCGCTCGTGCGGCTGAAGTCGGCCTACGAGGACGGCGGCTTTCGGTTCGATGTGTTGGAGAGCCGGCCGCCCATGGACAAGATCAAGCTGGGCCTGCCCGGCCGCGATGAACAGATCGAGGCCGTGTGCGACCTGATCCGCAACATGGGCCGGCTCGGCATCTCGGTCTGGTGCTACGAGTGGATGCCCGTCTTCAACTGGTTGCGCACCTCGACGACCACACCCTCGCGCGGGGGCGCCCTGGCGACCTCGTTCGATCTCGACCTGCTGCGCGATGCCCCGCTGACCGAATACGGCATCGTGACCGAGGAGCAGCTCTGGGCCAATCTCGAGTATTTCCTCAAGGCGGTCGTGCCGGTCGCCGAGCAGGCTGGCGTGAAGCTGGCCATGCACCCCGACGATCCTCCCCTTTCCGGCGTGCGCGGGCTGGGCCGCATCATGCGCAGTGTGGCCAACTACCAGCGCCTGCTCGATCTCGTCCCCAGCCCGGTGAACGGCATCGCGCTATGTCAGGGCAACTTCGCGCTGATGTGCTGCGATCCGGCCGGGCCCGACCTGCCGACCGTGATCCGCCATTTCGGCAAGCAGGGCAAGATCTTCTTCGTCCATTTCCGCGATATCCGCGGCAGGCCGGAGAAGTTCGTCGAGACGTTTCACGACGACGGCCAGACCGACATGGTAGCCTGCATGGAGGCCTATCGCGACATCGGCTACGAGGGCGTGCTGCGGCCCGATCACGTGCCGACGATGGAGGGAGACTCGAACGACAACCCGGCCTATTCCTCCATCGGCCGGCTCTTTGCCATCGGCTACATCAAGGGATTGCGCGAGGCGGTGTACCGCCAGCGCTGAGTCGAACGGGGAGGATGCCATGTGGCGCCGGCTCGTCATTGCGGGATGGATCGTTGGCCTCCTCGCGGCGGGCTGTGGCCAGGCCGGGCAGCAGTCCGCCATCGAAACCGCGGTCGTCGGCACCCTCACGGCCCGGCCCGCGGTGACGCTCACCGCGCTCGCGGCGGCACAGCCGACGCTGCCACCGCGACCGACGGCGGCCCCGGCGACGCCGGCGCCCACCGCGCCGGTGCGCCGGTCGGCGCCGGCCGCCGCGGCGACGGCCACAGCGTCGCCTTCTACCGGCACCTCTGCGTCGGCGCAGGCCGGGTGCCTGCGCTGGGAAGAGGCCAAAGCGCACGAGGGCGAGACCCGTTGCGTCTGCGGCCCGGTTGTCCAGGCGACCTATGCCGCCCGGAGCAACGGCACGCCGACCTTCTTGAATCTGGGGGGCCGGGTCGAAGACGATGCCCGTTTTACGGTGGTGATCTGGGGCGAGGATCGGCCCAACTTCGACCCGCCGCCGGAGCAGGCATACCGCGGCAAAACGATCTGTGTTACCGGTCGCATCCGGCTCTACCGCGGCGTGGCGGAGATCCATGCTCGCAGCCCGGCCGAGATCTCCGTGAAATGAGTGTGCATGTACCTCTATCTCTGTTTTGATGTCGAAGATCTGGTCCATCCCGACTCCGACGATATCCCGGCCGACATCGCCCGGATGCTGGCCGACGATGGCGTGGTCGCCTCGATGTACGTCGTGGGCGAGAAGGCCCGGCTGTGGGAGCGCCGCGGCCGCTGGGATGTGATCGCGGCGGTCGCGCAGCACGATGTCGGTCTGCACACCGACCATCACTCCGTGCATCCGACCGCTTCGGAATACCTGGCCGACAAAGGCTGGGACGACGGCGTGGATGAGGCGTTGCGTCAGGAAGGGCCAGGCGTGGCCGATCTGGCGCGGCTGTTCGGCCAGTACCCCTCGGCATGGGCCACCAGCGGCTCAAGCTGGGCGCCGCAGATCCCGGCCGCCACGCGACGATTGGGCATTCCGGCGAATGTGTACGCGCACGTGCGGGCCGACGACAGCGGCGTCTGCTGGTATGCCGGCCAGCTGTGCTACGGCGAGTACCTCGGCATCCGCGGGGGCGAGGGCACCTACTGCGATGATGCCGCCTTCGAGGCAGCATTGCCCGACCTGTTGGCGCGCGTCGCCGCGGCTGCTCGTCGTGGGCAGACCTGTCTGGGCCTCTTCTGTGCCCACCCGACGCGGCTGCGCTACCTCACCTTCTGGGATGTGCTGAACTTCTTCCGGGGCGAGAACACGCCAGAGGCCGAGTACCGTTCGGCCCCGCGGCGCACCGACGACGAGTACGCGGCCGGCCTGCGCAACCTGCGCCGCATGATCGCGGCCGTGCGGGCTTTGCCCGATGTAGAGATCACCACCACCCGGCGGCTGAATGCGCTGTTTGCGGCCGAGGACGGCCCGGTGGCGTGGAGCGCGCTGGCCGGCCTGGCCGAGACGGTGCGCTCTTGCGCGGGGATCGCGGCCGGCTATCCGGTGGCCGGCCTGGGCTGGGTTTCGGCGGCCACCGCGCTCGACCTGCTGGCCCGCGCGCTCACGCGGCTGGCCGCCGGCGACGTGCCCGGTTTTCTGCTGGCGCGGGCCGTGCTGGGCCCGGCCGCGCCGGCGCCGGAATTGCCCAAGAGCTTTCTGATGAGCCGCCGGGCTTTTGTGGCGCTGTGCGCAGATCTGGCGCAGGAGATCGGTGCAGCAGGCCAATTGCCGACGGCCATCCTGCTCGACAAGGTGCCGCTGGGCCCTGGACCGTTGTTGCGGGCAGCCGCGGCCGCTTTCCTGGACTGGGAGCGCACGCACGACGGCGCGCTCGTGGAGATCGCGCCGGCGCCCGGCGAGCCGGACGTGGCTGTTGCACTGGCGCAGACGGGCATCTACGACAAACTCCCGCATTGGCCGCCTCATCGGCCCGACCTGCGGCTGGATCTGCTGGCGCTTCACACCCGGCTGCAGAGCTGGAGCTTGCGGCCGGCGTTACTGCGCTGAGGATGGCTCGAACAAAATGAACGATCCACTCTTGAGCGGCAAGAAGATCCTGCTCGGCGTCACGGGCGGGATCGCGGCGTACAAGGCTGCCGATCTGTGCAGCAAGCTGGTGCAGGCCGGCGCCCAGGTGGACGTGATCCTGACGGAGGCGGCGACGAAATTCGTATCGCCCCTCACCTTCAGTGCACTGAGCGGCCGGCCCGCGCGCGTGGACATGTGGGCCGAGCCCGGCGGCCAACCGATCCCGCATGTGCAGATGGCCGCTGCTGCCGACCTGGTGATCGTTGCGCCGCTCAGTGCGAACACACAGGCCAAGCTGGCGTTGGGGCTGGCCGACAACCTGCTCACCGCGACCTTGCTGGCCACCCATGTGCCGTGGGTGTTGGCGCCGGCCATGGAGGCGCACATGTGGGCCAATCCGGCCACGCAGGCGCACGCGGCCACCTTGCGCAGTCGCGGGGCGGTGCAGGTGGGGCCGGCCGAGGGCCGGCTGGCGTCGGGTGCGGTCGGCGTGGGCCGCATGGCCGAACCGGCCGAGATTCTGGCGGCCGCGCGGCGCGTGCTGGCGACCGGCGGCCCGTTGGCCGGCCGCCACGTTGTGGTGACGGCCGGCGGCACGCAGGAGCCGCTCGACCCGGTGCGCTATATCACCAATGCTTCGTCCGGCAAGATGGGCGTGGCCCTGGCCGCTGCCGCTGCCGACCTGGGGGCCGAGGTCACCCTGATCCACGCGCCGCTGGCGGTCCCCGCGCCTTATGGCGTCGAGTGCGTGCGCGTGCGCACCGCGCAGCAGATGTGCGATGCCGTGCTCGCGCGGCTGGCGCAGACCGATATCCTCATCGGCGCGGCGGCTGTGGCCGATTTCCGGCCGGCCGAGGCCGCCGGCCAGAAGATCAAGAAGACGCCCGGCCAGGACGAGCTGATCTTGCGGCTGGTGCGCACTCCGGACATCCTGGCCGAGGTGGCCAACCGCCGCGCGGAGAGCGGCCGGCCGACGGTCGTGGTCGGCTTTGCGGCCGAGACGCACGACCTGCTGGCGAACGCCGCGGCCAAGCTGGCCGCCAAGCGGCTCGACCTGATCGTCGCCAACGATGTGACCGAGCCCGGCAGCGGCTTCGGCGCGGACGACAACCGGGTGACACTCCTCTTCGCCGATGGCCGGCAGGAGGCGCTGCCGCTGATGGACAAACGGGCAGTGGCATGGCGGGTGTTGCAGGAAGCGACCGCGCTGCTGCCGCGCTGATGGCGTCTGTGGCCGCGCTGCTTGCGGGCTCGTTGTCGCCGCTTCTGAGCGCATCCCATTCCACACAAGGATTTCGGCCTGTTCATGGCAGCCGTTCATTTCACGTTGCGGGCCGGCGGCCGCCTGGCGTTGGGCAGCCTGGATCGCAGTCTGGCCCGATTAAGTGATGCGCCGTTCGAGCGGATCACGCTCGAACGGCTGCGCTGGTTCTGGCTCGACTCGCTTTTTGCCAACATCAGTGTCGCTTTCTTCACGACCTATCTCCCGCTGTTTGCCCTGGCTTATGGCGCGACCAACGCGCAGGTCGGCCAGTTGGCTGCAGTCGCCAGTCTGCTCGGCGCGCTGGCGCTTTTCCCCGGCGCGCGGGTCATTCCATGGTTCGGCCGGCGCAAGCCGATCGTCCTGCTTTTCGGTGGTGGACTGGCGCGCCTTGCCTTTCTGCCGCTGGCGTGCCTGCCGTTCCTGGTGCATACGCCGGCGCAGGCCGTGCCGGCCCTGATCGGCCTGAACGGGTTGATCAGCTTCGCCAACAGCTTGTGTGCGCCGGCGTGGACTTCGCTGGCCGCGGACATTGTGCCCGACCATGTGCGTGGCCGTTTTTTCGCGCACCGCGGCCAGGCCATCAACCTGGTGACGCTGACGGTCGTGCCGTTTGCGGGCTGGTTGATCCGCACGACGAATCATCTGACCGGCCAGTCCTTCCCCGGCTATCAGCTCGCCTTCGTGCTGGCATTGGCGATCGGCGCAGTGTCTACCTGGTGCTATGCGCACATTGACGAGCCGCTGACAACGGCACAGGCTGTGACGGCACCGTCGCTGGTCGAGTTGCGGGTCATGTTGCGTCGGTCGCCGATCTTTCTCGGTTATCTGGCGGCCACGCTCATCTTTCATCTCGGCTTTCAGATTTCGCTGCCGTTCTTCAACGTATATCTGGCCGGCCCGCTCGGCGCCAGCACGACGATGGTGGGGTTCGTGAACGCGGCGATGCCCTTCGCGGCGCTGCTCTCGCAGCGCTGGCTGGGCCAGATGATAGATCGCCGCGGGAATGCCTGGGTGCTGGCGGTATGCGTCCTGCCGATTCCGCTCTTTCCGCTGATGTGGATGCTCGTGACGCAGCCGTGGCAGGTGATCCTGATCAATTTGCCGGCCGGTGTCTTCTGGACCGGCTTCAATCTGGCCGTTTTCAACCTGCTCCTGGAGCTGGCCCCGGCCGAGGCCCGCGCGGATGCGACTGCACTCTATCAGTTCATGGTCGTCGGTGCCACCGTGTTCGGGCCGCTGATCGGGGGCATGCTGGCCGATAGCTACGGGTATCCGGCAGCATTTGGCGTCAGCGCGGCCGGCCGGCTGCTGGGCGCGCTGGCATTTCTGTGGTGGGTGGCGCGGCCGATGTTGCGACCGCAGCGCGGACAGGAAGGGCCCTGCGCGGTCACATGAACGCAGTCTGGCGCGCCGAGCGGTCAGCCGGAAGCGGCCGGCTGTATTGGCGTCTGGCGCGGACTATGGTAGAATCATGTCCATCATGCACGCGGATACCACGCGAGGTTTCTTCTGTGCATATCTCTCGTTCGCACGACCGGCGCATACGCCATGAACCATTCCCTTTTTCGGACGCTGCGCGAGCTACGCGGCAACGCGCGCGGATGCGTCTACACCGAGCCGTTGTGGGGCATCCCTTACAATCTCTACGCTCCGTATTTTTCGGTTTACATGCTGGCCCTGGGCCTGACCGATGCCCAGATCGGCCTCATCACCAGCATCGGCCTCGTCTTTCAGATTTTCTGGGCCATGATGAGCGGCGCCATCACCGACAAGTTGGGCCGGCGCCGTGCTACGCTCATCTCCGATTTCATCTCGTGGAGCATCCCCTGCCTGATCTGGGCGGCCTCGCAGAATTTCACCCATTTTCTGATCGCCGCCATCTTCAACAGCGTCTGGCGCGTTTCGCATACGTCGTGGACCTGTCTGATGGTGGAGGACACCGATCCGAAGCTGCTGGTGGACGTTTATGCCTGGATCTACATCGCCAACCTGATCGTCGCGTTCATCGCGCCGTTGGGCGGGCTGCTGATCGAGCGCTTCTCGCTCGTGCCGACGATGCGCGGGCTGTTTGTCTTCTCATTCGTGATGATGTCGGCCAAGTTTCTCGCCACCAATGCCATGACCACCGAGACCCGGCAGGGGCTGGTGCGCATGCAGGAGACGCGCCATCAGCCGTTGATGGCCGTGCTCGCCGAGTATCCTGGCGTGCTGAAGCAGGTTCTGGCATCGCCGGCGTTGCTGCTCACGACGGCACTGCTCATCATCCTGAGCATCTCGCGCATGGTGAGCGGCACGTTCTGGGCGATCCTGGCCACCGAGCGGTTGCTCTTGCCCGACCACTATCTGGCGCTTTATTTCTCGGCCAGTTCGATCATCAAGCTGCTGATCTTTTTCTTGCTCATGCCGCGGCTGCGCCTGGCCAACGTTTATCGGCCGATGTTCTTCGGCTTCGTGGGTGCACTGCTCAGCCAGGCCATCCTGGTCGCGATCCCGGCCGAGAATTTCGGGCTGTTGGCGGTGGCGACGCTCGTGGAGGCGTGCACGTTGCCCGTTGCCACGGCTCTGCTCGATAAGTTGGTGGTGCTGGTGGTGGATGCGCAGGAGCGAGCGCGCATCATGGCGATCATCTATGTCATCATGATCCTGTTCACGTCGCCTTTCGGCTGGATCGCCGGCCAGATGTCCGAGGTGGATCGCGTTTTGCCGTTCGTGTTGAACATCGTGTTGTACGGCCTGGGCGGGCTATTGACTTTCGTCGCGGCGCGCGTGATGCGAGAGGCTGGGGAGACGGTGGCAGGGTGACGGGGCGGCGAGGAGAGGATATGGTCAGATGTCATCGCCCCGCCAGGTAGAATTTTTGCTTTTTGCTATCCGACCTTTCTCACCCCCTGCCGCGCTCTCCCCCTGGTAGGGGGCGTCCCCTCCGCTGCGCTCCGGGGAGGCAAGCACGGGATGGGGGTGGGGGCCAGACACCGCGAGAGGAGATATCATGGCACACAAACAAGATGATGCGGTCGAGCGGGCGCTCGACAGGGTGAACACCTATTCCAGGCCGTCCGACTTGAAGATCACAGACATGCGGATGGCGGTGGTCTGTTCGAACTACGACTATCCGATCATCCGGATTGACACCAATCAGGGGATCAGCGGGATCGGCGAGGTACGCGATGCCGGACATAAGGAGAACGCGCTCCAGTTCAAGAGCATGTTGCTGGGGGAGAACCCATGCAATGTGGATATGATCTTTCGTGCCATCAAGCGGTTCGGCAATTGGGGGCGCGAGGGAGGCGGCGTCTCCGGCATCGAGATTGCGCTCTGGGATCTGGCCGGCAAGGCCTACGGCGTGCCGTGCTACCAGTTCCTGGGCGGGAAGTATCGCGATCGGGTGCGCATTTATGCGGACACGCCGACGCCCGAACAACCGACGCCGCAGGCGTATGTCGAGCGCGTGCTCGGTCGCAAGGCGCTCGGCCTCACTTTCATCAAGTTCGACATCGGGCCGGCGGTATGGGAGGCAAACCCCGGCAGCCTGATCGGCACGCCACCACAGGGAGAGTATGCGCTGGGCCGACGCTGGCGTGCGCCGGGCGCAGGTTTCGGCAGCCGCGTGACCGACGCCGGCATCGCGCGCATGGTCGAGATCGTGGCGGCCGTGCGCGAGGCGGTCGGTTGGGAGACGTCGCTGTGCATTGATCATTTCGGTCATGGCTACATGACGGCCAAAGAGGTGATTCGTTTGGGCCGCAGCCTGGAGCCGTATGGCCTGGCGTGGATGGAGGATCCGATGCCGTGGTGGGATGTGGCCGGCCATAAAGAGGTCACCGATGCGATCGGGACACCGACCGCTGCCGGCGAGGAGCTGTATTTGTGGGACGGTTTCCGCGCGATGATCGAGGCGCGGGCGGTAGATATCCTCCACCCCGATCTGCTGACGGCCGGCGGGATGCTGGAGACAAAGAAGATCGCGGACTACGGTGAGCGCTACGGCCTGCCCACCGCGCTGCATTTCGCGGGCTCGCCGATTGCGTTCATGGCCAATGTGCATACGGCGGCCGCCATTCCCAGCTTCATCGGCCTGGAGCATCACGGCCTCGATCTGCCGTTCTGGAACGGACTGGTGAAGGGGCTGCCGGAGCCGCTGATGGAGGGCGGGTATGTGGCTGTGCCGGAACGTCCCGGCCTGGGCGTGGAGCTGGATTACGACGGGATAGCGGCCAACCTGCGTTTTCCGGGCCTCTTCGAGCCGACCGATGAATGGAACACGCCGAAGCTCGGCTTCTGGCAGCCGGATCGGCGGTGGGACAGGTGAAACGTCAAACGTGAAACGTCAAACGTGAAACGTGAAACGTCAAACGTCAAACGTCAAACGTGAAATGCCAGATGTGAGTGGGGAGGAGGCGAGGCTACGTGCCAGGCATCTTGAAGGGTGCCCGGCACGTTCACGCATCACTCATCATGCGGCGTTTCCCCCAGGTCAATGCCTTCGATGCGTTCGCTTTTACGCGGGCGTGGCCTGGTGGTTGGTTTGGCGGTGGAGGCGGCCGGCTTGGGCCTGGTCGTGCTGGCCGATGGCTTGCCGGTCGCGGCGGTGGGCTTCGGTTTGGCGGTAGAGGTGGCCGGCTTTGGCCTGGCGGTGGAAGTAGCGGGCTTCGGTTTGGCGGTACTGGCCGTTGGTTTGGCGGTCGCGGCGGCCGGTTTGGGTTTGGCGGTGGAGGTGGCCGGCTTCGGCCTGGTGGAGGAGGTGGCCGGCTTTGCACCGGGCAGTCCGAGCAGGCTGGCCAGCGCGGGCAGGAGTTTCTGGAGCACGCGGATTGCCGAGGCCAGATCCAGGCCGGCTGTGCCGACCAGCGCCTGGGGCAGGCCGCTGGCGCGCAGCGCGACCTCGTCCACTTCGCCGCTGCTGTCGGCCGGCGTCAGCAGGTCGTTCAGATCAATGCTGCCGGTTTTCGTTGGCTGCTGGCCGGCGAGCTGGCCGACCAGCAGTGCGATGACTGCCTGAACTACAGCCGGGCTCACCTGCGCTTCGGCGGCCAGGTCGCTCACGGTCTCGGCCGCCGGCTTCTGCGCGCCGGCCAGTGCGGCCAGCAGCCCCGCCAGGGGATTCTCGCCGGCTGCCGGTTGTTGGCCGGCCAGGCTGCCCGCGAGACCCGACAGCAGGTTGCCCAGCGGGTTTTCCTGTGCGTCTTGCGGCCGGCCCGCGCCGGCCGTCAATGCCCGCAGAAGCTCGTCCATGTGTTTTTCCTCCCTTCTCGTGCTCACCAGTTGGTCAGAGAGCCGTCTTCGCGGCGCAGATGCGGCAGCTCGCGCATCTGGAAAGGCCGTTGGCGCGCGGCCTCGCGGTCAAAGGTGATGCCCAGGCCCGGCCCGGCCGGCGGCAGCAGGTAGCCATCTGCCCAGGCGAAGGGGGGTGAAAAGAGGTCGGACAGGACGGGTGCGGGGGGCTGCGCCGCGTTGACCGCCCATTCCTGGACGCCGAAGTTGGGCGTGGCCAGGTTGAGGTGAAGGCAGGCCGCCGTGGAGACCGGGCCGAGGGGGTTGTGCGTGGCCAGTTTGATGTAGTGTGTCTCGCACCAGCCGGCGATCTTGCGCGCCTCGGTGAAGCCTCCCACGATACACAGGTCAATGCGCGCGTAGTCTATCCATTCCTCTTCGATCAACTGGCGGAACTCCCACTTCGAGCTGAACTGTTCGCCGGCCGCCAGCGGCACCGCCGTGCGCGCCCGCAGGGTCTTGAACGAATCGGGATTCTCCGAGCGGAGGGGATCCTCGACGAAGAAGGGCCGCAGCGGCTCCAGCTCGCGGCAGAGGGTGACGGCATCGGGCAGATCGAGCCGCGTGTGCACGTCGAGGATGATCTCCATCTCCTCGCCGAGCGCGTCGCGCACAGCCTGGACCTGTGCTACGGCCAGGCGCACCGCGCGTCGCGGCTCCAGGATGTCGCCGGCCTGGGGCAGGCCCCAGCGGACGAATTTCCAGCCCACTTCTTTGGCCCGCAGGCATGACTCCACCAGCTGGGCGATGGCAGCGGTGTCGCGGTTGTGCGGGTAGATCACCACCCGGTCGCGCACTTTGCCGCCCAGCAGGTCGTAGACCGGCACGCCCAGCGCCTTGCCTTTGATATCCCACAGCGCGATATCTATGGCCGAGATGGCAGCCGACAGGATGCGCTCGGCCGGGAAAAAGCCCCCGCGGAAGAGGAGCTGCCAGATATGCTCGGTCTGCAACGGGTTTTGGCCGATCAGCAGCGGCTTGAAGTGTTCGAGCGCGCCGATCACGGCCAGCTCGCGGCCGGTCAGGCCGGCCTCGCCGACGCCCGAAAGCCCCTCGTCGGTGTCCACGACAACGAAGAGGAAGTTGCGCGTGCCGCTCCACACCGGAAATGCTTCGATAGCGGTGATCTTCATGTGTCCGCCTCCTGCGGGTTCGTTGCGACGTGCGCCTGCGATCGTGACCGATTTTCAGGCCCATGGGCTGGAACGGTGGGCACCAGGCGCAACGCGTTTTCGGCATAGAGTTTGCGATAGACCGCCTCGTCCAGTGCCAATGAGTCGAGAAATTCCTGCATGCGGCCGTCGAACGCATCGCGGCCGAAGAGCACTCGGTCCTGGAATTCGAGCAGAAACTCCCGGCCGAAGCCGGGATCGCGCGTGAGCGCGGTGTAGGCCGAGCCGGCCGACAGATCGGCGTAGAGATTCAGGTACCGGCGTAGCATCTGCGGCACTTTGCCGTCGGGCAGCACAGGCCCGGTGGGATAGAGCGCCTTGTCGTACTGATCGTCGCCGGAAATGTGCGCCCAGAAGCCAGGCGCGTGGCCGATGAAGTTGGTTTCCGGGCAGGCGCGCACGGCGCGCTCGAATGCCTCGATGCCGCCGCCGTACCACCAGCTGGGCCGCGGGTATTTGCGGCCCGTGTCGAACTCGTAGTCAATGTGCACGACCACCGGCAGGCCCCGCCGGCCACAGTAGCGGAAGATGCGCAGCGCGTCGGGATTGTCGTACATCATGCGCAGCTTGAGCTCGCCGTACACCTGGACGCCGTAGATGGCGATCGCGGCCTCCAGGCGATCAACGGCGTCGGGCCGGCGTGGATCGGGCGCGTAGCCGAGCACGAATCTGTCCGGCACGGCCTGTTTGTCGGTCAGGCAACGCTCGAAGGGAATCGGGTAGCCGCGATAGTCGCCGGGCATGACGTTGTTGTACTCGGGGTCGTATTCGTCGGCCGGACATTCCCAGGACAGGAGCCAGGTGACTGCGATGCCGTAGCGGGCCATGTTCTGGAGAAAGCGCGCCAGGTCATGGCCGTGCCAGTCGGGGTGGTTATGCGCGTCGATGATGTCCATTGTCCGTGTCCGCAGGCCAGGCGCCTGGAAGAGACGCCTGGCACACTCGGCGCTGATGTGATGCCGGCGCAGGGAATCCGGCCGGGCATCTCTTTACGCCAGGCGCAGCCGCATCACGTCTGTGCCGTAGCTGATGTCCATCGTGTCGGCCGGATATTCGGCCAGGCCGAAATCGCCCTCGTAGTGTTTGAAGCCGGCGAGCGGTTCCTCTGTGCCGTTGCGGCGCAGTGGGCCCTGCCAGTCGAATTCCAGCACCTCCCCGCGGATGGTGCGCCAGACGACGTGCAGGCCTTCGATCTGTGGCCTGTGTGCCAGCACGCGCTGGCGGAAGTTCTCGAAGCTGCTGTCGGTGTCGCGGGCGCCCATCTGGCACAGCCAGACGTGGCGCGGCCCTATGGCGCGCAGCTCGCGCCAGGCGTCCGGTCCGTGGCGCATGAAGGTGAATCCGGCGCCGGCATAGAGCGCCAGGTAGGCGTCGCCGGTACGGGCAAAGGCCCAACCTTCGTCGAACCGGTATTCGTCGAACGCGTAGGTCGGGAAGTACGCATGGGTGAAGCCCAGCCAGTCGTCGGCCGGCAGGTCGTAGAGGGCGATCAGGGCATCCTTCCACTGCGCGACGCGCGGCAGCGACGCATTGCCGCGCCACCAGCCGGCGTCACGGCTGTCGGCCTGCGAGAAGCTGCCCGGATGGGTGGTGAACACCAGCGCCTCCGGGCTCATGGTGGCCTGCCAGATGTGCTCGCGCGCGCCGCGTTGCCCGGGCCGATAGTCTTGTGCCGAGCTGAGCATGAAGTCAGCCGTGCGGTAGACGACGGTGTTGACTTCGGTCGCGGCGGCTGCCTGGCGGCTGCGCGCCCACACTTCGGTCTCCGGGTCGGTAGCGATGGCATGGATGACGGCGGGCAGCTCGTAGCTGCGGCCGGCCAGGATGAGGCTGATGCCGGCGATCAGGCCGCCTTGCGGGCCGCCCATGCCCCACAACATGCGCCCGATGGCGGCTTCCGGCGCGAAGCGGGCGCTGCGCAACGTGGCCACGTCGGCGCGGCCACGGCTGCCGCCGAAACTGCCGTGGAAGGAGTGGACAGCGATGTTGAACAGAACTTTGTCGAGCATGACCGTGGCGTGGTCGAGCAGTGCGTCGCTCCTGGCCAGGTCTATGAGGTGCGCCAGCGCGGCCACGATCAGGTCGGTTTGGGTGTTCCAGTCGCCGAAGGTAGTGGCGGCGTGGCTGGCCAGCCAGGCCGCGACGCGGCTTTCGCCCTCTTCGCGTTCCTGACGGCCGGTGCGTTCGGAGCAGGCAAATTTGTGGCGCGGATAGAGCTGCCCGGCCAGCACCTGACAGGTGGCGAGCGCGAGCTGTTCGGCCGCCGAGAGGGCCGGGCCGGGCAGGTCGGTGCCGCGGTAGTCGAAGCCGAGCACGGCGGCATCGAGTTCGTCCAGCACGTTGGCCGGGAATTTGTTGTGGCTGGCCATGCGCTGTTTCATGCTGAGCAGGCCGAGCAGGTCGGTCAGGCAGCCGAGCTCCCGACGTTTCACGCGGTCGCAGCCGGCCTGGATGTTTTTGACGTCTACCGTGGCCCACCAGTCGGCGGCCATCTGGCCCAATTCGCCGAAGACGTTGCCGGCGCGCGCGGCCTCGCGCAGCACATCGCCCATGGCTTTGGAGTAGTCGGCGTCGGCGGCCTGTGAGAAGGGCCGATTGGCGACCCAGAACCGATGGACGCGGCGGGCGCGCAGGTGGGCCTCGTAGTAGAGGGTGGCCGGCGGCATCAGGATGGCCCGCATCGGACCGGCGGGCAACTGGATGGCGTGGACGCCCGGGATCCGTTCGCCTGGCCGCACCGAGCCATACGACTCGCCGTAGATCCAGCCTTCGGGCGATTCCATCCGCAACATGGCCTCGAATGCGCCCGGCGTGTCGTCCGGGCTGATGAGATGCGGCGTATCGTCGGGGGTCAGGACGGCCCGATCGAGGTAGGGAAATTGATAGGCGCGTTCGGCCGCCAGCCGCTCTTTGGGGTTGAGGGTCAGGGTGATCAGTTTGCTACGGACGGTCGCGGCCTGATCGCCGGCAAGGCGCAACCCGAAGGCGAGGGCGGCATCGCCGATGGCAACCTGTTCGAGGCGGATCAACAGGCGGTTGTCGCGCTGGCGGAGGGTGACGTTTTGGGTGAAGGTGCGCAGCCCCTGGTCGGCGCGGTCGGCCATGCCGGGCTGCTCTTCGTTCAGGCGCACCGGTTTGCCGTTCAGCCAGACGGTGGGCAGGCAGGTGGCATAGAAGTGCAGCGTGACTTCCTGCCGCGCCGGCGAGTTCAGGATGGTATGCGCCCAGACGCGGCGCACGGTGTAGGTCTTGAAGACGCCGCTGAAGTCGAGCAGGTGGTCGGCCTCGCAATGGTCGGCCTCCCAGTAGCGCGCTTCGCCGTCGCCGGGGCAGGGGACGCGGTCGAGCTCGGTGATCGCGTCGAAGTCGGGCTGCGTATGGCCGCCGGTCGTGAGGACCCGGCGACGGAAGGCCAGTTCGCTTTCGCCGGCCGCCGGCCGGTCGGAGAGCGGGGTGTCGCAGGGGCCGAGGATCAGCCAGTCGTGCACGAAGCCGTCAGCAAGCTGGTAGGTCAGAGATGTCTTCTTCATGGATTTGTCCAGGTGAGCGTAGGGTGATGCAAGCACAGTATGAAACAGGATATCATACCCGCGGGGGTGTGTCAAACTGCTGCGGCGATGTGCCGCAATGCCGGACTCAGGGCCTCAACGTCCGATCTTGCGCAACAGCGGCAGGCTGGCCAGGGCGCAGGCGGCGCCGAAGAGGAAGAGGGCCGTGTAGCCGAGCCAGGCGCCGGGCCGGGCGTTGTTGAGCGCGTCGATGAGGGGGCCTTCCAGCCGGGCGAGCGCGCCGGCGCCGGCGGTGGCCAGGTTGGTGAAGCCCAGGTATTTGCCCGCTTCGGCGGCCGGGGCCAGCCGGTTGGCCTGGGCCCAGTTGGCGGTCAGGAAGAGGCCCATGCCGGCGCCGAGCACGCAGCCGTAGAGGGCCAGGCTCAGCAGGTCACGGCCCAGCAGCAACAGCGGGCAGCCGACTGCAATGACGAGCACGGCGACCGCGGTGATCCGCTGCGGGCCGAAGCGGTCGGTGAGCCGGCCGCCGATCACGGCCAGCACGAGCAGGGCAAGGATAATGGCGGCCATGAGCACGCCGGTGTCGCGCACGGGGTTGGCGGGCCGCAGCACGTCCTGGATGTAGTACTGCGCGAATTGTTGGATGCCGAAGATGCCGAGCAGGCACACGAAGCGCTGGGCGATCAGCCACCAGTAGGCGGGATGGGCGCGGAAATCCACCCGGAACTGGCGGCGCAAGTTGGCCCAGGCCGGCCGGCGCGCGGTCGGGTCGCCAGCCGGCGCTTCGGCGGTGCCTAGGACGGTGATGGCGGTCGAGATGAACAGGAGGCCCATCACCAGGCCCATGACCGGGCCGGGGTTACGGGTCTGCGGATCGAGCAGGAAGCCGGCGGTGAGGGTGGCGACCGCGGTGGTGAACATGTCCATGAAGATCTTCAGGCCGCTGGCAGCGCCGATCTGGTGTTCGGGGACGACGTCGGGCAGCAGGCCCTGGGCCGGGCCGTGGGCGATGTTGGAGCTGAGCTGGAGGCCGATGTAGCCGACGAAGAGCCAGGTGAGGCCGCCTGCCCAGGCCAGCAGCGCGAGGAAGATGAAGTCGCACGCGGTGCCGAGCACGATCAGGGGGCGACGCCGACCGTAGGGAGAGACCCAGCCGTCGCTCAGGGCGCCGGAGAGCGGCTGGACGATCATGGCGATGATCAGGCCGATGAAGGTCAGCAGGCCCAGGGTGGTGTTTTTGCGGTCGTCGGCCACGAAGTTGAGCAGGACGGCGGGGAGGACGATGGGGTGGAGCACGTTCCACATGAAGGAGAGTCCCACCCAGTAGGTGTTGAGCGCCAGCATCTGGCCCAGGGAGATGTTGCTTCTCATGCGAAGTCTCCTCTCAGGTGTGGGGGCAACAGGCGGGCGATGGCCGTCATGACGGTGTGGGCGGCGCGGCGGTCAGCTTCGGCGGCCGCCAGGTCGGCGGGCAAGCGGAGCTCGTAGGCCGGGCCGAAGTGCAGGCAGAGTGCGGCGTCGGCCTCGAAGGCGGCGACGGGCGTGATGGGGAAGCCCAGGCCGGCCAGGAGTGCGGTGAAGCGGCCGGCGCCGGCCGGGGGCCAGTGCAGCGCGGCGCCGGGCATATCCATGCCCTCCGGCGCCAGGCCCACAATGGCGGTGGGGTGGCTGCGGGCATAGTGCAGGACGCGGCGGACGGCCCGGGCGCGGGCGATCACGTCGGCGGGCCGCAGGGGCATGGGCGGCATGGCCGTGAAGCCGTAGACGGCGGCCAGCCGGTGCAGCAGCCAGCGCGAGCCGGCCCGGCCGAGGGGCGCGTACCATTGGCCCGGGAAGGTCAGCTCGCCGGTCATCGTCCAATGCATTTCGACGGGCACGACCGCGGCGATGGCGAGGGCGATCCACCAGGCGCCGAAGCCCGGCCGGCAGTAGTGGTTGACGGTGATCAGCCTGGGGCCGGCCGTGGGGATGTGCATTGCGCCGACGACGCGCAGGGGCGGGTCGAGGCGGCCGGTGCAGGCGCGAGCGTCGGCCTGGAATGAGCGCCGGCCGCCGGTCAGCGCGTGGCGGCCCAGGCCGAGCAGGGTGCGCCAGGGATAGGTGTAATGCGGATAGGTCATGGCCGGCTTCCGCCCCGAGCAGGTTCTTGCCGGCGGTCAGTATACCCTATTTGTGCAGGTTGTCCAGCCTGGTTCGGCCTGGTTGGGGGCCGGCCGCTCTGGCGCGGCGCGCTGGGGCGCTCATCCAGCGGGCTATGGCCTGTTGGACGGAGAGACGTATTGCCAGCCCCATTCGCGGCTGGCGTTGGGGTATTTGCGCTCCGGGGCGCAGGGCGAGTAGATGTTGTCGTAGTGTTTGCGGCGGATGGTCTCGCGCGCCACATCGAGGAGCTTCTTTTGCGTCGGCGCGGCGGGCGCGGTTTTGGGGGTGACTGGTTGTCATGGTGAAAAGCCTCTTGACATTTTTTGGAATCGGGCTTAGAATATGTCCATCATCAGGTAAGGCTGACGAGAGCGGTTGTCCTTCTTTCTTCGCAGTCAGGCGGTCGGTTTTCGGTCTAACTTCCTGTTTTAGGTTTATGATAACGGACAAATTCCGTCTAATGCAACTTCTGGCGGTTATTAGACGGATACCTTCCGCCTAACAACCTCAAAATGGATGAATAGACGGATTGAGTCAGCCTAATTAATAGTTGGGCGGCTCAATTGCAAGCCGCTGATAAGCGAGAAGTGATGAAGCGACTGATTTGCAACGTTTTTATCTTACTCTGTGTGAGTGGCTGCAGCGTGCGACCAATCGAGCAGACACCAACTCCAGCAGAAGGGCGGCTGGTGTATGCAACGCCTGCAGTTTCATTGAGTGAGATACCTGTCTTTGCGGGAGAGATGACGTTCAACGAACTCAACAACAGCGGGTTTACCCAACAATATATCGTCTCTTGGACTTCCGACGACTTACGAATAACCACAGATGGAAAAGTTAGCGGTACTTTTCAGGTTACCTGTAACGGGCCAATGGCTTCGCATTCTCAATTCAAGGATATCCTTTTCTTTCAGGTACAAAGCAGGTACATTTGGCCTCAATATGGTGACATATTGCACCAACCATTGAGCAATGTCATTCCTTTGATTGCTGAAGTTTCAGATGAGCGCTCTGCTAGGTTTCGAGTAGATACAACTTTCCAAATACCACCGCTAATGAATGATATTGATGGTGGTATGCCATTGAAAAACCTGGAGTTAACGCTCACGTGGGTGAGAGTATACAAATCTGAGCAAGGTTTGTACGTCCAAGTCTTTGCAGGAGACGCTAACCGCTATTCCAATAAGCCCCAGATTAGATTTGACCAAGAACCACAAGCGCTCACTGCTAGATTTGGTTACTATGGAGTTCTTCCAGAAAACGCCATCAAGGGCGGAAGAGTTCTCCAGCCCGAAGGCGAATTCGAGTATTATTCTTGGCTTCGGGAAAATATCAAGTGGTAATGCGAAGGAACAACGCCGCCCAACCCGCGCTTGCAGCCGACACGCTCCGCTCGCTTCGCTCGCTCCGCGTGCGGCTGAAGCGCAAACCGTTCGAGGAAAGCTGGCGCCAAGGGTGGGGTGAGGGGTGCAGGAGTACCTTTTGCCGATCAACTACGATCCGGGGCGGCGCTACACGGAGGCGCAGTTGGCGGTGCTGCTCCGGGAGCAGGCGGTGCTGCTGTGCTGGTTTGCCGAGCAAAGCGGCTACGACCCGTGCGCCCTGGGGGTAGATTTCGAGGCGTATGATGCGACCGCCGGGCTGGCACCGGTGCAGGTGATCCCGGCTGATTACGTGGCGCCCTTGCTGGAGGTCGAGAGCAGCGCCTTTCGCCGGGCGTGGCGGCGCAGCGGGGTCGGCCGGGGCGTCCTGGTCACCTATCTCTGGCCAGGGCGCAAGGGGTGGCTGCTGGTCCCGTGGACACGGGCCGGTCTGCAGGTGCGCCATTTTCCTGCGGACGCGTCCCTGGTTGACGGGGACCGCGATCTGCCGTAAACTGAGGCCATGCTCTTAGGCTCGCTGATCCACGTCGCCACGGTCAAACCGGCCCTGGAGTTGGCCGATGTGCTGGCTGCGCATTTCGGCGACTACCTCAAGGTGGCGCACTGCACGGCCGAGCAGTTTG
>FWPU01004079.1_pt1 | contig 34843 bp, 26 predicted proteins | sample 2228361 | NCBI WGS metagenome assembly FWPU01 (sample SAMEA103939777, study PRJEB20133) | metagenome
TCGTCACCCAAGGTGGGAGCCGGATGCGGTAATGCCGCACGTCCGGATCTGTGGAGGGGGGCAGGGGCAACCCTGCTCCCTACTCCGTTAGGGCCGCAGATGAACGGCGGCCGCCGGCTCGAGCACGCGGAAGGCGATCGACTCCGTGAGGTAGAGCGCGATCGCCTCCTTGTCGTGCCAGTCGTAGCCGACCGAGAGATCGTGCCCCAGCGTCAAGGAGAAGTCGCCGCCGCGGACCGAGAGGACGAGCGCTCCCTCGAGCGCCGGCGCCCAGACAACCGGCCCGTCGATGAGCTGCTGCTCGATGCGCTTGCGGATCGGGTAGCCCTCCTCGGCGCCCTGCGAGAGCTCGCGGTACGGGTCGGGTCCGAGGGCGAGGGCGAACGGCCCCGCGATGCCGGCCTCGCGCAGCGCGTCGAGCGCCCGGGCGATGGCGTGCGGGTACTCGACGACGGACGATGGGAGCGGGATGGTCGCCTGCGTGCTCGAGTCGATGATGCCCTTGATGCCGGCCTCCGGCAGACCGCAGAACACCACCGAGTTCTCGGCGCGGGCGATCTTCTCCGCGGCCTCGAGGACCGCCTCGAGGGCGAGGTCCTGAGCGCCGCGAGCGACGTTGTCGAGCTCGCGCATCGAGAGCTCGAACGACGCTCGGAGCTCGATCAGCGGCTGGACCTTGCGCACGCCGATCTGCACGCCCGGGAAGCGTTCCGGTCCCTCGCCGCTCCGCGGCAAGGGAGCGACGCGGCCGATGTTCACCGCGGCGTGGTGCCAGCCGTAGGGTCCCTCGACGTCCACCAGCTTTCGGGCCGCGAGGTTCAGGCGCAGCACACGGCTCGCCTCTTGATCGATGAGCTGCCACGCCTCGGGAAGGATGGGCGCGAGCTCGCGCTTCAGCGGGTCCACGTCATCTCTCCTCGCCGTCAGGCCTTGAGGCTACCGATGTTGAGCGACCGCGAGCCGGCGGCCGCGGGACCAGGCGCGGCGCCGCCGTTGACGACCGCCTTGCCCTCGGCGCTCTTCTCGATCGCGACGATCGGCCCCTCGGTGAACAGGTAGACGCGCAGCGCCTCGTCGAATTTGGGATTGCGCCGGCGAAGCCACTCGAGGACCATGCTCGCGTGCTCGATCTCCTCGTTGCGGTTGTGCTCGAGGACGGCACGCAGCTCCTGGTCGGTGCACGCCTCGGCGCGCTGCTGGTACCAGTCGATCGCCTCGAGCTCCTCCATGAGGGAGACGATCGCGCGATGCTCGTCTTGCACGCTGGCCGACAGGCGTTCGATCGGCTCGTGGTAGGTCGCGCTGTTGTCCGGCATTCTCTTCCTCTCTGTTTTGCAGCGCTGCGCGTTCCGGTGCGCTCACGAAGCGGGTCGGGACGGTGCGGCGGATCTTACACGGGACGAGACTGCAGACAAGGAGGTCGCGGTGAGCCGCCGCGGTCAGCTCGCGCCGTTCGGTGAGGTGCCGCCTTCGTGTGGCGGCTCCTCCTGCTGGGCGCCCTGCGCGTCCTGCCCGCCGGGCGACGAGCTCGCACCTTCCTGCGGCGGCAGGGGCGGCGCGTCGGGCGCTGACGCCTCGGCGGGAGCCTCCGGCGGCGGGGCGCTGGGCGCAGCGGCCGGCCGCTGCTCGGACGCGACGCGCCGGGGCCGCCGGGCGGGCGTCGCGACACGGCGGAAGAGCGCCATCGCGTGGCCGCGCAGACGGTAGCGCGCCGTGCGCGTCGTCACCGCGCGGTCCGACTGCGGGTCGCCGGTGTCGAACACCCGCTCCCAATGCGTGCCCTCGCGCGTCCGCGGCAGCGTGAAGACGACGTTGCCGTGGTGCGCGTTGAGCAGCACGAGGAACGTGTCGTCGACCACGGGCGTTCCCTCGGCGTCGACCTCGTCGATCGCGTCGCCGCCCAGGCAGACCATCAGCGAGCGGACGAAGTCCGCGTTCCACGCCTCGTCGCTCATCTCGCGGCCGTTCGGCTCGAAGAAGGTCAGGTCCTTCACGTCGGTGCCGCGGATCTGCCGGCCCTGGAAGAACTTGCGCCGGCGGAAGACCGAGTGCTCCTTGCGCAGGCGGACGAGCGAGCTGGTGAAGTCGAAGAGGTCCGCGAAGTCGCGCGCCGCCTCCCAGTCGAACCAGCTGATCTCGTTGTCCTGGCAGTAGGCGTTGTTGTTGCCGCTCTGCGTGCGCCCGATCTCGTCGCCGCCGCAGATCATCGGCGCGCCCTGCGAGAGGATCAGCGTCGCGAGGAAGTTGCGCATCTGCCGCCCGCGCAGCTCGACCACGGCCGGATCGTCGGTCGGCCCCTCGGCGCCGCAGTTCCAGCTGTGGTTGTTGTTGTCGCCGTCGGCGTTGTTCTCGCCGTTCGCCTCGTTGTGCTTCTCGTTGTAGCTGACGAGGTCGCGGAGCGTGAAGCCGTCGTGCGCCGTGACGAAGTTGATGCTTGCGTACGGCCGCCGGCCGCTGTGCTCGTAGAGGTCGCTCGAGCCGACGAGACGCGTCGCGAACTCGGAGAGCTGCCCGCCGTCGCCACGCCAGAAGCGCCGCACGCTGTCGCGGTACTTGCCGTTCCACTCGGTCCAGAGGACGGGGAAGTTGCCCACCTGGTAGCCACCGGGCCCGACGTCCCAGGGCTCCGCGATCAGCTTGACCTGCGACAGCACGGGGTCCTGGTGGATCACGTCGAAGAACGCGCTCAGCTTGTTCACCTCGTAGAGCTCGCGGGCGAGCGCGCTCGCGAGATCGAAGCGGAACCCGTCGACGTGCATCTCGACGACCCAGTAGCGCAGGCTGTCCATCAGGAGCTGCAGGACGCGAGGATGGGTCATGTTGAGCGTGTTGCCGCAGCCGGTGAAGTCCATGTAGTAGCGCGCGTCCTCGGGGGAGAGGCGGTAGTAGGACGCGTTGTCGACGCCGCGCATCGAGAGCGTCGGGCCCAGGTGGTTGCCCTCGGCGGTGTGGTTGTAGACCACGTCGAGGATCACCTCGATGCCCGCCGCGTGCAGCGTGCGCACCATCGTCTTGAACTCGTCGACCGCGCCGAGGCCCGAGGCGCCCGACGCGAAGCCGACGTGCGGCGCGAAGAAGGCGAGCGTGTTGTAGCCCCAGTAGTTGCTGAGCTTGCGCTCGACGAGGTGGCGGTCGTAGGCGTGGTTGTGGATCGGCATCAGCTCGATGGCGGTGACGCCGAGCGTCCGGAGGTGGCGCAGCGGCGCCTCGGTCACGAGCCCGGCGTAGGTGCCTTGCAAGCGCTCGTCGACCTCCGGGTGGCGGCGCGTGAAGCCTTTCACGTGCAGCTCGTAGATGATCGTGTCGGCCCACGGCACCCGCGGCGGCGCGTCGCTGCCCCAGGTGAACGCGGTGTCCACGACCGCGGCGAGCGGTGCCGAGTGCGCGTTGTCGCGCTCGTCGAAGGAGAGGTCCTCTCCCTCGTCACCGATCCGGTAGGCGAACATCTCGTCGCACCACTGGAGCGAGCGGCCGATCGCCTTCGCGTAGGGGTCGAGGACGACCTTGTTCGGGTTGAAGCGGTGGCCCTCGTGCGGCTCGTAGGGTCCGTGCACGCGGTAGCCGTAGAGTTGCCCGGGGCGGACCTGCGGAAGGTAGGCGTGCCACACCTGGTCGGTGTGCTCGGGCAGCGCGATGCGGTGCGTCTCGCTGCGCGCCGTCGGCGAGTCGAACAGGCAGAGCTCGACCTTGGTCGCGTGCTCGGAGAAGAGCGCGAAGTTGACGCCGCGTCCGTCCCAGGTCGCCCCGAGCGGGTATGGTTGTCCTGGGTGCACGCGCATGGCTACGCCTCCGGGGGCCTGTGCGAGGGAGCAACGCTCGTGCCGCGGAGGCGGAAGGTCGTACGCGCGCCGCTGGCCGCGCTTCGGAGGGGTCGGCCGCCGGATGCGGCACGCGCGGAGCGCGGCGCGTTGTGCATTTTTCAAACGAGCCTGTCAGCGCTGCCTGGCTTCCCGCTTGCAGCTGGGCGCCGCCCATGGACGGAACCCGAACCGTGCGCGTCGCCGCGACCGGCGACCTCCACGCGAGCCGCGCCTCGCGCGGCCGCTTCGAGCCGCTGTTCGCACGCATGGCGCAGCAGGCCGACGTGATCTGCGTGTGCGGCGACTTGACCGACTACGGCCTGCGCGAGGAGGCCGCACTGCTCGCGAGCGAGATGTCGGTCGTCGGCAAGAAGCCGGTCCTGTGCGTCCTCGGCAACCACGACTACGAGTCGGGCCAGACCGACGCAGTGCGCGACGTGCTGTGCGAGGCGGGCGCAATCGTGCTGTGCGGGGAGTCGCACGAGGAGCTCGGCGTCGGCTTCGCCGGGACCAAGGGATTCGGCGGCGGCTTCGGCAGCTTCGCGCTCGAGCCGTGGGGCGAGGCGTCGCTCAAGGCGTTCGTCCAGGAAGCGCTCGACGAGGCGCTGAAGCTCGAGAAGGCGCTCTCCCGGCTGCATACCGAGCAGCGCATCGCGCTTCTCCACTACTCGCCCATCGCGGCGACGGTGCACGGGGAGGCGCCCGAGATCTTCCCCTTCCTCGGCTCGAGCCGCCTCGAGGAGCCGCTCAACCGCTTCCCGGTCGCCGCCGTGTTCCACGGCCACGCGCACCACGGCGCGCTCGAGGGCCGCACCGCGTCCGGCATCCCGGTGTACAACGTCTCGCTCCCGGTCTTCCGCCACCGGCAGCCCGGGTCGGAGGAGTTCCGCGTCGTCGAGCTCCAGGTGCCCGCCTGATCCGGCGGCACGGAACGTGCGTCGCGAGGAGCCCGCATGGCTCGCCCGGAGGCAACCTCGGAAGTCGTCGGCGACCCGCATCGCGCGGGGATCGCCGCGCTCGATGCCGCCGGGATTCCCTTCCTCGTCGGCGGCGCCTACGCCATGCAGGCGCACCTCGGGGTGATCTTCCGCGAGGTCAAGGACCTCGACCTCTTCGTCCGGCCGCGCGACATCCACGCGGCGCTCGAGGTGCTGCGCGACGCGGGCTTCGACACCGACCTCACCTTCCCGCACTGGCTCGGCAAAGCCTCCGCAGGCGATCAGTTCATCGACGTGATCTTCAGCTCGGGCAACGGCGTCGTGACGGTCGACGACGAGTGGTTCGAGCACGCGAACGAGGCCGAGCTGTTCGGCGTCAAGGTGCTGCTGTGTCCCGCCGAGGAGGGGATCTGGGCGCGCGCCTTCGTGATGGAGCGCGAGCGCTACGACGGGGCCGACGTCGCCCACATGCTGCGCTCGTGCGCGGGAACGCTCGACTGGGAGCGGCTCGTCGCGCGCTTCGGGCCGCACTGGCGGGTGCTCTTCGCGCACCTCGTGCTGTTCGGCTTCATCTATCCGTCCGAGCGCGACCGCATCCCACGCTGGGTGATCGAGCGCTTCTGCTCGCAGCTCCTCGAGGAGAGCGTCACGGTGCCGCCCGAGGACCGGGTCTGCCAGGGCACGCTGCTCTCGCGCGCGCAGTTTCTGATTGACGTGCAGCGCTGGGGCTACGCGGACGCGCGTCTGAAGCCGCGCGGCCACCTCACCGACGAGGAGGCCGAGATCTGGACCAACGCGATCGAGGATCCCGAGGCGGCCGGGATCGCGAACCTCCCGAACCGCGACGCACGGCGTGGCGCTCAGCGCTCCGGCGTGTCGAGCGAGCGCAGGTAGGCGATCACCGCGGCCGCGTCCTCCTCGCTCATGCGGAAGGGCGGCATGGGCGGCCGTGGTGCGTGGCCCGTCGTGCGGCGCCCCGTGGTGAGGAGCGACATCAGGTCCTCGTCCGACAGGTGGCCGGTGCCGCGGATCGCCGGCGCGTCGAGCGCCCAGCGCTGACCCGGCCAGGGCGACTCGAAGGGCATCGGGGCGCCGGCAAACAGCCTCGTCTCGTCGAGCGAACCGTCGGGGAGCCGCGGCGTGTGGCACTGCACGCACATCGCGACGTCGTGCGCGAGGTAGCGGCCACGCTCCACGTCGCCGCCGCGCACCGCGGGTCCCTGTGCCGCCGGTGCGCCCGGCAAGCACAGGACGACGGCCGCGGCCGTCGCGAGCACGCCTCCGAGCCCACCACGTCTTCGTCCCTTGCCCATGCGATCCTCCCGGCGCGAGCGCGGCGCAACGTGCATGCCGCGACACGGGGCGCCGCTGTAAGGCGGTCCGGGCGCGGGAAGCGGTTACACAAGAGCGCCGCCGCGCCCGCACCGTATTTTCCCGCGATTGTGTGTGCCGCGGCCCTGGCACGCAATGCGCACGAGCAGCCGTCGCGCAGGAAACCGCCAGGGGAGAATCGCATGGAGGACAGACTGCACCGCGGGCTTCTCGCGCTCGCCCTCGGGCTCGCGCTGCTCGGCGCATCGCTGGTCGCGGCGTGGAACGCCTCCGGCGAGCAAGGAGCCCCGCCGGGCGCCGAGGACGCGGCGAGCGGATCGCCGCCGGGGGCCGCGGAGCCGGCAGGCTCGGCACCGCGCGCCGCGGAGCCGGCGGGCGAGCAGGAGATCGCGCCGGACAACACGGGGCGCAACGTCCGTGACCGGGAGGGTGGCCTCACCCCGATGGATCAGGGCAACGACGCCTCGGACCTGGCGATCACGCAGCACATCCGGCGAAGCGTCGTGAACAACGACCGGCTCTCGACCAACGCGCAGAACGTCAAGATCATCACCGTGGACGGCGTCGTGACCCTGCGTGGCCCGGTCGAGACCGAGGAGGAGAGGGCCTTCATCGTCGCGGCGGCGAAGAGCGCACCGCAGGTGAGGCGCGTCGAGGATCAGCTCGAGGTCGACGCGCGCGGCGGCGAGTAGTCGTAGGCGAGGATCGTCGCCAGCATGCTCTCGAGCTTGTCGAAGTCGAGCGGCTTCTCGATGTAGTAGTCGATGCCGATCGCGGCGGCCCGCTCGGCGAGGTCCGAGCCCGCCGAGGTCAGGAGGATCGGCACGGTGATCTCGCGTCGCGCGAGCTCCTGCTTGAACGCGGCGCCGTCCATCACGGGCATCATGAGGTCGAGGAGGACGAGGTCGTAGGGCGCGGCCGTGAGCCGCTCGACCGCCTGGGAGCCGTTGCTCGCGGTCTCGACCGCGTAGCGGTCTTCCAAAAGCATCGTCAGCGCGGCGAGGATGTCCGGGTCGTCGTCGACCAGCAGAACGCGCTTCTTCATGGGCTGCCCCGGGCGACCGCTTCCGACGCGGCCGCGGCCGGGCCGGGAAGCGTCACGGTGACGGTGGTGCCGAGGCCGAGGCGGCTCTCGATCGAGATGTGGCCGCCGTGGCGCTCGGCGATCTCCCGGGCGAGCGCGAGACCGAGCCCGATACCGGGATAGTGGCCGGACGACGCGTTGCTGGCGCGGAAGTACGCATGCCCCAGGCGCTCCAGATCCTGCGCGGGGATGCCGATCCCCTCGTCGGACACCCGGATGCGGTGCGCGCCATCGTCGTCGGCGTCGAGCTCGACCGCGATGCGCCCGCCCTCGGGCGAGAACTTCACTGCGTTGTCGAGCAGGTGCCAGACCATCTGGCCGAGCCGCCGGCGGTCGCCGCGCAGGTGGTAGCTGCCGAGCGCCTCGAACCAGAAGAAGTGCCGCGGCTTGAAGCCGTCGAGCCGCACGCTGTCGGCGAACAGCTCGACGGTCTCGCCGACCAGCTCGCGGAGGTCGAGCTCCTCGGTGGCGAGCTCGAGCGGCCGCCGGTCGTTCCAGCGCGCGGCGTCGGCGAGCTCGTCGACGAGCGAGCCGAAGCGCGACATCTGCGCGGTGAGCCGGTCGACGAGGCTCGTCGTGAGGAGCTTGTCGCGATCGGGGCTGCGCCGCAGCAGCTCGAGGTAGGCGAGGATGGAGGTGAGCGGCGTCCTGAGCTCGTGCGCGACGAGCGACAGGAAGGACGACTTCGCCGCGTCGGCGTCGTAGGGCTCCTGCACGTCGACGCAGCAGGCGACGTGGCCCGCGACCGCGCCATCTTCCCCCGCGTACGGCGCGGACCGCAGCCGCACGTGGTGGTAGGACCCGTCGCGACGACGGAGGCGGAACTCGACCGCGAAGGGCCGTCCCGCGGCGTACCCCGAGCGGCGCGCTGCCGCGACGCGCTCGACGTCGGCCGGGTGGATGCGGCTCTCCCAGGCGAGGTCGTCCGCGCTCGCACCGGTGAAGCGGTGCCACTCCGGGTTCAGGTAGTCGCACGTGCCGTCCGCCGTGCAGTGCGACAGCATGACCGGAGCGGCCTCGAGGATCGCCTGCGCCGCGAGGTGCGGCGCGAACGGTGCGGGCTCCCTGCTCAAGCCCGCGCTCTCGTCGAGTGGGTCGCCCCCACTACCCTTACACCGAAGCAGAAGAGCTCCTCTGCTTGGTCCGCCCGTTGTACGCGTTCAGCCGGTTGTAGAGCGTCTTCAGGCTGATCTCGAGCACGCGCGCCGCGCGCTCCTTGTTGCCGTTGCACGCCTCGAGCGTCGCGAAGATCAAACGCTTCTCCGCTTCGCTGATCGAGATGCCCGGCTTGAGCTCGATCGCCGGCCCGAGCCCGACCGGCTCGCTCGTGGGCGTCGCGTCGGCGCTCAGCGCCGGCAGGCACTCGGTGGTGATCACCTGGTCTGCGAGGATGAACGCGCGATCGATCACGTTCTTCAGCTCGCGCACGTTGCCCGGCCAGTGGTACGAGCGCAGCCGCTCGAGAGCCGCGCGGCCGAGGCGCTTGTCCGCCTTCTCGGCGCGGTTCATGTGCGACAGGAAGTACTCGGCGAGCAGGTCGATGTCGGAGCCGCGCTCGCGGAGCGGCGGCAGATGGATCGGGAAGACGCTCAGGCGGTAGAGCAGGTCCTGGCGGAGCTTCGACTGGTTGACCGCGTCGGTGGGGTCGCGGTTGGTCGCGGCGATGAGCCGCACGTCGACCGGGATTTCGCGCTCGCCGCCGATCCGCACGATGACGCCCATCTCGAGCACGCGCAGCAGCTTGACCTGCAGCTCGAGCGGCATCTCGGTGATCTCGTCGAGGAACAGCGTGCCGCCGTTGGCGCGCTCGAAGTAGCCCTTGTGGATGCGGTCGGCGCCGGTGAAGCTGCCGCGCTCGTGGCCGAACAGCTCGCTCTCGATGAGCTGCGGCGTGACCGCGCCGCAGTTGAGCGCGACGAAGGGCTGCTTGCGGCGCCGGCTGAGCTGGTGGACGGTCTGCGCGACGAGCTCCTTGCCCGTGCCGCTCTCACCCTGGATGAACACCGTCGCGTTGGTCGGCGCGACGCGCGCGATCATGTCGTAGAGGCGCTGCATCGGCGGGGACGAGCCGATGAGCGGACCGAAGCGGCCGAGCCGGCGGAGCTCCGCGCGGAGATCCTCGACCTGGTCGTAGAGCTCGCGGCGCCGGGCGACGTTCGCCAGCACCGCGCGGAGGCGCTGCAGCTCGACGGGCTTGGTGAGGTAGTCGACCACGCCCTCACGGAACGCGTCGACCGCCGAATCGACCGTCGCATGCCCGGTGATGAGGACCACGTCGGTGAACGGCATGCTCGCGAGCTCCGGGATGAGCTGCGAGCCGTCGCCGTCCGGTAGGCTCAGATCGACGAGTGCGAGGTCCGGCATTCGCTCCCCGAGGAGCTGGCGCGCCTCGGCGAGCGTGGTCGCCGACTCCATGGTGAAGCCCTCTTGCTCGAGGACCTCGGAGATCGCTTCCTGAAAGCCCGGATCGTCATCGATCACGATTGCGTGTGGCATGAACCCCCCTACGGGACGCCGCCGCTGGCTCAACACCCGCCGCCCTCTCGCGGGCCGCAGCGGGGCGCCGGTCGCATTGCGCAGTCCAGCCCCCGCCGTGCAGCGCTGCCGGCGCAGCAGCAAGAGTCGCACCGCGACGCGGGGCATTGGAAAAGCTTACGAGGCTGGAACTGCGAGCCCGCTCCGGTTTGTAGCTATTACAGTCGAGTCGCTTGTACAATGTACAAGTTACAGCCCGCCCCTTACTTCTTTCCGTGCGGTCGGGGCCGGAACGGTGACGCCGCGGACCCCCGCGCCGATTCCCGCGGCGGTATCGAACCTGCAGAGACGGCGCCGGCCTTGCGCCGGGCCACTTGGGGGCCGCACTTGCAAGAACTCGACCCGACGTTCGGATGAAGAACGCACAGACGCTCACCCGCCTGCAGCGCAACCTGCCTCCTCTTGCCGTGGCGTCGCTGGTGCTGCTCGCGACGCTGTTCGCCTCCTGGACGGCATACTCGGTCTACCGCTCGCGCGACCGCGAGCGCTTCGCGCGCCAGGTCGCCGAGATCGCGGACGGGATCGAGGCGCGGCTCGACGCCTACCTCGTGCTGCTCCACGCCGCCCGCGCGCTCCTCGCCGACGGCGGGCAGCCCGAGCGGCTCGGTGAGTTCGTCGAGACCCTCGACCTGAACGGACGGTTCGTCGGGCTGCGCGGCCTCGGCTTCGTCGGCCGGGTGCGCAACGACGACCTCGCGGCGGTCGAGGAGCGCATGCGCCAGGCGGAGCACCTCGAGTTCGCCGTCGAGGCCCGTCCGGAGGAGGGCGAGATCTTTCCCATCCTGGTCCTCGAGCCGCACGACGAGCGGAGCCACGCGGCGCTCGGCTTCGACATGTCGAGCGACCCGGTGCGCTGGGCGGCGATGGAGCGGGCGCGCGATTCCGGGATGCCGGCAGCGTCGGGCAAGGTCCAGCTCGGGCAGGAGCGCGACGGCCCGGACGCCTCGGGCTTCGTCGTGTTCATGCCGGTCTACAGCTCCGGCCCGACCACCCGGGCGGAGGAGCGGTGCGCCGCGCTCCGCGGCTTCATCTTCGGGACGGTCGATCCCACCGAGTTCGTCACCGCGGTGGTCGCCGCCGACCAGACGCCGCAGCTCACCTTCGGCGTCTACGACGGCGACGAAGCGCTCCCCGAGCACCTCCTCTACCGCGAGCCCGAGCTCGCCGAGGACGCGGACGACGAGCCGACCTTCACCGCCAAGCGAAAGATCAGCATGGCGGGACAGGACTGGACGCTCGCCTTCCAGACGACGCCCGCCTTCGACGCCGCCTCGCGCCTCAACATCATTCCTTATCTGTTGATCGGCGGCACGCTGATCAGCGGGCTCCTCTTCATCACCATGCGGGCTCAGGCGGACGCGCGCCACGCCGCGGAGCGCAACGCGAGCGTCCTCCAGTCGCTGCTCACCGCACGGCGCGAGAGCGAGGCGCGCCGGGCCGCGATCCTCGAGTCGTCGCTCGACGCGATCGTCGCGATGGACGAGGCCGGCCGCATCACGGAGTTCAACCGGGCGGCCGAGCAGATGTTCGGCTTCCAGCGCGGCGACGTGCTCGGCCGCGACCTGTTCGAGACGATGATGCCGGAGGAGGAGCGCGGCGCCCTGCGCGACGCCTTCACCCGCTACCTCGCCACCGGCGAGGGCGGCTTCCTCGGGCGGCGGATGGAGGCGACGGCGCGGCGCAGCGACGGCTCGACCTTCTCGGCCGAGCTCACGGTGAGCGAGATCCGCCTCGACTCCGGACGCGAGTTCACCGCGCACGTGCGCGACATCACGGAGCGCAAGGAGTACGAGGCCCGGCTGCGTCTCGAGCGCGAGACGGTCGAGACCCTGCAGCGAGTCACGAGCTCGTTCGCCGCGAAGCTCGACCTGCAGCCGCTCATCCAAGACGTGATCGACGCCGCGACCGCCGGCGCGGGCGCCGACGTGGGCGTCTTCTTCTACAGCGGACCGTCGGAGGACGGGCGCGAGGGCGAGCGCCTGTGGGCGGTCTCCGGCGTGCCGCGCTCGGTGTTCGAGGGCTGTCCGCCGCCCCGTCCGACGGCGCTCCTCGGTGCGACGCTCACCGGGCGTCAGGTGGTGCGCCTCGCGGACGTTGCCGAGGACCCGCGCTTCGGCAAGAACGCGCCGCACTTCGGGCTGCCGATCGGCCATCCTCCGGTCCGCAGCTACCTCGCGGCTCCGGTGATCACGGGGAGCGGCGCGATGCTCGGCTCGATCCTCCTCGGGCACTCGCGGCCCGGGCGGTTCACCGAGCGGCACGAGAGCTTCGTCCTCGCCGTCGCGGCGCAGGCCGCGGTGTCCCTCGACAAGGCCTGGCTCTACCGCACGGCGCAGGAGGCGCGGCGCGCCGCGGAGCTCGCGAACCGCGCGAAGGACGAGTTCCTCGCGACGCTGTCGCACGAGTTGCGCACACCGCTCACCGCGATCCTCGGCTGGTGCCAGCTCCTGAAGCGCGGCCATCGCAGCGAGGCCGAGATGGCGCGCGGTCTCGAGCGCATCGAGAGCAGCGCCCAGGCGCAGACGCGCCTCATCTCCGACCTGCTCGACGTGTCGCGCATCGTCTCGGGCAAGCTGCGCCTCGAGGTGCAGCCGCTCGACCTCGAGCCGGTGATCGAGGCCGCGATCGAGGCGATCCGCCCGGCCGTCGAGGCGAAGAGCATCGAGATCCGCTCGCGCAGCGAGTCGACGCCCGCCATGGTCGCGGGCGACGCGAGCCGGCTGCAGCAGGTGTTCTGGAACCTCTTGTCCAACGCCGTCAAGTTCACGCCCAAGGGTGGCCGGATCGAGGTCGGTGTCGAATACACCGACGGCCACGCGGTGGTGCGCGTGCGCGACAACGGCTGCGGCATCCGTCCCGAGGACCTCGCGTGCATCTTCGACCGCTTTCGTCAGGTCGACAGCAGCACGACGCGCCGCTCGGGCGGGCTCGGCCTCGGGCTCGCGATCGTCCGCCACCTGGTCGAGCTGCACGGCGGAACGGTGCGCGCGGAGAGCGAGGGCGAGAACCGCGGCGCGACGTTCTTCGTCTCCCTGCCGGTGCTCTCGGCGCCCGCGCCGGCGCTTGCGATGCTGCGGCCGAGCGCCCGGCACGCGCAGTCCGGGAGCGGCCACCGGGCGCCGGCCTTGCTCGACGGCGTCCGGGTGCTCGTGGTCGAGGACGACGCGGAGACGCGCGAGCTCCTCCGGGTGATCCTCGAGGAGGTCGGTGCCGAGGTGATCGCCGTCCCGTCGGTCTCGAGGGCGATCGAGGCGCTGCGCGAGCACCCCGACGTCCTGGTGAGCGACATCGCGATGCCCGAGCACGACGGGTACGACCTGATCCGCTACGTCCGCGGCCTGCGCAGCGACGAGGGCGGGCGCATCCCGGCGCTCGCGCTCACCGCGTTCGCACGCAACGAGGACTCGCGGCGTGCGCTCCTCGCGGGCTTCCAGATGCACGCGGCGAAGCCGGTCGAGCCGGAGGATCTCGTGTCGATGGTGGCCGCGCTCGTGCGGCGCCCGGTCATGGCCCGCAGCCAGAGCACATGACCATCGATCCGCAGCCCGTCGCACCCGACGACGACGCCATCTACGTGGCGGGCAGCGTCCACGCGCTCCGCGGCGTGCTGGTCTTCGGTGGCTGCGCCCTGGTGATCGCGATCCTGTACTGGACGCAGAGCGTCCTGATCCCGATCGCGCTCGCCGTGCTGCTGTCGTTTCTCTTGAGCCCGGTCGCGCGCCTCTTCGAGCGGCTGCGCTTCGGGCGGATCGGCTCGGTCGCGGTCGTCGTGCTGATCGCCTTCTGTCTGCTCGGCGGCATCGCGTTCGGCGTCTTCACCCAGATCACCCGTCTCGCGAACGACCTGCCCGGCTACCGCTCGAACATCCGCCAGAAGGTCGCCGACGTGCAGGGCGCGACCCAGGGCGGGGTGATCGACAAGCTCCGCCAGGCGATCGGCGACGCGATGGCCGCCTTCGAGGGCAAGCGGCGGGGCGCGCCGCGGCTCGACCAGCAGACCGACGAGGCGAAGCCGGTGCCGGTGGTCATGGAGACCTCCGTCCTCTGGCAGATCCCGACGCTGCTCGAGGGGCTCGCGAGCGCGGGCCTCGTGCTCGTGTTCGTGATCTTCATGCTGCTCGAGCGCCGCGAGCTGCGCGACCGGGTGATCCGGCTCCTCGGCTACGGCCACGTCGCGATCACGACGCGGGCGCTCGACGAGGCCGCGGGACGGATCAGCCGCTACCTGGTCGCGCAGTCGCTGATCAACGCGGGCTACGGCGTCGCGATCGGCGCCGGGCTGTGGTTCATCGGCCTGCCGTACGCGCTCCTCTGGGGGTTCCTCACCGCGATCCTGCGCTTCATCCCCTACGTCGGGCCGTGGCTCGGCGCGGGCCTGCCGGTCATCCTCGCGCTCGCCGCCTTTCCCGGCTGGACGACACCGCTCGCCGTCATCGCGCTGTTCCTGGGCGCCGAGCTCGTGACCAACATGGTGGTCGAGCCGCTGGTCTACGGGCAGTCGGCGGGCGTCTCGCAGGTCGCGCTGCTCGGGCTGCGCTTCATCTACTTCTTGATGGCCGACCAGCCGGCGCTCGAGCCCGAGGCGCGCCTCTACCAGCGCCTGCTCGCGGCCGACCTCGAGGAGGCGGGCCGAGGTGCTCGAGGAGCAGGCGGGCGCCGAGCGCGACTTCGCGGTGCGCGCCGAGATGCTGCTCTCCGCGATCGTGCGGCGCGCGCCGATCGCGCGACGCACAGCCTGTCGCGGGAGGAGGAGCACAACCTCTACCAGAGCGCGCGCACGCTGCTCGCGACGCTCGCCGAGGAGGACGCCGCGGCGCGGACGGAGGCCGACGGCGAGGCGGGGGCGGCCGAGCCGGCGCCCTCGCCGGCGAGCTCGCGCGCCAGGGCGTTACGCTCGACCCGCTGTGGAGCGGCGCCGACTCGCTCGAGGTCCTCTCGGCGGTCGAGCAGGCGGAGCCGCGTCTGGTGTGCGTCGCGGCGCTGCCGCCCCGCGGCCCCGCGGCGGCGCGCTACCTCTGCCGCCGGCTGCGCCAGCAGTTCCCCGACCTCTGGATCGTCGCGCTCGCGGTCGGCGAGGAGAGCCCCACGGCGACGGCGGCGCTGCGCGGCGCCGGGGCGAGCTGCGTCGCCTCGACGGTCGCGGCGGCGCGCGAGGCGATCGTCGAGCGGCTCGGCGTCGCGACGCGCCCGGCGTCCGCCGAGGCCGAGCTTGCCGTTCCGTCCTGAGAAGCGAAGCCCTTCGTTCTCTTGCGCTTGTAAGAAGCGCCGGCTCGAGGCACGGCGCGACGCGCCGGCGGAGCATGTCCCACGATTGCCGGCCGGGGCATGGGACTTGCGACTGCGCGCAGGAGCCGTGCTTCGGGGCGACCCGCAGGCGCGGCGGGAGGAAGCGATGACCCGCATGCGCGTCGAGCCGATGAGTGGGAGGGTCGCCGTGCTCGTCGTGGCCGGTTGCATCACCGGCGTCGTCACGGCCGGCCTCACGGGCTGCGCGGCGCGGCGGCCGATCGCCGAGCTGGCGCGCGCCGAGGAAGCGGTGCAGCACGCGCGCGCGAGCGACGAGGCGCAGCGCTACGCCGCAGCCGAGCTGTCCGCTGCGGAGGCGAAGCTCGAGCGCGCGTACGCGGCGGCGGACGACGGCGACTACGAGGACGCACAGCGCCTCGCCGAGGCCGCGCGCGCCGAGGCGCGGATCGCGGAGGCGCGAGGCGAGGCGTACGCCAAGTACGCCGACCGCATCGAGCCGGACGAGGTCGTCGTGACGAGCGAGTCCGGCGAGGTCGTGCCCGGGCGGCGCGGCGGCGAGGCAGTGATCGTCGAGGAGCAGCGCACGTACGCGCCGGCGACGGGGCTCGAGCGGCGCGCGCCGAGCTCCACCGTTATCATCGAGGAGCCGGCGGCGGGCGCCGGGGTGGTCGAGCCCGACGAGCCCGAGCCCCGCTCGGTCATCGTCGTGCCCGAGTGAGCGCAGCGGAGCGAGGCGAACATCGACACGCTTCACGCCGACGGCGGCTCGCCGGGGACGGTTTGCCGCACGATGCTTGACGCCCCGCGGGTCGCGACCCTGAGGCGCGCCGTCGCGGACGAGGCGCCGATCCTCGTCCCGGGGCGGAACTGCTGGCGCATCGAGCGCGCGAGCCGGGTCGCCTTCCTGATCGACGGCGCGGCCTACTTCTCGGCCTTCGCCTCGGCGGTGGAGCGAGCCCGGCGCTCCGTGCTGATCGTCGGCTGGGACTTCAACGGCGGCACGGAGCTCTGGCACGACGCGCGGCCGACCGATCTGCCCGCGGAGCTCGCGCCGTTCCTCGCCGCGGTCCTCGCGCGCCGCCGCTCGCTGCACATCAACGTCCTCGACTGGGACTTCCCGATGCTCTACGCGCTCGAGCGCGAGCTCCTGCCGGCGTTCCGCTTCGCGTGGCAGATGCCGCGGCGCTTCCACTTCCGGCTCGACTCGTGCTGCCCGCTCGGCGCCGCGCACCACCAGAAGATCGTGGTGGTCGACGACCGCGTCGCGTTCGTCGGCGGGATGGACATCGCGGTCGGGCGCTGGGACACGCCCGAGCATCGCGCCGACGACCCGCGCCGGCGCGGCGCGGGCGGCGCCCTGGCTTCGCCCGTGCACGACGTGCAGATGCTCGTCGAGGGACCGGTGGCGGCGGCGATCGGCGATCTGGTGCGCGAGCGCTGGCGCCGCGCGACCGGACGGCGCCTGCCGCGGCCGCGCCGCGTCGGCAACCCGTGGCCGCCCGAGGTGGAGCCCGACCTCACCGACGTCGACGTCGCGATCGCCCGGACCCAGCCGGCCTACCGCGACCAGCAGGAGGTGCGCGAGGTGGAGGCGCTGTACCTCGACGCAATCGCCGCCGCACGCCACTGGATCTACATCGAGAACCAGTACTTGACGGCGGCCGCCGTCGGCGACGCGATCCTCCGGCGGCTCGCGGAGCCCGATGGGCCGGAGGTCGTGATCGTCGGGCCGGGGAAGTGCGCGGGCTGGCTCGAGGAGACGACCATGGGCGTGCTGCGCGCACGCCTGCTGCGCAAGCTCCGCGAGGCCGACCGCTATGGCCGCTTCCGCTACTACCATCCGACGGTTCCGGGCCTCGGCGAGGCGCGCTTCAACGTGCACGCGAAGCTCATGGTGGTGGACGGCCGCTTCCTGCGCGTCGGCTCGTCCAACCTGAACAACCGCTCGATGGGGCTCGACACGGAGTGCGACCTGGCGATCGAGCAGGGCGCCTCCCAGGACGTCGGGCCGTGCTGCGAGCGTCTGGTCACGCGGCTCCTCGGCGAGCACCTCGACGTGCCCCCCGAGCGCGTCCGCGACGAGCTCCGGCGGAGCGGCTCGCTGATCGCGACGGTCGAGGCGCTGCGCGGCCGGCCGCGCACCCTCGTCCCCGCCGACGCCGAGGTGCCGCCCTGGCTCGACGGCCTGGTCCCCGAGGCGGCGGTCGTCGACCCCGAGCGCCCGATCGGCGTGATGGAGCTGAGCGAGATGCTGGCACCGCTCGAGCCGGCGCGGCCGCGCCGCTGGCCGCTCGTCGCCGCCGCTGCGCTGCTCGCGACGCTCGCCGCCGCATGGCTGTGGACCCCGCTGCGCGAGTGGTTCGACTACGAGTCGCTGGTCGCGATGTTCCGGCCGCTCGTCCGGAGCCCGTACGCGGCGCCGCTCGTGCTGCTGGTCTTCGTCGTGGGCGGGCTCGCGCCGGTGCCGGTCACGCTGCTGATCGTCGCGACCACGGCGGCCTTCGGCCCGCTGCTGGGCGGGACGTACGCGCTCGCGGGCGCGCTCGCGAGCGCGGGCGCCGGCTACGCGGTCGGCGCCCTGCTCGGGCGCGACCGGGTGCGGCGCGTGTTCGGCAGCGGGCTGGGCAAGGTGGCGAGCCGGCTCTCGCAGCACGGCGTGCTGGTCATGACGGTGGTGCGCATGCTGCCGATCGCGCCGTTCGCCGTGGTCAACTTCGCGGCCGGGGCGGCGCGCGTCCGGGTGCGCGACTTCCTGGTCGGCACGGCGCTCGGCATGCTGCCCGGCGTCGTCGGCGCGGCGCTGTTCGCCGACCAGCTCGTGCGCACGGTGCGGGAGCCCGGCCCCGGGAACCTGCTCGGGCTCGCGCTCGTGCTGGCCGGCCTGCTGCTCGCCGGCCGCTGGCTGCAGCGCCGGCTCGGCGGCCCCCCGAATGTGAACGGCGCCGCGGCGCCGCGGCTCAGAACGTCTGGCCGAACTCGAGGTACACGAGCCCCTTCTCCTCGTCGCTGAAGCCGACGTCGATGCGCGCGACCAGCGCCTCGGCGAGCGCGATGCGCAGCCCGCCGCCGTAGTCGTACTGGAAGTCGTCGATGATGCGCGAGATCAGGTCCTCGTCGATGCTGAACTCGTCGCGCAGCTCCTCGTCGGAGATGAAGACGCGCCCGCTGTCGCCGAAGATGACGCCGTCGATGTCGACCCGCCAGAGGTCGAAGAAGTCGAAGTCGACGATCGGGAAGCGGACCTCGGTGTTGATCAGGATGCGCGAGGTGCCGAGGAAGCGGTTCGGGAAGAAGCCGCGCAGCGTGTCGTCGCCGCCCAGCTCGGAGAGCTCCCAGAAGGGCGTCTGCTCGTCGGGCGAGACGATGTACTCGCCGTTGACCCGCGCCGCGAAGGTGAGGGCGCCGTCGAAGAAGGTGCGCAGGTAGCCGGCGTCGACGATGAACTGCGAGTACTCGAAGTCGCTGCCGAGCGACGGGTTGGCGTGCAGCGCCTTCAGGATGATGCGCCAGCCGCGCGTCGGACGGAGCAGGTCGTCGCGGTTGTTCCAGACGAGCGACAGGCTCATCGGCACGACGGTGCCGCCGTCGACCCCCGGCAGGTCGGGAAAGCGCTCGCGCGTGAACGGGATGTCGCCGTCGCGCTTGCCGTCGGTGATCACCACGTCGCGCACCGCGGCCTGGAAGTTGAGCGAGAGGCGCTCGTAGAGGCGCCAGCCGACCGTCACGCTGCCGCCGATGTCCTGGATGCCGTGCGTCGAGGCGGGGTCGGGGCCCTGGTCGTTGTTGCCCAGGCCGAAGAACTCCTGCTGCGGGTCGTACGCGTAGTAGAGGCGGGTCAGCATCAGGACGCGGTTGTCGACCAGGAACGGCGAGCCGAGCTGGATCTCGGCCGCCTGCTGCCCCTCGATCGCGTAGATCCCGTCGATGTCGAGGGTCGCGCCGCTGCCGAGCAGGTTGCGGTTGGTGAACTTGAGCCCGCCGAGCACGCCCGTGTCCGGGCCGAAGCCGATCTGCGGGAGGATCGCCCAGCGCCGCCGCTCGGCAGTCTCCTCGAGCGCCGCGTCACCGGGCGGCGCAGAGACGATCATCTGCGAGATCGTCTCGTCCGACTCGAGCCGGTCGATCGCCCGGGCGGGGCCGGCGAGGCACGCGGCCGCGAGCACGGCGACGCCGCACAGGACGGAGCGCAGCGTGCGCCCCCTCGCGCGCCCGCCTCGTGCGCTCCGCGACTCCACCGGCCACCCGATCAGCCCCATACCCTCCACGCGGCCGTGCGGCGCGCGTTCGTCCAGGCCGAGCGAGGCGTGCGGTGCATGTGAGGGACGTCCGATCTCCGGAGCCGCGGTCGCGTCGTGCTGCGGCCGCGCGGCCCTGCGGCGCACGCACGTGGTGTGCCACGCGGCGGCCGCCCGGGCGGCGGGTCATCCGTACCGGACGTCTCGATGGACGCGCGAGATCCGTGAGAGTTTCGCACTGGTCGCCGGCCCGTTGTACACGCGGCGCCCACCCCGGCGCGAGGCGTGCGCGGGACCGTCGTGCGATCAGGACGCGGGGGCGGCGGCCGGAAGCTCGGCGTCGGTCGCCTGGCGGTCGCCGAAGACGAACGCCGGCCGGTTCCGCAGGAGGAGGACCGGCATGACCGAGAGCGACGCGAGGCAAGCGAGCAGCATCGCGATCGGCATGAGCGTGCCGAACAGCCGCAGCCCGAAGAAGTCGGAGAACAGGCCCATCGCCGCGAAGCCGGCCGCGATGCTCGCCGCGACGAACAGCACGGCGCGGCCCGAGGTCTCGAGCGCGGCGTGCACGGCCTGCGCGTCGCTCGCGCTCCGCGCCCGCTCCTCGCGCAGCCGGTAGACGAAGTAGATCGCGTAGTCGGCGCCGATCCCGGCGGCCATCGCGAGCATCGTCGACGAGCCCATGTCGAGGCGGATCCCGGTCCAGCCGAGGATCCCGAAGAGCAGCGCGATCGTGAGGGCGATCGGGGTGATGACGTACACCCCGCCGAGCGGCGAGCGCAGCACGATCGACGACACGACGTAGATCGCGACCAGCACGAGCAGCATGTTGAGGATCTTGCCGTGCGTCGTGTGCTCGTTGACCGCGAGCACCGTCGGGCCGGTGCCCCCGGCGACGAGCACGCGGACGCCGTCGGGCGGCGGGTTCGCCGCGAGCCACGCCTGGACGTTGCGGACGAGCGGCCCGACGCGCGCCGAGTCGTCGTCGTGCAGGTAGGCGATGAGCAGCGACTTCGTGTAGGCGCGGTCGATGAAGCGCTCGAAGGCGGGCGAGTCGCCGAGGAAGACGAGCTGCGAGACCAGCTCCTGCTCGTCGGGCAGGCGGTAGGGGTCCGGGTCCTCGGGCAGGAACGTCCGGTGCAGCATCTTCACCAGGTCGACGAGCGACGAGGTGCGCCAGACCAGCGGGTCGCGCTCGAGCTCCTTTTGCAGGCCCTCCATGTGGCGGAGCAGCGGGAGCTGCTTGACGCTCTCCGGCGGGCCCTCGTAGAGCACGGTCATCGTCACCGTGCCCGGGAAGTGCTGCTCGACCTTCTCGAGGTGGACGCGCGGCAGGCTGCCCCGCGCCATGTACTCGCTGGTCGGGCCGTAGGTCCGGATCTGCAGGGCGCCGACGGCCGCGAGGACGAGCGCGACCGCGGTGGCGATCAGCACGGGGCTTCCGCGGCGGTCGAGGATGCCGCGCTCGAGCAGCGCCAGCAGGCGTCCGGAGAAGGCGCGCTTCGCCGGCCGGATGCGCGGCGCGGGCAGCACGCTGCGCAGCGCCGGGATGAAGGTCATCTCGAGGATCACGGCGCTCGTGATCCCGTACGCGCACGAGAGCCCGAACCCGACGATCGCCGGGATCCCGGTCAGCGCGAGCGAGGCGAAGCCGAGCGCCGCGACGCCGCCCGCGGAGATCAGCACCGGGCCCATCGCGACGGTCGAGGCGACCACCGCGGCGCGGTTGTCGCCCAGGCGCTCGACCTCCTCGGCGTAGCGCTTGAGCATCTGCGCCGAGTGGCCGGCCGCGATCGCGATCACCAGGATCGGTGTGGCGAGGTTCCAGGTGTCGATCACCAGGCCCGTGTGGCCCATGAGCCCGAGCCCCCACACCGTGCTCAGGACGGCGGTCAGCATCGGGATGAACATGCCCTGCAGGTTGCGGAAGGAGAGCAGGAGCATGCCGGTGATCGTGAGGAAGACGAACGGCATGCGGGACGCGAACTCGCGCGACTGCTCGATGTCCGTGAGCGCGAGCAGCGGCTCGCCGGCGAAGTAGAAGTCGACGGGCCGCTCGCGGAACTGCTCCGCGAGACCGAGGACGCGCTGGGCGAGCTCGTCGCGGCCCGCGTCGTCCCAGAAATCGATCACGAGCACCGCGGCGCGCTGGTCCGGCGTGACGATCATCCCGCGGAGCTGCGGGTCGGAGTCGACCTTGGCGCGCAGCGCCGCGATCTCCTCCGGCGTGCGCGGCACGTCGCGCATCAGCATGTCGACGTCGAGCGTGCCGCCCACGTCCTGCACGTAGCGGACGTTGGGCGAGGCGAGGCTCACGACGTTCTGCGCGATCACGTCCTCGAGCCGCAGCGCCGCGAGCGTCGCGTCCTGGACGGTCTCGAGGATCTCCGGCCGCCAGACGTCGCCGCCGTCACGCGGCACGAGGAGCGCGATCACCGCGTGCCGGCCGCCGAACTGCTTGCGGATCTGGCGGTCGATCTCGATGAACGGGTGGTTCGCCGGCAGGTTCGCCTCGACCTCGAACACGGCGCGCAGCGAGCCGAGCCCGGTGCCGAGCGCCGCGGTCACGAGCGCCACCGCGACGAGCACCAGCCGCGCGTGGCGGACGAGAAAGCGGACGTACGCCTCCAAGGGGGCTCCTTTCGACTCAGCCGTGCGCCGTCTCGTCGCTCAGGTAGAGCGCCGCGAGCTGGAGAAGGTCCTCGCGCCTGTCCTCGAGCGGTCCCTGCCAGCTCACCAGAGCACCGAACAGGCTCGTCAGGAAGAGGTCCGCCGCCTGCGCCGGCTCGAGGCCGCGGCGGAGCTCGCGCTCGCGCGCCGCGGCGAAGCGCCGGCCGACCTCGTTGAGGAGCGGGAACGGCTGCTCGCTCAGGTCGAGGCCGGCGGGCGGGCGGATGTAGACGCTCAGCATGGCGCGCATGATCGGCTCGGGGATCAGCGCCTGCTGCTCGACGACCAGCGCGTCGACCAGCGCCTCGAGGAACTCGCGCAACGTCCCCGTCGCGCGCGTCCGCTCGACGATCCGGCACTCCATGCGCCACTGGAGGTCGAGCAGCACCGCCTCCTTGCACGGGAAGTGGAAGTAGAAGGCGGCGCGCGATGTGCCGGCGCGCGCGGTGATGCGCCCGATGCTCGCCTGCTCGAAACCGGCCTGCGCGAACTCCTCGAGCGCCGCCTGGAAGAGGCGCTCGCGCGTCCGGTCCCCCTTGCGCATGCGGACGAGCGGCGGCTGCGGTACCCGGGGCTGCATCGAGGACGACCGCTACCGTGGAATCTGACATCTGTCAACGAATTTCGACGCGTGTCAGAACTGCCGCGGCGCGTTGACCCCCCGGCGCGGGAGGCATATCGGGGGACGATGATGCGCCTTGCGGGCGAAACCGTCCTGGTCACCGGCTCGACCTCGGGTATCGGCCGGGCGACGGCGATCCTTTGCGCGGGCGAGGGGGCCCGGGTCGCGGTGCACGGGCGCGATTCCGCGCGCGGCGCCGCGGTCGTCCGCGAGATCACCGAGGCGGGCGGCGAGGCGGCCTTCTTTCCGGCCGAGCTCGCCCGGGAGGACGCCTGCCAGGCGCTGGTCGACGCGGTCGCCGAGCGCTTCGGCGGGCTCACGGTCCTGGTCAACAACGCGGTTGCGCCGAGCGGCGGCCGGAGCCCGGTCGGCGCGCTCGACACGGCGCTCTGGGAGCACGTCCTGCGGATCAACCTGACGAGCGTCGCCTGGCTGTGCCGCGCCGCGATCCCGCACATGCTGCGCGCCGGGCACGGGTCGATCGTCAACGTCTCGTCGCGTCAAGCAGAGCGGGCGAGCGCCGGGCTCGCGCCCTACATCGCGAGCAAGGGCGGGCTCAACGCGCTCACCCGCTCGATCGCCGTCGACTACGGGCGCCAGGGCATCCGCTGCAACGCGCTGTCCGTGGGCTACGTCGTGAACGAGCGGCGCGACGCGGACATGACCCCCGAGCGTCGTGCCGAGCTCGAGGCGATGCACCTGACGCGCCTCGGACGCCCCGAGGACGTCGCCTGGGCCGTCGTCTACCTGGCGAGCCGCGAGAGCGAGTTCGTCACCGGCGCGCTCCTGCCGGTCGACGGCGGCGGGACGATCGCGCGCGGCCGCGTGCTCGGCTAGCACCGACGGCAGGCCGACCGATGGCGAAGCTTCATTCTCTCCTTGCCGCGACGCTGGTCGCGGCCCTCGCCGCGTGCAGCGATGCGCCCCAGACCGCCGGGCCGCTCCGCCTGCCGGCGCTGCACGCCGAGCCCGACCCGGTCGCGGGCGGGCGGATCGTCGACGCCGAGGGGCGCGAGGTGCTGCTCCGCGGCGTGAACGTGAACGCGCTCGCCGAGTACTGGGCGTCGAGCCAGCTCCCGACCACCTTCCTGTTCACCGAGGAGGACGCCGAGCACATCGCGTCGATCGGCTGGAACGCGGTGCGGCTGCTTCTCTCCTGGTCGCGCGTCGAGCCCGCGCCGGGGGTGTACGACGAGGCGTACCTCGACCAGGCGGCAGGCGCCGTCGCGCTGCTCGCCGCGCGCGGCGTGTACACGATCATCGACCTGCACCAGGACGCCTGGGGCGCGACGCTCGCCGCGCGGCCGGACGAAGCCTGCCCGCCGGGGATGGAGCCCGCGTTCGGCTGGGACGGCGCGCCGGGCTGGGCGACTCTCGACGGCGGCGCGCCGCGCTGCACGACCGCCGGCATCCGCGAGACCAGCCCCGCGGTGATCGCCGCGTTCGCCGCGTTCTGGGCCGACGCACCGGGTCCGGACGGCGTCGGCATCCGCACGCGCTACGCGCGCATGCTCGGCCATGTCGCGGCGCGCTTCGCGCGCGAGAGCGCGGTCGCGGGCTACGACGTGATGAACGAGCCGAACGCCTTCGGCGCGGACGCCCAGCAGGCGCTCGCCGAGCTCTACGGGGAGGCGCTCGCGGAGATCCGCGCGGCGGAGGCGGCGGCGGGCGGCTTTCCGCACCTCGTGATCTTCGAGCCGTCCGCGCTCTGGTCGGCGACCGGGCGCGGCGCGCCGCCCGACTTCGCGCGCGACCGCGGCGTGGTCTACGGGCCGCACGTCTACACGGGCGGCTTCACCGGCGGTCCGATCACCCGCGAGGCGTTCGAGATCGCGCGCGACGAGGCGGCGCTGTTCGGCGGCGCGCCGGTCCTCTCGGGCGAGTGGGGCAGCGACCCCGACCGCGCCGCGGACCCGGCCGATCCCTACTTCCTCGTCCACCAGGCGTACCAGGACGAGCTTCGTCTGAGCGCGACGCTCTGGACCTGGCGCGAGTCCTGCGGCGACCCGCACAAGGCGGGCGACTGGCGCGCGGGACGCATCCCGGAGGTCTGGGGCCTGTTCGAGGTCGATTGCCGGACGAACGAGGTGACGGGCGTGCGCGAAGCCCTGGTCGACCAGCTCACCCGCGGCCTCGTGCGCGCCGCGCCAGGAAGGCTCGTCGCGACGACCTGGGACCACGCAAGCGGCACGCTCGAGGCGAGCGGCACCGCGGCCGCGCCGGGCGTCGAGCTCGTCGCCTTCTACCCGGCGGCGCGCCGCGGCGAGCCGCTCGTCGAAGCGGCAGGGCTCGACGACCTGCGGCTCGTCCCGGCGCCGCGCGGCCACGCCTACCTGGTCGCCCGCGCCACGGGCGGCGACTGGCGCCTCACCGCGCGCGCCGGGGGATGAGCCGGGAGCTCAGCGCCGCAGGTACTCCGGCGTGAACATCGAGTCCTTGAGCTCGACGTCGTACTTGATCTCGGGCGTCGTGAGGCGCGAGGTCGTGCCGTCCTTCACGGTGGTCATCCGCTGGTCGCGGATCGTCCAGGTGCCGTCCACCTGCTCGACCTCGTCGATCGTCCACACCTTCTGCAGCTCGCCGTTCAGGTCGTAGAACGAGCGCTTCAGGATCAGCAGGTCCTCGGGGTCGATGGCGATCACCGTCTTGCTGTAGATCTCGTTCGCCGAGTTCTTCGGCACCGCCTCGACGAGCTTGGTCTTGCGCCCGAGCAGCTCCTCCTCGCCGACGAACCGGTAGGTGTAGGCGGAGAGCTGCGGCTCGACCAGGTCCGAGACGTAGAAGTCCGACTCGAGGAACGGCTGCTTGCGCACCTGGTCCTTGACCTTCACCGCGTTCCGCGCCGCCGCGATCTTGATGTACTGCTCGGGCTCGCGGTCGGTGTGCTCGAGGAACAGGAAGCGGATCCCCTCGAGCTGCTCCGGCGCCGTCACCTCGAGGTAGCTCGCACGTGCGCCCTCGACGACCTTGTGGTTCAGCGTGAGCTTGCGCGTCGGCTCGTTGGCCGGCGTGAGCTCGAGCTGGGCCGTGAACGGCTTGCGCGGCAGCGCCGCGACCGCCTTCTCGACGAGCTTCGCGGCCTCCTCCGAAGAGCTGGCGGGGCGAGCCGGCGCCGGGTGCGCGAGCAGCAGGGCGAGAAGGGCGGCCGCACCGAGAAGCCGCTTCCCGATCGTCTCGCGCGTCGTGATCGATGTCCGCATGCTGAAGTCCTCCGCCGCGCTTCCTAGCCCATTTTTTGCGAGATGACGACAAGCTGGTCGGTCGTGCTCTCGAGCCGGTCGCTCAGGATGCGCGTCAGGTTCAGGAAGACCCGCGCTGCGATGCGCGGGTGCCGTCGTTCGATGCGCGTCAAGAAGCCGCGGTCGAGCACCAGGTACTCGGTCGGCTCGAGGGCGATCACGTCGGCCGAGCGGGGACGCTGGCGCACGAGCCCCATCTCGCCCAGGACGTCGCCGCGGCCGAGCGTGCGCAGCATCACGTGCCCGTCCTCGCGCCGCACGCCGACCCGCCCGCTGAGCAGCACGTAGAGCTCCGGCTTGAGCTCGCCGCGCCGCGTGATGAACGCGCCGGGCGGCACCGAGGTGAGCCGGCCCATGAGCACGACGATCCGCGCCTGGAACGGTCGGAGCCCCTCGAACAGCGGGATCTCGCGGTGCGGGCGCGGCCCGAGGCGCACGTAGAGCAGGTCCCAGAGAGTGATCACCGTGGTGCTCACCACGAGCCCGGGCGTGATCAGCAGCTCGGCGATCAGCGCCGTCGCCATGGTGAAGCTCGCGAGGAAGCCGAACTGCCGGATCGGCTGGAAGTTCGACAGGCAGAGGATCAGGAAGCCCGCCGAGAGCGCGACCGCGGTGAACACGATGGGCCGCCCCACCGTGCGCACCACCGCGAGGATCGCCTCCCGCGGGTCGCCGCTCTCGTGCAGCTTGAGCTTGAACTCGTTGAAGTAGTGGATCGTGTCGTCGACCGCGATGCCGAGCGCGATCACCGCGATCATGCTGGTCGAGACGTTGAGGTCGATCCCCGCAAAGCCCATGAGGCCGAACAGCGCGACGATCGGCACGATGTTCGGCACGAGCGAGAGCAGCCCGGTGCGGACCGACAGGAAGAGCGACGACATCAGGATCACCAGGACGACGAACACCTGCCAGAGCCCGCTCGTCTGCCCGTGCGCGACCGCGTCGGCCGAGCGGTTGAGCAGCACGATGTTGCCGGTCGCCTTCAGGGTCACGCCCTGCGGTAGGCGGTGGCGGGCGTAGCTCTCGACGCGCTCGATCAGCTCGCCGATCTCGGCCGAGCCCGCGAGGTTGGTCCCGACGATCACGTTCGCGCGCCCGTAGTCCTTCGTCACGACCGGCGCGAGCTCCTCGGGATCGACGAACAGGAGGAGCTGGTCGACGTCGGCCTGCTCGGTGGGGAGGCGGCCGCCGTCCTCGGGGTTCAGCGCGCGGCCGACGATGCGCAGGTAGTCGACCAGCGACAGCGTCGTCTTGACGCCTGGCTGCCTGGCCGTGAACTCCTGCACGTCCTCGAGCGCCTGCAGGACGTCGAGCCGGCGCATCGCCCGCGGCTGGTCCGCGTCGAGCACGAGGTAGAAGGGCTGCGTTCCGCCGAGCGCCGCGGCGATCCGGGCGTTGTCGCGCCGCACCTTGCCGCGCTCGCTGAAGAACTCGAGGTAGTTGGTCTCGAGCCGGATCTGGCTCGCGCCGGCGAGCGCGGCGAGCGACAAAACGAGGGTGATCGGCAGGACGACGTTGCGCCGCCGCACGGCGAATTCCCCGAGCGCCGCCAGGCGGCGCGTGAGCGCGCTGTCGACCTTCTCGCCGGGCGGCGTCCGTCCGGTGTCGGGCAGCAGGAGCAGCATCACCGGGATGAAGACCAGCGAGACCAGGAGGATCGCGGTGATGCCGAGAACCGAGTAGACGCCGAAGTCGCGGATCGCCGGGATCGGGTTGAAGGCGAGCGTCACGCAGCCCAGCACGGTCGTGAGCCACGCGACCGACACGGGGACGCGCACGTGGCGCACGGTCGCGAGCACCGCCTCCTTCACGTCGTCCGCCGTGCGTCGCTCGATGTAGAACCGGCTCAGGACGTGGATCGCGTACGCGATGCCGATCGCCATGAGGAGCGGCGGCAGGATCAGCGTCCCCATGTTGATCTTGTGCCCGACGAGCGCCATCACGCCGACCGTCCAGACGACGCCGATCACCACCGACGAGAGCGGCAGCAGGACGCCGCGCACGGTGCGGAACTCCCAGGCGAGGACCACCACGACGAGGAGCACCGAGAGCGGCACGAAGCGGGCGAGGTCCTCCTCCATGAGCCGGGCGCCGTGCACCTTGAGCGTCTGGATCCCGGTGATCGCCGGCGCGTACGGAGCGAGCTCCTCGACCCGGGCGCTGATCTGCTGCTCGATGCCGCGGCGCAGGAACTCTTCGTCGGACAGCGGCTCGAAGAGCACCGCGACGGCCGTCGCGCGGCCGTCGGCGGAGACCAGGCTGCCGGTGTAGATCGGGGCGTCGAGGATCTTTCGCCGGAACGCCGTCGCCTCCTCAAGAGTCCTCGGCAGCTCGCGCATCATCTGCCCGACGCGGACGCTTCCCTCCTCGCTCTCGACGCCCTTCACCGTGGTGAGGCTCACGACCTCGCGCACGCCGTCGATGCCGGCGAGGTCGCGTGACAGCTCGTCGATCGCCGCGAGCACGTCGGGCGCGAACACGTCGTCCGCGAAAAGGCCGATCACCGTCGCCTCCTCGCTGCCGAAGGCGCGCCGGGCCTCCTCGTAGAAATTGTGCTCCGGATCATTCTCCGGCAGCAGGTTCTCGATCGCGCTGTCGACCTGGATGCTGCGCGCGGCCCAGCCTAGACCGAGGGTGACGAGCGCGATCACCGCCAGCGTGAAGCTCGGCGCGCGGAGGAAACCGGGCAGGCGGCCGACCATGGAAGGTGCGACCGTATAGCGCCGTCGTCGGCGTCGGCAAGCGCATGGCGGGTCGTCCCGGCACCCCGCGAGCCGCCGGGCGTGCCCCGGCGGAAGGCATTCCATCGCGCAGCCGCGCAAACGGACCCGGCCGGCGAATTTTTTCACGCGGCGGTATTAAGTTTCTCGGCGAGCGTCTCGACCTCGGGGCGGAGGTTGGAAGCGGAGGGGTGGCTCGCGGTGAGCCGTCTCGGTGCTTCCCGAAGACAGGCACGGGCCTGGGCAGGACGTCCGGGGCCTCGAGCCCATGGAGGACGGCATGGCTCTGAACATCTTCACCAACGTTCCCTCGTTGAGCGCGCAGCGGCACCTCGAGAGCTCGTCGAATGCCCTCACGCGGTCGCTCGAGCGGCTCGCGTCGGGTCTGCGCATCAACTCCGCCGCGGACGACGCGGCGGGTCTGGCGATCGCCGACAAGCTGCGCGCCGACGTGCGCATCGCGAGCCAGGCGATCCGCAACGCGAACGACGGCATCAGCGCGATCAGCATCGGCGAGAAGGCGCTCGGCAAGGTCGGCGAGATCCTGACCCGCCTCGCGGAGCTCGCCTCCGAGTCGGCGACCGGCCTGATCAACAACACGCAGCGCAGCGCGATCCAGGCGGAGTTCACCGCGCTGGTCTCCGAGATCGACCGCATCTCGAACACGACGAGCTTCAACGGCGTGAACCTGCTGTCGGGCGGCACCACCGTCGACCTGCAGGTGGGCCTCGACGGGACCGCGAACAGCCGCATCTCGTTCAGCACGGTGGACGGCTCGTCGAGCGGCATCGGGCTCTCGAACGTCTCGGTGTCGACCGCGGCCGCGGCGCAGACGGCCCTCGACGCGATCACCAACTCGATCGCCTCGGTGGCGCAGAAGCGCGGCACGCTCGGCGCGATCGAGAGCCGGCTGAACACGGCGATCCAGAACCTGCGCGTGGCACGCGAGAACTTCGCGGCCGCCGAGTCGCGCATCCGCGACGCCGACGTCGCCGAGGAGACCGCGAACCTGACCCGGACGACGATTCTGCAGCAGGCGGGCGTCGCGATCCTCGCGCAGGCGAACCAGCAGCCCTCGCTCGCGCTGCAGCTCCTGCGCTAGCGCGCGACGCGACCTCCAGCGGCGCCGGGGGCGGACCGCCGCCCCCGGCGTGAGGAGGGCTCGGGATGAGGATCGAACGGAACGCAGGAGCGGCGTCCGGCGCCGACCTCGAGGCGAGGTTCGCGCCGAGTGCGACGCGGGACGCGCGGTGGCGCGACGCCGCCGTCGCGCGTCCCACCCCCGGCGCGCAGGAGGCGCCCCGGCTGCCGGGCGCCGACGACGGCGAGAGCGAGGCGCACGAGCTCTCGGCGGCCGGCGAGGGCCGCGCCGCGCTCCCCGAGTTCCCCCTCCAGGAGCTGTCGATCCGCATGCACCCCGAGCTCGACCAGGTCATCGTCCAGGTGATCGACTCGCGGACCCGCGAGGTGATCCGCCAGATCCCGCCCGAGGAGTGGGTCCGGGTGCTCGAGCAGCTCCACGGCCGCAGGGGCGTGCTGTTCGACCGGCAAGGCTGAGGCGAGCGTGGCGACGATCAACATCGGCGGGCTCGCGACCGGGCTCGACACCAACGCGATCGTGAGCCAGCTCGTCGCGCTCGAGCGGCGCCGCGCGGTCGACCTGCTGCGCGTCCAGCAGCTCGAGGCGGAGGACCGCCGCTCGGCCTTCGGCACCTTCCAGAGCAAGGTCGCGGCGCTGCTCAAGGCGGTCGACGCGCTGCGCGACCCGCAGAAGGCGCTCGGCCGCAAGGCGACCTCGAGCGACGCCTCCGTCGTCGGGGCGACGGCGGGCAGCGGCGCGCTTCCCGGCACGACGGAGATCACCGTCGTGGCGCTCGCGCGCGGCTCGATCGCGACCTCGGCGAGCGGCAAGGCCAGCGCCGACGCGACGGTTGCAGCCGGCAGCGGCACGTTCTCCTTCCGCCGGGGATCGGGCGACGTGCAGTCCGTCGCCGTCGACGCGACCACCACGCTCTCCGGGCTCGCCGCGGAGATCAACGCGCTCGGCGCCGGCGTGACCGCGACCGTGGTGAACGTCGGGACCACGGCCGCGCCCGACTACCGGCTCCGCCTGGCGAGCCGCGGGACCGGCAGCTCGAACGACCTCACGATCGTCACCGACGACACCGACCTCGGGATCGCCGTGACCCAGGCCGCGGCCGACGCACGCTTCACGGTGAGCGGCTTCACCACCGAGCTCACCCGCGAGAGCAACGTCGTGAACGACGTGATCCCGGGCGTGACGCTCACCCTCGGGGCGGTCGGCGGGCCGGTCACGATCGCCGTGGAGACCGACGTCGACCGGGTGGCGGCCGACATCGAGGCGGTGGTCACGGCCTTCAACGACCTGGTCGCCTACGTCGAGGAGCAAAGCCGGGTGACGCAGGACACGGGCTCGGCGGACCGGAACGTGAGCTCCGGCCCGCTCGCCTTTGACAGCACGGTCCGCAACGTCCTGCAGGGGCTCCGCACGAGCGTGAGCAGCGCGGTCTCCGGGCTCTCCGGCAGCTACTCGCTGCTCGCCGAGGTCGGCGTCACCTCGACGCGCGACGGCACGCTCGCGTTCGACCGCGCGAAGCTCGAGAGCGCGCTCGCCGCGGACGAGGACGGCATCGTCGAGCTCTTCGCGGGCCTCGGCGCGACGGGCGGCGTCTACGACCGGCTGCACGACTACCTGAGCGGCGTGACTCAGGCGGGCGGGCTGCTTGACATCCGGACGAAGGGCATTGCGCAGGAGATCGAGGCCCTGCAGAACCGCATCGACGCGGGTGAGCGTCAGGTCGCCGCGTTCGAGCAGGGCCTGCGCGAGACCTTCACCAGCCTCGAGCTGATCGTGAGCCGACTCCAATCGCAGAGCGCGTTCTTGCTCCAAGCCTTGGGAAGGAAGTCTTGACCATGTTGATGACCCCGCAGAGCACCGCTTCTCAGTACCAGCAGGCCCAGTTCGCGACCGCCGACCGCGGGACGCTGCTCCTCCTCGTCTTCGACGGCGCGTCGCGCTTCCTCACCGAGGCAGAGTCCGCCCTGCACGACGGCGACACCCAGCGCTTCGCGACCCGGCTCGGCCGCGCCCAGGCGGTGATCGCCGAGCTTCTGCATACCCTCGACCACCGAGCCGGCGGCGAGATCGCGGTGAACCTCGAGCGCCTCTACCGCTTCATGCTCGAGCACCTGGTCGAGGCGAACATGCAGAAGAGCGCCGCCCACGTGGCGCTCGTGCGCCGCCTGCTCGCGACGATCGCGGACGCCTACCGAAAGATCATCGCGCAGGGCGCCGCGGCGCGAGCGCGCGATGCCGCCTGACGCCGCAGTCGACGCGCTCGGCCGGCGGACGCTCGACCTATGGCGCGAGCTGCACGCGGCCTACGACGCGCTCGGACCCGCGCTCGCCGCTCCCGAGGCGGACGCGCTCGGCGCGCTCGCCCGGCGGATCGCCGCGCTCGAGCACGAGCTCGCACCGCTCGTCGAGCAGCTCCGGGCGCGGCGCGCCCGGGGCGACGACGACGCCTCGCAGGACGCGCTGTGGCGCGAGATCGATCGCGTCGTCGAGTCGCTCGTCGAGCGGAGCCCGGCGCTCGTGCGCGCGGCGCTCGCGGCGCGCGACGGCGTGGCCGAGTGGCTCGCGCGTCGGAGCGCGGCGCGCTCCCGGGTTGAGCGCTACGCCGCCGCTCCGCCGCCGGTGTCGCGCACCTCGCGCCGCGCTTGACGCGCGGCGAGGGCCGTCCGCCGCTCGGCAAGAAGTTCCCACCGCGGGACGGCTCTGCCCGCACGCCGCACGCGCATTACGGCGCGCCTCGAGCGCCGCGCCGCGCGTCGCGCACCGCAGCTGCGTGGCACCCGCGTTGCATCGCGGCCCGGCGCGATGCGTTCCGAGAGTCCGTTCGCGACCAACCTCGCCGCGCTCCGCGCGCGGAGCCCGGCGCTTGCGGCGCGGGTCGCGGCGGCGTGCCCCGGGGCGGAGTACGCGCTCGCCGAGGCGGACGGCGATCCGGTGCTGCGCGTCGCGGGTGTCCCGCTGCAGCACGTCCTGAAGCCGCGGCTCGACGGCGCACGCTGGGCGAGCGCCGCAAGCGAGCGCCTCGCTACGGTCGGTGCGCGTCGCGCGATCGTCGTCGGGCTCGGGCTCGCCTACCACGTGGAGGCGCTCGCCGAGCGGTTTGGCGGCGAGATCACGGTCGTCGAGCCGGATCCCGCGATCATCCGGGTTGCGCTCGAGGCGCGCGACCTCGCGGCTCTGCTGGAGCGCGTCGAGCTCATCGACGCGCCCGCGGAGACCGGGCGCGGGTCGCGCGGCGGCGGAGCGGTCCGCATCCTCCCGTACCCGCCCGCGCTCCTCCTGCCCGGCGGCCTGCACCGGCGCGCGCTCGAGCACCTGCTCGGCGACGCGAAGTTGAGCGGGCTCCGCCTGCGCATCCTTGTCGTGTCGCCGCTCGCCGGCGGCTCGCTGCCGATCACCGGGTACGCGGCGCGCGCGCTCGAGCGGCTCGGCCACGAGGTGCGCTACCTGGATCTCTCCGGCTTCGCGCCGACGCTCGACCTCGTCGGACGCTTCGCCGAGCGCGCGGCGCGGCGCAGCGCGCTCGAGGCGCGCTTCTGCGCCGTGCTCGGCGACGGCGTGGCCGCGGCCGTCGAGGCCTGGTGCCCGGACCTGGTGCTCGCGCTCGCCCAGGCGCCGCTCGATCCACGGGCGCTGCAAACGATCGGCCGCCACGGCCCGCTCCGCGCGCTCTGGTTCGTCGAGGACTTCCGCCGCTTCCCGTACTGGCGCGAGGTCGCGCCGCACTACGACTACGTCTTCACCATCCAGAAGGACGAGTGCCACGCGGCGCTGGGCGCGGTGTCCGACGCCCAGCTCGCCTACCTGCCGTGCGCCTTCGACCCGACGACGCACCGGCCGCTCGCGCTGTCGCCCGAGGAGCGCCGCGCGTTCGGCAGCGAGCTCTCGTTCGTCGGCGCGGGCTACCGCAACCGCAGGCGCGCGCTCGTCCGCTTCCTCGACCGCGAGCTGCGCGTCTGGGGCAGCGACTGGGAGGGGGCCGTCGACCTCGAGCGGGTCGTGCAGCGCGGCGGCGCGCGCGTCGACGCAGAGGACGCGGTGCGGATTTTCAACGCGACCGACGTGAACCTGAACCTGCACTCCTCGACCTACCACGACGACGTCGACCCGAGCGGCGACTTCGTGAACCCGCGCACCTTCGAGCTCGCGGGCTGCGGCGCGTTCCAGGTGGTCGACCGGCGCCGCCTGCTCGGGGAGCTGTTCACGGAGGGCGAGGAGATCGCCGTCGCGTCGTCGGTCGCCGAGATGCGCGAGCTCGCGCTCCACTACCTGGCGCGCGCCGAGGAGCGCGCGACGCTCGCGCAGCGCGCGCGCCGCCGCGCGCTCGCCGAACACACCTACGAGCATCGCATGCGGGCGCTGCTCGCGACGGTCCTCGTCCGTGACCAGGAGAGGATCTCCTCTCGCGCGACGCTCACCTGCGGCGAGGTGCGCCGGCGCGAGGAGGAGCTCGCCGGGCTGCTCGCACGTCTGCCGGACGACGCGCCCTTCACGCTCGAGCGTGTGGTGCGGAGCGTCGTCGAGCGGAGCGGGCCGCTCGCGGAAGAGGAGGCGATCTTCCTCTTCCTGCACCAGTTCCAGGAGCTCTACCTCACGGAGGCGCGGGCATGAGCGTGAGGCGCATCCTGATCGTCAATCTCACGCGGCTCGGCGACCTGATCCAGACCTCGGCCACTGTCGCGGGCCTCCGTGCGGCGCACCCGGGCGCGACGATCACCCTGGCCGCCGAGCGCAACTTCGCCGAGGTGTGCGAGGGGATCCCGGGAGTCGACGAGGTCGTGCGCGTCGATCTCGATCGCCTGGGCGTGATGCTGCTCGAGGGCCCCCGTCGTCTGCCCGACGCGTTCCGCCACGTGCGCGACCTGGTGCACGAGCTGCGAGCTCGGCGCTTCGACCTCGCGCTCAACTTCTCGAGCTCGCGGATGAGCGCCGTCCTGCTGGGGCTTCTCGGCGGCCCGGACGTGCGCGGCTGGTCGATGACCCCCGACGGCTTCCGCGCGATCCGCCATCCCTGGGCGCGTCTCTTCGCGGCGCAGTGCCTCAACCGGCGCTTCGCCTGCTTCAACCTGGTCGACTGCTACCGCGGCGTCGCGGGCTGCCTCGGCACGCCGGCGCGGCTACACTACCGGGTCGCGGACGCGGCGCGGGGTGCCGTGCGCGAGCGGCTCGCGGCGCTTGGCGTGCGCAGCGACGCGACGCTCGTCGCGCTGCAGCTCGGCGCGAGCCGCGCAAGCCGCCGCTGGCCGGCGGACGCGTTCGCCCGCCTCGCGCGCGAGCTCGAGGCGAGCGGGCTGACGGTCGTGCTCGTCGGCGGTCCCGGCGAGC